>Ga0207641_10000047_pt1 | contig 179977 bp, 174 predicted proteins | sample KBSSwiS62_FD_184306 | JGI IMG/M metagenome (GOLD analysis project Ga0207641, IMG submission 184306) | Switchgrass rhizosphere microbial communities from Kellogg Biological Station, Michigan, USA - KBS Switchgrass S6-2 (SPAdes) (version 2) | ecosystem: Host-associated > Plants > Roots >... | reverse complement strand
CGCTGGTGCCCCGGCTGTGGCGACTATGCAATCCTGAAGGCGGTGCAGCGCACCATGCCCGAGCTCGGCGTGAAGCCGGAAAACACCGTGTTCATTTCCGGGATCGGCTGCTCGTCGCGCTTTCCTTATTATATGGAGACCTACGGGTTCCACACGATCCACGGCCGCGCACCGGCGATCGCGACCGGCGTGAAGCTCGCCAATCCCGATCTCGACGTGTGGATCATCACCGGCGACGGCGATGCGTTGTCGATCGGCGGCAACCACACAATGCACATCCTGCGCCGCAATCTCGATTGCCAGATCCTGTTGTTCAACAACGAGATTTACGGGCTCACCAAGGGCCAATATTCGCCGACATCACGCGTCGGCACGCGCTCGCCATCGACGCCGTTCGGATCGGTCGACCGCTCGGCCAGCCCTTGCGCCTTCGCGCTGGGATCGGGCGCGCGGTTCATCGCGCGCGGCATCGATACACACAAAAATCTGCCCAATGTGCTGAAGGCCGCGCATGCGCATCGTGGGGCGAGCTTCGTCGAAATCTACCAGAATTGCATCGTCTATAATGATGATGTGTTCGCGCCCTTCACCGAAAAGGCCAATGCCGCGGCCAATCAGGTCTGGCTGACGCATGGCGAGCCGATCCTGTTCGCGGGCGGCACCAAGGGCATCCATCTCGATCGCCATGATCTGAAGCTGGTGGTGGTCGATGTGGTGGACGGCAAATGGAAGGAAGCCGGGGTTATCGTCCATGACGAGACCAATCACGGCGTCGCCCAGATGCTGATCGACATGAAGCTGGAACAGGGTCTGCCGATCGCGCTCGGCGTGATCTATCAGGATCCGGCGCCCACCTACGACAGCGCGGTCGTCGAGCAGAACCTCGCCGCCGGCAAGGGCAAAACACCAAACCTGCAGGCGCTCATTTCCAAGGGCCAGACCTGGCAGGTCGACAAGGAACCGCACGCGGTCTGAACCGACCGGGCGTCCCGCTGAAGGGGTTCAGCGGGATCCGTCGATCATTCGCCCCTGGCCTGTTGTGCCTTCCGCCGATCATTGTTGCGCGCGAAGAGGTAGAGTAGCGGCGAAAGACCAAGGATTACGCCCATGACCATGCCAATCAGGCGGCCGCGTTCCGCAATCTGTTCCGGCGATCCCGGGCTGGTCACAGCCCAGACATAGAAGCCTGCAAGTAACAGCTCCAGAACGCCCACCAAAAGCAGGATCCGTTTGCGGTACGACATCCCTCTCTCCCCAAGATTGGCTTGAAACCTATTCCGATTTAGCATCGTTACGGCTCCATGTCGAAAACGGGTCGAGGTCAAGCGTCAGCCATCATCTGGTTCCGGCAGGATCTTCGTCTCACCGACCAGGCCGCACTCGCGGCGGCCGCGCGTGGAGGTGCGGTCATCCCCGTCTACGTGCTCGACGACGAGACGCCAGGCGATTGGCGGATCGGCGGCGCCCAGCGCTGGTGGCTGCACCACAGCCTTGCGGGGCTGGCGGCGGCGCTCGAAAGCAAGGGCTCCCGGCTCATTCTGCGCAAGGGCAAGGTGCACGAAGTCCTGGCCGGGCTGGCGCAAGAGGCGGGCACGTGCCGCATCCATGCGCTTCGCCATTATGAGCCTTGGTGGAAGAAGGCCGAAGCAGCCGTCGCCAAGGATCATGAGCTCCGCCTGCATGATGGCAATTATCTTGCGCCGCCCGCTCATGTCGTGAGCGGCTCCAATGCACGCTATCGCATCTTCACGCCCCGGTGGCGCGCGCTCAAGGCGCAGATGCCGCCCCAAAAGCCGGTCCCCGCGCCGGCACGAATTTCGGCACCCTCCACATGGCCCGCAAGCGACAGGCTTTCGGATTGGACGCTGCTGCCAACCTGCCCGAACTGGGCGAATCAGTTCGAACAATATTGGCGACCGGGCGAGGATGGAGCGCGCGCGGCACTCGATTGCTTTCTGCCAGCGCTCGAAGATTATGAGAACGCGCGCAATCTGCCCTCGCACGATGGCAGCTCGCGCCTTTCGCCGCACCTGCATTTCGGCGAGATCTCGCCCGCGACGGTCTGGTATCGTTGCGCGGCGCGGGCACATGCCAGGGCCGAGCCCTATCTGCGCGAGGTCGGCTGGCGGGATTTCGGCGCGAATGTGATCGACCAGTTTCCGGATACGCACGGCACAACGGCCGCGAGGGCTATGCGGTGCGCTCGCGCACCGGCAGATCAGCCGACGCGGATTATGAAGCCTGGACCAAAGGCCGCACCGGCTACCCCATCGTTGACGCCGGAATGCGCCAACTTTGGGCGATCGGCTGGATGCACAACCGCGTGCGGATGATTGCGGCAAGCTTTCTGATCAAGCATCTGTTGATCGACTGGCGGCGCGGCGAGCGCTGGTTCTGGGATACGCTGGTGGATGCGGATTACGGCAATAATAGCCAGAACTGGCAATGGGTGGCGGGCAGCGGCGTGGACAGCAGCCCGTTCGGCCGGATCATGGCGCCGCTTTCGCAGTCGGCGAAATTCCAGGCGGGCGATTATATTCGCCGCTGGGTGCCGGAGCTTGCCGGGCTGGACGACAAGCTGGTGCATGATCCCCATGCGGCCGGCTGCGCGCGCTCCGATTATCCGGAGCCGCTGATCGGTCATGGCGCGGCACGCGAGCGCGCCTTGGCCGCGCAGCGCGGTAATTGAGGTAAAAGGCTTCGGTCGCCAGCATCTTAACGCTGCTTGTTGAGCCCAGGCTAATTGATCAACGCCATTCTGCGCGGGGACCTGGAGGGAACCGCGTGATATCAGCCTTTTCGAGCGCGATCATGGGCGTGCGGGCCAGCATGGCGCGGGCCGATGCGAGCGCCGCACGCATCGCCGGCCAGACGAGCGATCCCGCTCCCGATCTCATCGATCAGCTTCAGGCGAAATCCGCCTTCGATGCCAACATACTGTCGCTGCGTACTGCCAACGACATGCAAGAGCGCTCTATTCGTCTCTGGGCCTGACAAGTTCGTCGCAAAGTACTGGCCCCGTAACGAAGCTATAGCTTTAGTTAGCCTGCGCCGTTCATGCTATGGTGACCATGCCGGGAAAGGCTTGGTTATCCTTTTTCCGGAAAGGCAGCAGCCGCGCATGTCGTCGCGGCGGAGTGCAGAATGGTGTTGAAAGCGGCGTTGGCATTGGCGTTGCTGACTGGGTCAGCCTGTGCATTGGCAAAGGCCAATGAGTATGCCGAAGGACAGGTTTGGGAATATAAGACGAGGCCGCAGGACGCCGGTTCCCTCCTCAAGATCCAAAAAATCAGTACCTATCCCACCCGCGTCGAAAACCGCGTGATCTACCATTTAAGCATCATCGGCGTCCATCTGAACGATCCGGCGACGACGCGCACGATCAGCCATGTGCCGGTTTCGCGCGAAGCGCTCGACGACAGCGCCACCAGGCTCTCGCCGGCCCGGCCGTTCTTTCCAGCAGCGACTGACGGCATCGCTGAATGGCGCAAGGCGAACGGCGGCGTCTTCACCGTTCCGATAGCGCAGATCATCAACATTGTAGAAGATACGATGAGCAAGATGCCCGCCGCGCGCCCCGTTCCATGAGCTGCCCCCGCTGAAGCGCAACACCCCCTCCCGGCGACAGTGGGGAGGGGGCGCGGCCGATGGCCCGATACGCCGGCCATCGGCAACTGAGCGGGCATGCGGAAAACGAATGGGGCGGGCGAATTAATCCACGCCCCTCAGCAATATCTGCATCGCGCTGGGCGCGGCGGCGGGCAGCGGGCTATAGGGGAGGCGAATCGATGGCCGGGGGATGGAGCTCTCATGAAGTTTTTCGTCGACACAGCGGATACCAAGGATATCGCCGAGCTTGCTGCCACCGGCCTGTTGGACGGGGTGACCACCAATCCTTCGCTGATCCACAAATCGGGCCGCAAGTTTCTTGAGGTGGTCGAGGAGATTTGCGGGCTGGTGAACGGACCTGTCTCTGCCGAAGTGGTGGCGCTGGATCATGAGACGATGATGAAGGAGGCTGCGATCCTGAGAAGGATCGCGAGCAATGTCGCCGTCAAGGTGCCGCTGACGGTCGACGGGCTCAAGACCTGCAAGAAGCTTTCGGACGACGGCGTGATGGTCAACGTCACGCTCTGCTTCTCCGCCAATCAGGCACTGCTGGCGGCCAAGGCGGGGGCGAGCTTCATCTCGCCCTTTGTGGGCCGGCATGACGACAATGGCTTCGACGGCATGCAGCTCATCAGCGACATTCGCCAGATCTACGACAATTATGATTTCAAGACGGAAATCCTCGTCGCGAGCGTGCGCCATCCGGTGCATGTTCTGGAAAGTGCCAAGATCGGCGCAGATGTGATGACGGCGCCGCCGGCCGTGATCCGCGCCCTGTTCAACCACCCGCTCACCGATAAAGGCATCGAAGGATTCCTCGCCGATTGGGCCAAGACCGGGCAGACGATCGGATAGGTTTTTGCGTTTTCTGCTTGCCGTAATAGTTGCACTGACGACGATCTTCGCAGGACCTGATCCGGCGGCTGCAAAAAGCCCGGCACCGGCGACGGCAAGGGTGAGGGTGCAAACCGAATTGGGATCTATCGTGATCGAGGTCGATCTGCGGCACGCGCCGATCACCGCCGCCAATTTCCTGGCCTATGTCGATCAGAAAAGGTTCGACGGCGAAACCTTCTACCGGGCGGCACGCAACCGCAACGCGCCGCAATATGGGCTTGTCCAAGGTGGGATCGATCACAAGATCAGCCGGGCACTTGCGCCCATCGCGCACGAGCCCACGAGTAAGACCGGGCTTCGTCATGTCGACGGTACCGTATCGATGGCGCGCAACGAGCCCGGCACGGCGATGGGCGATTTCTTCATCATCGTCGGCCAAGGCGGTTCCTATCTCGATGCCGGGCCGAACGGGCGGCCACCGGGTTACGCCGCCTTCGGCCATGTGGTGAGCGGCATGGAAATCGTGCGCAAGATCCTGGCCCTGCCAACGTTTCGTGGCGGCTATTCCTATGAAACAATGGGGCAATCGATCCGAAACCGGGTCAAGATCATTGCCGCGCGGAGGATATGACCAGTCGGCGGCTGCTCTATGCAATAGCTTGCTCACGTTCGCATATTGATCAGGCGAGCACCGCCATCAGCCATCAGAGCGGCAGAGCTAGGCCGCGCGGGGCCATCTAGACGGCGGCTAGACCGATCGGCGGCCCGTGAAGAGCTGCACCAGCCCCACGATCAGCGCCACCACCAACAGCAGATGAATCAACCCGCCCGCGATATGAAACGCAAAGCCTGCGAGCCACAAAACAAGCAGGATGACAACGATCGTCCATAACATGGCGTAACCTCCAACCAGCAGCCAAAACGCCCTGCCCCGCGGCAACGTTCCCGGGCCGGCACCGCTCGGCTGGCAGCAGGAGATCGTTACGGCGCTGCTTCGGAAAAATCCGTAATGCTGCCAGGGGATTAATGAAGCTATTGGATCCTCAGCAAAGGCAAGGGGGCTTTTCCTTTGCATGGGCCGCCGGAGTTGAGACGAGGGGTGATCCTCCGGCGGCACATTTCCTTCGACCAGACTGTTTATCCTGTCGGCGGATCCGCATTCGCGGCGCGATTTCTCCACATCACATCTTGGCAGCCTCGCTCATCGAGCGGGGAACCGTGCCACAGCAGGGTTCGTTGGAGAGCGCAGTACATAACAGCCAAGGAGTTTGGATCATGTATCGTACCGGCTTTTCGGGGGCAGGCACCGCAATCGTCGGGTGCCTCGCATTGCTCGCGTCGCCGGCGCTAGCCGGCAAGGCAGACAGGGCGCGGGCCGCAATTGCGGAAGCTCAGGGCAAGGTGGATGCCGCCGACAAGATCGGAACGGCGGGCGAAGCACCCCACCTCCAGGCCGAAGCACAAGCCGCGCTGCGCGCTGCGCAGGAGAGCTTGAAAAGCGGGCACAAGGAGCGCGCGATCGCCCAGGCCAATCATGCGTCGGAGCTAGCAGACACCGCGCTGGGCGAGGCCCAGCGCCGCAAGCAGGAAGCCGAGGCTGACCAGCGCGCCCAAGCCGAATCGGCTGCCGCGCAGGCCCAGCAGGCGACCCAAGAAGCGAATGCGCGCGCCGCCGCCGCCGAGCAGACGGCTGCTGCAGCCGCGGCCGATGCCGCCGCTGCGCGTGCCGCTGCCGCGACCCCGGTCGTCGTCCCCGCTGCGCCCACCACCACCGTGACCACGCAGACCGAGAAGGTTGCCACGTCGACGCGCCGGCCGGTTACGCACAGGGTCGTCAAACGGCGGGCCACGACCACGCGTCCGGCGTCAGCCGTTACAGAGCGGACCACGACAACCGTCACGACCGGTCAATAATTTCAGGAATAAACTGTTGATGGGGCCGCTCCCATTGGGGGCGGCTCCATCATTTTGCCTGCAAGACATCAGAGGCCAGCGCTTCGGCGGCCGCGCGCACCCCGCTTTCCCACGCACCATGTGCGGTTGAGTAATCCGTCGAATGGGTCGCCTCCCCGGCGAAAAACAGGCGGTCATCGACTGCGGCGGCCAGCACGCCGCGCGACGAGGAATGCCCCGGCAGAGCATAGCTATAGGAGCCTTCGATCCAATCGGTTTTGCGCCATGCGGTGCCAGTGAGGAAATAGAGGTGCGGCCGGATGTTGCTGCCGAGCAGCCGGGCCAGTTCCTCCACTGCCAAGGAAAAGGCGGCGTCCAACCCTTCGCGTTCGAGCGCTTCCGCGCCACTGCCGCCGAGGAAGCATTCGATCACCGGGCGGCCCATTGGCCTGATATAATAGCTGCCGGTGCACCGGCTGGAAGGATTGCCCAGCAGGTGCGTCTCGCTTTCCAAACCATGACCTTCGCGCAGCGCCAGGAAAATCTTGTCAGCCAGGCCGAGCGGCAAGCGCGCCGCCGCCTGGCAATGATCGTCGATGGCGGGCGTGAAGCTGATCCGACCGGAGGCGAGCACCGTCGGCGGAACCGTGAGGATCGCCGTGCTGGCACTGAGTGCCCCCAATGGCGTCTCCAGTCTCAGCCTATTGTCGCCGCGGTCGATCCGCGTCACCGGCGTGCCCAGTTTCAATGGAATGGGTGGCAGGAGCGCTGCGATCAGCGTTCCATATCCTCGCGGTAGCCGCCAATTATTCTCTGACGCGGCCTGATCATAAGCCAGGTAATCCGCAACCGAGAGCTGCGCCAGCGAAGCGCCGTTGATATAGCCGCTCAGTGCCTCGAGATAGGCGTTCCAAGGGCTGCCGGGCTTAAGTGCGTCGGCGGCACAATCGCTTGCCGGCGGATCATGCTCCAGCCGGTGCATGAACGCTTCGAATGCAGCGTTCGCGGCATGCTGATCCTCAGGCAGGAAACCGAGATCGCGATATTGCTCGCGCCACGCGGTCGGCCCGCGAAGCACTGAAAAGCCGTTCGCTTCAGCCAGTGCCACGAGCGGATTGCGCTCGGCGGAATGAAGCCAGCCGCAGCCGAGATCGAGCGGCATGCCGGCGAGCGTCTGCGTCCACGCGCGTCCGCCGACGCGCTGGCTCGCCTCGATCAGGATGACCGAGCGGCCAGTTTTGAAGATCTCGCGGGCGGCAGCGACTCCGGCCGCCCCGGCCCCTATGATAGCCACGTCGAAATGCTGCTTCATATCGATTCAATTTTCCTCGATGTGGCGTTCGTCCTCGCTGGTGATCGCGAGTTCGCGGAAATCGAGCTCCTCCTGCAGGGCGAGATAGCTGTCGGCACCGACAACACTGCTTGACCGCAATTGCTCCAGCCGCTTCCGCTGGTTTCGGATCGCAGCGAGACCCAGCCTGCGCTTCTTCTCCATCGCGGCGGAGTGAGTCGATTGGGCCACGTCCCGCTCCAATATGAAGCCGTAACGCAGATGATCTGCCTCGGCGCCCTCCTTGCCGTCCAGAGATGCCAAGGCGGTTTTCGCAAGCTGCACCCGCGCCTCCTCCAATTCCGCTTCAAGCTCCTTCGTCTTGTCCAGATCAAGCAACCGCACGAGTGGGGCAAGCGTCAGGCCCTGGATGATGAGGGTAGCCAGCACCACCGCAAACGCCGTCAGCACGATCAAATCGCGCTGGGGAAAACCGGCCGGCAACGCGAAGGCCGTCGCCATCGTGATCAGCCCCCTCATGCCGCACCAGCCGACCAGCACGCCTTGACCGAAGCTCGGCACTTGCACCGGCCCGCGCAGGATCGGGAAATGATGCGACAGCCAATTATAGCCAAGCACCCACGCCATCCTAACGCCGATGACGACCGCAACCGCGACGGCGGCGAAGCTCGACACCTGCTGGAGCCGATCGGCCGACATTCCGCCGACGATCATCCGTACCTGCATGCCCATCAGCATGAAGGCGACCACGTTGAGCAGGAAGACGACCGAGGTCCATACCGCGAAGGAGTGTACGCGCACACGCGGAGGTTGCCGCAATCCAGCGCTGCGCGCGATCGTCATCGCGAACGCGACGAGACACAGCACCGGCGAGAGATGAAGGCGTTCGGCAAGGAACCAAACCGCGAAGGTCGTGGCGAACTCCAGCAGATTGCCGCCGAGCGTGCTGCCGACGAATTGCGAGACGGGCCTGAACAGCACGGCGGACAGAATGCCCAACAGGACCCCGCCGGGAGCCGCAAGCGCGAGCCGGAAGGCGATGCCCCCATCGATCCCGCCCGCCGCCTGCACGGTGATCGCCATGCTGAACAGCAGCAGCGCAGTCGCATCGTTCAGCAGCCCCTCGCCCTTGAGCACCGCGACCGAGCGGCGCGGCATGTGGATATTTCCCAGCATCGCTGTCGCCGCCACCGCATCGGGCGGTGAGACGATCGCGCCCAGCGCCAGCGCCGCATAGAAAGGAAGCCCGGCCAATGCGATGCCGAGCCCCATGATCGCGGCGGTCGTTAGCAGCACCGCGACCACTGCCATCGCCAAGAGTTGACGCCAGAGTTTTCGGACCGCACCGATAGGAAAATCAAAAGCTGCATCAACGAGCGCGGGCGCAATAAACAGCGCGAGCGCGGTTTCCGGATCAAGCATGATCGAAGGTGTGCCGGGGATAAGCGCGAGGACGACGCCTGCTGCCGCAAGCATCGTCGGATAAGGAATTCCCATGCGCCGCGAAAATTGCAGCAGCACGATCGCCGTCAGGAGAAGCGCGACAAGGCTTTCGAAAAAGGTCACGCGCGGGGTAACGCTTGCGCGGCGCTATGGTACCAGAAGCTTAGTGGATCACCGCGTGGGCTCGCCGATTGAGGCCATGCCCCGTCGCCACCAGGCATACGCCGATGATGGTGAAGACCACCTCGCCTGGCACGCCATGGCGCAAGCTCAGCGCATATGCCATCGCGCCGAGGCCAAGGCAGCCGATCAACAGCGGCAATTTCCGCCCATGGCTCATCGCCCCGCGGACGAGCGCGATCACGCCGAGACCGAGCGCCAACACCAGGCCCACTTCATGTATCGCGGGGTTCGTGAATATGCTCGCCGTGGAAGCGGCAAGCGCTATGAGCAGAGCCGTCGCCGCGCAATGGATGAGGCAAAGCCCAGAAAGCCCGATCGCCGCGCGATCCAGCCAACCCGTTGCCGATGCTGTTCCCTCTCCTGCCATGCCGACAGCTTTGCCATAGCGGGAGAAAGGTTACAATATATCATTTGACGACAAAAGCGTGGCCGCCATCTTCTGAAAGATGGCGGCCCCTGTTACTTGGCGGCGATCGTCACCGAGCAGCGGACTGCGGGCAGATCCGGGGTCATGCCCCGTTCCTCCGCCAATGATGCGAGCTCGACGCCTCCTTTCGCAGCAGCCGCGCGCTCGGCCAGCGAGGCCATGTCCGCGCAATCGGAGGCACCCGATCCGCCAGCGCCATAAGCATTGGCCAGCGCGGTGGTGAACCGATCATAGCTGCGCGTGCCCTCGGCCTGCCCATAGGCCATGCTGAAATGCGCCTTGAGCCGGCCGTTCACCTCGGTAATCGCGGCGCGATGGCGCACCACGAAGCGGTTGTAGCTCGCCAGCACGTCCGTGCCGGTTGTGCGGCAGCGCAGGCCAGCCACCATCATCATCGTCTGCATATCGCGCACCTTGGCGGCGGAGATTTCCTGCGCCGACCAGCAATCGCTGACCGCGGCACCTGCTTCGCCCGCCGCAAACGCGAGCACCAACGCGGCGCATGCCGCGCGTTCCCATGTTCCCATAACGCAACACCCCTGTTACCCCGCAGCGAAAGATTCCGCCGCAGATGGAGTGTCAGGCCCGCGCCTTCCCGAAAAATGAAAACAGAATCTTACCTGAAAATTGATCTGAATCGGCCGATCGTCAATTAACCATCGTCACGCGTTGCCGGTGATAGGAGCGAGCAGACGCGCATCGATGCCGGCATCGGCAAAACCGCGTACCCAGCGCGCGTCGGCCAGGGTCTCAAACAGCAGCGAATCGGATCCTGGCGTGACGAACCAGCCGTGCCGCGTCATTTCCTCGTCAAGCTGGCCTTCGCCCCAGCCGGCATAACCCAGCGAAACGACAAAGCGGCTTGGCCCTTTGCCCTCGGCGATAGCGCGCAACACGTCCAAGGTTGAGGTGAGCGTCCAGCGCTTACCCACCAGCACGCTGTCCTCCCCACCCCAATCCTGACTGTGCAGGACGAAACCGCGCTGCGGCTCGACCGGGCCGCCATAATGGACCGGCACGTCGGGTGCTACGCCAGGATCGATATCGAGCTGTCCCAGCAGATCGTGCAGGCTGATCTGCGGAACAATATGGCCGATGCCGATGCCAAGCGCGCCGCGATCATCGTGCGCGCACATCGCAATCACCGCCTTGGCGAAACGCGGATCGCCGATGCCGGGCATGGCGAGTAGGTACTGTCCACTGAGATAGGCTGGCGATTCCATCGGACTCTGTATAGAGCGGAGCGCCAAAGGGTCCACAGTTACGGACACGCAATGATCGAGAGTTCACCGGCAATCTCAGTCATCGTGCCGGCTTATGGCGTGGCGCACCTGCTACATGAGGCGTTGCAATCGCTGCAGGCGCAGGACTTTGCGGACTGGGAAGCAATCGTGATCGATGACGGAGCGCCCGATGATGTCGCCGCCGCATTTGCCCCTTTCGCAAGCGATTCCCGATTCCGGCTGATCCAGACCGACAATGGCGGGATCGCCGCCGCACGCAATCGTGCGATCGCGCGCGCGCGCGCACCGCTGATCGCGTTCCTCGACGGCGACGATCTGTACCAGCCCGACTATCTTTCGACGATGACCGCCGCCATCGCCGCTGAGCCCACGATCGGCTTCGTCACGTGCGACGCGATCTATTTCGGCACGCCAGCTCGCGAAGGGCAGCCATTCTCCAAATATAGCGCTCAGAGCGGCCCGCTCACGCTCGATCGCGTGCTGAGCCGCAAATTCAACGTCTTCATCGGCTGCGTTCTGCGGCGCGTGGCGTTCGATCAGATCGGCGGGTTCGACACCAGCCTCCAATCGGCCGAGGATCTCGATCTGTGGATTCGGCTGCTGGAGACGGGCTGGACCGGCGCGTGCGTCCGCCGCCCGCTGTGCCGCTATCGGCGCAGGCCCGGCTCGCTTTCCTGGAGCAAGCTCAGCCTGCTCACCTCCGCCGAGCAGGTCTATCGCAACGCGGCCGCGCGGCTCACGAGTCGGCCGGAAGGCGCGACCGCTACGCGCATGCTCGATGCGGTGCGGCGGGAGATCAGCTGGATCGAGGGCGAAGAGCTGATCCGCGCCGGCCGTGCGCGCGAAGGCATCGCCGTGCTGACTGGCGCCGGCGCGGATCGGCGATCGCTCCGCTGGCGGCTCGCAATGCCGCTGATGCGGATAGCACCGCCGCTCGCACCGCTGCTCGTTCAGCTCCGCCTGTGGCTGCCGCCGCTTTTCCCCGGCGCGGCGGAGTGATAGAGCCGCGCGGTTCCGCTATGGACAGTTCAAAAGGATGACAGCATGACGATTAAAGCAGGCGATCGCCTTCCTTCGGTAACCTTCACCAAGATGACCGAAAATGGTCCGGAAGCCGTCGAGTCGGACAGCTATTTCAAGGGCCGCCGCGTCGCGCTGTTCTCGGTTCCGGGCGCATTCACGCCGACTTGCTCGGCCAAGCATCTACCCGGTTTCATCGACAAGGCCGCTGAACTCAAAGCCAAGGGCATCGACGAAATTGCCTGCACGGCGGTGAACGATGCTTTCGTGATGGGTGCCTGGAGCAAATCCGCCGCCGCCGATGGCAAGGTCACGCTGCTGGCCGATGGCAATGGGGATTTCGCTAAGGCGGTTGGTTTGACGATGGACGGCAGCAAATTCGGCCTTGGCCAGCGCGGTCAGCGCTTTTCGATGGTTGTGAACGACGGCGTGGTCGAACAGCTCAACGTCGAAGCGCCGGGCGAGTTCAAGGTCAGCAGCGCCGAGCACATGCTCGAGCAGCTCTGAGCTTCATGGCGGGAGGATACGCAGCCTCCCGCCAGACTTACCGCCGTCCAGGAGGGCGCCATGAATCGGATGAGATTGAGCCTGACGATCGCCGCCTCGACGGCGACGATGCTCGCTGCTGCCGGCAACGCGCAAGCGTGGCAACCCCAGTCGGGCGTGATGCCCTCCTATCGCACCGCGCCACCCAAGGTGACCAAACGCATCGACGGCCAGGATGGGCTCAACGCCGCGCTGGCGAATGCAAGAGGCGGCGAAGTGCTTGGGCTCGCACCGGGCGGCTATGCAATCCAGCTTTCCGGGCGCAGCTTTGCCTCGCCGGTTGTCATCACCTCGGCCAACCCGGCGAAGCCCGCCAAGATCGGCTGGATCAAGCTTGAGGACGTCTCCAATCTTACCTTCACGAGATTGGAAATCGCGCGCGCCGCGAAGCCCGGTGAATCAGTCGAAGGTGCCTATATCGGCAAGGTCGGTGGCGGATCGAACATCACCTTCGATTCGGTCTGGGTGCACGGCTCGCTCGACGATGATCCGAGCAACGACGTCACCGGCATTTCCATCGGCGGCACCAAAAATGCCCGCGTCATCAACAGCGAGTTCGAGCAGCTCGGCCGCGCCGTCGTGTTCGGCGCGATCCGGAATTCCGTGATCGCTAATAATAAGATCCATGACATCCGATCGGACGGCTTCGATTTCGCACAATCGAACAATGTGCTGATCGAGGGCAATCATTTCAGCGCTTCGCATCGCGTGGCGAAGGATCACCCCGACGGCATCCAGTTCTGGACCCGCAACACGAAGCGGCCTTCGACTGACATCATCATCCGCAACAACCAGATCATGCAGGGCCATGGCAGCGGCATGCAGGGTATCTTCATGCGCGATGAGACCGAAAACATGCCGTTCGAACGGATCACGATCGAGAACAACCTGATCCTCGGCAGCAACATGGCCAACGGCATCTTCATCGCCAATGGGCGCCAGCTCAAGATCCTCAACAATACGGTCGTCTCTCCCACCGATGACAAGAACCCGGTGTGGATCAAGCTCATATCGGTTCACGACGTGACCTTCGAAGGCAATATCGCCGATGTCGGCGGCAACAAGTTGCCCGACCGCGCCAAAATCAAGATGTCACTCCTGAAAACGAAGCGCTTCCGGGATCTTGCACCCGATGATCTGGTCGTGCCGGGGATCGGCTACCAGCTTACCCCGGCCACTGGCAATTAAGGCCGCTTACCAGCCGCACGTCCTGCCCTTGTTCTGCTGCTCGAGCCAGGTCACCAGCGGCTTGAAATAAGCGATCAGGGCGCGGCCATCGATCTCGCGGCTGCCGGTGAACACTTGCAGCGCATCGGGCCATGGCTTTGATGCGCCCAACGCGAGCATTTTGTTCAGATTGGCGCCGACCTTCTTGTTGCCATAGAAGGAGCAGCGATGCAGCGGGCCCTTCCACCCGGCCTGCTTACATGCGGCCTGATAGAATTGGAACTGCAGGAGGCGCGCGAGAAAATAGCGCGCATAAGGCGTGTTGCCGGGGATATGGAATTTCGCGCCCGGATCGAAGGCATTGGCGGGCCGATCGGCCGGCGGCACCACGCCCTGATATTGCAGGCGCAGATCGTTCCAGCCTTTCTCGTAATTGGCCGGCGCAATCTCGCCTGAGAACACGCCCCAGCGCCATTTGTCGATCAGCAGGCCGAACGGCAGGAACGCCACCTTATCCATCGCTTGGCGCAACAACAGGCCGAGATCCTTGTCGGGGCCTGGCACCTTGGACTTATCGAGCAGGCCGAGCTTGACGAGATAATCCGGCGTTACCGAAAGCGCGATGAAATCGCCGATTGCTTCGTGGAAGCCGTCGTTGGCGCCGTTCTGATAGAGCGTCGACTGCGCCTTATAGGCGCGCTGATAGAAATTATGCCCCATCTCGTGATGGATCGTCACGAAATCATCGGCATTGACCTTGGTGCACATTTTGATGCGCAGATCGTCCTGATTGTCGATGTCCCAGGCCGAGGCGTGACACACCACCTCGCGATCGCGTGGTTTCACGATCTGTGAACGATCCCAGAAGGTTTTCGGCAGCGGATCGAAGCCGAGCGAGGTGTAGAAGCCCTCACCGGTCTTGAACATCTTGATCGGATCGTAACCGTGCGAGACGAGCAGATCGGTCAGGCTATAGCCGATATCGCCAGCGCCCTTGGGCGCCACGACATCATAGATATTACCCCATTCCTGCGCCCACATATTGCCGAGCAGATCGGCGCGGATCGGGCCGGAGGCAGGCTGCACCGCATCGCCATATTTCTCGTTAAGCTTGGCGCGGGTATAGCAATGAAGCTGCACGTAAAGCGGCTTCACCTGCAGCCAGAGCTTATCCATCAGCGCGGCGAATTGCTCGGGCGGCATGTCATAGCCCGCTCGCCACAATGCGCCGGTATCCTGATAGCCGAGCTCCTGCGAACCCGCGTTGGCGATCTCGACCAGCCTTGCATAATCGTCGTGCATCGGCGTGCCGACATTGTCATGCCAGCTTACCCACATTTCCTTGAGTTCATCGGGATTGCGATTGGTGCCCATCGCTTCCTCGATGTCGGACCCGCTGATCGGCTGCCCCTTCAGCGTGCCCTTGCCCTTGCCATATTCGGACTGAAGCTTAGTGGCGATCCGGTTCAGCTCGTCGGCCGCCCCTGGCGTATCGGGCGCGGGCAGCACCAGGCCCTGCTTGAGGAAATCGAGCTTGCGCCTTGTATCGAAGCCTAGCCCCTTGACCGGATCGAACTTCGCCGCGCCCTTGGCATATTTGACGCCAAGCTCAGTCCCGCGCGCGCCGAATTCGGCGGCGATCGCATCGGTATCGTCAGTGATAAAGGTGTTGTTGATCCACTGGGCGCGATTGTTGAGAACCGCATAATCGCCCAGCTCCTTTTCGGCCTTTGCGACGAAAGTATCGGCGTCAGCAGGCGAGGTCGCGCCGGCCTGCGCGAATGCGGGAACCGAAAGGCCAAGCGTGGCCGCCATCGCGATATGGGAAATCATCCTCCTCATACGACTCGCCCTTTCCTCTATTTACATAATTGTAAGGCCCCATGGCTGGAGATCAGCCGATCGGTCAAGTCAGCAGGAAATCGCGAATAACCTTTCCAAGTTCCGCTTTCATCACCGCATTCATATGATTGCCGGGGATCTCGGCAAAGCTGCCATGGGCGAGCGCCTGCGCCAGCGCATCGCCCGAGCCATTGTCATGATCCTGGGTACCGTTGACGACCAGGGTCTCGACCATGATGTTCGACAGCTCCGAAGCGGGCGTATCGACGAACGTGTTGAGGATCAGCAGCAGCGCCTCCGGATCGCCGCCGGTCGTTTTCAGGAAGGCCTCGGTCATCCACTCGGATGTTCCGCGCGCAAAGCTGCCCAGGTTCGTGAGCACATGGCGGAAATGGCTCCCCCTGCCCGCGGTATCGACGATGCCCTGAAGCCCCATGCCGGACAGCACCGCCTTGCGTGGGGCCGCGCCCCGCGCCAGCATCCGCAGCGTGGTGCGTCCGCCCAGCGAATAGCCGCCGAGATCATATTCATCGAGGCCGAGATGCCGAAGCAGTGCGAAGCCGTCATCGGCAAGGATATCGGGTGGATAGGCGGCCGGATCGTGGGGCTTGGCGCTGTCGCCATGAGCACGCAGGTCAGGCATGATCACGCGGAACCCTGCATCGGCAAGCAGCGCGGCGTGGCCGTAACGGATCCAGTTGGTCCAAGCGTTGGAGAAATAGCCGTGGATCAGCACCAGCGGCCGCCCCTCTCCCGTCTCGCGATAGGCCAGGCGCTGGCCGTCGAGGGACTCGAAATAGCTTATCGGAAGATCAGTCGGGGAGCTTGCCAATCGCGTTCATCCAGCGCTCGACCGTGGCCGGGTTGTCGGTGACGCGGTAGCGGGGCAATTCCTTCGTGTCGAGCCAGGCTTCATGCATCGCCTCGACGCCGAAATGATGCCTGGGAACGAAATAGCCGGCATCGTCGAACGTTCCGACATGGAGATCGCATTTGTCGCCGTCATGATATTCGAATCCCAGCGGCGTTCCGCACCGCGCGCAGAAGGGTCGCCGCGCGATCGGGGAGCTTTCGTACCAATCGGGCTCATGTTCCCAGCGAAGTGCCGCCTTTGGAAGATTGGCGAAGGCGATCGAGACATTGCCGGAGGCGCGCTGGCACATGCGGCAATGGCAGAGATAGGCATCCGGCGCATCGATCTCAGCAGCGTAACGGATGCGGCCGCATTGGCAGCCGCCGCGCATTTCGGTCATTTGCGGCATCCTTCTGCTTTCAGGCTTCACCGGACTCCCTTGTTCGCGATCAGTCTTGCGCCGTCAACATGCCGCATCGCGCCGCAGCTAAACAAAGGCGAACTCGGCCGGTGCAGAAACACACCTATCCGGCATAGGCGGATATTCGCCCTCGGCCGAACGTTGTCGCTCAATAAATAGGAGGATCATATGCCTCGTGGTGACAAGGATGCTTACACGGACAAGCAGAAGCGCAAGGCCGAACATATCGAAGAAGGCTATGAAGATCGCGGCGTGCCGAAAAAGGAGGCCGAGCGTCGCGCCTGGGCAACCGTGAACAAGGAATCGAGCGGCGGCAATAAGTCAGGCACCGGCCGGGGCAAGCCGGATACGCATGTCTCCTCATCGCGCGGCGGCCGTGCTCACAAGTCCGGCTCGCCCGAACAGCGATCGGCCGCTGCGCGCAAAGGCTGGGCTACGCGGCGAAAGAACGCCGCGAAGTAAGTCTAAGCCGGACCGGGAGAAGCCGGGGGGTTAGGCCAGCGCCGCGCGAACGCGGGCATCATAGCGCTCCGCAAGCCGGCGAAGCGCCTGCCCGCCGTCGCCGCTGAATGATGAGCCATGCATGAGCGCGAGGGTTTGCGGCGCGAGATCGGCGAGCTTACGGATGGTCGGCGCCGTCAACGGACCAATGCTGGTCGCGCCAAACAGGTCTTCGGCTGCAATGGCGGCATCAACGATATCCTGCCCGGTGACCGCCGGGCCATTTCCGACATGGGTGAAGAGATCGCCGCAGAATAATGTGCCGGTCGTCTCCTCATAGAGCACCTGCGCCTCCCAGCCGTGCGGCACGTGCGGCGTGGCGATGAAGCGAACACGCTTGCCGCCGAGATCGAGCACTTCATGCTCGCCCACCGCCCTGGGCGGCCGGTCGGCCAGATCGTTCACGGAGATTTCGCAGCCGAGCTGGCTGTAAACCACCTGCGCATTCGGCGCGGCCGCCAGCCACAGGTTCATCGCCCCGCACTCGTCCGCCTCGATATGGCCGAAACTGATCCAGCGCAGCCGATCGAGCGGAACGATTTCCGCTGCTGCGGCCAAGACCAGCGGAAAGAGCGCACGCGAGCCGCAATGAAATAGCAGCGGCTCGTCAGCCGCGATCAGGAACTGGTTGAAGGTAAATCCGTCCGGCGGCGCGATTTCGGCGACATGGGTCGACAGGCGAAAGATGCCCGGCGCGATCTCGTCCGCCTGGGTCTGCATCAGATCCACAACCGAAGCAGACCGCCACCTGCGGTGCGTGGCCCCACAGCTCTTTTGACCAACAGCTGCCGCACGTCACCAAACTCGCCACCGTTTAAAGCGGCGATACGGGTTTTGATAAAGGCACCCCGGCCCGTCACGCCGCCTTCTTGAGGTGCCGGCGGCCGAGCAGCTCGGCGATCTGGACAGCGTTGAGGGCAGCGCCCTTGCGGAGATTGTCCGACACGCACCAGAGGACGAGACCATTGTCGACCGTGGGGTCCTCGCGGACTCGGCTGATATAGGTCGCGTACTCGCCGACGCATTCGATCGGCGTGACATAGCCGCCGTCCTCGCGCTTATCGACCAGCATGATGCCGGGGGCCTCGCGCAGGATCGCCTGCGCCTGCTTGGCGCTGATCTCGTCTTCAAACTCGATGTTGATCGCCTCGCTATGGCCGACGAAGACCGGCACACGCACGCAGGTTGCCACCACCTTGATCTTGGGATCAAGGATCTTCTTGGTCTCGACCACCATCTTCCATTCCTCCTTGGTGAAGCCGTCATCGAGGAACTTGTCGATGTGCGGGATCACGTTGAAGGCGATCTGCTTGGTGAACTTCTTGGGCTCGTTGCTATCGCCGACGAAGATGTTGCGGCTTTGCTCGAACAGCTCGTCCATGCCCGCCTTGCCGGCGCCGGAGACCGACTGATAGGTCGAGACAACCACGCGCTTGATCCTGGCGGCATCGTGCAGCGGCTTCAGCGCCACCACCATCTGTGCGGTCGAGCAGTTGGGATTGGCGATGATGTTTCGGCGCGTATAGCCATCGATCGCCTCGGGGTTCACCTCAGGCACGATCAGCGGAATATCCGGGTCCATCCGGTAGAGCGACGAATTGTCGATCACGGTACAGCCGGCCGCGGCCGCCTTCGGCGCATAGATGGCGGTCGCTTCCGAACCGACTGCGAACAGCGCGATATCCCACCCGGCCCAATCGAAATGCTCGATATTCTTGACCTTGTAGGTCTTGCCCGTCTCGCCGAACGGAATCTCGTCGCCAGTCGAGCGCGCAGACGCCAGCAGCGCCAGATCGTCGATCGGAAACTCACGCTCCGCCAGGATGTTCAGCATCTCGCGACCGACATTCCCGGTCGCGCCGGCGACAACTACACGGTACCCCATTTCAAGCTCCAAGGATAAAAGCGGCGGCCTCCATAGAGAGTTGCGGCGCGAAAGCCAAATCGGAACATGCTTGCCCGCCACCCTATCTTAGCATCTCGAAGCCGCATTTGATTGATGATATCATCGACACGCCGGAGAGTCCGCGCGAAGATGGGCCTGCCGGCTGGGAACGAGGAGTTCTTCAGGACGAGGAGGTCTTATGGCAATTGGTGGAATGGCGCCCGATGGGGCGCGGACGGCCGTCTCCGGTGTAGACAATAACGCCTATCCGGTTCGGCGGATCACGACGGCCGATCTGCGCGCGGCGCTGCGCGAAGGTTTCGCGGACTTCAGCGAGAAGCGCGGCGACTTGATCATGATTGGCCTGATCTACCCAATCGTTGGCCTGCTCGTTTCAGTGGCGGCGATGAACAAATCGGTGTGGGAGTGGATATTCCCGCTCGCGGCGGGAATCTCCCTACTCGGCCCGCTGGTGGCGACCGGATTCTACCAGCTCGCCAAAAGGCGGGAGGAACATGTGGATGCGGGCTGGGGCCATTTCCTCGACATTATGCATCACCCCTCGCGCCACGAAATCGGAGCCGTGGGTGCGGCCCTGGTTGGCATCTTCATCCTGTGGCTGGCGGCGGCGGGAATGATTTACACCGCTTTCTTCGGCGCGCCGCTGCACCAGCCCTCGCTGGGTGTCTTTCTGAATCAGGTCTTCACCACGCCGGAAGGCTGGGGAATGATCATCGTGGGCAATCTTGTCGGCTTGGCATTCGCAGTCATAGTGCTCGCGCTCAGCGTCGTCTCTCTGCCGATGCTGGTGGATCGCAAGGTGGATGCTGGCACGGCGATCAGGACCTCGCTGCGGGCGTTCAGCGTGAATAAGGGCGTGCTGCTCGGTTGGGGCTTCATCGTCGCCGCGCTGCTCGTGTTGGGGTCGATTCCCCTGTTCGTGGGGCTGGCGGTGGTGCTGCCCGCGCTCGGCTATGCGACTTGGCACCTTTATACGCGATTGGTCGACCGGAGCGCGCTGCCGCCAGCCTGAGCGGAGCAGCCCTACTCCAGATGCCCATCATGCAGGCGGACCATCCGGTCCATCTTGAGCGCGAGTCGTTCGTTATGGGTAGCAACAAGCGCGGCTGATCCCTGATCGCGCACGAGGCGCAGGAATTCGCCGAGGACGACGTCCGCCGTCGCTTCGTCGAGATTGCCCGTGGGTTCGTCGGCCAGCACCAATGCGGGCTTGTTGGCGAGCGCGCGGGCGACGGCGACACGCTGCTGCTCGCCGCCTGAAAGCTGGCTGGGGCGATGATCGAGCCGCTGGCCGAGGCCGAGTGAACCGAGCAGCAGCTCGGCGCGTGCGCGCGCCTGACCGGGCTCGGCACCGTGAATAAGATGCGGCAGTGCGACATTCTCGACCGCCGTGAAATCGGGCAGCAGATGATGAAACTGATAGACAAAGCCGAGCCGGTCCCGGCGCAAGCGGGTGCGGCCATCGTCATCGAGCTGCGCGGCTTCCTGGCCGTCAATGCGGATCGATCCTTCGAACCCCCCCTCGAGCAGCCCGACCGCCTGGAGCAGCGTCGATTTGCCCGCCCCCGATGGGCCGAGCAGCGCCACGATCTCCCCCGAGCCGACGGCAAGATCGATGCCACGCAGCACATCGATGATGGCCGTGCCCTGGGTGAAGCTGCGGCGGAGATTGGCGACGGCGAGAACCGTCATTTGAGCGCGTCATTCATAGCGGAGCACCTGCACCGGATCGGTGCTCGCCGCCTTCCACGCCGGATAGAGCGTGAAGAGAAAGGCCGACCCCAGCGACAGCAGGACGATCGCGAGCACTTCGAACGGATCGGTTTTCGACGGCAGCTCGGTGAGGAAGCGGATCGACGGATCCCACAGATTCTGCCCGGTCACATATTGCACCGCGTTCACGACACCCTGCCGGAAGAACAGGAAGATCGCGCCCAGCACAAGCCCGGCCAGCGTGCCCACCGCACCGATCGAAACGCCAACCGTCATGAAGATCTTCATCATCGCGCGCCGCGAGGCGCCCATGGTGCGCAGGATGGCGATGTCGCGCGTCTTGGCGCGGACCAGCATGATCAGTGAGGAGAGGATGTTGAACACCGCGACGACGATGATCAGCGACAGCACCACAAACATCGCCACCCGCTCGACCTGGAGCGCCTCGAACAGGCTTGCGTTCATCGAACGCCAGTCCGTCACCACGGCGACTTCGCGGGTCCTGGCGGCCAGCGGCGCGAGGATCTGGCCGACATGATCAGGATCGACCGTCTGCACCTCGATCATGCCGACGGCATCGCCCAGCATCAGCAGCGTCTGCGCATCCGGCATCGGCATGAGCACGAACGCCTTGTCATAATCATAGACGCCGACTTCAAAGATCGCGGCGACATTGTAGCTCACGATGCGCGGCACCGTGCCGAACGGGGTGGTCTGTCCCTGCGGGCTGATCAGGCTGATCTGGCTGCCGACCTGCGCGCCGAGCGCCTCGGCCAGCCGCGCGCCGATCGCGACATTGTTCGAGCCGGGGGTGATGGCCGCAAGGCTGCCATCGACGACATTGTTCCTGATCGTAGGCGTGCCACGAATATCCTCAACCCGCATCCCGCGCACCAACACGCCTTCGACGCGGCCGTTGAAGCTCGCCATCAGCGGCTGCTCGATCAGCGGAGTGGCGGAGACGACGCCCGGCGTCTTCTTCGCCTCGTCGATCACCTGCCGCCAGCTCGCCAGCCGGCCGTCATAGCCCTGCACCACAGCATGGCCGTTGAGGCCGACGATCTTCTCGAACAGCTCGGCGCGGAAGCCGTTCATGACCGACATGACGATGACCAGCGCGGCCACGCCCAGCATCACGCCCGCCAGGCTGAACCCGGCCACGAGCGCAATGATCCCCTCGCCCTTGCCGGGCCAGAGATAACGCTTGGCGATCATGCGTTCGTAGCGGGAAAGCAGCACTACTCCCTCTCCCCTTCAGGGGAGAGGGTCGGGGTGTGGGGCAGTCGGACCAGCGTCGCGGCTGCTGAAATGCCCCACCCCAACCCAGCCGGCGCTGCGGCCCTGTCTGGGAGACAGGGCCGATCGCCAGCTCCTGAAGGGAAGGGGCTAAGGAAGCATAAGGCCTTCACCCCGCCAGCCTCGCCAGCGCGCTTTCCAGCGACAATTCTTCCTTCTCGCCCGTCGCGCGGCGTTTCAATTCCACCACCCCCTTTTCGAGTCCCTTGGGCCCGATCACGACCTGCCAGGGCAAGCCGATCAGGTCCATCGTCGCGAACTTGGCGCCGCCGCGTTCGTCGCGATCGTCGTAGAGCGTATCGACGCCGGCTGCCTGCAACTTGGCGTAGAGATCGTCTGCCGCCGCTGTGCACGCCGGATCGTCCGCACGCATGTTGACGAGGCCTGCCTGATAGGGTGCGACTGACTCCGGCCAGATGATCCCGGCATCGTCATGGCTCGCCTCGATGATCGCGCCCACGAGACGCGAAACGCCAATGCCGTAGCTGCCCATCTGCGGAATCACCTCGGACCCATCCGAGGCCTGGATCTTGACGCCCATTGCCTTCGAATATTTGGTGCCGAAGTAGAAAATATGGCCCACCTCGATCCCGCGCGACTGCCGCAGCGCGTCGCCGGCTTGCGCCTCGCGCGCCGGGTCGCGCTTCTCATCGGTGGCGGCATAATCGGCGGTGTAACCCGAGACGATCTGCTGCAGCGCCGCAACATCGTCGAAATCGACATCGGTCAGCGCGGCGGGCTTTTCCCAGTTGCTGTGATAGAACACCTCGCTCTCGCCGGTCGGCGCGAGGATGATGAATTCGTGGCTGAGATCGCCGCCGATCGGGCCGGTATCGGCCTGCATCGGTATCGCGCGCAGACCCATGCGCGCATAAGTGTTGAGATAGGCCACGAACATCCGGTTGTAGCTGTGGCGCGCGCCAGCCTCGTCCATGTCGAAGCTGTAGGCGTCCTTCATCAGGAATTCGCGGCCGCGCATCACCCCGAAGCGTGGGCGCACCTCGTCGCGAAATTTCCATTGGATGTTGTAAAGCGTGCGCGGCAGGTCGCGATAGCTGCGCGCGGCATCGCGGAACAACGAGGTGATCACCTCTTCCGCGGTCGGCCCGAACAGTATGTCGCGATCGTGCCGGTCCTTGATCCGCAGCATCTCCGCGCCATAATCATCGTAGCGACCGGACTGGCGCCAGAGCTCCGCCGACTGCATCGTCGGCATTAGTAGCTCGATCGCGCCCGCCCGGTCCTGCTCCTCGCGCACGATCTGCTCGATCTTGCGCAGCACGCGGTGACCCATCGGCAGCCAGGCATAGATTCCCGCGGCCGTTTGACGGATCAGCCCCGCGCGCAGCATCAGCTTATGGCTGACGATCTGCGCGTCGGCAGGCGACTCCTTCGTTACGGGCATGAAATATCTTGATAAACGCATGCTTCTGATCGCCTGGCCCAACTGTTGCGCGCTTGCTCTAGAGCCCTGCGGCACGCCGGGCAACATCAGAGCCGTACCGAAGCTACCTGTTGCGCGGAAAACACAGCTTGCCGCTTTCTATCGCGGCGCGAAGCAAAGCTCGTGACAAAAGCTGATCCATTTCATACCCATGATCGCACGAAGCATAGGCGGAAAACCGGCCATGGTTCGGGGAGGAACATCTCCACCGCTGTCGAAAGGGGGCAGCGCCAGAACGAGATGGTCGCACGAGTTTAGGGGGCTGACGAGCATTCGTCACGCAGCGCGCCCGGGCCTAATACAGGACCCGGGCGTTTGCATGTCTGGCGTTTGGAATTTGGCAAGCTTCCGCCGCTATAGCACTTGCCATGATCCCGATGAAAACGAGCACGATCTTCAAGAGCCGCTGGATGGCCCTCATCTGGGCAGCGGGGATCATCTGGTTCGCGGTGGACGTTGCCGGCACGCCGAGCGACGGCAACCAATCGGCATCCGCCGATACCAATGAAGCACAGATCCCGGCGGTGCTCGATCCGATCAAATGAAGCGGCGGGGCGTGCTTCGTTGCGCGCGTGCTTCTGCTATCATCCTGTTTCCGTAACGGGAGATTCGCCATGGGATTGCTCGATGGGTTGCTCGGCCAGGTTGCCAGCAATGTGGACATCCAAAATCTGGCACAGAAGGTAGGGCTCTCGCCTGATCAAGTCGAAGCCGCGGTGCACGCGCTCGGCGTCGCGCATCCCCAGCCGGGCGACACGGTGCAGACCGCCGCGTCGAACACCGGCCTGCCGGCCGATACGCTTCAGCAGATCGTCACACATCTCGGCGGCGAAAATGCGCTCGGCCATTTCGCGAGCCTGCTGGGCGAGCAAGGTGGCGGCATGCTGGGCGGCCTCGCCTCCAACCTGTTTGGCAAGAGCTGAGGTTGGCGGACGTGAACGCGTCCGCTGCGCCTCAATTGCTCAGCATGAAGCCCGCGTCCTGGCGCTGGACCGTGCTGGTGCCGATAAATTCGATCAGATCGCGATTGAGCCGCTCAGGTGCCGTCGCGAACAGGCCGTGCGGCTCGCCCTCATATTCGATGAAGGTAGCGGCAGGCAGCGCTGCCGCCACGGCCCGGCCGGTCGGCTCGATCGGCACGGTTTTGTCGGCGGTGCCGTGGATGACCAGCGTGGGCAGGGTGAACGCCGCCAGATCGCGGCGGAAGTCAGTTGTCGCGAAGGCGTCGACGCAATCCAGCGTTGCCTTGGGGCTCGCCATCGTGGCCAGGATGAACGTCCAGTCCAGCAATTCCCTGCTGACCGGCTTCGACACCACGCCGACGCCGTAGAACATCTTCGCGAAATCGCCGAGGAATGCGAACCTGTCCTCGCGGATCTTCGCCTTCATCTCTTCGAACACGCTGGGATCGACGCCCTCCGGATTGTCAGACGCCTTGGACAGATAGGGCACGACTGAGCTGATCAGCGCCACCTTCGCGACACGATCGGTGCCATGCCGCGAAAGATAGCGCGCAACCTCGCCACCGCCCATCGAGAAGCCGACCAGCACGGCATCACGCGCATCAGCGTCCTCCAAGATCGCCGCGAGATCGTCAGCGAAATTGTCATAGTCATAGCCGCGCGCCGGATGCGCCGACTGGCCGAAGCCGCGCCGATCATAGGTAATCACGCGATATCCCGCCTCGATCAGCGCGAGCGTCTGATATTCCCACATGTCGCCCGTCAACGGCCAGCCATGGATCAGGATGACCGGCCGCCCCTCTCCGGCATGCTTGACATGGAGGACCGTTCCATCGCGCGACTGAATATGGGACATGAGAAGCTCCTTGACCGTCAGGGCCTAACCGCCGCCTGGAAGGTTGGTTCCTGCCACTGACCGGACGGGATGCCCGCCCAACCGGAATTTCGCAGCCATTTAATCTTTGGTTCACTATTCGTTGCGATGATTGGCGTATGGCACAGACAGCTCCCGAACCCACCCCGATCGATCCCTATGAACTGGCCGCAGGCTTCCGGCGGCTGGCCGCGCTCACCAACGATCCGGAGCTTGCCGAACGCATGATGCGGCACGCGGACGAAACCGAGCATGAGGCTGCCAAGGCAAGCAAGAAGCACGCCCGTCACTGAGGCACGCCCGCCTGAACTGCCAACAGCAGTGCGCTCGATCAGCGCTCGCTAGAACCAGCTTTTGGGCTGATCGTCGAAGCCGAAATAATCGATCTCCCAGCCCACGCCCGTGCGCACCATGTCGAACTCCCAGCGCACCACCATGTCGCGGTGCTGCACGAAATAATATTCCCTGACCGCCATTGAGCCGAGCGCGTCGGTTCGCACCTTTTCAAAAGCGATGATCGGCCCGTAGGTGGTCACCGCCGCATTGATCTGCGAAATAAGGTTGCCGCGCTCCTCCTGCTTCTGCGCCGCCGAAGCGCCCAACAGCCCATCCACTCCCTCGGCAATCTTGCCGGCCAGCAGCGCGGCAAGGAATGTCCGGATCTGCGCATCGGCTGGTGGGGCCACTGCTGGCACGGCGGCGACGCGGCGAGCCGAATCGCCAGGCGCTGGCGTCTGGGCGAAGGCAGCCGGATATGTCCCGACGGCCACGCACAATGCCGCGACCTGCAATTTCCTCCTATAACCTAAAATTTTTGGCTCACCTTCAATCCGAAGAACTGTGGTTTTGTTGGATAGAGCCTCGCATAGGGGCCACATAGGCTTGGCGCGCAAACGGTATTTTTGCTCAGAATACCGCGTTTATCGAATGCATTCTGAATGAACAGTTCGAAATTCATGCCCCAAATTTGTGTGCCGGCCGAAAAATCGAAGGTGGTGAAACCTTTGGTTGGACCAAGAACAGACTCGCCGTCGGTCGTAAGATAGGATGTTGTGCCGCTCTGATGCGATACACCCGCCTGGAGGAAACTCTTATTGGGACCGAGATCAAAGCTGTAACGCGCGGTGCCGTTGATCTTGAGCTTCGGTGTAATCGGCAGGCGCGTTCCCTTTGGCGCCAACACCGCTCCACCATTGGCCGGGTCGCAGCCATTAACCTGGTCGCAAAATGACGATCGCAGCTTGGCATCAACATAAGTGCCCGATGCCATCAAATTGAGACGACCCATTGTCCAGCTTATGTCGCCCTCCACGCCCTTGGAACGGGCGCTTCCTGCATTGAATGTTGAAAATATACCCAGCAATCCAGGCAAACTATATTGAATATCTTTCCAATCTTCCAAGAAGATCGCGCCGTTCACCCGAAGAGATCGATTGAGCCAACTCGTCTTCCAGCCAATCTCGTAATTTGTCAAAGTATCCGCTTTATAAGGTGGCACATTTACGGTTTGACCAAGCGCAACTATATTACGATTGTTGCCGCCTGGCCTGAAACCCGTGGAATAAGTGACGTAGATCATACGATCCCTGTCAATCTTCCACGTCAAGTTACCCTTATGCGTTTCGCCACTCGCAACATATCGCTTGTTGATGTTGGGGCAGCTAATTGCATTCTGCGCTACGCACGTAGCCGATATTGCACCGGCACCGCCTGAAAAGCCGTAGAGAGTGTTCTTGGCCATGAAACCGCGGATGCCTCCGGTAAGCGTCAGTCCGGGCACGAGATCGAATGACGCTTCGCCAAAGACAGCATAATCCCGATCAACGCGGTAAATATGCGTGAAATATACGTCATCGGGACCGCCGCCAGGCACAGGAGGGCTGAACGGCGAGACGGCATTACTAATCCCTGGAATAATATATTCCGCTAGCCTACGATCTGTTTGGCGCTGAAAATACATTCCCGCGGTCAGTCTGAAGCGATTTTCAGCAGGCGAGCTGACTCTTATTTCGTGCGCTTGCTTCGTATATTTATCGTGTCCGTGAATAACCTGAGTGGGATCTATATCATTTCCCGCAGAGTCGAACGCATAGTTGTAATCCACATAAGTGTCATAAGCGACGCTGAAATAGGAATAGTCCGCCACATTATCCACAGTGCGGTGAAGATAGGACCCCGAATAGGTAATGTCCCAGTTACTGAGCTTGCCCTGAATCGTGAGCGAGGCAAGCCACCACTTGTCCAGGTTGCGGTCTGGGGTGAAATCGTGAACCTTGAGGTCGCCCACGCGCGGATCGAATAGAAATGCACCGTCAGCTTTCTGATGCTGGTAGATGATACCCGGCGTAACCGTCCAGCTATCATCGAGATCGATCCCTAGCGCGGCACGGCCGCCATAGCTTTCAACGTCGTTAAAGTTCTTTTCCACGAAGCGGCTATTATTGACTGTTAACGGCGAGGTCAGAACGGGAGTGGTGTCGTCGAACTGCACTTGATAATGCGGACGTTGATAGGTGCGCTCGGCGGGCGTGTTGTCGATATAGCCGCCATCACGTTCGTAAAATCCGATAACCCGCAGTGCCATCATATCGTTCAATGGATAATTCACGAAGCCTTCGAATTCGCCCCCGACATCACCCTTGCCGAACTTGTTGAGCTGGAGATCGTAGCCGGCTTCGAATTTGGAAGCATTCGGCTTATTGGTGATGAGTCGCAACGTGCCTGAAAGAGAACTCGCGCCGTATAATGTGCCCTGCGGTCCGGCAAGCGCCTCGACGCGAGCCATATCGTAGACGTGAATGTCCAGCGCCTGATAGATCGTTGTTACGGGAATTTCATCGATATAGAGGCCAGAACCGGGCAAAGGGCCGGAAGCCAGACCATCGCCGCCTGACGCAATGCCGCGAAAATAAAGCTGCGCTTGGCTCGGCCCGAAGGATTGATAGCTCACGCTCGGCAGAAGCTTAACATAATCATCAAAGCTCTGGACCTGATGCTGATCCATGACGGCGGGTGAAAGCACCTGCAGGCTGATCGGCACATTTTGAAGCGTTTCGGATCGTTTAGTAGCCGTAACGATAATCTCGCCTTGATCTGGCGTAGCAGCTGCGTCTTGCTGGGCAAATGCCGCGCCGGATGCACCGAGAATGGTGGAAGCGAGCAAGGCAGCAGCGCCAGCCCGGCGCACAGATTGAAGGCGAGCCATCATCAACGTCCCCCTTACATTGGTGAAAGCTAAATCGGACCAGATTTTGCTGCAGCGCAAGAGGGGAAATGGCGTGTGGCGCAGGCTCGTCTATTTTGACGGATATTGTTGCATCGCCGTCACAGGCACGGGGACCTCGGGATATTCGGTGAGAATTTGCCCCAGCGCCGATTTCAGCGGCCCGAGCCACGGCTCATAGGGCAGCCACTGGCCAACGCCTTCGCGATTGATCGGGCGGCGCACCTGCTCGCTGCTCGCGGTGCGCACCGCGCGTCTGTTCTGGTGGAAGCTCAGGCAGGCTGCCTCGAACGGAAGGCCAAGCGCCTGAAGCAGCGCGCTTATTTCGCTTTCCGGATCGTCCAGCAGCCGTTCGTGGATCACCCGATGGACGCGGCCGCGAAGCACTGCGTCGAAATGGGCCATGAGCCGGACATAATCGACATAATAACGCGCGACATCCTCCAGCCCGTAGCTGAAGCCCTGGCCGCGCGCGAAATGCTGCTTGAAGTTGGAGAAGCAGCAATCGAGCGGATTGCGCCGCGCATCGATGATCTTGGCGTTCGGCAGGATCAGATGGATCAAGCCGATGTGCAGCCAATTGTTGGGCAATTTATCGATGAAGAAGGGCGTGCCCTCCTTGCGTTGAACATGCGTGCGATCGAGATAGCTTTGCCCGAGCCGGCGCGCCTCGTCGTCGGCCAACGCGCAGAGCGCGTCGGGATAGGATGCGCCGCCTTCCTGGAGTTGGTTGGCAAGCGCTGGAATGTCCGGCAGTTCCATCGTCCCTTCAACTTGCGAGTGGCTAGACAGGATCTGCTCGATCAGGGTCGAGCCCGCACGCGGCATGCCCAGGATGAAGATGGGATCGGCCGCGTCGCAGCCATAGCCCCCGCGGCTGGCGAAAAATTCCGGTGTGAAGGTTCTGATCGCACGATCGACCTGGCGACTGATCTCGTCCGGATCGTAGCGTAGCTGAGCGCGGCGCAGCGCGTTGCCCGACGCATAATGGCCGAACGAGCGGGCGGCCTCGCTGCGATCTTCATGGGCTTTGCCCAGTGCAAATTCGAGATGCAAACGATCCTCAATCGCAAGTCCGCCGCCAATCAGCGCAGCCTCCATCGCCGCGACATCGGCGTCGCTGAACCGGACCGTCTTAAGATTGGCGAGGCTCCACCATACCTCCCCCAGTGCCGGCTGCAACGCAACCGCCTGCCGGTAAGCTTCGATGCTCTCCTCCTGCCGTCCAACCGTTTTCAACGTGTGGCCGTAACTCATCCACACCTTGGGATGGCCGCCCCCGCGCTTCAGCAGCATCTCATAGAGCGCGAGCGCTTCCTCGAACTCCCCGATCCGTCCCAATGCCGCAGCCTTGAGATTAGCGTGGCCGGGATTGTCCGGATCGATAGCGGAAAGCTTCGCCAGTTCGTCGAGTGCCTCGGCCGTCCGGTTCTGCCGATGCAGGACCAGCGCGAGATTCGACCGGGCGGCGTGGAAAGCCGGCGCCAATTCGAGCGCGCGGCGCAGCAGCGCCTCCGCATCGCGATTGCGGCCGATGCGGCCCGCCAGTTCGGCCAGCATGCGGATCGCCGCAACATCTTCCGGCGTTTCCTTCAGCCGCGTGCGCAGGATCGGCTCGGCAACGTGCAACGCGTTTGCGGCAAGCGCCGCCGCCGCTTCGCGCAATTGTGGATCGTGCACCGAAGCCTCGATCGCGGCGAGCTCCATGCGCTCGGCCTCGTCGGCCTCGCCCAATGCGCGATAAGCGCGAGCGGCGACGCGGTAGGCATCGGCGCGATGCGGATCGGCCGTTAGCACGCGCCGGCAGGCTGCGAGTGCAACGGCCGGGTCCATCGTCGCCAGCGCTTCGCGAAGATCCGCTTCGGACGTTGCATTTTGTTGCATGGGATCAGTCTGGAAGGAGCCGGCCGGCTTGTCCAGCCTTAGCCGCAATGCGTCTGATCGCATGTTTTTACCCGTCACGGCGTAGATTTTCCCGGCTTGTGTAAAGTAGAAGACATACGTTCATTTCCCGTACATATTATATCTATGGTTATATCCCTGTATTAAAAAGGAATTTTCCGGTTTTTGACCGCTTCTTCCTGGAACCAGCCGTGCTTTACTTGGTTTATCACTCCACCGGCATCCAAACGGTGCCAGCGTAAGTAGCTTAGTGTGGTTGCCGGGCGGACGTGGCGTTGCGAAAACCGAAAACACAGCCCCGCGTCCGCCCCGCATTATAAGAGCAGGGAGTCCCCGGTCGCTACGATGAACACGCTATCCTATTATCGCCAACGCGCCGCGGAAGCGACGACGCGCGCGGAAAGTGCAAGCGATCCTTCGATTCGTGAATTCTTCACCGGCGTCGCCGAACGCTATGAGCGGATCGCGGCCAATCTGATCCGTGCGCGGCGACCCACCCTTTCGCTGCGGCTCGATCGGGCGAAGCCTGTCCCATCCTGCGACGCGCACGGGGCAGCAGTCTAACTTTTATATCGCGAGTTGAATTGACCTGGGCCCGGGCTGTTCGCATCATCCTGGGCATGAGCGTGGCATTGTCCGAATGGGAGCTTTGGGCTCAAGTTCATCTGCTTCGCCGGCTGCACGGCGATGGCGCCGTCCGCATTATCGCAGACCGCATCGGTGAATTCCTGCTCGCTGGTGACGAAGCCAGCGTGCGGACCTGGCGTGCGATCGAGGATCGGCTGGGAAAGCTCAACCGCGGCGGCTCGCTGCACTAAGCGCCGTGCCGCCAGCCCGAGGCGGCCATCCGATGCGCATACGGAACAAAATATCCGGTTGCGCATAAATCCTGGAAGTGCCGCATGGAAAGGATGAAGCGGATGGCTGATCCCCCCGAGCCCAAGCCGTTGCGCCAAATCCTTTATGAATTTGGCTGCCGCGTTTCGGATCGGGGCGCCAACATCGCCGGGCACCCGGCGGCCATCCTGCTCGTCATCATCTTTTGCGCGCTGTGGTTCGTCGATCTCGGCCCCGCTTCGCAGAACACGTTGACCCTGATCCTTTCGGTTGCGGCGATCACGCTGACACAGATGGTGCTCAACCAGCAGCGGCGCCACGAGGCGGCACTTCACATGAAGATCGACGAGCTGATCCACGCGATCAGCGGCGCACGCGACGAGATCGCCGGCATCGAGAACAAGAGCGAAGCCGAACTCGAAGCGCTGCGCGAGACCGGCGACGTCGCCGAAAAGGTGCTGGAAGAACGGCGGCGGCCGAAGCAGGAGGATGACGGATAACGGCGGAACCTGGGCGCTAGGCTGCGGATCCGAATTCCAGAAGGTAACGCTGCCGGAGCACGTCGATCGCGGAGAGCGCATCCGCCTCCTCGATATGCCAGAAGCTCCAACCATTGCAGGAGGGCGCGCCCTGCAACTGAGCGCCGAGCTTGTGGATGGAGCCGTTATGCTGGCCTGCGGCGAGCGAGCCATCCGCGCGCACCTCCGCTCGCCAGCGCCGCTTGGCATCGGTGAGCAGCGTGCCAGGCGCGATCAGCCCAGCTTCGACCAGCGCGCCGAATGCCACACGTGGGGCGCCTTTCTTCTCGGGCATCACGGTCATGGCGCTTTCGTCGAGCGGCAAGGTGCTGTCGATGCGCGCGCGTGCCGCCTTCACATAGACGGGCTCGCGCTCGATACCGATCCAGCGCCGCCGCAGCCGGCGCGCGACCGCGCCAGTCGTGCCCGTGCCGAAGAAGGGATCGAGCACGATGTCGCCCGGCTCGGTGCACGCCAGCAGCACGCGATAGAGCAGCGCCTCCGGCTTCTGGGTCGGGTGCGTCTTGTGGCCTGCATCGTCCTTGAGCCGTTCGCCGCCCGCACAAATCGGCAAGGTCCAGTCCGAGCGCATCTGCACATCGTCGTTGAGCGCCTTCATCGCGCGATAGTTGAAGGTGTAGCGCGCCTTCTCGCTTTTGGCGCACCAGATCATCGTTTCATGCGCGTTGGTGAAGCGCGTGCCCTTGAAGTTGGGCATCGGATTGGCCTTGCGCCAGACGATGTCGTTGAGGATCCAATAGCCCTCGTCCTGAAGCGCGGCGCCGACCCGGAAGATATTGTGATAGCTGCCGATCACCCAGAGCGTGCCGTCATCCTTGAGGATGCGGCGCGCCTCCCGCAGCCAGGCGCGGGTGAAGCGGTCATAGGCTTCGAACGTATCGAACTTGTCCCAATCATCAGTAACGGCATCGACATGGCTGCCGTCGGGCCGGAACAGTTCGCCACCCAACTGAAGATTGTAGGGCGGATCGGCGAAGATCATGTCGACGCATTTGTCTGGCAGCGAAGCCATCGCCGCCACGCAATCCTGCTCGATGATCTTGTCCAGCTCCAGCAGGGAAAGCTGCGGCGCGGCGTTCGCCGACGCGCTTCGCTTTGCCCTGATCGGTTGCACGACCCCCATCCGCACCCCGTTCGTTAACCAAGACCTCTATGGTGAGTCCTCCGGACTCCGCGGTCAAGCACAAAGACTTAGCGGGCGGTTTTGAGAAAATGGTTAACGTAGCGGAACGAAAGGAGTCCGACACTGCATGTTGCGGATTGTGTCCGCACCGGGACTCAACTGCTTGTGGTGTGGCTGCAGGGACTCAATGCGCACTCATCGTTGCTCTGTGTGCTCGAGGACAGCGCGTGCTTCCCGGTGGATGCTGAAACAAGTTCAGCATGACCGGCTAAAGATCCAACATCAGTTGGGCGACTGGGGCGAAGCTCCTGCGATGGAGCGGCGTTGGGCCGAGGCGGGTGAGCGCATCGCGATGATCGGGCGTGCCATAGCCCTTGTTGCTGGCCCAGCCATAGCCAGGGTGCTGAAGGTCATAGGCGATCATCATGGCATCCCGCTCATGCTTGGCGACGATCGAGGCGGCCGCGATCGAAAGGCAGAGCGCATCGCCGTCCACCACGGCGCGTGCCTGATAGCGCCAGCGCGGCAAGGTGTTGCCGTCGACGAGCACGTGGCCCGGCTCGATCCCCAGCACCTCGACCGCGCGCGTCATCGCCAGCATTGTCGCCCAGAGAATGTTGAGCTGATCGATCTCCTCGACTGTGGCGATGCCGACGCCAACCTGGGCCTTGAGCCGGAGCTCGCCGCACAGATCGGCGCGACGCTCGGCGCAGAGCTTCTTGCTGTCGTCGATCCCCTTCGGCACCCGCCGCCGGTTGAGGATCACCGCCGCCGCCACGACCGGGCCGGCAAGTGGCCCCCTGCCCGCCTCGTCGACGCCGACGACGGGCATGACATGCTTCTTCTCGATCGTGAAGCAGGGCGGCATCAGGCCAGCAGCTCCTCCACCCAGCTCGGCACGAGCTCGCTCGCGGGCCCGAGCCGGGTCTCATCGAAAAAGATGCTGCCTTCGGAAGGATCGAGATTGAGCTCGAGCGTCCCTGCTCCGCGATGGCGCGCGGTGCGCACGAAACCCGCCGCGGGGTACACTGCGCCAGAGGTTCCGATCGAAACGAACAGGTCCGCGCGCGAGATTGCCTGCTCGATCCGCTCCATCTGATAGGGCATCTCGCCGAAGAAAACGATGTCCGGGCGAAGCGCGTGGGCGTCGCACGCCGAGCATTGGGGAGCGGCGAAGCCGCCCTGAGCGGAGTTGGCAGGCAGCATGGGCGTTTCCCAAGGCTGTCGCGCTCCGCAGGCCGCGCAGAGCGCAGAGCGCAGCTCGCCATGTATGTGCAGCAGCCGCTTCGCCCCCGCGCGCTCATGCAGATCATCGACATTCTGGGTGACGATCAGCAGCTCGCCCGGCCATTGGGCATCGAGCCGCGCCAGCGCTGCATGCGCGGCATTCGGCTCGACGTCGGCCAGCGCAGCGCGGCGCGCATCATAGAAGCGATGCACCATCACCGGATCGCGTGCCAACGCCTCGGGCGTGCACACATCCTCGACGCGATGCCCTTCCCACAGCCCGTCCGGCCCGCGAAAGGTCGCGAGCCCGCTTTCGGCCGAAATGCCGGCGCCGGTCAGGATCACGATATTGCTGATGCCGCTCACGCCCGCCGGATAGCCGAATGGATATGGCTGGGAAATAGCGGCCTGTCGCAAAATCTTATCGCCGGCCTTGCACGACGGGGCGTCGCGCAACCGCGCGGCACGCGGTTCGTTCAGCGCCCGCAACAGGCGAAAGGTTGAGGAATGCGGCTGCGGCCCGCCGAGGACGAATGGAGCTTCATCCGCCGCCTGCTCTATGTGATCCTGGCCGTCGCGCTCTGCTATTTTCTCTACAAGGTCGCCGATCTCATCCTGCTCGCCTTCGGCGCGATCATCGGCGGCGTCCTGCTCTCCGCAACGGCGGATTGGATTGCGCGCAGGACCGGCTGGCGGCGATCGATCGCGCTCGCCATCTCCACGACCATCCTCTTCGCTATGCTCGGGTTGATGGGTTGGCTGTTCGGATCACAGACGAGCCAGCAGATCAGCCATCTCAACCAGACGCTGCCGGGGCAATGGGCCAGGGTCCGCAGCTCGCTGATGTCGCACCCGGCGGGGCAGATGCTGGTCACCTCGCTCGACGAGGGCTCGCGCGGCAGCGGGCTGGCTCGCCGTCTGCTCAACGCCGGGTGGGGCGCCTCGGAGATCGCCGTCAACTTCATCATCATCCTGATCGGGGGCATTTTCTTCGCCGCGCAGCCCCGGCTTTACCGCCGCGGCGTCGTGCTGCTGGCGCCGCCCGCCTATCGCGATGTCGCGCGCGATGCACTGAGCGACGTCGCACGGACGCTGCGGCTGTGGCTGCTGACCCAGCTTATTTCGATGGCGCTGATGGGCGTGATGATCAGCTTCGGTCTGTGGTGGTCGGGTATCGAAGCATGGGCAGCGCTCGGCCTGCTCGGCGGCCTTTCCGAATTCATTCCCTATGTCGGGCCGACGCTGGCGATGATCCCGCCAGTGATCATCGCGCTGGCGGGCGACGGCTCGGTTTGGGGGGTGCTCGGCACCTATGCGATCGTGCGCGTGGTCCAGGCCAATATCATCACGCCGCTGATCTCGCAGCGGGTGGTCTCGGTGCCGCCCGCGCTTTATCTGTTCCTGATCCTGGCATGCGGCTATGCGTTCGGAACGTTCGGGCTGTTCTTTTCGGGGGCGCTCGCGGTTACCGCCTACACGCTCGCCATCCGGCTCTATTCCCGTGAGATATTGGGCGATGCGGTTGAGTTGCCCGGCGAGGATGATCCGCCTGATCCGCAACCGCACGGAAGCGGTTGTTAAAAGGCGGGCTGCTGCCTAGACCGGCTTTCATGTCCGACCAAATCGCCGATCTGACCTCGCATACATATATCTCACAGCGGCTTCGCCTGCACTATGTGGACTGGGGCAACCCGAAGGCGCCGCCGATGATCCTGCTGCACGGCGGGCAGGATCATTGCCGCAACTGGGATTGGGTCGCCCAACGGCTGCGCAACGACTATCACATCATCGCGCCCGATCTGCGCGGCCATGGCGACAGCCAATGGTCCCCCGATGGCAATTATTCGGTCAGCGCGCATGTCTACGACCTGGCGCAGCTTATTCATCAGCAGAAGCTCGCGCCGGTCACCATCGTCGCGCACTCATTCGGCGGCTTCATCACGCTGCGCTATGCCGGGCTCTATCCGGAAAATGTCGCCAAGCTGGTCGTCATCGAGGGGCTTGGCCTGCCGCCGAAGATGCTGGCCGAGCGCGCGCGCAAGAGCCTTGATGAACGCCTGCGCGAATGGATCGAGGATCAACGCAGCTTGAGCGGGCGACGGTCCAAACGCTATGCCTCCATCGATCAGGCCTTCACGCGCATGCAGGAGGAAAATCGGCATCTCACGCCGGCCCAGGCGCGCCATCTCACCATCCACGGCATCATGCAGAATGAGGATGGCAGCTACAGCTGGAAGTTCGACAATTATGTCCGCTCATTCGCCCCTATCGATCTGCGCGAAGAGGAGGTGCAATATCTCTGGTCGCGCATCACCTGCCCCACCTTGCTCGTCTATGGCCGCGAAAGCTGGGCTTCCAATCCGATGGAAGACGGCCGCATCGTTCATTTCCGAAACGCGCGGGTCGAAAGCTTCGACAATGCCGGCCATTGGGTCCATCACGACCGGCTCGATGCCTTCATAGAAGCGACGCGCGCCTTCCTCTCCGAATAATCCGCGCGGCGACGGAGCCGTCGAACCGCCTGATCGTTGTCCAGCCAGCTTCAGGAGACGATCATGATGACAAGCAACGCTGCCGGCGGGCTCTGGGGAATCGCGATCGTTATCGGGCCGATCCTGCTCGCGCTCGTGCTGCTGTGGGCGATCATCCGCAACCGGCAATCGCGCGCCGACCGGCAACGCACCGAAGATGCCACGCGCGAACTCTACGAGCAATCCGATCGCGAGAGCAAAAGGCGGGACCATCAGTAGCTCTCTCGCATCCCGCTGAATGAACCGTTCTGGTTTCCACCCGCATAGCGGGAATAGCCAAGGCGCGTCTTGCCTCAGCGGCTATTTGTGCAAAGCATGATCGGCCCGCTTGCGGATGGCGCGGCGCTCGCTCATGAAGCGCCAGCTGAAAAGGACGGGCCATGACGAAGATCGGCATTCTCGGAGCAAAGGGCCGCATGGGCCGGGCCATCGCGATCGCCGCCGGCGAAGCGGGCGCCACGCTTTCCGGCGGCATCGATCAGGACGGCGCGGTGCATGGTGCCTATGCAAGCGCCACCGAACTGGCGGCTGCCAGCGACGTGCTGGTGGATTTCACTCGACCGGACGCGCTGGCCAGCCATCTCGAGGCCGCCGCTGCGGTGCAATGCCCCATCGTGATCGGCACGACGGGGCTCGCACCCGAACATCATGCAGCGATCGACGCGGCGGCGAAGACGGTCGCAGTGCTGCAGGCGGCGAACACCTCGCTCGGCGTCAATCTTCTGGCGTATCTCGTTCGCGAGGCGGCGACGCGGCTCGGCCCCGATTGGGATATCGAGATCCTTGAAATGCATCATCGCCACAAGGTCGATGCCCCCTCGGGCACCGCGCTGCTGCTGGGCGAGGCTGCGGCCGCCGGGCGCAATGTCGAGCTTGCTACCGTCGCCGACCGCGGGCGCGATGGCATCACCGGTGCCCGCCAGCCGGGCGCGATCGGCTTCGCGGCGTTGCGCGGCGGATCGGTGGCGGGTGACCATATGGTGATACTCGCCGGGGACGATGAGCGGATTGAGCTTGGCCACCGTGCCGAAAGCCGCACCATCTTCGCGCGCGGCGCGGTCAAGGCGGCGCTCTGGCTGCGGGGCAAGCCGGCCGGACGTTATCGGATGGCCGACGTGCTGGGTCTATGAAGAAGGCTGACGTCTTCGAATTCTTCCGTCGCCTCGCCGAGGACAATCCCGCGCCGGAAACCGAGCTTGCCTATGTGAACCCCTATACGCTGCTGGTCGCGGTGGTGCTGTCCGCGCAGGCGACCGACATCGGCGTCAACAAGGCCACCAAAAAACTGTTCGAGCAGGTCAAAACGCCCGAGCAGATGGTGGCGCTGGGGGAGGACGGGCTGAAGCGGCACATCCGGACCATCGGACTCTTCAACATGAAAGCCAAGAATGTGATCGCGCTCTCCGAGCGGCTGATCGCCGAGCATGGCGGACAGGTGCCGGCTGATCGCGACGCGCTCGAACAGCTGCCCGGCGTCGGCCGCAAGACCGCCAATGTGGTGATGAACGTCGCGTTCGGGGCAGAGACGATCGCAGTCGACACGCACATCTTCCGCGTCTCCAACCGCACGAGCCTCGCGCCCGGCAAGACGCCGCTGACGGTCGAGCTCAAATTGGAAAAGGTAACGCCGGCGCCATTTCGGCACCACGCTCATCATTGGTTAATCCTGCATGGCCGCTATATCTGCAAGGCGCGGCGGCCCGAATGCTGGCGATGCATCGTTGCCGATCTTTGCGCGTTCAGGCCCAAGACGCTCGCGCCTGATGGCAAGGCGGTGCAAGCTGAGACCGATGGAGAAGGAAATGAGAAAGCATCTGCCCCTGCTCGCGCTGCTCGGCACGCTGGCGCTTGGCGCGCAGGCGGACGCCAAGACGGATAAGGATGCCTGGAAAGCCGCGCAACCCGCCGGCAAGCCGATAAGCTGCATCCCGCTCACGCAGATCCGTGAAAGCCGTGTGCGCGATGACCAGACGATCGATTTCTATATGAACGGCGGCAAGGTCTATCGCAGCGTTCTCCCGAACAGCTGCCCGCAGCTCGGCTTCGAAAAGCGCTTTGCCTTCAAGACCTCGCTTTCAGAGCTGTGCTCGACCGATATCATCACTGTATTGCGGGAGGGGCCACGGCTGATGCGCGGTGCTAGCTGCGGGCTCGGCCAGTTCCAGCCGGTGACCGGCGCCGGCAAATGAGCCGCCGTCGCGCGGCGCCGGAATAGACTGGCGGCGGGCAGCATGCTTTGCTAAGCGCGCTGCAACGCACCCGTAGCTCAGCTGGATAGAGCGTTGCCCTCCGAAGGCAAAGGCCAGGGGTTCGAATCCCTTCGGGTGCGCCACCTAGTCGTAAGTACTTGCGATTCCAGGATAATTTTCGGAACGACGGAATTGTGCCCGCAATTCCGGGGCTTTGCCATGGCCTGAGTACGAGTGCGTGGCCAGAGACTTTTTTGGCGGCGCTGATTTCGAAAAATCTGGCTTTTGTCTCTGACCCCCGAAAAAGTGGCTTTGCGGATGCACTTGCGCATTCAACTTTGATTGGGTTCCAAGCAGGTCGAAACACCTTCAGACTCTATGGTTACCCTAGTGGTCAGAGCGAAAAAGTCTCTGGTGGCATTGCCGGCCAGCTATCCCATTGATAAATTTTAGCTATTTTTCGCCCATTTGGATGCGAGGCCAGAAGTTCGAAAGACTGTAAGGGGCGCCAAACAGTCCACGACTTCGCGGTCTGCGACGGGTTGCCGAAGTCTCGATAAATTCCCCGGCTTTTCCGGGACTTTGCCTGGCCCCCTACCAAAGTGCGTGGCCAGAGACTGTTTTGGCGGCGCCGATATCGCCAAATCCGGCATTTATCTCAGACCCCCGAAAAAGTGGCTTCGCGGATGCATGAGTCCTTCTGATGTAGGTGGGTCGATCAACCATCGGAGCCAGAGCGAACTGGCGTGTTGATGGGGGCGCCTATGAGTGAGCTCAGGCGAAACCGAGAAGGCGCCGCTGCTCTTTCCAGCTGATCGGAAGGTTGGGTACCCGTAGAAGCTTGCGTGCGGTGAGCGCCTTGGGCTGCTGGCCCTTGAGAATGGCCGAGATGATGTCGGGCGCGAGGAACCCAAGCCGGGCCAGCCGTTCGAGATAGCGCTGGTGGAACCCGGCATCGACCAGCCCAGCCGATCCTTCTCCCAGGAGCAGCCGGCGTGCATCAGACGCCTTCAGGATCAAGGTGACCAACGCCGGATCCCGCTCCCGGCCTTCATGCATTGCTGGCGCAATCGCAAGGCGGTACTCCTTGCCGCGGCGGACCAGCACTGACCCGACAGGCACGTCGATTGTTGTGTCGAGAAGAAGCTCGTCCGAAGCTTCCAGCTCGATGCTCAGCTCACGCATCAAACTGTTGAGATTGATGGTGGCGGTGATGCCGGCATCGCCAACCAGCACGTTGAGCCCAATCACCTTGAGCAATCGAATGCGCGAGGATGGCTTGGCCGAGTCGATGGATGCTCGAACTGCGGTTGCCGCCTTGACTAGCATGCCTGCATCCTTCGGCAGGCAGTTGTGAGAGTCGAGCTTGTCGATAAGCGCAGCAGGATCCAGGGCCTCCCTCAACCCATCCAGCACCGCCCGCTCAAGATCGCCAGCAGGCAATCGGAACGGGCGCGTTGCAGTCCGGGCCTCATCTGCCGGGGTTACATAATAGCGATAGCGCCGTGAACCCTTGCAGGCATGGCTGGGCGTCAGACGCCTGCCCGCTTCGTCCGAGATCATGCCAGCGAGCAGACTTAGCTGCTGCGCGATGGCATCGGGACGCTCAACGCCATTGTCGCGCAGTCTAGTTTGTACCGCATCCCACAGCTCCTCTGATACGATGGCGTCATGCTCACCAGAAAATATCTCACCTCGGTACGCGATCTCGCCACGGTAGAGTCGGTTGGACAGCAGATGATAGAGCGCTCCCCGCGTGAAGTGCCCCCCACCCTGCCGGCTTCCTACTGTCCATGGTTGGACCTTGGTGCGAACGTCCTCTCGCCTCAAAACCTCACAAAGTGCAGGAACTGTACCGACCTCAACATAGCGTTGCATGACATGGCGAACGGTCTCCGCTTCAGCCTCATTGACCACGAGCTTGCGATCGATCGCATCATAGCCCAGCGGGACGCGTCCGCCCATCCACATGCCCTTGCGCTTGGATGCTGCGACCTTGTCGCGCACCCGCTCACTGATCACCTCGCGTTCGAACTGGGCGAAGGAGAGCAGCACGTTTAAGGTAAGCCTCCCCATGCTCGTGGTGGTGTTGAAGGCCTGGGTGATCGAGACGAAGCTGGCGGACGCAGCATCGAGCACTTCGACGATCTTGGCGAAGTCGGAAAGACTGCGGGTCAGCCGGTCAACCTTGTAGACCACGATCACATCCACCCTGCCCGCCTCGACCTCGGCCAGCAGCTGCTTGAGGCCGGGCCGGTCCATATTGCCGCCTGAGTAGCCGCCATCGTCATAATAGTCGGGGAGCAGGACCCAGCCTTCATGGCGTTGGCTCATGATGTAAGCCGCACAGGCCTCACGCTGCGCATCGAGGCTGTTGAACTCCTGGTCGAGCCCTTCATCGGTCGACTTGCGCGTGTAGATCGCGCAGCGGCGGAAGCGGGGTTGACTGGGATCGGCGGCGGGGCGTGGCTTAGCCATTGGGGCCCTTGCCTTTCTTCAATCCGAAGAAGCGTGGGCCGGACCAAATCGTGCCGGTGATCAGCTTCGCGATCTGGCTGAGTGAGGCGTAGAGCGTGTCATCATAGATGAAGCCGTCCTCGCGGATCAGGACATGATGATCCTCACCATGCCAGTTGCGCACCAGCCGTGTGCCTGGCTTGATGGTCGATGCAGCGGACGATGAGATCGTGCCTGTCCTACCCAGTTCGGCAGCGAGGCGATCAAGCTCTTTGACATAGGACGAGCCAAGCTTGCCGAGCTCATCCTCCTGCATGCGATGCGAGATCGCGCGGATCAGGAACGAAGCTGACACCGCCGGTGCTTCGCTCCTGAACAGCTGCAGCCATTGTCCGCGCAGCTGCGCGGGCGACATCGTCGCCAGCGCAGCCAATCGCTCCTCCAGCTTCGCCATGATCAGCCGGCGACTTGGATACGGTAGAGGCTGGCACCATCCACCTTGCTCGCGGTGATGACATGCCCCTTCTTGCGCAGGCCGGTGAGCGCCGCGCGGGTCGTGTGGGGCAGCCAGCTGGTCGCCTCAACCAGCTGCGCCAGCGTTGCCCCCTCGTCCCGCTTCAGCATTTCGAGCAGCAGCGCCTGCTTGGTCTGGGGCTTTGCCTCAACGGCTGACGGGTCTTCCGGCGACGCTGCTGGCGGCGCCTCCTCCGGCTTCTTGCCATCGGCCTCGGCAACCGCCGCTCGCCCTGCATCGGTAACGATAGCAGCGATGTTGCGCTTGCCATCGGTTCGCCAAATGCTGCTCTCGTCAGCTGCATCCGCTTCCTGTGCCAATCCCCGCTTGATCAGCGTGTTGATCGCCCGCGTGAGGCCGGCTCGGGTCACGCCGATGCTGGTGGACGGTGGCAGGATGCTGCCGTTAGGGCGCTTGGCGGCGATCGCCAGCAGGACATAATGAAGGTCGCTAAGCTTGGTGGTCATGTGGGTGTCTCCTCATCGGGAGCAGCGCCATTGCCGCCTCCCACCACCCACAGCCCCGCCGGTTACCCGGTCGGGGGCAGCAGCCGGCATTGTGCCGGCCGCGACTCATGAGCACACCAACGCTCCGATTGCGACAACAGTCCAGTCGAATGTCGACGCCTCGAAGCGGAACGGGAAAAATGACGCGCCTGAGGGTTACGATTGCGAGTCAGACGCCTGCCGCATCGCATGTTCACACAGCTCGGACATGATCATTGCGGCAAGTGCTTCTTCGGCGCGCGCGCAGGTTCGCATCTTTCGCACCAACATTGCTTCTGATCCATTGTGGAAGATGATGAAGCAGCTTGTTCAGGCTGGCAGAATCGATTGCGGTCATGCGTCCATCATCATGAGGTGATCGAGCGCTGCAACCGCAAATATTCCCCAAGAGCCCTGCCACCTAGAAAGATGGATATGGACTTCAGTGCCGCGTCATGCCTCATGTCGCCGGCATGGGAGGCGGACATGGACAATGATTTGCTCGACCTGGCGAACAGGCTTTGTACCGTTGCCGGCATGATCATGGAGGACAGCAGCGTGGTTGCAATTCGCCCCCCCAAATCTCCGCAAGAGCGGCCCCGCCAGATAGAAACCGTCGCCGTGGCCGGCGAAGACATCAAAGTCCTCATGGCCGCAGCAAAGGTGCTCGTCCGCCTAGGATAATGTCAGCTTCGCGCTTGATTGTGTTGATGAAGTCGGCTGCTTGGAGGCTTGATCGTTCGGTCTGAGGGAGGCGAGCAGCGCCTTTCCCTTCATGCGGGTGTCGGCATGGGCGGCATCGGGATGAGCTTGGCGAGTTTGCGCAGGTTCTGGGCCGTCGCGGCGAGGAGGAACTCGTCCTTGGCGCCGTTGGAACGATGGCAGGCAGATAGCGTCGCGCGCCAACGGTGAACCCAGCGAATGGAAAGCGTCAGATTTCAGGGGTTTAGCCAGGCCTTTGCGGCTTCGGCGTTGCCGAAAACCCGTTGCTCGAAGGTAGATTGCGTCATCCGCTGTGCCTGTAGCTTGAGAAGCGTGGAATTCAATATAATCGCCACCCTATCACCTTCGTAATAAAGCTTCGAGGTCTCGGCATCGAGAAATGCGATCACCTCCAGCGACTGGGGCGGCATATTCAGTGTATCCAGCAGTACACGCAGTGGACCGGTCTGCGCCCGTACGGTCGACGTCAGCGCCTTGAAATCCTCCGTGAATGACTTGACCTGAGCCAATGACCAAAAACCTTCGCCGCGAATTCTGATTGTCCCGCAAGCCGGATCGAAATCTGCGGTCAGGTTGCTGATGGGTGGCTCTTCAGCGGATGGCGACACGATCTCTCCGTTGTGTGTCGAAGCGGATAGAAATTGTTTCGCACGATTGCGTGAACAAAGGTATAATTTTGCGCCGCTTACTATGATTAAGCGCCTAGGGCGACACGCTGGAATGGCTCAAGGGCATCGGTAAGGACAGCGCCACCATACTGACGGTGGAGGTCTTCCACCGGCAGTTCGAAAACCGAAGGCAGCTTACCGCCTTTCTCGGCTTCGCGCCCAGCTCCAATTCCAGCGGCGATGTCGAGCGCGACCAGGGCATCGGCAAGGCGGGCAATAAGAACGCCGGGTGCTGCTGGTCGAGCTGGCGTCGTGCTGGCTGCGCTATGAGTCCATCGTCGGCGCTGAGCCTGCGGGCATGGATCGCCTGCTCCAGCACATCCAGGCCGAAGCCGTGGCCGAAGTGCTGACCCCGGCCTTCGCCGGCGCAGACTCTTCCACCCCACGATCCGCCGGGCATAGGCGTCGATCACGAAGGCAACGTAGACGAATCCTACCAGGTACGCACGTAGGTGAATTCGACAACCCACAGGACATCTGTTCACGGCGATGTCGCAATCTGTCTGGCGGCCCGAAATGGAAAGGTCATTGCTCGCCGAATGGCTATGATTAGGCGGTCAGGCCGGCCTGAGCGCGCAGCTTGTATATGAAGTCGTCGCGGTCGCGCCGTCCGGCGGCAAAGCCCGGCGAGGGCGACATGCCAGGAGACTTGGTTACGATCTGGGAGTCGTAGACGACGGTCCGCTCGGAGATCTTCCACTGGCTATTGCGGCGCTCAAACCTATCGGCATATCGGCCGAAGCCGATCATATCTATCGGCCGACCTACCGTGCCGGCCTTGAACAGATTGACCGCCGCCTCGCTGGCTTCAGAATGATGTTGAACCGTCATGCAAAGGCTTTCGACGATGGCGACGTCGAGAGCAGCGAATTCGATCACCACGTTGCTGATGATGTGCCAGGAGAACGGAATCTCCTTGTGACGCGTCAAGATAAAGTCGATCAGTCCGTCGACACCGCCCACGTAGAGGCCGTGATTGTCGGTCGCGTCCGGATGAAACGCTGCGCGCATCAGGTCGACATCCAGCCGATCTACACCTCGGGCCCACCGGTGCAGGATCTCGATGATGTAGGCCCGGTCCGCGAGGCGCGCAGGTGTGAATTCTGCAAAGTCCATCATGCTCAACTCCCGGCCCTGGCATTCGCGGCCAATTCTTCGGTCATCCGTTCGCGTATCACGAACTTCTGGACCTTACCTGTCGCGGTGGTCGGAAACTCGGACACGAACCGGATGTGCCGCGGGATCTTGAAATGTGCGATGCGCCCTTTGCAGAATTCGCGCAGGTCCTGCTCGCCAAGACTTTCGCCGCGTCTGAGCTTGATCCACGCGCAAAGTTCCTCACCCATGCGCTCATCTGGTACGCCAACGACAGCGACGTCCTCTACTGCGGAATGGCCGTGGAAGAATTCCTCGATCTCGCGCGGATAGATGTTCTCGCCACCGCGGATGACCATGTCCTTCAACCGACCGGTGATCCGCACATAACCTTCGGCATCCATGGTTCCGAGGTCGCCCGAGTGCATCCATCCGTCTCCGTCGATGGCCTCGGCCGTTCGTTGCGGGTCGTCCCAATATCCTTCCATCACTGCATAGCCCCGTGAACAATATTCGCCTTGCTCGCCAAGCGGCAGCGTTACTCCGTCCGGTCCGACGATTTTCGCCTCGGCATGAGGGTGAGCGCGGCCGACAGTCGAAACGCGCGTCTCGATCGGGTCATCGGGAGCGGTCTGTGTGGTCAGGGGACTTGTCTCCGTCATGCCGTAGCCGATCGTGACCTCGCTCATTCCGAGCCGCTTCATTACCCCTCTCATGGCGGAAACGGGGCATGGCGAGCCGGCCATGATGCCCGTGCGCAAGGACGAGACATCAAACTTATCGAGCTCCGGGTGGGCGAGTAGAGCGATGAACATCGTTGGCACCCCATATAAGGTGGTGCATCGCTCCGCTTGGACGGCCTCGAGGACGAAGCGCGGGTCAAACGCCTCGGCCGGGTAAACCATTGCTGCGCCGCTTGTCAGCGCAGCGAGATTGCCAAGAACCATGCCGAAACAGTGGTAGAGCGGCACAGGAGTGCAGATCCGGTCCGCCGGCGACAGGCGCAGCACGTGAGCGTTGAAATAGCCGTTGTTAAGAATGTTCCGGTGCGTCAGCGTTGCGCCTTTTGGAAAACCCGTGGTGCCGCTGGTGAACTGGATGTTGATCGGCTGGCGCGGCGCGAGGGTGGCGCCCGCACGTTTCAGTGCCCCGGCATCGATGGCTATCCGAAGCGTGGACCACCGTTGAAACCCGTCATGTTCTTCGTCGCCCAAGGTAATGACGTGTCGGAGTTGGGGAAGTCGCTCGCGCCCCAATTCGCGCAGCATGTCGACATAGCGGCTTGTCTTGAACGCAGGTGTCGTCACGAGCACAGAGCAGCCTACCTTGTTGAGCGCATATTCAACTTCGGACAGGCGATATGCCGGATTGATGTTGACCAGGATCGCGCCGATCCGGGCCGTCGCGAATTGCACAACAGTCCACTCGGCGCAGTTGGGCGCCCAGATGCCAACCCTGTCGCCCGCCCGAACGCCAAGTTCCAAGAGGCCGCACGCAACCGAGTCAACCTCATCGCAAAGCTCGCTCCAACTCCAACGGATTTCTTGATGAACCGAAACCAGCGCGAGGTCGTCAGGCCACCGGTTTCGCGCAACCTCCAGAGCCTCTCCGATCGTATAGTCGAGAAGAGGAACGTCGGTTGGCCCCGCTGCGAAGCTGAGGGCGGGCTGCTGCATCACAGTTCTCCAGTCCAGGTCCTCGCGCCCACTCGATCTGCCATGGCGGCGCGCGAGCGGGTGAAAGTCCGCGAGACGGTAATTTCTGCTTGTGGGTGGACCTCACGGACTTCGCTGCGCTCAGCGATCAGCGAGGTCATTCGCACGCCGAGCGCGCAACCAGCAAGGTGATCCCACTCATTGAAGAGACCTCGGGCATCAACCATTCGTTCCTCCTTGCTTCTGTCCGCAAGAAACGTCGTGCATCCATGCAATGCCTTTGTGCCGGGTGAAACTCCGCAGCGCCGGAGCGATGCAATGGGGCAGAACGACAATGTGCTCGATCGAGGTCGATGGAGACGATCGCAGCGTGTCATTCTCGCCCCCGCTTATGCGGCGACTTTCGTCGGTATGGCGTGCTGCGGAATCGCTCCGCGCACGCGGTCAACCAAGGCCTCGGCATCGGGCAGCTTCGGACCGCTCCACGCAATATAGAGATCCGGGCGTACCAGTACGAGCGGGTGCGTGATTCCGCTTTCCACCGGTGCAGGTGGCGCCTTGATTACGGAAAGCGGCATCCCTGCAGCGGCGGCTGCCGTTTCGAGCGGAGCCGTGTCAACATTCTCGAAACATAGCAGCGTGTAGCCTGGACCGAGCAGATCCTGCAGCGCCCGACCATCGGCCAGCCAATAATGCGGCAGTCGTCCGCCCGCGCGATCACTTGGCGTGTAGTGAAACAAGTCATCGGCGGGCGCTGCTTTATTGTCGCCCGCCACGATCGGAGATCCTTCGTAGCGCTCGCCGAGCAGAACCCCAGCGGCGTTAAACATCGGCCGATCCTCAACCATGATCTTCTCGCCCCAGGCGCGCCTATTCTCGGCCGCAACCGGTCCAGCTTCCTCCAGATCTTCGGGAAGGATCCAAGCGGCATGGATCTTTGCGTGGTCGACGCCAAAGCGCGAGTTCCTGATACCGATTGGGCGTCTTTCCAGCTCATAACTGCCGGTCAGCGCATTTCCTGCCCAGCCATCATGAACCGCAGCGACCTTCCAGCAAACATTAATGGCGTCGCCGATCCCCACGTTCATGCCGGTGCCGCCCATCGGCGTATAGAGGTGGGCTGCATCACCGGCCAGGAAGATGCGCCGGCTTTGGTAACGGTCCGCGACCAGAGCCAAGCCGCCGGCCCACGGGCCGCCTGACAGAATGTCAAATTCAACGTCGTCGTTGCCGATCATCGTACGCACGACATCGCGCGCATCCATCTCGGCTCCATCTTTTCCCTGCGGCACCTGGAAATGGAAGATCCACCGCGTACCGTCGTTCTGAAGCATGGATATCGCCCGGAATCGGTGCGTAATCATGGTGGTGAGCATTGCGGCCGGCCGGCCGCTGACCTCCACGAGGTTCGGCGATTCCACATGGTAAGACAACATGCTGCCCGACATCACTCCACTCGAGCCGCCGCCGCTCTCCCCCTCCAGCACCGCACCAATTGTCCGACGAGCGAGACTGCCCGCGCCGTCACAGGCGACCACGTATTTTGCGCTAACTACACGCTCCTCGCCCGTTTCAACATGTCGGAGGGGCACGATAACCCTGTCCGACTCCTCGATGATCTCAGTCGCCTTCCACCCGAACCGCACATTGTCGCCCACTGCCTTTTCCAGCAGCTCCTTTAGCTTGGCTTCCAGTGCAGGCTGCGGGATCATCACCGGCGGCTCAGCCGTGACACGGAGTGCTGCCAGCCCGCCGACAGGCTTGTCGCCATTCTTCATCGGCAATGCGAAGGGGGTCCGCCCGATTTCAAAACCGCAGAACGTCGTCATGTACTCAACGTCACGCTGCACCGTGTTGAGGCTCGGCACTGATCTAAGCTCATTCGCCACGCCAATCCGACGTAAATATTCCAATGACCGTCCGCTGGTGTGATTGCATTTCGGATGCGTGCTGGTGCCGGTTCGATCGTTGACGATTACCACCGGCACCCCCCGCCAGTGAAGATCGAGTGCGGCGATCATCCCGACAGGACCGGCGCCGATCACCAGTGCAAAAGTCTCCTCCGACGCCATGCAAATTCCTCTTTAGGCGGGCCAGCTTCAAAGCCCCTTCGCTCTCCGCTAAAGCTGATCTCTCACAAAACATGTCGAATGACAAGTTAAAGTCGCATCGTTTTGAATCGGGGCTTAATGCTCGCTGTCTCACTATCGCAGGTGGCCCTGATCCTTGCCGGCCTCTTGCTGCTTCTCACGCATTGCCCATGGTTCTGGGTAAAGGTGAATACGACACTATCAGACCGGCAAGGGTACCGGAAAATACTGTTAACCTCTAAAAAAATAAATATCAGAACTGTTGCAGGTCATTTCCAAGAATGACGGGGCCGTCATAATATTTCTTTACCCTTTCGATATAAGGAATCTTATTTGTCACTGGATCAATATTCGGACCGAAATGTGACAATACGACCATCTTGACCTTAGCTGCATTGGCAATCTTGCCGATTTCGGCACCTTCGAGATGTTCGTGGCGCATATGCTCGGCCATGGGCTCAAGCGCTGCAGCGGACACTTTGAAGCGGCTTTGCACGAGCGCCATGGTCGACGCAAGATCGAGTGCCTCGGAAACCAGAATGTCGGCGCCCTGAGCCAACGAGATAAGCGCATCCGATGGCCCGGTGTCCCCGCTGAACACGATCACACGATCGGGCGTTTCCACCCGGTATGAATAGCTTTTCCACGTCATTCCCTTGCGCAGTTCAGGCCTGATCGTCTGATAATGGCTGTTTTCCACAGCCAAAACACGAATGAGGTCATCCTGGTAGATGACGGTTGGGGAAGCGCCGGCGTCGACGTCCGTTCCTTTGAAAAGTTGTGCGAGTGGCGGCCTGGGCGGCAATTGCGTGGCGAAGATGTCGGTCGCTTCGGCGTAGAATGCGTGAGCCCCGTCGACCGTCCTCTTCGTGCCAGGGGGGCCGTAAACCTGCATTGGCTGCGGACCGGCCGAGGTCCAGCCGAACGCGCCCAGTGCGCCAAGGTCGGCTGTGTGATCCATGTGGAGGTGAGTGATGAACACCCGCGTGATGTCGCCAGGTTCATAGCCGACCTGCTTGAGACGGCGCACGGTGCCGATGCCGCAATCGATCAGATAGGGCCGTCCGCCGACGACGAGAAGTGACGCGATGCCGGATCGCTGCGCATCCACGACGGGGCCGCCCTCGGTCCCTAACAGCACCAGGCGCGTGGAAATCTTTGTTTCCGGTGCCTTTGCGGCGGTCGACGCAGGGCGCGTGGAGGTGTCCGCCGCCATGACACCGGTTTGAAAGCTCAGGCCGGTTGCCGAGAACAGGAGGGCGGGAAGGAGGGCTTCGATAGTTCGCCTTGCTACGCGCATCCCAGGAAAGTTGCTGTACGCTTTCATCACCCAGTCTCCTAATATGTTATGGAAATTTGCCTCCCCTCGGATCGCAACTGATCTTCGAGAGCTTGAAAACTACTTGGTCTCTGAAGGCGGCGCCGAGCCGGCTCGCCATTCCAGCACCGTCTAACAACCGCTTTGGCGTCCGGGCGGCCTTCCAGATTGGCGTACAGGCCCGATGCAGCACCAATGACAGCAAAGATGAGATCAGTCTTGCCAGACAAGGAGGTCTCCGACGGCGTCCAACGCGGCTTGCGCGATCTCTGCGTCTTGAGAGGACTGTACGCCGGACACACCAATGCCGCCAAGCTTTTGGCCCTCAAAGAGGATCGGAATGCCGCCTTCCACGGCCACGCGATCTACGCTCAGAAGCGCCGGGCGGTCGCTGACCATGGCCTCGACCAGTTTAGTGGGAAGGCCGGTCAGAGCGGCGGTTCGGGCCTTTTCCACCGCCATCGTGACGGAACCTGGACTGGCATTGTCCATGCGCGCAAGAGAAATGGGAAAGCCGCTCGCGTCGACGACTGCAACGGTGACGTTCCAACCTTTTTCGCGGGCACTGGCCACGCCCGCGGCGATGCATTTCTCAGCCTCCTCGAGCTCAAGCACGAACTTGGTCAGCATCCCTGAACATCCTCTCCATAGCGGAACCCAAGTGAGTCCCTGGGCCGTCTTATTGACACATCAAGCAAATTATGCCAACTGACCAATATTAGATAAATCGGAGCAGGATGCAGCAATCTGAGCGCGCTCAAGGCACTTCGATGCCGGGATCGCCAGCATCCATCATTGGCAGGCAACACTCTCGAAAGACCTCGTATGAGCTACAAGCTGCTGACTTGCGACACGTCCTTGGGCCCGCGCGTGGGGGTGCTCGTCGGCGACAGGGTATACAACGCGGAAAAGCTCAGCGGCAATCCTGCCTACCAGTCGATGCTGGGAATACTCGAGGATTGGGACGCGGCGGATACCTTCTTCGCACGCCATGCCGAATCCGGCCCTGCCGGCGACAGCAAAGCGCTCTCGGACGTTCAAATTCTGGCACCGATCCTCTATCCGGACCAGATATGGGGCGCCGGCGCGAACTACCAGGACCATATTTCAGAGGTTGGAGAGTTCAAGGCCGTCAATGCAAAGACGGTGCCGGGCGGACGAGCGTGGTTCTTTTCCAAGCCCCCGCGCGGCACCGTGGTTGGTCACGGCACTATCAATCCGCTGCCATGGTATTCGGAAAAGGTCGACTGGGAAATCGAACTGGCGGCCGTGATCGGCAAGCCGGCTTATCGCGTATCGGCTGCCGAGGCGCTGGACCATGTCGCGGCCTACACGATCGTTGATGATCTGTCGGCGCGCGATTTCGCGGCTCGTCCCGGCATCGATCCCGATTCTCCGTTCCGCTTCGACTGGTTGTCTCAAAAAGGTTTCCCGGCCGCATGTCCCATGGGGCCTTACCTCACCCCCGCGCGATATGTCGCAGATCCCCAAAATTTGGACCTGAAACTGTGGGTCGGTGACGAACTGATGCAGTCTTCCAATACGAAGCATATGATCTTCTCCGTAGCAGAGCAGATCGAAGAGATTTCGGCGCGGATGACACTCCGACCCGGCGATGTGGTGATGACTGGCACGCCTTCCGGAGTGGGGATGAGCCGGGAACGGTTTCTCCGGTCCGGCGAGACCGTTCGCCTCTGGATCGAGGGGCTTGGCGAGCTACAGCACGGGTTCAGTTAATCCGACAGCCACAGCCACAGAGAGACCAGTACAGGAGCGCAGACGTGAGTGCACCCCGCAAACTCAATCTGATGTTCAGCCATTTCGGCTTGTCCGTTATGGATCTGCCGAAGATGGAAACCTTCTACACCGACTTCATGGGCTTTACCGTGACCGATCGCGGCGGGGTGGCCGGGCTTGACGTGGTCTTCCTGTCGCGCGACCCGCTCGATCATCACCAGATCGTGCTCGCCTTGTCGCCCATGTCTCCGCCTGTTCAATCGACATCGATCGATCTCAGCAGTTCTCCGCCATCGAAGCTTCGCGCTGCCTGCGCCACCAGCTCATACGAGTCGATGAGCGGCGACCGCGGCTCATAAAGCTCCACCATATGGCCGTACTTCGCGACGCAATCGATCATTACCAGGCGAAAGCCGTCTTTCAACGCGACTTCGGCATCGAGCGCCACAACATGCCCTGCCGCGGCAAAGCGTGCGATTGCAGCGTCGAGATCCTCCTCAAACAACGCCACATGATGTATTCCCTCGCGGCCCGAACCCTCGGGATAGACGTCGTGGAAGACCGACGGTCCGGGATTATGTTGCTGAACGAACTCGATCATTAACTCACCCCATTGGCCAAATGCCGAGCTGTGATCGAGCGGGCGTTCAACACCGCGGTGCAGCGCCCGGCGCAGCGGAATATGGTGCGCCACGAAATAGGGACCGGAGCCGAACATCGCATGATGCGCCAGCGCAGCCGCGCGCACGTCGGGGACGAAATAGGCGATCTGCCGAACCGGCGCACAGTGCACGACTCCCAATCCACCGACGTTAACTAGCCCCGCCATACAATACCTTTCTGCCGATCTCCTTTTGCGGAGACAGGAACGTTGAACTTCAGACCGTGATGAGTACATCCTGCCGTTCGAACCTCACCTTGGCAGCGTGCTGGTTCACGTCATCGACCGAGCGATAGCCAGCCGCCAGCGCAACCACTGTGTGGTAGCCTGTTCCCGTCAGCCCAAGGATGTCATCGAATGCCTCCGGAGCGATACCTTCCATCGCGCAGGTGTCGATGCAGAGCTGCGCTGCTACGGTTAGAAACGCTCCCATCGCCAGGTAGATTTGAAGGCTGGTCCAATGGAGGAACTCGGATCCCGGCACTGCATGGAGGCCAAGCCGGCCGCGCACCATATCGCGATGGCCCTGCAAGCTTTCGCGTGGCACGTTGCGGACGGCAGCAATCCGGTCGAAATGGCGGGCGACATACTCATCCGAAATGTTTTTGAGCCCAGCAAGGACTACTATGTGCGATGCCCCCTCGAACTTCGCCTTGTTCAACGGCGCGGCTTGGGCCAGCTTCTTGCGGAGATCCGGGGATTCCACGACGATGAAACGCCATGGCTGCAGCCCATAGGATGACGGAGCTAGCCGCAAAGTCTCACTCAGGATGTGCCAATCGGCGTCGGAAATGCGCTTTTCCGCATCGAACAGCTTAGTCGCATAACGCCACTGGAATTGGTTCAAGATATCTTCACCGCTCGGCAAACTGGGCATCGGATCGTCTCCACAAGGAATTGCGTCATATCCCTAAACTTCCGTTCGGCAACGGATCCACGAGATCGCCGCCGCGGATCCGGCCATCATAAGCACCCGCCCAGGCAAAGGATGCAAACTCGCGCCCGATGTCCGTCCTCCATCTCAGATGAACATTCGGCCGCCATCGACGATCTGGGTTTGGCCGGAAATCATGCCCGCCTCATCCGAGAGCAGGAACAGGATGGGCCCGACGTGATCCTGCGGTTCGAGAATCCGTGGGATGCTCGATTGGCCAATGTAAACCTGGAAATAGTCTGGGTGGCCATGAGCCATCATCGTCTCGATGTTGCGCGTCACCTGCTCCGTCCTCGTAAGACCCAGCGAATGGCAATTCACCGTGATCCCATATTTGCCAAGCTCCCGGGCGAGAACGCGACTTGCGCCGATAAGGGCAGCCTTAGTGGCTACATAGTCGCAAAGTAACGCCGCGCCTTCATTTATCGTCGTGCTGGTCAAGCTGACAATGCGCCCCCACCCTTTGGCCTTCATAAAGGGAAGCACGGCCTTGGTGAGGTGATAGAAGGAATCCACGTTGACGGAAAAGCTCCGACGCCATTGTTCAAATGGAAGCTCTTCGAACGGGCCAGCAGGCTGATACGCGGCCGCGTGAATCAGGATGGTCGGGGCCCCGAAGGCATTGGTGGCGTCCTTGATGGCCTGAACGATCGCTTCGCCATCGCCAAGATCGCACTTGAAAAACCGGGTGTTTTCAAATTGCTGGGGCAGGTCACCGATATCGAGCACGGATACACGAGCGCCTTTGGCGACAAGACCCGCCGTGATAAAGCGCCCGACGCCACCGCTTCCACCGGTGAGAATTACGTGCTTTCCGTCAATACTCATTTTGAATACCCCTATTTTGACTCTCATCCCTCACACGCCGAACTCTCTTTTTCGCGAGCCGAGAACAATACTGATCACTTCCCAAAGGGCAGACATGGGGCAAGCATCGGCGAAACGATTTCATCTCGCCGACGCCGCCATCATCTCAGCGATATCTCACATATGCGACTGGCCCTTCCGCGCTGGCGCTGGCCAATATTCATCCAAATCTAAAAGCTGTATCCAAGCGTGACGCCGTAGGTGCGTGGCGCTGCAGGGATACCTATGTCGGTCAATCCCGCCACGCCGGCCAAGAATTGGTAATAGTACGACTTGGTCAGGTTGTTACCCCAGACGGACACCCTCAGCCCGTTGTCGCCTTCCCATCCGAGAGACGCGGATAGAACCTCATGCTCCTTGACGAAGAGACGGTTGTCCAGCTCGCTGAAAGCCTTGCCAGTATACAACAAATTGCTGGCGAGCTTGACGTGTCCGCCATCCATCGGCCGACGATATTCGAAGCCTATATTCCCCGAAAATTTGGCCGCAAAGGGCATGCGATTGCCCTTCGCGTTGAAAGTCGGATCGCCAAAATCGTCCCTGCCGTTGGGCAAGCGGTTCGTATTCGGGGCGCCAGGGAAGTCGCCAATACGCGTGTGCAAGTAGCCGCCATTCGCGTGCAATGAGAGTTCAGGCGTGACCCGCCCAGTCAATTCTGCCTCCACCCCGTAGAGCTTCGCTGACGGCCCATTCAAGGTAATCACCACACCGGCATTTACGCGTTGGAATTGGATATTTTTGAAATCATAGTAGAAGGCCGACGTATTGAATATCAGCTTCCGGTCAAACAATTCACTTTTCAGACCCACCTCGTAGGCGTCGAGCTGTTCTGGTAGATACCCTTGATTGATGGTAGCGGCCGTCCCGAGGGCGAAGTTACCTGATTTTACGCCGCGGTTATACGAAGCATAACCCAAAATATCAGGCGAAAACTTGTAATCGAGAGAAATCCGCCATGTCGGTTTCTCTTTTACCCGTTCCTTGGTTTGCTCGGGGACAAGGAACACAGGGGTACCGAAAATTTTCGTGGACCCCGTATAGGTCACCTTGTCCCGAGTGTACCGAATACCGGCTGTTAAATTGAGCTTGTCCGTCAGCGGATATGTGCCCTGAGCGAAACCGGCGATCGATCGCGTCCTGTCTGTCGCGAATATCGATATGCCGGGAAGGGCACCGAGAATGAGGCCCCTAACGCTCGTGGGTTTGATGGCGGCATTGTAGTTGTAGTAGTAAGCGCCCACGAGCCACTGGAACCGCGAGTCCGAGGGAGCCAGGACATGGAACTCCTCGGATATCATGCGCGTACGGATAATAAAATCACCCCGAACGAGTGGCACCGGTGAAACGTCCTGGTCGAGCTGCTGAGTGCCATTGAATTTCTGATAGGCAGAAATGTTCCTTATCTGGAACCCGCCGAAATCATGCGTAGCCGTAAGCGATCCGCCGTAGCTTTCCCCTTTGGTCTGCCAGTCGGCATCCCCCGCTGTCCTGTATCGCCCAAGAAAGCCCTGCCCGGCGGGGGTGACCGCACCTGGGGGATTTTGGGCAGCAACGTTGTGATGCATATAATGCGCGTAGCTCCCCGACAACGTTAGCTCCGTCGCGTCGCCAGGCGTGAACAGAAGCTTCGCCCGTGCGTTGAAATCGCGGGAATAGTACTCCTTCGCACCCGTCGTGACGTTGCTTCCCCAGCCATCGTTCTGGTTCTGGTTCTGGTATTGTACGGCTAAATTTGCCGCCAAGTTGTCCGTCAGGCCACCGGAAACGTACGCCTCCGCCTTGACGGTCTCATAATTGGCATAGCCGATGTCGAAGTTCATTACCGTCTTCGACGTGGGGGCCTTGGTGATGACCTGCACGACGCCACCCGTCGCATTGCGACCGAAAAGCGTTCCCTGTGGCCCCTTGAGCACCTCGATCCGTTCCAGACCATTGAACTCAAAGGCATTCGCATAAGTGGTCGGTTGGTAGACACCATCGATATAGATCGCAACAGAGCTTTCTGTAGCTATGTCACCCGACGAAAAGCCGATGCCCCGCAGGAATGGGACGACCGCACCGACCTGCTTTGTAACGACCAGGTTCGGAACAGCGGCCTGAAGTTGCGACGTGCCTGTGACTCCGGCATTCGCCAATGCGGGTCCTCCAACCGCGCTAATCGAGATTGGCACATCCTGAAGTCGCTGCTCACGGCGTTGCGCCGTGACGATGATGTCGCCCATGTTGGCGTCAGGCTCGGCAGCGCTCGACGAAGCGTCCTGCGGCGAAGCCGCAGTTTGCGCCAAGACTGGCTGCGCAAATAGTGCGAGAGCAGAAGCTCCATACCGTAGAATCGTATTCATTCTCATTCCTCCCTCTTATTCAGTTTTTATAGATCCTCATAACCTCGCGTTATACTACTAATAAACTCAAATTAATATATATCCGACGGAGATTTTCCCTATTATTGAAATAACAAGAGCATAATATTTATGCAGTTCTTGTGGAATGCCAGAAACCGTACCCTGTAATCGGCCCCTCAAATCTCCGCGTCGATTAATTGCTGAATCATACGCCTTCCCAGTATACCTGCCCGGTCCGCAGCGACGCTGACCTCGCGCATGTCTCCTCGCTGCTCGAAGTCCTTTTGAATCGCGTCGACGACAGCTACATCCTCGGCAATGACGTGCCGGACATATTCGATGGTCTGCGGCGACTCCGGCCCGGAGTAGTTGGCCACCATCGCGTGGAACATGTAAGTCGTGTGCAAAGTACTTGGGGTCAACGCATTGATCGCACACATAAGTGCTGGCGCGGCGTCTGGATCATCGGACGGCTGCATATATTGCTTGGCGATGTGCGTACTCGGCATAACCGTTTCGGTGTCGAGAATACGATCATATTTTACGCCCACCTTACAGCCCAAGAATGAGGCCAGAGGCTCCTCGTAGCTGACGCCCTTCTCCTCCCGGCGAACGGATATCATCCCGCCCTCTTCCTTGATTTTATATTTGGCAAGGGCAAGACCGCCACCATCAAGTGACCCGAGATGAACATAAGAAAGGTGACTGGTATCCAGCAGGTTATCATTGAAAACCTGATAGTTGCAGCCAAGTTCGATGGTAAAAAATGGCGTGGAGATGAGCTTCTCGTTGTTCAAAAGCAGCCAGTCATGATCCGGGATGAGATCCACGTCGGCCTTCGCGGGATCCCCTAGCCAGATCCAGATCCACTGCCATTTTTCGACCAGAGGATAGCTGTTCACCGACATTGCCGCGGGGGTGCCGGGCTGCGACGGTACATGCGTGCAGCGCCCATCACGCCCGAAGCGGATGCCATGATATCCACATTGGATCTCATCGCCGACCTGCTTGCCGATTGAAAGCGGCGCACCCCGATGCGGACAGCGATCATACAGCGCGACGGGATTGCCAGCCTCTGTCCGGTAGAGCAGCACCGGCGTGTCGAGCAGAACGCGACGGAGTGGAGTGCCAAGTTGAACGTCACGGCTGAATGCAGCGACGTACCACTGGTTTCTCGGATATCCCATTGCTGCGGGATAAGCGGTTTCCCGGCTTATTTGCTGATGGGACGTCATGAAGCTCTCCTAGCCGGGTGCCGCAAGCAGCATGATAGCCACGCATAGTTGGCTCGGTTGGCTCGCGCACAGTCTGACGAAAATCTATGATAGCGGCTTCAATTGTGTCAAGTGACTAAATTGCATTGACCCCGCAGGGTCTTTTTGCTACCAGTCTTAATATGAACGGGCATGGTGAAGGGTCTGGCTAGGTAAGCAGGTCTACTGCGGCGCTTCCAACCTAAGGCATTGAACAAGGTGCGAGGCGGACGCTTCTCCGCCCAGTTTCTCTTTTTTCCATTACAAGTCGAGCCTGTCTGCAACCGGAGACTATAATGCAGATCGAGAACGCGGCTTTCGAGCCCAACAATCAAAAGTCCATCGTCAAGCCCTACATGCTCACGCACGGTACGATGGAGTGCCACAACCTGAAGGAGACCCGGAAGTTCCTCGAGGAATGCCTGGGAATGGAAACCGTGCGCCATGCCCCGCCGGGCCTGCTTATGCGTTGCGGCTTGAAGTTCCATATCGTTTGCCTCGAAACTGGTGATCAGGTGCTGCCGAACACGATCGCGAACCACTGGGGTCTCGACGTCGGCACCAAGGAGGAGGTCGATGAAGCGCATGCGCGGCTGACCGAGGTGAAGGATAAATATGGCATCAAGAAGATCCTGCCTGTGCAGATGCAGCATGGCGTCTATTCCTTCTATTTCGAAGATCTGAACAGCAGCTGGTGGGAAATCGAGTATTATGACGGCTTCCTGCACGACGACTTCTTCGATTTCGGCGATCGCTTCACCGATAGCGTGCTTGACCAGGCGTCGACCAAGGCAGGCTAGTGTGCCCCCGCCTGCCGGGCTTGCCTTATGGATTCGGGGGCAAGCCGCGGCGGCAAATGGTTATTGGACACGCCCCATCACAGATCGGATGAATCCGTATCTGTGCGAGGAGGCAGCGGCATAGGGAGAGTATCGGGTGAGTTTTGTCGTTACGTTGAGCCCCAGCGGCCGCACCTTCGAGATCGAGGAAGGCGCCTCGATCCTCACCACCGCGCTGGATCAGCACATAAGCCTGCCCTATAGCTGTCGCCTCGGCACCTGTCGCTCCTGCCGCGGCAAAGTACTCGGTGGGTTGGTGGACTTTGGCCATACCCACCCGGCCTATCTTCCCCAGTCCGAGCGCGACGAGGGATACGCCTTGCTTTGCACGGCCCATCCACTGAGCGATCTGACCATCGAGATCGAAGAGTTGCCTCCGCTGGCCGACCCGGTGACATTTCCGGCCATGGTCAAGGCCATTGAGTTTCTGGCCCCGGATGTCGCAAAAGTCACCCTTCGTCTTCCGCTCCACGAGAACCTCAAAATCGCAGCGGGGCAGTACATCGACCTCACACTCGCCGATGGCGTCCGCCGGAGTTACTCGATTGCCAATCCTTCCAAACTCTCGAACATGGTGGATGTGGAATTTCATATCCGGCATATGCCGGGCGGCGCATTCACCGATCATGTGTTCGGCGGAATGAAGACGCGCGAGCGCATCGAATGCAGAGGGCCGCTCGGCACTTTCTTCCTGCGCGAGTCCGACCGGCCGGCGATCATGCTTGCAAGCGGCACCGGCTATGCACCGATCCGCTCGATCCTGTTCGACCAGTGCGCCCGGCAGAGCAGGCGTGAGTTCGTCGTCTACTGGGGCGGGCGGACCAGGGCCGATCTCTACCTCCACGATGAGGTCGAGGCCCTGGCCCGAGAACATCCCAACATCCGCTATGTGCCGGTGCTTTCCGAACCCACCAAGGATTGCCAATGGTCGGGGCGCACGGGGTTCGTCCATCGCGCCGTGATGGAAGACTATCCCGACATGTCAGCGGTGCAGGTTTACGCCTGCGGCGTTCCCGTGATGGTCGATGCCGCGCGACACGACTTCAGCGAAAAGTGCCATTTGCCGTCCTCTGACTTCTTTGCGGACTCCTTTATCACCAGCGCCGACACTGCCGCCTCAGAAGACCGGGAGTGGTCGCCCCGATCTGGAAGGATGTGAATATATATATATGACAGAGATGAGCGTGGCGGCCCAGCAAGATGAACAACCCTATGATGCAATCTTCGTCGGCGCAGGCATAAATGGCCTTGTCGGCGCAGCTTTGTTGGCCAAGCACGGGTGGAGGGTTCTGGTCCTTGAGCGTTCCGACTGGTTGGGTGGCGCAATCCGCACGATACGGACCGAAGCCGGGTTCGAAACAGAGCTGATGTCGTGCTGGCATGGCCAGTTCCTTGGGTCGCCGGGATATCGCGAACTGCGCGACGATCTGGAGAAACATGGCCTGCGCTATGTGAATACCGACAAGCCGATGGCGGTCGTGACGCCGGACGGGAGGTCGCTCATGCTCACGACCGACCATGCCACTAATGCTGCGCGTTTCGAGGCCCTGAAACCGGGCGAGGGACGCGCTTGGGACGGTGCGGTCGGAACCTTGTTTGCGCAGGCGCCGGATCTTCTTGGCATAAGGGATCGCTATCCCTGGTCCGCCAACGCAGCCCGTTGGGCCTGGGGCGTCTATCGTCGCCAGGGAAGATCCAGATCGCTGGTGTTGCTTGGCTCTCTCCTGGTTTCCGCCCGAAACTGGGTGGCGGAGAATTTTTCAGACCCTCTGATCGGCGCCCTTCTCGCGCCATGGGCGCTTCATGGCACCGGCGGGCCGGACGAGGCGGGATCCGCGACCGTCGTCCGGGCCGCCACCGTGTTCATGGAAGCGGCCGGTCAACCCCTCCCTGTGGGCGGCGGCAAGGCATTGCCAACAGCACTCGCCGCCATCATCGAAAGCCATGGCGGCCGCTGCCTGACGGGCGTCGACGTGGAGCAGATCTGGGTCAAGGGCAAGCGCGCCAAAGGTGTGGTTGCCGGCAGGCAGCGCTGGTCCGCCCGCCGCGCCGTCATCTGCTCGGTCACAACGTCACAGCTTTACAGCCGGTTGCTCACGAACCAGGAAGTTCCAGACGAGTTGCGCGAACAGTCGAAAAAAATTCGCCGAGGCCTCGCCATCATGCAGATTGCGTTCTCATTGGAACGCAAGCTTGACTGGGCCGTCCCGGACGATTTGAGCAAGGTTGGCGTGATCCATATCACCTCAGACGTGGATGCGATATCCCGCGCGGCGAATGAAGGGCTGCGCGGCCTGCTGCCGGCCGAGCCGACGATCTGCGTCGGTCAGCCGATGGCTCTGGACCCGAGCCGGGGGCCTGAAGGGACTTCGCAGCTCTGGGTGCAACTGCTTGATGTGCCGAGCATACCGGTGGGCGACGCGGCAGGCGAAATTGTTGTGACAGACGGGTGGACCGAGGACGTCCGAAACGCATTCGCCGATCGCATCCAGCGCCAGTTGTCGCGGCATCTTCCCGGCCTTGACACGGCGATCATCGAGCGGATCGTGATGTCGCCTGCCGATCTCGAAGCGGCGAATATCAACCTGATCGGCGGCTCGGTCAGTGGCGGGGCGACCGATCTGGACCAGATGCTGCTGCTCCGGCCATCGCCCTATGCACCCGCACCTTACACGCCGTTCAGGCAACTCTACCACATCGGAGCGAGCACGCATCCCGGCGGCAGCCTTTACGCGGGATCGGGCGTCCTTATCGCGGATATGCTGCGTCGCCGCCGATGGCCGTTCCGGTTGCCATGAAAAGCGCCTGCTTGACGTGCGCGAAGCTGGCCTCGCCAGGGCAGCGGGCGAGGCGGGCATCGCTACGGTGCAAGCGGAGGCGGCCCATGCGGCACCTCACTGATCGTCCACAATATAATTGGTGGCCTGTGAAATTAACGCGGTAAGCACGGCCATTCATGTTTGGTACTCGCATGCATTCCACCGTTCGAAATCAAAGCTGATCGGACAGCGATCACAAGTAGAGGAAGATGCACAATGAAACTGACAGGCACGCTCGCAAAATTGGGGACCGCATTCCAGCTCGCTTATATGGAGGCGGATTTTGACGAAGCCTTGTCGCGCTGGAATGCTCTCGGCGTAGGACCATTCTATCGGATGGGGTTAATCTTCGACGATATCGAGTTCCAGGGCCGGATGACTGAGCTTGATATCGACATTGCCTTTTCTCATTGGGGCGATATTCAGATTGAAATCATTCGACAGAATAATGATGATCAGCCGTCGATCTATCTTGATTGGCAAACCTCGAAAAATAGGGCGATCCATCATATCGGCGTCATGGTAGACGATATAGCTGCCGCTCGGGCGCAATTGGAAGCCACTGGGTATGAGATTGTATTTCATAAAAAAATGCAGGGGCAAGGCGAGTTCATGTATGGAAAATCGCCCCATGCTCCGGGCCTTATAGAGCTCGCGAAGCTTGCTCCCCCGGCCACTGCCGCCATGGCGCGCCTGCGCTCAGAATGTGCAAAGTGGGACGGAACGCGGCCCCTTCGGGAGTTTTCGGAGCTTGTGGGTTAGTTCGAACCAATAGGCGGACAGCGTCTGCGGGCCGCCGCGCCGATTGCGTTCCCATGCCCCCTCCGTCCTGACTGTCCGCAGTTCACAGGCCATATGCCGAGCCCATCAATCACAACTTTACACTTGACAAGTTTTGACGGCGGGACAATTAGGACGGAAATTAAACCTGCCTTGCGGTTTCGAGAGGAGCACAACTCCATGCACCCCCTAAAGACGCAACAGCCTTGGCCATATGCAAACTGGTGGGTCGCAGCGACGTCCGAAGAAGTCGTGCGTGCGCCCTTGGGGCGCTCCATTCTCGAGCTTCCGGTTATATTCTATCGGACGCAGGCAGGCGAAGCGGTGGCTCTCCATGGCGTGTGTCCTCATCGGTCTTATCCACTGAGCATGGGGTGTGTAGAGGGAGACAATCTCCGCTGCGGCTACCACGGCTTCGCGTTTGCGCCATCGGGCGAATGTGTCGAGATGCCTTCGCAGACCTCCGTGCCGTCAGGCACCGGCACGCTGCGGCGCTATCCCCTAGTCGAGCGTGATGGCCTTCTCTGGATCTGGACCGGTCCCGCAGACGCTGCCGACCCCACACGCATTCTGGACCTCGCCTCATATGGCCTTACGGAAGGGTGGGCTGTGGAGCGGCATGAAACTATATGGCTGAAGTGCCGCTACCCATTACTGATCGATAACCTCCTTGATCTAAGCCATATCAGCTACATACATGCGTCCACAATTCCAGGTGGCGGAGAGGTCGTTCGAATACCTCCCAAGACGATCGACACGCCGCGATCCTACAACGTGCAAAGATGCGGTGTCGGGCTTCCAAGCAATCCTTTATCCCAGATGCAATTTCCCGATCACAAGGGTGCATTGGACCGCCATTTCGATGCGGAATATTTCGGGCCTGAGTTTATACGGACCGGAGGTCTTATCTATGCACATGAATCGCGGAATTATTTGGGAACGCAGAATTTTCTCCATCTCATAACGCCAATTACAAGGTCGCTAACCCGTTATCAGGTAATTTCGGCGAGAGATTATCAGGTCGATAACCCGGAGGTCACCAACTTCATCAGGCGCACGAACGGGCCTGACGGTATGGTGGTAAGCCAGGATGTAGAGGCGCTCGAAGCGATCGAGTCGTTGCTGCAGAGCTTGGGCCAAGCGCCGGGAGAAATCTCCTGCCGGGTAGATACGGGTGCCCTGAAGGTAAGAAACCGCTTGGAAGCTCAAATCCGCGCTGAGACCCCCGGTGCACCTTTGCGTGCAATGGCTTAGGTCCTGACGGCTTCGATCAGCGCCGCCGCGGATGCGGTGACATTTCGTTGGGCGAAACAATATTCAGTCCACTGCGCGATGGAACTCCTCAGCGATCGTGCGCATAATGTCGGCTGCGCGAGGCGTCGGCGGTTGCTTCCGACAGCGGAAACGAACGCATAAGCATCCGCACGACCCAAGTTGCTGATGTCAAGCTCGGCGCCGGAGTGGAGCGCCGAAGTCGATTACCCGGCGAACGGCATGGCCCCATCCGGTAAAGTGTATATAGAGAGGCCATGGCAAGATCTCCACAGAAGCGGGGCGAAGAGACGCGAGAGCGCATATTGGCGGCTGCGGCACAGGAATTCGCCGCGAAGGGCTTCGAAGGCGGCTCGATGCGCGCGGTTGCGAGGGCCTGTGGCATCGAACTGGCGCTCGTCCAATATCATTTCAGCGACAAGCTGAACCTCTGGCGCATGGTGCTGGAACGGGTCGTCGGAGGATTTGAGGCTGCACTGACCGAGACATTAGATAGTGCGGCCTCGCTCCGACCGGCCGAACAATTGGCGTTGTATCTCGAAGCCCTGATCCGCCGCGCCGCGCATGACCCTGTTTTCGTTGGGATCATGTCACATGCGCGCATCTATTCCGAGCCCGGGACTGATGCTTTTCGCGAGCGCATGGGCAAAAGCACGCATAGGCTGATCGAGATCGTTCGTGCCGCCCAGTTGGACGGGGAGTGGTTGAAAGGCGAGCCGGTGGTGGTATTCTATGTCATGGTTGGCGCCGCCCTGCGCATCTTCATGGTCGCCGCTATCGTGCCGGACTTGTCCAACGGAAAGAAGACAGTCGATCAGCTTGTCGACGAGCACGTCCGCGTCTGCATGGCGCTGTTCTCACCCGCGACGGCCCAGGCTTCATTGGCCTGAACGCACGCCTCGACTTGGCGCGACATTGCTGATGCAGCGGGCCTCGTCGGGCGGGGCCGCCACCGTCATGAGTGAAACTCAAACAAACTTTTCATTCGACCAGTTTTCTGTATAGTTTGCCTCATCGACTCGGCAGCGGTCGTTGAGGGAGAGAACATTATGGCGCAAAAGCCATGCCTGTTCCTGAGTGCTTCGTGGGCATCGGCTGCGACGGCCACAAGCAACACGGGCTGTTTGATCCCGCCTTTCAAGCCAAAGACGATGTTGCGCTAAGTTGCCAGCGAACGCGCCACGCCGACTAAGGAGAATACACATGAGCGGATCCAGTAACGTCCCACAAGTTAACGAGCCCGTCGCAGACCTGGAATTTGCGGTCCAAAACAATGAGGATTATCAAGATTTGCGACAGGCCTGGACGGCCCTGCCGCGTGTGCCTAAATTGGTGAATGCCGCAACGTGCCCCGAGATCCTTAGCAGTAGAGGACAGTCAATTCGCCTTGTACTCAAGGGCGAAGAAAGTGCGGGCGCTCTCATGGTAGCGTATGTCACAATGGAACCGGGCGCCGCCGCCGCCCCCAATCACAATCAGCCTAAAGAAGATGAGTTCTGGTTTTGCGTGAAAGGGACGTTCGATTGGACCGTCAGAGACAAAACTGAGCGTGTCGGGCCCGGCGCCTTCGCCTATGTCCCGCGCGGCGTGAACCACGCCTTTCAGCAAGTCGGCGACGAGCCCGCCGTCATGTTCACGGTTAACACGCCGGCTGGTCACGAACGAGGGTTTGTCGGCTTGAATAGGTTGGCGGCGGAAAACGCTGGCCTCGATGTCCTAGGAAAACACCTCGCCGACCATGACTTCGTTTTTGAAAAGCCGTTCGGCACCGAGTGAATTGGCTTTGGCGGCGTCCCGTCAAATCCACATTTCCCCTTAGCACCGCCCTGATCGCGGAACCGTCTTGGCAGTAACCAGCAAGGCAACCACTTCGATAAAGGATATCAGATGGCCCGCATCACTCTGCAAACTCCGGAATCCATGCCGGAGTTGTTTGAGTTTCTGTCTGAGCGACGCGGGCCTTTCGGCGCCTTCAACATCTTCCGCGCCATGGCCAATTGCCCTGACATCTTGCGCGCGTTCATTTCTCTCGCGGACGTCATTCGCCAAGGCTACGGCATCGACCCGGTCCTGCGCGAACTGGCGGTGATTCAAACCTGCCAAGTGCTCGGGTCCAGCTACGAACATGACCGCCATTGGAATATAGCTGTCAGCCTTGGCGCGCCAAAATCCAAGCTTGAGAATATCTGGCAGTTTGAGCGTTGTGACAATTTCACCCCGCTCGAAAAAGCCGTGCTGCGGCTAGCGCGGGAAGCAACGCGAGCGCCAGAACAGGTCAGCGCCGAAATTTGGGACGATGTCAGAACGAGGCTTGGGGAACAACAAGCGCTCGCTCTGCTCTTTAGCGTGGGCTGGTACAATTTGACCGCACGAATCAGCGGACCATTAGACCTTGAAGACGAGCCCGGTTTCGCGCGCGCCTGAAGGCACTCTTATTCGGCTGTGCGGCTTTCAATGATCTCAGCTGCTGTTCTGTTCAGCTCCAGGCATGGCACCGGACCACCTACCTCGTACCGGGAGACATGGTGGAAGTCGAGATTCAAAGGATCGGAACGGTTCGTACGCCGATCGTCGCCGTGCCCGAAGCGATCGCTGCCTGATTGTCGTTGTGTCCCGTCCGTATTTGCCGGCGCGGGATTCGTTGAAGAGGGACGCGCCGCTCGGTAAGGAGGTTGGCATGCCCTTCGACAGCGTCGTTGGCGGCCACCAAGGCCATGGAAAGCCTCCGCACGCAATATCTCGCCGAATGGTTGTCGCGGCGGAAATCTACCGGCTCCGACTAATCGTAGCTTCGGTCCGACTCAGGGAGATTAGGGATGCACCTTGTGACAATCGAACGAGATGGCGAAGAGCGTCTCGGCGTCCTCGTGGGCGAAGAGATACTGGACCTTTCCGCGTCAGAGCCGGTGCTCGGGCGTCTAGGCGCCCCGTCCTCCATGCGCGCTTTGCTTGCTGCCGGGGATCGGGCTCTCGAGGCAGTTCGTCGCGCACACGATGCTGCTTCGTCGGACTCCGTCGGCGGGGAGTTGCGTGAGCGCGGCGGCCTCGTCGCGGCACGTGATGTGCATCGTCTCGCCCCGGTTCCCGATCCTCGCATCATCGTATCTGCGGGAGGCAACTTCCGCGCCCATGTCCGCGAGATGGGAGTCGAGGTCCTTCCAACGGAGCCCAGCGCTTTCCTGAAGAGCCCTAATACGGTTATTGGTCCGGATTCGCCGATCATCCTGCCACGCCTCCACCCCGACATGGTTGATTGGGAGGCCGAGGTCGCGGTTGTGATCGGACGTACCTGCCACAATGTGGACGCAGAAGACGCGTTCGACCACGTGGCAGGGTTCACAATGGTCAACGATGTTTCGGCGCGTGATTGGGTAGAGGCCCTGGACGGCCTTGAGGGCCTCGAGGCGAGTCGGGCATGGGACAAGAACATACTTGGCAAGCAGTTCCCGACGTTCTGCCCTATGGGGCCGGCGTTGGCCACTAAGGATGAGATCGCCGATTGGAATGCAATCCGGTTCACTCTGTTCCTCAACGGAGTTAAGATGCAGGAGGCCGTGACTGACGACCTCGTCTTCAGCGTGCCTGAGATGATCGCCTATTACTCCCGGTTCTACCGCTTCCTCCCAGGTGACATCATCACGCTCGGATCCCCGTCCGGCGTCGGCTTGATGCAAAGGCCGCCCCTCTTTTTGAAGGAGGGTGACATCGTCGAGGTCGTTGGCGAGGGCATCGGGACCCTTACGAACTCCGTGGTCGCGGAGAAGCCATAAGCGGCATTGACTCGAACGCAATAACCGATTTTTACTGAGCAGCGGCCATGTATCCCTTCCGCAACGATAACGTCTTGGGTGTAGCGGGCGAGCAGCTCGTTCGAGCGGTCGCGGTCAACGCCTACAAGCTGATGGCATATAAGGACGAATATGATATCGCGCACCTCTATGCGGCCTCGCAATTTCGCGCCGACCTCGAAGCGCAATTCTCTGGCGCGTGGGGCCGGGCGAGACGGCATGAAGACCGAGAAGGACATGGGCAGGAAGCATTTCATGGCAACGCACCCGATTGGGAAAACGTAGAAGCAGCATGGCGCTCTCAAAGTGGAAGATAATTGTTTTTAGCCTTCCACCCGCGATACCCCGATCAATACGGACGAGCTTTTGTCCATGCGCATCGAGTCCCTTGATGCGGTTTTCACTTCTCACTCTCCCTCTCCGCTCGTTTCGAAGGCCGCGCTCCCACTTCAGATCCCGCCAACTGGGCGCAGCCTATTGGATGCAGACGTGTTGCGTATAATTAATACTGGTCTTAAATCTTGCGCGGACATAGACCAGCGATACATTACGTACGGTCGGGTGCGGGAGAATATAGTTGTTTCACAAGGTATTAGCCCAATACGCTGAACAGTACCATCGGTTCGTCTCGCTACGGCGTGAAGACGGGATTCTCGAAGTTCGGCTGCATGGCCGTGACGACGATCAGGCACCTGTCGTCTGGGATGTCGAGGTGCATCATGGATTGTCACATCTGTTTTATGACATTTCCCGGGATTCCGAAAATGAATGCGTCATCATCACGGGCACGGGTGACGGGTTTATATCGCGCGAAGACATCCCGAATTCGACGCCGGACTCCTCAAATCCAAACAAAATCGTTCCGCCGGCCGTTTGGGATAGCGTGTTGTCCCATGGTCGCCACTTGCAGGAAAATCTTCTCAATATAGAAGTTCCGGTGATCGGAGCGATCAATGGGCCAGCCCTTTACCATTCTGAACTAGCGCTTTTAAGTGATATCGTGTTGTGCAGCGATACGGCTGCATTTCAGGACATTCCTCACTTTCTTTCTAATGTCGTGCCGGGTGACGGAATCCAGACATTGTTCCAAAGGCTAATCAATCCCGTGAGGGCGGGATACTTTTTGTTGACGGGAGAAAAAATTCCCGCGCAGAGAGCCTACGAGCTTGGGCTCGTCAACGAAGTGCTGCCTTTGGACAAATTGATGGATCGGGCATGGTACTGGGCCCGCTTCATTACGTCCCGATCCCCTCTGGTGGGGAAATATTCACGTGCCGCTCTTACTCGGCAGTGGAAGAAGCTTTTTCAGGATGAGCTCAGCTTTGGCCTAGCGCTAGAGGGACTGGCCATAGGAGCGGGTCGGGCCATGGAAGTTCACGGGGAAACTGCAAAGAATGTCCCCGGCCATGAATATAATGTCACGTAAGCGCGCGATGCGAAGGCTGGTAGGGCAATTGGTTCATGTTAGTACTGGTGGGCTGCCGATGAGCATTTCCTTAAGGCCTTAAGCGAGACTGCAGTGTTGTTTTTAACGCTGTATCGACTTGGATACTTAACACGGTTTTAAAGTCTACAAACCCTTTTCGCATTTTGTTGAATTAGCCGTCGATCTCAGTCCATTCTTTGGGGTCATCTCAAACGCAAACCGGTACAGCTTTCAGTGTTGCCGACATATTCTTAAAAGCTGGCGAAACACATCGAACTCAGCTCTGGGCACAGATGCCTCCGTCGACCGCGATGTCGGCGCCGGTGATCCACGTGCTCTCATCGGAGGCAAGGAATAGGGCGCAATTGGCGATATCCTCGGGCTGTCCAAGCCTCTTGATCATTAGGCTATCTTCGACGCCCTTGCGCACTTCAGGGATGCTGAGTGTTTCCCGCGTCTGGTTCGTAACAGTAGCGCCGGGGGATATCGAATTGGCACGGATCAAGTGCGGCCCACCCTCCATAGCCAGATGCCGTGTGAGCCCCAGCACGCCGGCCTTCGCCGTCGAATGCGCGATCCCCGGGAGGCCTTTGATTGCGACCTTCCCAGCCGTCGAACCGACATTGATGATCGATCCGCCGCCATTCGCTACCATGTGATCCCACGCCGCACGGCAAAGCAGGAAGACGAGCTTGAGTTCCTCATCGATCGTTCTGTCGAAGTCCTCGATCGAGATTTCGTTCACCCACCCCCAATAAGCCGTGGCCGCGTTGTTATACAGGACGTCAATCTTGCCGTAGGATTTGATTGCCAGACTCACCAGATCGGCGCAGCCATCCGGAGAGGTGAGATTGCACGGACCCAGGGATAGCATCTCCCCGCCCGCGCTACGAACGAGATCCAGCGTTTCGTTGGCGCGCTCCTCGTTGATGTCGCAACCCACGATCTTCGCGCCTTGGCGGCTGAAGAGTTCGCAGGCCGACTGTCCCATGCTGCCGCCGCTACCCGTGATGATGCATACTTTGTTTTCAAGACGTTTGCTCATATTTTCTGCCCTTCAACCCGCTCAGAGCGTTTCCTGCTCCCTACCGGTCGTTTATCGGACATCCGGTTTTGCTTCTTTCGGCCAGCCTGAACTGCGTTTCGCAGAGAACCCGCGATTTCAGTTACGGAAATTGAGTTCAAGGACAATGTTGTTGGGATCCGGGACGAAGAGTTGCCGGAGGTTGATCGCGGGAATGCCATCTTCGCGGTAGGTAATTCCCGCCTTCTGGAGACGCTTGCACATATCCTCGTAATCGGTCGCATCGAATGCGACATGATCGATAGCGCCACTATTGGTGAGCGTGCCCGGATCTCGACCGCCTGCCTTTTCAAGCTCGGCCGCGTCCGTCGCGGGAACGTCAACAAGATGCACCACGGGCCGCTCGCTATCATCATAGAGCCATGCACCCGCAAGCAAAGTCGGCGGACGCGGACCAGCTTTCAGCCCCAATACCCGGGTATAGAAATCCATGGTCGCGGCGAAACAGTTCGTCCATATATTATAATGATCGAGCCTAGACGCCGGCATATCTGGAACTCCTGATAAAATGGACGGAATTAGTCCGCCATAAGGACGCCGCCCTTGGCCCCCACAACTGCGTAGGGTATGAGCTCTCTCTTGCTTAACTCCGCTGGATCGGATCCAGGACGGTCGCTGGGCTGCGGAAACGAGACGATGATCAGCGCGGCGCCGTCAGGGCCGCCCTTTATCACGGCCCCTTCTTCGCCCCGCGCGAGGAATAGGAGGCCGCCGTAACTCAAGCTGCTCCCGTTCACGATCATACTGCCTTGCTCGACGATATAATATTGGCCTCCGGCATCTGAATCGGGCCCCTGAAAGCTTTCGCCGGGCGACAAATGAATTCCCCATGCACCCAAACCATCTCCTCGTGGTTCGATCAGCTCCGTCAGGCCCTTGGGCAGCGCCTCAAGCCCTTGCGAGAGATCATAGTCACCTCTCGCGAACCGGGCCTTGGTGTTCGCGCGCAGGTGTTTCGAGCCGGGCACGTCATACTGCCCCGACGAACTCGCCACCCGGAGCGTGTAGAATGCCAAGCCGCCGTCGTCGGCGACTATGGGTCCATAGGGCTTGAACGCATCCGCATATTGGACCCCGCCAGGACGCCAGGGCTTCTTCCCGAAGGTGCCTCGGCCCGAAAGCGCCACCTGGAACTGATCAATGTCGTGAAAATGCGGGGGCACATGCGTGCCCTTGTCGGGCATATATACAAGATATGCTTGGGGGCTATCCTGAAGCGTACCTGCCGCCCCGACGAAGTTCCGGAACCGGGTGAACCCGCCAGGCAATGTCATCTCCGCGAGAATGGTGTCCTCGAGATTTACTTGTAACATCCCCACCTCGCTTTGCAGGCTCTGATATGACGGCCACATTTTTGGAAGCGAAACGCCTCGACTTACGCCTCCCCCTGCCACCAGCCAAAGCTGGCCGAGCCTCCGCGTTCATCTAGATATTGATGCCTATCTCAACTTTTTATTCGGGTCAACGCCAGGCTCTGCGTTTATGAGGGAAACGTCATTTATTCATTGAGGTGGGGAGCTGCAAAATGCCAATCTGCTTTCTCTCCAACCAAGCCCGCCTTGCCAGGATGGTGGGATGATCCAGAAAGGAGACGAAGAACTACGCATCTACTTGCGGCAACATCTTCTTAGCTGCGATGGCGTGTTGGTCGGTCATGCGCACCGCTCCGTTCGTATCACTTGACGCCATCGCCCTCCCCTCCCCCGAACACGAGCACTATGGACGAACCCTTCATCTCTGTTGGGAACCTCTGGATGTCGATTGCGACTAAAATAGAACCCTTCAGGGGAGCAAAATCTACGCGCGGGAAAATCCGGCGGACTGTCAACGGAGTGCGTCCCGAGAACCCAGAACCCGGTCTGCACGAAATCCTGACACTCGGCGCTCCCTAGCGACGCGGTGCAGCATACTGCTCCGTGCGCGCACTGGTAACAATTACCAGGCCAAGGCGTTAACCCTTATGCGATACATCGACCTCACATCTTGGCCTGGAAATATAACACGAGCATCGCGTGAATCTCCGATTTTGCACGCCGGCTAACGTGCAGCTGAGCAACATTGCCCACATCGATGTAGAAGCGGAGCATCTCTCGGACCACGAGGCCTATAGGCGTGATCTCACTTTTACTGAGCTTTGGAAGTTTCCGCGCCAGCAAACTGTCAAGTGTCTGGCTCATTCTAACTCGCGCCTTTTCCAAGTTGATTCCTGGCGCGCCGCGAATCGAATGAAGCGGGACGAACGATGGGAACTTGTTTGTCATTCGGCTGGCGATCGAAAGGAGCTGCGTGACCACCTCCTCCGGGTTCGTAATGTTATCGGCATCACGTAGTTTGGACCATTCTGTGCACATGAAATCGCCTGAATCGGCGCACAGGATGTCGGCTAATGCCTCTTTGGTGGGAAAAAACTGGTATAGAGATCCTATTGACGCACCCGCGCGCTGCGCGATTTCCGTCATGGTAGTTGCTTCGAAGCCCTTTTCGACGAAAAGGTCCGAGGCGGCAGCAAGAAGTTCTTTTACGCGCCGCTGGCCACGGGCTCGTTGAGGAGCCTTAGGCTTCTTGTTTTCCTCGCTTGGCTGCCCCTCGTTTTCCGAAGCTGCGGCTGCAACGCCGTGCATGAATTCACCTCTTCGTCTGTCCAAATGGGTCCGCGCAATCCAATACCTTATTTGCACCTTAACGGGCCCAGACGCCGCCGACAACCGACGCTGCATTAGTCTCGTGTCGTCGAACGCGTTATCTAGCGCGTTTTCCCATTACGAAACAAGCGGGGATCCACGCGCGCCAACGCGGCGAGCACCGATCAGATTACCCCGTCTCGTTTCAGAACCTCAAGTTCAGCTCTACTCAGGCCAAGTTCTGTTCCAAATACAATGTCGTTGTGCTGGCCGAGCGCCGCGCCCGGCCATCGGATCGATCCTGGCGTATCGAGGAGCCGAGGAAACACGTTCTGCATCTTGACCGATCCGATTCTATCATGTGCAACTTCCACAATCGCTTTGCGCGCTATGAAGTGCGGATCGGCAATCATCTCGGGTGCGCGATAGATGAGTCCTGCGGGGACGCCATTTTCCTCCATCAGTACGATGATCTGCTCGCTCGAATGCGAAGATGTCCAGTCCTCTATTATTCGGTCCAACTCGAGCTGGCGCGCCGCTCGACCGGCATGTGTTCCGAAGGCGTCTGGCATGGCCAATTCTGGCTGTCCCATGGCAGTCGCCAACCTCGAGAAGACTCCATCTGCGTTTGCACCAATGACGATCGAGAGACCGTCCGCGCAAGTATAGGCATTGGACGGTGCGACACCGGGCAGGATCGATCCCGACCGTTCCCGGACCAAACCCAGGCGATCATATTCCGGGACGAGATTTTCCATTACCGCCAGGACGGATTCGTAGAGCGCCGCGTCAATGACTTGGCCCCGGCCAGTTCGGCGCCGGGCCTCCAGCGCGCTCAAGATGCCGATAGTCCCGAACATGGCGGTCAGACTGTCGCCGATCGAGACGCCGCAGCGCGCCGGCGGCTTCTCAGGATCGCCGGTGACATAACGGATGCCACCCATAGCCTCTCCAACCGAGCCGAAACCCGCACGCCGGCTATATGGGCCGGTCTGGCCAAAGCCGGACATGCGCGCCATGATCAGCCCCACATTGTCCTGAGACAGGTGCTCGTAACCCAGGTTCCAGCGTTCCATCGTGCCGGGCCGAAAATTCTCGATCACGATATCCGCGCCGACGACGAGCCGTCGCGCGAGCGCCTGCCCTTCAGCTCTTCTCAGGTCGATCGTGACCGACTTCTTATTGCGCCCAATGACGGCCCACCAGAGGCCCTCACCATCAACTTTGCCGGAACCCCACTGACGGAGGGGATCGCCATGCCCGGGCGGTTCTACCTTGATGACATCGGCGCCCTGATCCGCCAGCAATTGGCCCGCGAACGGACCGGCGATCAACGATCCGAATTCGATCACTCGTAGCCCTGCGAGCGCTCCTCCGGCCGCTTGGTCGCCCCCCTTTGACATCAGATGCAAACTCCATTGCTTAGGCCGGCGCGGCCAAGACCGCTCGTGGGCGCACGGTCAAGATACCCACTCACCCGACGTGAGATTTTGATGAGACGCTCAACATCAATCGAGGTCGGAACACCCGAGCACTGCAATAGATAGGCGAGATCCTCGGTCGCGACGTTACCACTTGATCCAGGCGCAAAAGGGCAGCCCCCAAGCCCGGCAACCGATCCGTCGATCGCTCGCGCACCGGCCGATATTGCGGCCCATGCGTTAGCAATGCCAGTATTGCGGGTATCATGAAAATGCGCGCGCAGCGGTAGGTGGGGCACCGCATCGCTCACTCGGCCGAAGAGCTCGCTAACCTGTGCCGGAACCGCCACGCCCAGTGTGTCGGCCAAGCCAAGCTCGAATATCCCGGAATCGGCAATGCGCTTGGTGAGATCAACGACGCGATCAACCCTCACGATGCCATCGATCGGGCAACCGAAGGCCATTGACATTGTTGCCTGCACCCGAACACCGAACTCTTTTCCGAACCGCACAATCTCGGTCACCTCCTTGACCGCGGTCAGGCTGTCCTGGCCCTGGTTTCGCAAACCGAAGCCATCTGTCGCCGGTAACGCAGTGCCGATTTCGGAAAGGCCAGACGCGATTGCCCGTTCGGCGCCCCTAAGATTAAGCACAAGTCCAATATACGCGACATCCGGACGGCGCGGCAGCTTCGCGACCACGTCTGCCGCGTCGGCCATCTGCGGCACACGTCGCGGGTTTACGAAGCTGGCAACTTCGATCCGTCGGAGCCCGACATCAACGAGTTCGGTGATAAGGCGAACCTTTTCCTCAGTCGGCCACGATATCGGCTCAGCTTGCAGGCCGTCACGCGGACCCACTTCGATTAAATCTACGTCAATGAGGGGCATGCCTCCTCCGCAGGCCTTTACACATGATGAATATTTCGGCCGACGATCTATTTACGCGAACCTGGCTCTCACAAGAGAGGTGCGACCGCTGCCGACGAGCAGCAACGATCATTCCTCATAAAAATACTTTCTAATGCGGGCCAGCGCATATTTCGAAATCTGACCATCGATCCTCACGCTTTTTACGCCTTCTAGTCTTTCGATTACCGGGGCAACGCGCGAGGCGAAGGTGACCGGCTGCGCAATGCAGCCTTCGCAGGCGCCCGTAAAACGCAATTCAACTTTGCCGTCACCGTCGATCGAACGAACCTCCACCCCTCCCCGATGTGCCGCAATATAGGGCCGGATCCGTTCGAGCGCGCGCTCGACCTTTTCCGCGACCTCGGCACGTCGCGCATCCTCGGCCGAAGGCCGCATTATCGGAGTCGATCGCCTCTCGTTTCGACCCAGATCAGACATGAAGTCAGGATGCGCCATACAATTCCCGTTTCTTTGCTTCTATGTCGACTCCAAACAGGCGAGCCGTATTCTCCCCAGCAATCTTGCGCTTAATCTCGTCGGTGATCGGAGGATATCCGTAATCGTCTTGCAAAGATTCTGGCATTTCCAGATCGAAGAGAATGTCGATGCAGCCCTGCGGACGGGGAAGTGCAAACGATTCGGAGCCGTACATAAGACGATCCGGCCCGACGTATAGAAGCAGCTTGCCAAGGAAATGGTAAGTCTCGACCGGCCTGATTGGATAAAGGTTAAAAAATGCAGAAAGTGCGAGCCAGATGTTGGGGTAGCGAGCCGATATATTCAGCGTTTCGTTAAAATATGGCTCAGCCAGATGATGATTGATGAACGTCATCTCAGGATATTCAGCGGCGGCATCCTGGAGATCATTCGGCATGAGCAACTCGAGTCGCTGCCGTCCGAACGGCGTACCCTTGTGGAATTGTACGTTCGTTACCCCCAATTCGAGGCACTTCTCATACAGAGGGTAAGCAAGCTTAGGGTCGTCTGCCCGCCAATGCATTCCGTTTCCCTGAACTTGGTAGAACTTCATGCTGCGCGCGCCCCATTCAACGATTTGGCGCTCTAGTTCGTAAAGCGCCCCATCGATCCCCTGGGCAATTGGATCGACGCCGCCGCAGAACACCACGCGCTCGGGATATGCCTTCGCAAAGGCATATTGCAGATGCGCAGGCGAAAACCCCTGCTTCCAAGTTCCACCCATCAGCGGAACTGTCTGCGCCATTGCCATATCCGTTTGCGATTTTTCGAACAGAAGATGGTATGCCTCATCTACGGGCAGCGATCGCCACCACTGCTCCACCGGCACGCCCGGCACATTCGGGGAACTGAGCCCCACCGAGGCCGCCTGTATGGTGCTGGCTGTAAACGGATCGACTATATTTTCAGGGCTGTTGTCGTAGACGTGCACCACCTCATCAAATATGAAAACGCCGTCACGCATTATAGACCTCCTCAGCCGGGAAGCGATCGCTCCCCACTTTTCGTTATACCAAAACCCCGACGTAGCCGCCTGAAGGAATATGAGGTAAGCACAGCCTCAACCGGTTACCTCCGCGTGCACTCCCTCCCCGCGACGGATCAGCCGCCCGGGTTTTGCGTCTGTAGGCTCGCCATTCATGACGATCGCCGTGCCATTGACGTATGTTGCGACATAGCCACATGCATCTTGGTGGAACCGCCTCCCGCCACTCGGCAAATCATTGACGCTATAGGGAAGTCCGAGCTCGAGATGCTCGTAGTCGATCACATTGATGTCCGCCCGCATCCCGGGGGCGATTATTCCACGGTCTCTCAGGCCAATCGCCTGACTCGGAATGGACGTCAGAAGCTGCACGACTTTGCCAATTGATAAAGCGGGCCCCTCCTTACGATCCCTTGCCCAATATGTGAGCATGAATGTCGGATATGTAGAGTCGCAGATCATGCCATAATGCGCTCCTCCGTCACCAAGCGCGACCAGTGTGTTGGGCGCACAAAGCATCTCGCGCACGGCATCAAGACTTGGGTCGCTCAAATTAGCCCCGGGACTGCAAAGTACTTGGCCGCCATCATATTCGAGCAAGGCATCATAAGCCGCTTGTTCCAGGCTAACGCCGCGTGCCTTGGCGATGTCCCTAATCCGCGTCTTTTCGTTAGGGACGTAATTGGCCGGACTATCGAGCTTGAACATCGCGTCAAAGTTTCGCACCATCATGAGCGCTGTCGGCGGCAGCTTGCCCGGCAGCGGCTCCTCCATGAGAAGGCGGCGACGCAAGTCGGGATCCCGAAGCGCCGCTACCTTCTTCTCGAAGGGCAGATCGATGAGCGGTTGATAACTGGGGTTGAGACTGAACGGATTAGCCGAGGAATGGATGCTGAGCAGCAGACCGACTCCGCGGGGGAAAAGCGTCGCCCACAGCTCCAATCCTTCATCATTTGCTGTCTGCACACCTTGCAACAATCGGCGCCAAAGGTCCGGCTGCCAGGGGTACTCCAGCACAGGAAACATTATCGGACGCCCTGAAGACGACGTCACCCGACGCAGCATGTCGAGGTCGGTAGCCCCTTCGGCACTGAGATCGTTAAAATCGTCAAGAAGCTGAATGTAGCCCCGCCCCATGCCGTTGGCGATCGCCTTGAGCTCCTCCTCGCCCGACGTAACCGTGGGGGCTAGCGCACCGTCTTTCCGGCGATGAAGCTGCGACCGCGATGTCGAGAAGCCAAGTGCTCCCGCCTCAACGGCCTTGCGCACGATTTCGGCCATCGCCGCAAGATCCTCTCCATTCGCCGGCTCCCGCGACGCACCGCGCTCACCCATCACATAGACACGAACCGGGGCATGCGGCACCAGCGCCCCAAAATCGATGTCATAAGCACGAGAGCTAAGCCAATCGAGGTACTCCGGATAGGTTTCCCATGTCCAGGGAATGCCCTGGGTCATGACAATCTCCGGTATGTCCTCCACCCCCTCCATCACCTTTATCAGCAATCCGCGCTCTGATGGGCGGCAAGGTGCAAAGCCGACGCCACAGTTGCCGAACACGGCAGTCGTAACGCCATGACCGGATGAAGGGCGCAGCGTTTGCTCCCAGGTGACCTGACCGTCATAGTGAGTGTGAATATCGACGAATCCGGGCGTTACCAGCTTTCCGGATGCGTCGAATTCATCCCGGCCCTGCCCGCTCACAGAACCGACCGCCATGATCCTGCCATGCGTAATGCCGACATCTGCTTGAATCGGTTCGCTGCCGTCACCTGCGCACACGCTTCCGCCACGGATAACAAGGTCAAAATCGCCCATTCTTCATCCTCCAACCTCGGCCCGGCTTACGCTGACGCATTTCAATTTGTTGGGCCTCATCTTCCGGCTTGCCAACAATCTGTTCGACGCACGAAATATGAGGGTGGAGTAGCATTTTGCATGCGCTTGCCGCAATACCTACGTGAATATCTCCTCATAAATATATTGACAGGGATGCATGATGGGGGCAACAAAGTTCTAAGGTGGAGGCAATGGTCGGTCGCACCAGACGTTGCTGAATAGAATTCATCCAGGCTCACTAAGGACGGAAGATCCTTGGGTCGGGTAGGCGATCCAAAAGGCGCTTTTGGAATGATGGAGAGTTCCGAATGGCAGTCGCGTTTGACACGCTAATTCGCGGAGGTTTGGTCTGCGATGGACATGGCGGACAGCCATATGTCGCGGACGTGGGCATCACTGACGGCAAGATCGCTGCAGTTGGATTCGATATCGGAGGCGCGGCAAACATCGTCGATGCCGAAGGCATGCTCGTCACTCCCGGTTTTATCGATATCCATACGCATTACGATGGACAGGTAACCTGGGACAACTGTCTGCTGCCCTCTTCGCTTCATGGCGTTACGACCGTGATGATGGGAAATTGCGGCGTCGGCTTCGCACCGTGCCGCCCAAGCGACCGTGGTAGCCTAATCAAGCTGATGGAGGGTGTCGAGGACATTCCTGGCGTCGTTATGGAAACCGGCGTTCCGTGGAATTGGCAAAGCTTTCCCGAATATCTCGATTTTCTCGACAGCCGGAACTACGATGTCGATGTTGCCACTCAGATTCCCCATGGGCCGACGAGAGTATTCGTCATGGGCGCGCGGGGTGCTGATCGCGAACCTGCGCGGCCGGACGACATGCGCGCGATGGCAGAGATCGTGAAGAATGGAGTTGCTGCCGGCGCGCTTGGCTTCTCCACTACCCGAACGATGATACACCGCAGCAAGGACGGAAAGCTTGCTCCAACCGTCACTGCCGCGGAAAATGAACTCACGACGATAGCCAAAGCGCTTGGTGAAATCGGACGAGGCACACTACAATTGGTCGACGATTTTCACGGACTCGACGACGATAATATAGGCGACTTCGATATGTTGAAGCGTCTGGCGAGAGCTTCCGAACGCCCGCTACTGGTGACGGTCGCCCAACGGCCCGATGCGCCCGAACGCTACCGCACTCTGATGCACCTCATTGATCAGGCCAATGACGAGGGTCTCAACATCAAAGCGCAGGTTGCCGCACGCCCGATCGGGTTGCTGTTCTCGCTCTCGCACTCGGCACATCCCTTTCACATGTGCCCGACATATCTGGAGATCGCGCACCTGCCGCTCGATGAGCGTGTCGGCATCATGCGAAAGCCCGAAGTGCGAGCCAAAATACTCTCGGAGGACTCGACAGAACCAAGTCCCGAGTGGAAAGCGCAGACTCGCGCCGTTGATGACATGTATGAACTAGGTGACGTACCCAATTACGAGCCTAAACCAGAAGATCGTTTGGGATCGCGGGCTAAGGCATTGGGTATTTCGCCTCTGGAACTGGCCTATGATATTCTGCTCAAGAACAACGGAACCTCCATTATTTTCTACCCGGCGGGCAATTTCGCCTGGCGAACGTTAGATCCCGTTCTTGAGATGATGAAAAGCAGGAATTGCGTGTTGGGTGTCGGAGACGGCGGCGCTCATCTTGGCATGATCTGCGACGCGAGCCTGCCCACCTTCACCTTGATTCACTGGACACGTGATCGCGATGGCGAGCGCCTTACGATCGGCGATGCCATCAAACGTTGGACATCGGGTCCAGCCAACGCGATCGGGCTGCTGGACCGCGGACTGATCGCGCCGGGCTACCGCGCCGATATCAATATTATCGACTACGACAAGCTCGAGCTTACTTCGCCGCACATGGTTCATGATCTCCCGTCGGGAGGTGGACGCCTGATGCAGGAAGCCAATGGCATCGTCGCGACGTTCAAAAACGGCATAGAGACATATCGGGACGGCAAATCGACCGGTGCCATGCCCGGAAGGCTCATACGTGGTTCACAGCCTGCGCCGATCGCTGCTTGACCCGATTTTCGACGGCGGCCCCATTGGGTACCGGATTTACACGACAAAAAATCTGAGGGAGGTGTGATATGAGGGCATTGATAAAGCTGACATTGTGTTACGGTTTTTCGGCCATCGCCGTGCAGGCGCATGCACAGTCGCAGCCTGCGGAAGGCGGCGCAGTTTCCGCTTCCCCCGATGATACGTCCAAAGGACTAGCCGAGATCATCGTGACCGCGCAGCGCAAGAGCGAGAATCTCCAGAAGGTTCCGATCGCCATCACCGCTTTGACCGCCAGCGACCTCGCCGCCAGCGGCCTGAAGCAGGTATCGGAGCTTTCGGGCACGGTGCCGAACCTGTTCATCGTCGCGAACTCCGCGAGCATCTCGCCTTATCTGCGTGGCGTTGGTTCCGTGAACGGTAATTTCAACGCCGAGCTTTCGACAGCTGTCTACCTGGACGGCGTTTATCTGGCGTCCCCAGCCGCCGCCGCGGTTTTTTCGCTGGATAACGTCGAACGGATCGAGGTGCTTAAGGGCCCGCAAGGCACCCTGTTCGGCCGCAACGCAACCGCAGGCGTCATACAGGTCATCACTCGGGATCCTTCGAGTGACCCGACGATGAAGGTCAAGGTCGGCTACGGCAATTACGACACGGTAACGGCTTCAGCCTATGTGGGTTCGGGCCTCGCCCCCAACCTCAACGGCGATATCGCGGTTTATTACGAGGATCAGGGAGATGGTTTCGGCCGCAACCTGCTGAATGGCCGCGAGGTCAACTATACCAATAATTACGCGCTTCGCAGCAAGCTGGTCTTCACGCCCAGCAGCGAGACCACCATCAAGCTGACGGGCGATTATTCGAAGACCCGGGCCGGATCACCCGCATACCAGAAGCCCGAAGGTGTGGTTGGCATCGATGGCTTCCCAACCTATGTCGGCCGCTACAACGTCCGTTCGAGCATCCAGCCACGCCTCGAATCGAAGCAATATGGCGCGGCACTTCGGATTGAGCAGAGCGTGAGTGATCTCGATCTGATAAGCATCTCATCTTACCGGGACGTGAAGACCGCTTTCACTCTCGATACGGATACCGGCGCGATTGCTCTGGCAGATGCCTCGATCTTCGGTCATGTCGAGAATTACAGTCAAGAACTGCAGCTGATGAGCAACAAGAACGATATATTCACCTGGGTTCTCGGCGGGTTCTACTATCATTCGGTGGCCCAGAACGATCCGATCCAGATCGAAGGCATCGCTGCCAATGTGCTCTCGGGCGGACGCGGGCCGCTGGTGCAAACCTTCGCCGCACAGCGTACTCGCTCGGCGTCGGCTTATGGCCAGGGCACTCTCGAGCTGATGGAGGGCACCCATTTCACGGCGGGTCTGCGCTATACCAGCGAGCGCCAACGGATGAGGGGATCACGCGGCACGCTCGCCGGAATCTTCGTCGTCTTCCCCGAACTGAACAAGGGCTTCGACAAGTTCACCTGGCGGCTGGCATTGGACCAGGACTTCTCGGATAATATCCGCGGCTATGTGTCCTATAATCGCGGTTTGAAGAGCGGCGGCTTCAACCTTACCAATCCCACAGATGTCGGGTACAATCCCGAAAGCGTCGATGCCTACGAAGTTGGCCTGAAGACCGAACTTCTGGACCGCCGCCTGCGCTTCAATATTGCCGGCTTCTATTACGACTACACAGACATTACCGTCCAAATCGCTGATGGGCCGGTTAACCGGCAGATCAATGCGGGCAAGGCGCACATCTACGGTATCGACAGCGACCTGCTGTTCGCCATCACCGACGAACTGCGCTTTACCGGCGCGTTCGGCTGGACGCATGGCCGCTACGCCGTGTACAAGAACGCGCAGACCTTCACTTCCACCGGCGCGCGCGTGATCGTTCCCGACGCGAAGGGTGCGCCTACGCAGCTCACGCCGGAGATCACCGCATCGGGAGCGGTCGACTACCGGCTGCCTCTGGGCGAGCAGGCATTGCTGTTCAATGTCAGCGCCCAATATACCAGCAATGCCTACCACTCAGTGGACCGCCGGTTGAAGCTTGACGCTCGTACACTCGTCAACGCGTCGATCGGCTGGACGGCGTCCGACAATCGGTATGGTGTGAAGGTTTGGGCGCGCAACCTCTTCGACGAAGTCTATATTTCTCGCGTCCGTGACTCCTCGACAGGTGATTTCCAGACAATCGGCGATCCCCGTACTTACGGCGTCACGCTCAGCGCCAACTTCTAGGGCGGAATTGTGGATAGGCCTGCCTGACACTGGGTGTCCGGCAGGCCGTGTATGGACGGTTACTATGGCTGAAAGCATGCACGCTAGAATTGGCCCGGGAGTTGGTATGGATTGGCGGCGAATGCGGCCTGTAACGATAGTCATCGGTTGCATGATCGGCCTCAGCCTCAATATCGTTCCAGCTTTCTCCACCACCTTCACCGTTTTCATGAAGCCCATGGCTGCGGATTTGGGCTGGACACGCACCCAGCTCGTGCTTGGTTCCTCCGTTGCCAGCGCCGCCGTCGCGGTGGCCGTGTGGCCGGTCGGCTGGCTGATTGATCGCTACTCGCCACGCAGCATAATTCTTTTCGGAATTCCGCTGTTTGGGAGCGCTATGGCATCGCTTGCGCTGGTACCGGCGAGCTTCGCAAGCTACATCCTAATCTGTACGCTTATAGGGATCACCGCGGCCGGGTGCTTCCATACCGTCTATATAAGCTTGCTCGTGACCCACTTCGACAAGAAAGTCGGGCTTGCGCTTGGAACCACAATCGCCGGCGCAGCTGTCGGCCAGGTGGTCCTACCGAGCTACAGCCGATATTTGATCGACGGCTTCGGCTGGCGTGAAGCTTATGTTTTGCTCGCACTCACAATCGTCGTGATCGGCTGGGCAAATGCTTGGCTGCTGCCTTCGGGCACGGCTAAGACGCCTACTGGCCGCTCCGAACCTAAGGATCAACCCGGCATCACCCCGCGTGATGCGCTGCGCTCGCTCATTTTTTGGCGGTTGCTCCTTTGCTACCTGCTGCTCGGTGCGTTCGCCGGTGGACATCTGGTGAGCCTTGTGCCGCTGCTCACTGACAGGGGAATCTCACCCACTGTCGCGACGGCAATGTTCGGGTTGATCGGCTTCAGCTCCATCGTTGCCCGCCTGGCGACCGGTTATTTCCTCGACCGAATGAACGCCGGGCTACTCGGCGTGGTCACATTCGGAGTTGGCATCAGCGGCGCGGTTCTACTGATAATATCCAATAATCCGGTCACGGTGATGATCGCTATATCAGCAATAGGCGTCATGGTAGGCGCGGAGAGCGATCTGGCGGTCTACATCACTCTGCGGCTATTCGGACGCCGGTTTTTCGGCACGATCAATGCGATCGTCTACTCCTCGCTCCTAGTTGGAATACTCACTGGGCCACTGGTCTTCAGCCTCTCGTTCGATGAATATGGCAGCTATCTTCCTGGCGAATGGCTTATCATTGGCGGAGCGCTGGTCGCCTGCATCATGCACTTCAATATCTTGAGCAACGCTCGCACAGAATTCCGGCTAACACGACATTGAGCTCCGCGCAGATTGATCTCGATGGAACCCGACGCCTTAAACACTAAGCGCTCGGTTTTCGGATGAACGCTCTTGGTCCAGAAACCTCTACCATCCTCATCCGAGCCCAATTCATGAGGATGCCGCTCGGTCGACGCCGCCTTGGGATGCGATGAACGCGACCACATCACACGTGGGAGATGATCTCCCGGACGGTCTTCCAAAGGGTCGTAGATATTGGTCAATGTTGTCGATATGGATCGCCGTTGCTCTTATAACGCTGGACGGCACCATCGCCAGCGTCGCATTACCCCTTGTTTCTGCTGATTTACGCATAGACCCGGCCAGCTCCATCTGGATCGTCAATACTTATCAAATCGGAATGCTACTGTTGCTGCTGCCTTTGGCTACGCTTGGCGACGTATGGGGGCATCGTTCGGTGTTCTGCGGCGGACTAGTCGTATTTTCGGTAGCCTCCATAGGGAGCGCCTTCGCGCCCAGCCTCCCGGCGCTTGCCGCTTTTCGCCTTTTTCAGGGATTTGGCGCGGCTGGCTTCATGGCCGTTATAGCGGCCTTGGTGCGCTTCACGTTTCCTCTGCCCCTCTTGGGCCGGGGCATGGGTCACAATGCTCTCGCTGTGGCTCTGTGCTCTGCAATGGCGCCCGCCTTTGCTGCACTACTGCTAGAAAGCCTGTCCTGGCGGTGGCTCTTCGCGATCAATCTCCCGTTTGGCTTGACGGCGCTGGCAATCGGTTGGCGATACCTGCCGGCCAGCCCGCGATCAGCCAAGCGAGTGGACTTCGTATCTGTCCTTCTGAACGCAATGGCGTTCGGCTCCTTTTTCCTTGCGGTCACGAGCTTATCGCATGGGCGATCCGCAGCATGGTGGCTTCCATTGTTGTTGATTGCCATTTTCACCGGAGTTAGCCTCGTGCGTCGGGAGAGCCATGTTCCCAATCCGCTCTTTCCGATCGACCTGCTTCGCATCCCTGTTTTGCGGCTCGCATATTTCACATCCTTTTGCGCATCTGCCGCGGCTATGGTGGGTATTGTCGCGCTACCATTTCTTCTGCGGCTCAAATTTGGCTCGGACAACATCCGCGTGGGCTTAATGTTGAGCGCGATGGCAGCGGGTATGGCAGTAACAGCCCCGATCGCCGGCCATCTCTCCGGCAAGATCAGCGCAGGCGTACTTGGCGCCATCGGCCTTTTGGTCAGCGCAGCTGGCTGGATGATTATGACGGTTCTTCCACAATTCCCCCCCACCGTCTTGATAACCAGCGCAATGCTGATGTGCGGAGCCGGGTTCGGACTTTTCCAGACCCCCAACAACCGCGAGATGATGATGTTTGCGCCCAGTCATCGCAGCGGCGCAGCAGGCGGCATGCTCTCCATAGCACGGCTCATGGGGCAGAGCACCGGCGCGTTGATCAACGTGACAATGTTCAACTTTTTCGGTCCTGATACTTGGCTCACCATGCTATCCGCCTGCCTTCTCACGCTTCTCGGTGCGGTGGTATGCCTGTGCGCCATATTGTCTCAGAACCACCGGCAGTCACCCGGGCAATGTGAGTACTGATCGACGAATATACGAATAGGCGCGCTCAGAAAAAGCGAGCGCTTCTACTCTATGAGACGGCGCTTACGCGTTCGCGAACGATGACAAGGAGTTAGCATGGATGATGCAATATTGGATTGAACGAGCCGGCTCATTTGACGGAATTCAGATGCGTGACGTGCCGTTTCCCGAGCCGGGACCATATGAGGTCGTGATCCGAGTTCATGCGAGTTCGCTGAACTATCGTGATTTGCCGATCGTGCTCGGCAGCCCCATCGCGCCGAGCGCTGCAGTTGGCCGCGTGCCGCTCTCAGATGGTGCTGGTCAAATCGTGGCGGTGGGCGAATTGGTACGTGGCTTTGCGATTGGTGATCGCGTGGCGCCAATCTTCCGGCAGAATTGGTTGGGTGGCGACATGCCGCCGCGTGCGATGCAGGCGGATCTCGGTGGATCGCGCAGTGGCGTGCTAACGGAAGCGATGGCGATCAATGAGGAAGGTTTGGTTCATATCCCAGATAGTCTCAGCTACGTCGAAGCGGCTACTTTGCCTTGCGCGGCGGTAACTGCATGGCACGCGCTGCATGTCGGCGCGCCGCTCCTCGCTGGCGACACGGTACTGATTCAAGGGTCAGGGGGTGTCGCACTGTTTGCACTGCAACTGGCCAAAGCGCGCGGAGCAAGGGTGTTGGCGATCAGTTCCAGTGACGAAAAGGCTGAGCGCCTCCGTGCATTAGGAGCTGATCTGGTGGTCAACTATACCAGTGTTCCCGACTGGGACGGGCCAATTCGCGCGGCGACCGAGGGGCGCGGCGTCGACCGTGTGGTCGAAATCGGGGGAGCAGGGACGCTACAGCGCTCGATACGTGCCACTGCCCTCGGCGGGCGGATCGCGCTAGTTGGTATCTTGGCTGGACGGGCCGCTATGGATCCAAGTGACATCTTTTTTCGCCGGTTAAACATTCACGGCATTTCAACCGGTAGCCGACAGATGTTCATCGACATGCTCAAGACGATGACAGCTTATCAGATTCGTCCGGTAATCGACCGCGTTTTTGAGTTCGAACGAGCCATTGAAGCTTATCGCTACTTCGATCGCGGTGTGCACTTCGGCAAGATCGCGATCGATCACAAGCATTAAACGCAGCCCACCCCGAAAAAACCGCCGGGCTCATTGCGATAAAGCAGAATGATCACTGACGACGACGGTCATCTCGCCTATGTCCTCTATCTTGGCGTGCATGATATCCCCGTCCAGCAACGGCCCCACTCCGGCCGGAGTGCCCGTCATGATGATGTCGCCAGGGTGTAGCGTATAAAAGCTGGACGCCAGCGCGATCAATCTTGGGATATCGAGGATAAGGCGATCGGTCGAAGCCGACTGCCTGATCTCGCCATTTACCGACAGCGACATCGCAAGGTGCCCCGGATCAGCGATCTCGTCCGCAGTCACCAGCCACGGCCCAACCACCGCGTAACTGTCTATGGATTTCCTGAAACATTGAAACTGGGGCCCGCGCAGGGTCACATCAAGACCAATGCAATAGCCGGCGACATATGACATTGCAGTATGGGCAGGAATATCCGACCCTTCCCGACCAATCACTACAGCAAGTTCCACTTCGTGATCGGTCCGTGCATCGGGAAACCTGCGCCGTACCCCCGCCGCGGGTCCGCACAGGGCACTGTTCGCCTTAAGGAAGAGGCCCCACTCGCTGATAGGCTTAATTACGTGCCCATGGCGGAGATCGTCATCGATCTCGTCTTCGTGGGATCTATAGTTGACCGGCGCCCCGATGATCTTGCCTGGATTGGCGACAGGACTTTCGAGCCGTACGTCTGCCAAGGCGATCGACGGCGCATCGGGCAACAACTCATGGACTCGCCTTCTGACGGACGAAAGATTGGCGACGACAGGATCACCAAGCGGGAAAGGCCAAGTAAACTGCGGGAGAGCGTCGAGGGCCGCGCTCACGTCGCGAACGACCTCTCCGTCGACGACGCCCAGTCGGTCATGATTGAACCGGCAAATCTTCACGCTACATCCTAGAATAAGAAAACCGGCGCCTCACGAAGCCAGCTATTCGTTGGACGGAACTGCATCCTTCGCGCCTCGAGTCGCCCATTCCAGCCAGTCCTTGTCGTCGGTCACCGTTCTGAGCTCGCTCAGCATCTGTTCGGAAGTCTGGTGGAAAGCTTCTACGATCCTCTGATCGTCGCCCTGGTTTGATTGGAAGCTGACCTCCAGCCGCACACCATTGGGATCGAAGAAGTAAACCGAATAAGTATTTGGCGCGGCCTCGAACGGCCCATTGCGCTCAACCCCGGCACGGTCAAGCCGCTCACACAACGCATCCATTTTTGACGGAGGAAGCGAGAATGAGACGTGCTGCATTGCGGCGACACCGTCGCGGTCTGCGAGTTGTTTAGCGCCTTTCGGAAGCTCGAAGAATGCCAAGGTGCTGTCATTACCCATGTCGAAGAAATAATGGCGAATTCGCTCGAAGGGCGGATTACCGCGATTCACCCCCGCCGGCACCTTCATCGCGTGAATCAAGGGCATTCCCAAGACGCCCGCATAGAAATCGATCGTAGAACGGATATCCTCGGTATTCAGCACTAGATGATGAACGCCACGAAAGCCCCCGATGAGTGCACCCGTTTCGTTTGTGGTCGGACGATCCAACGTTGTTGCCATGCTATCTACTCCTTACATCGTCGTCGGCGTCCTACCCGACGCTCTTTAATGCCTCGGCTGTTGCGAAGGCACCACATTTGTGAGTATTTAATCATATAAATGAGTCCCGCCGAATGCGCAAGTTGGGTTGTTGTTCACGAGAGCAATGGTGGTTCAGCGTGAAGCCTCTAAATCTTCACCTCGATCTGCGAACCGCGAGCAAAAAGGCTCTCGATGGCTGGTCGTTCCGAAATGAGACCCTGTTCATGAGCGTAACGCACCATGGCTTCAAGCGCGGCCCGGTTCTGTTCGACCCCATATGGCCAAAAATCCTCGCCCATCAGCTCCCTTGTCGCCATCACTTCGGCCGCCACCCATGGCAAGGTGACCTCGGATGCGCCGAGTTCATCCAGGTTAGCGGTCACCATGCTCTTCGCTTTCGAAAAGGCTTTGAACACCGATGCTGCAATCCAGGGATGACGCTCAACGAGTTCAGCTCGAATGCCGATCGTGTGCATGATGGGAAAGAGACCGGTTTGCCGAAAATAGTCCTTTTCCGCCTCCCGAAAATCGGGAAAAAGCCGCGCCACGTTGGGAGCGCCGCGTGCAAAACACGATGGAAGGCGTGGCCCGATCAGCGCATCTAAGTCGCCTTCAGCCAACATGTCACTCAAGGTGCGCTCGGCTGGAATCGGACGAACGTCAAAACCATCAGGTAGTCGGAGTGCAAATTTTTCCGTACGTCCTGGATCCTCCAGTCCGCCGGTGCGCCAGTGGACGTCCCTGGCATCAACACCGTAAACGTCGGAAAGCATACCGCGAACCCACAATCCCGCAGTCATCTGATATTCGGGCACGCCTATTGTCCGTCCCCGGAGATCCTCCGGACGGGTAATACCGCGATCGGTTCTAATGAAAATCGTGTTATGGCGAAACACGCGGGACACAAAGGCCGGGATAGCGATATAGTGCGACTGGCCGTGGTCACGAGAGTGCAGATACGTGCACATCGACAATTCACAAACGTCGAATTCATGGTTCACGAATGCCCGATTGAACGTTTCTTCCGGCAGCAACGGCAATGCAATCAGATTGCATCCCTCCACTTGCACGCGGCCGTCCAAGATTGGCAGCGTCCGATCATAGGAATGCACCGCCAACGTCAAATCTAACTTCGCCCTCACCAACGCTTCCCCAATCAGAGTTCGTAGTCATACATCCAGGCCATCGACTCCAGGGACATACCCGTCGATGAAAGCAATTGATTGCGGACTTCTCGTGCTACCCCATCCGCGTGATAGACCTCGCCATAAAGACGCGACTGGATTTGGACTCGAGCGGTCCGCAGATACCTTTTTTCCTGATATGCCCGCGCTGCCACGGCAAAGTTTCCACCACTGGCATCAAGTTCGGCGGCAATGCACACCGCGTCTTCAAGCGACATAGCCGCGCCCTGCCCCAGATACTGCAACGTCGGATGCGCGGCATCGCCGATCAGGGTGATACGTTCGGTGCTCCAATTCTTCACAGGATCGCGATCACACAAAACCCACATGCGCCACGTCTCGATCTTACCGAGTATCTGGAGCAGGCTGGGATGCTTGCCCACGAATCGGGCGTGCAATTCATCTGCGTCGCCGAAGGCGTCCCATCCCTGTTCATACCTGTCGCTGTGAAAGGTCGCAGCCAGATTGTAGAACTCGCCTCCCCGCAGCGGATAGCAAACGGAGTGCACCTTGTCGCCTGCCCACAAGGTCATCTTGCTGGATCGAAGATGCTCGGGCATCTCTGCAACGGGCAAGACGGCTCGATAGGTCACATGGCCGGAAACCCTTGGGCTGCCATCTCCCACGACACGATTGCGTATGACCGACCAGAGTCCATCAGCACCGATCAGCGCACTGCCGCCAAATGTTCTGCCGTCGTCAGCTACAACCGTGACACCGTCGTCCCGCTCCTCTATATCGACAATGCGCGTGTTGATGTGTTGCTCCACCCTCCCCGAGCTCTTGACCAAATCGAGCAAAGCCTGGTGAAGATCGGCTCGGTGGACAAGAGTATATGGCGCCCCGAAGCGCTTGCTGAAAGCCTCGCCATAGGGAATTTCCACTACAGTCTCGCCGGTGACAGAATCGAGCATTACTGCCGCTTCCGGCAGGATCGCGAGATGATTAAACGCGTCGGAAAGGCCTAGCCTGCGAAGCATCTTCACTGCATTAGGGCCGAATTGGACACCGGCGCCGATCTCCTTAAACTCGGGCGCCTGTTCCAGCATTAATACATCGTTGCCCTTGGCGGCCAACGCGGCTGCCGCCGCAGCGCCAGCAATCCCACCTCCAACGATCACTATCGGATCCGCCTTACCTGGCATACCAAACCCTTCTGTAACTTTATCGTTCTCTGGCCATGCTACCGCCCTACCAGTTCATGAGCATATCCTCAACTATCTATTGTGCAATCCTGTTGAAGTGAATCATTCCCTCTCGCGAAGTGCTGGTTCACCATAGTCCGGCGCTAACGTAATCCGCGCCGGCCGTGGGCGCCTGACGGGCCAACATGCTCGGTATGTTGCAATTAACCGCTTGCATCCGCCTAGGCCTTAGCCCGCCATTATGCCCATCTCGCCTTCCGGCTGATCGCGGGCCTGATAAGCTGACTGATTGTCGAAAGCACTTGCTTCGCTCGATATCGAGCTATAGACGAGGAATCACTCATAAAAGTCAGGAGAGTGCCTGTGCGGCGGCCCTGGCAGCCGGATCAAAAAGGGGTCTCGAGCGAATTAGCAGACATGGGCGGACGCAAGCTGGTGCCAATCGCTCGCGGCCGTGGCCGAGAAATTTTACCTCGGCAGACGGCGGAGAGCTTCGGCGCTTCGTACTGGCGACGGCGGATAGCTTTCCATGAGCGTGTGATTATCTTGTGCCAAAAGTCGGCGAGAGAGGAAGCAGATAGTGCCAAAAACGGATTACCTGACCAAATTGGGCAAGGAAGGGAAAATGTCCATATTGCGGCGAATGCTTCGTATTCGTCGTTTCGAAGAAGCGCTGATGGAATATGTAGCGGACGGCCACCCCATCGGCGGATATTTCGTAAGCGTCGGTCAGGAGGGGAGCGCCGCAGCCGTCATGGAGGCCGCCCATCCGCACGATCGCTTTCTGACGCATCATCGCAATCACGGGCATATCATTGCGCGCGGATCTGATGCAGCAAAGACCTACGCCGAGCTACTCGGTCGCAGCATCGGGCATTTGGGAGGACGCGGAGGCGGATTCCATCTTGCCGATCACCATTTGGGCTTCCTACAAACATCGGGCATCGTCGGCGGTTCGATATCCCTCCTGACGGGTGCGGCCTTTGCGGCGAAGCAATTGGGCGGCGATCAGGCGGCTTTTGGGTTCTTTGGTGACAGCGCGATGGAGGAAGGCATTGCATATGAAGCCTTAAACATTGCCAAGCTATGGAATCTGCCCGCGATCTTTATTTGCGAAAACAACAACCCGGGAGCGCTGGGCGCGGCGCAGGGTGGCATGCCGGCCCTCGTTCACGCGGCGCAAAGCCTCACGGCAATAGCTGACGTGCTCAGCGTGCGATCAATGCTGGTCGACGGATCAAAGGTGGGCGATGTCTATGCGGCCGTTTGCGAAGCCCGGGCCTTGTGCCTCGCAGGCGAAGGACCAGTCTTCCTCGAAATTCCCAATGAACGCTGGACGGGCAGCCAGTCCATCCTTCCCAAGTTTCAGGGCCGCACGAGCATAGAGGCCTTTTGTGGCGACCGGGAGGCTGAGGGCGCCGACGCAGACTGGGTTAATAGAAGTGATCCCATTACGCATTGGATCCGCGAAATTATCGCCACCGGCACTGCCGAACGCGCGGAACTGCTCCAGATCGATGCCGAGATTAGGAGCGAGATGAAGACGGCGCTGGATGTCGCGATTGCGGCTCCCATGCCCGATCCGTCGACCGCCCTTGAAAAGGTTTACGCATGACAATCAATACCGAAGTCGAACGCAAGACGTTCGCGCAGGCGATGTTCGATGCACTCGACATTTGCTTGTCCCAGGATAAGCATCTGACGATCAACGGCGACTGGATATTTGGCCTTCAGCACATCGGCTTGATGGACGTGCTCAAGGACAAGCATCCAGGTCGCGTTCTCGAACGCCCCTGCGCGGAAGCCGTCGGCGCAGCCCTTGGCATCGGCGCCGCCATGGCGGGCGTGCCCTCGATCGTCGAACTGGCGACCGGCAGTTTCAGTTTCCTTGCCTGGTCTCAGATCGTCAATGAAGCCTCGGTCGCGCACTACCTGTCCAACGGACAACTGGACGTACCCGTGGTCTTCAATATCATGCACGGCATTCGCGGGGGCGGCGGTGCTCAGCACAGCATCAGCCCGCAATCGATGCTGTGGAGCGTTCCGGGGCTGGAAATTGTGCTCCCATCGAGTCCGGCCGACGTCAAGGGTCTGCTCCTATCGGCAATCCGAAGCCGCAACCCAACGGTTTTTGTAGAACATGTCAAACTGATGGGCATCGAGGGCGACGTACCCGTCGGCGATCAGCCAATTCCTTTCGGTAGGGCCGACATCAAGCGGAGCGGAGACGACGTCACACTTGTGGCCACGTCCTATCAGGTGCAGCGCGCTCTCAACGTGGCGGCGACGCTGACGCAGGAAGGCATTTCGGTCGAAGTCGTAGATCCGCGCACGCTGGTGCCCTTCGATGAACAAACAATCATCGGCTCTGTCAGAAAAACGGGCAGGCTTGCCGTTCTTGATGAGGGCAATTTACGCTGCGGGGTCGCTTCGGAGATCGTCGCGACGGTAGCGGAAAAGGCCCATGATGCCTTGGTTGCGCCGCCGCTGCGGCTTGCCCGCGCGGACACGCCGGTCCCGTTCAGTTCCACACTTGAAGCGGCCATGCTTCCGAGCGAGGCCGAAATCGGCGATGCAATCCGCCACCTTATGGCTCAGCGATAAAAAGGTCAGTAACGTGCAGAAGCCTTTAAAAGCCACCGATCTTCCGGCTGAAAGATTGGTGGAGTTTTATAGAATGATGCTGCTCATCCGGTCTTTCGAGGAGAGAGTTTCCTCACTGGCGATGGGCGGATCGGTCCCCGGCCTGGTTCATGCCAGCGCCGGTCAGGAAGCAGTCAGCGCCGGCGTGTGCATGGCGCTTAATCGTGAGGACTACATCGCCAGCCATCACCGCGGCCATGGTCACTGTTTGGCTAAGGGCAGCGATCCAAAAATCCTCCTCGCAGAGATACTCGGTCGCGTCGATGGAAGTGGCAGGGGCCGTGGCGGCTCGCTGCACTTCTTCGATCCCGCCGTGGGTAACCTGGGGACAAACGGCATCGTTGGCGGAGGCATACCGCTAGCCGCGGGCGCGGCTCTCTCCGCCAAGAACCGTAATTCAGGCCAGGTCGCTGTCTGCTTTTTCGGGGACGGAGCCCTGAACCAGGGGCTAGTCCACGAGTGCATGAACATGGCCGGCATATGGTCCCTCCCCGTAATCTTCGTGTGTGAAAACAACGGGTACGGCGAATTCACCGCCATCGACGACGTTACGGCCGGCAAGGATTTGAAGAAGCGAGGCGAAGCATTCGACATTCCCTCGGTCGAAGCCGACGGAATGGACCTCTTTTCGGTTCTTGATGCCTTCACCCCTGCCCTCGATCGCGCGCGATCGGGAGGAGGCCCGTCCTTCATCATCTTCAGCACCTACCGTTTCAGCGGTCATCATGCTGGAGACAAGCAGGACTATAAGGACGAAGCCGAAGTGCGCGAGTGGTCTGCGCGCGATCCGATTCTGCGGCTCGAAAGGCATCTGGTCGACTCCGATATCCTGAATGCCGACGCCATTGCGGACATCCGAAAAGCCGTTTCCGAAGAAGTGGCGGCAGCGGTCCAGTTCGCGCGGAAATCAGAACTCCCCCCAGTTGAGAGCTTGGAAGAAAATGTCTTTGCCTGAACGGACGCTGTCATACCGCGAGGCCGTGCTAGAAGCCTTGTTTTCAGAAATGCGAGCTTCCCCCCACGTTGTGATGATCGGGGAAGACATCGGCGCCGCAGGCGGCGTTTTTCAACAGTCCAAGGGGTTGTTCGAAGAGTTCGGCGCTTCCCGGATCATAGATACGCCGATCTCGGAGCCCGGCTCGTTTGGTATGGCGGTCGGCGCGGCAATGACTGGGCTGCGGCCGGTATTCGAAGTGATGTTTAACGATTTCATTACGTTAATACTTGATCAGCTGATGAATCAGGCGGCAAAAATCCACTACCTCTCCGATGGAGCCTATTCGGTGCCTTTGGTCGTACGGACGACGATGGGTACAGGCTCCTTTCTGGGTGCGCAGCACTCCCAATCGCTTTATGCGCTTCCGGCCCACATTCCTGGGCTCAAGGTTGTCGTACCGGCATTTCCGGATGACGCCAAGGGCTTGATGGCCGCAGCAGTTCGCGACGACAATCCTGTACTCTTCTTCGAGGATCGTCTGCTTTATAACCGCACCGGACCTGTGCCAGAGGGCGATTATTTCTGCCCGCTCGGAAAGGCCACGGTACGACGTTTAGGCCGAGACGTCACGGTGGTAGGGATCGGACGGATGGTGCATGTCGCGCTGGATGCTGCCGAGGAACTGGCGCAGGAAGGTATCGAAGTTGAAGTGATTGACGTACGCAGCTTAGTGCCGCTCGATGTGGAGACGATCGCTGACTCGGTCCGCAAGACAAACCGCGCACTTGTTGTAGATGGCGGCCATCGCCAATTTGGCGCCTCGTCCGAGATCGCGATGCAGATCTGCGAACATGCTTTTGACTGGCTGGACGCGCCTGTCGAGAGACTGGCCGGAGCGGACGTGCCCATTCCGCTTGCGACCAATCTTGAGCCCCTGACCCAGCCTGGCCGCGCGGCTATCGTCAGTAGTGTGCGCCAGATGGTTGGCAATAGATAGTCTCCTGAGTTTGCCGCCTCTCGTTTGAACATCCCTGCGGTGGCGTCATGATGCCGCCAGATAAGTGAACTTAGCGCCTCGACGGTGAAGAGCGCCATTTCAGGCAGCAAATAGCTGCTAAGTTGGGGTGCGAAGGTGGACAAAATGCAACCTCGATTTTTGCGCAAAGAATCGCGAGCCAGCGGACGAGCGGGCGGAAGTTGTAGCCGATGGCGGCGAGGATGCCGTTGATGGCATCGCCGCTGGAATGGGCCAGTGATTGCGTCCATCCTGTGGTTGCAGCGGATGGGTTATCTGCGGCCCGTCGAGCGCTTGCGCTGATCACGGCCACATACTGGCAGACCAGAGTGGCAACGTCAGGTTGCCGCTTTTCGTGGTGTTGCGACGATGCAAGGCCGACGATCGCAGCCGGAACTATCCCACGGGGGTGACTGTCACGTCGATGGCATCAAGATGACACCCCGCTGAAACTTGCTCCCAGTCCTCGGGCCGAGACGACGCAATATCGTTGTACCGCGCGCCTGTCAGATTAGCCGCAAAGTTCCAGCCACCGCTATTTCCCCACCCGTGAGGATAGTTGACTGAGCCCTGAACCACCTCGTCGCTGATTTCCGCCGCAACATCTATGCTGCCTGTCTTACTCGCCAGTCGTACGGTCCGGCCCTCTGCAATTCCCCTGGCCTGTGCATCCGCCGGATGAATCAGCAATGTCGGCCGATCGGATCGCACGAGCTTTTCCACATTATGCATCCAACTGTTCATTGAACCGAGCCTCCGCCGACCGAACAACTTCAACACATGTGGATCTTCGACCGCCTCCTCCGAAAGCAGTCGACTGATTTCAGAGGCGGTGACCGGATGATACAGGTTCGGCCTCCCGTCTGGCGTATGAACGTGGGTCCACGCATTATCTGGATCCACCGCTTCAGCCGTCCGGTAACCGCTGGGATAGCTATCCCGCAGACGATCAAACGACAAACCATCCGGACGCTCGCCAAACCTGTCCCCGTAAACTCCACGGCGCAAGAGGCCATCCACAACCGTCCGCAAGCTGGGACGAGGCTCCTCGTCGGTGGCCATGTCAGCAAACAAAGGCGGCTTTCCGAGCCTTTCCAGAATCCCGTTGTATATGTCATACTCGTGCCATGCCTCGCCGAGCGGCTCGATGACCGCTTCGGTGAATTGAACCCATGGGCGCGGGGCATTGACCACCCAGAAGTCGGTAAAGTCAGCACGTTCGAAGAACGTCAACGTCGGCAGAATATAGTGCGCATGGCGCGTTGTCTCCGTTACGTACAGGTCCAGCGCCACCATGAGCTCGATCTCGCCAAATGCCGCAGCGGTGGCTGCGCCATTGGGATAGGAGGCAACGGGATTGCCGGCGGTGATGAACAGCGCCCGCAATTGCCCTGCCCCGGGAGTGGTGATTTCATCGGCAATCATGCCGCCAGGCGTGTAGCCAAGCAAAAGCGGGAAATCTCCCAACCGCGAGCGGAGAGTGCCGTAGGGAGGAAAATGCGGGGTTGGATGTTCAGGGTCTGAAATCGGCAATACGCCAACAACCCATCCACCGGCCTTGCCGAAACGACCCGTCACGATGTTGATCGTCTCAATCAATACATTCACAAGCGTAGGATACCGGCCGCGGTTGGTCCCGACCCGCCCATAGACCGCGGCCGTTTTCGCGCTGACCAGCCGTTCCGCGAGACCTCTGATTATGCCGGCAGGCACTCCACATCGTGCGCTTGCGATCTCAGGAGTAATGGCAAGTAGGCCCTCGCGCAGTTCCTGCCAGCCTGTCGTCTTCGCGATCAGCAATTCACGATCTTCGAGGACTTCGGCAAATATATGGTTCAGCATGCCAGCGAGCAGCCAGACGTCCCCGTCTGGCTTGATCGGTACATGCTCGTATTTTTTCGCTGTTTCGGTGCGTCGGGGATCGACGACCACGACGCCGTCTCGCTCGTGGATCGCATTCAAGCGATGTAACACGCGCGGCTCGGCGCCACACGACATATGCGAGACCAGCGGGTTTGCGCCAAGAATCAGCAGAAAGTTGCATCTCTCGAGATCAGGAAATGTGAAAAAGGCCGGGTTACCGTGAACGAGATCTAGTCCCATGGTTTTTCCGGGTGCGTCGTTGTGCAACAAACTGAAGAGCTTCGATCCACCGAGGCCGGCAAGGAACATGCCGGAATACAGCCCGTGAAGCATGTTGAAGTAGGACGGGTTTCCCTGATAGAGGCCCGTGGCTTCGCCGCCGTGGGCATCAATGATCGATCCGAGCCGCGCAGCAATGTCGGACAGCGCCACCTCCCAACTGACGGGTTCAAACTCGCCGGGACCGCCTTTCCGACGAAGCGGAGTCAAAACTCTGTCGGGATCATAGGTTACCGACGCCATTCCGGGGCCTTTCACGCACAGGTGACCTTCGGATACCGGGTGCTCCGGATCTGGCCGCACCTTTACGATGCGCCCACCGGCCACGTCTGCGATGAGCCCGCACTGAGCCTCGCAAAGGCGGCAGTACGTCGCATGGGCGCCATCAGCGCCGGGAGTGTTAACAAAAACCGACATGGGCGTTCTTTCCTCTCCGAAGCTGCACCAATCTCATGGTTGAACCCGTCATGTAGCCGACGGTGTCGCAATCGTATTCTATGCAGGCAGCACCTAAGCAACGTAGCCGGCTGCGGCCAGGGCGGCACGCGTCGCGTCCGCCGACAGCGTACCAACCTCGATCGGAGACAGATTGTCCAGCTTGTCCGAGAGAGCTTCTGGACCAACAGTCCTGAGATCCTGTGTTTGGCGGAGCACTGTTAATATATTTTCGATCGGAAGCTCGCCAGCACCGGGGAGTTCACGCCTGTGTGAGGCTTCCTCCCACAGGTCATCTTCGGCGGCGAGTGGCCCATCGGCCAGCTGAACGTCGGTGATTGTGCCATGCGGTATGGACTTGAGAAGCTCCATATCCGCGCCGCCGCGCATGAAATGCCACGTATCGACCATCAAGCCACTGTTGGCACAGTTAGCTTCATGGACGATGTTCCAGCTGTCGCTAAGCCGTGGCAGCCCCAGCATAGGCATCGCCTCGAGCACGACCCGGACATGCGCGGATGCAGCCAACTCGCAAAAACGACCGAAGTGGTCGACCAGTTCTGCTTGTGAAAATGCGCCCGGCAGGAACCCGGCTATCGCAACTATATGTCGCAAACCTGCGGCACTGCACATTTCCAGAGCTTCCTGAGGGCCGAAGTCCATTGCCTCCCGCAGAAACGCATCGGCGCCCTCGGGAAAACGTATCGGCGTCCAGCCAGTCATTCCGTCAAGAAAATCGAGGGTGACTCCCTGATCGGCGGCGATCGCGGCCAAGTCTCCACCGCGTCGTCCGGCCGCAAGTTCACGGCGGTAGTTGCGATATGACAGCGGCAATATATCGAAGCCACCTGCTGCCGCGGCTTCCACCCGGCCTTCAAATGAATGCGCTCGAACGGTCCACTCCCACAGTACCGTCTTCGGGATATTGTGATTCATCGGGATGTCTCCGAATTTGCAGCGCAGGACTTTTGGTTCCCGAGCCGACGGGCGATAATGAATGGCGCGCGCTTAAACTTCGATCTGCTCGGACATATCCATATCAACTTCTTCGACAATGAAATGTCTAATCTTAGCGACGTCGAAGAGCTTATATTCGTCGTCTTTGATAGCCTTACCAAGGACAGGATCGGAAAATAGCTTCATGGCTGCGTCAAACTGTGCCTGGTCCTTGAACCACATCTCCATCATCGCATCGAATTCGGGCTCTTCCGCCTTCGAGCCCAACATCGGATGCACGACCGGCATGAGGTAGCGGCGCACGTAGCGCACCGCCAGTCCGCCCCTCAGCGGCTCCGCGAATTTTGCATGGGTTGTTTCATAATATTCGCGGAATTCCTCCAGTGTCATGCCTGGACGACGCTTCAGCAATGCTATGAGCTTGACCATATTCTGTTTCCTGTTGGGTTTCTTTCCCGCCTGTCACTAGCGCGCGGCGTTGCGGTCGATCGATCAGCGGGATTAGGGCGCTTCCTGACCGGCAAACAGGCTTTCGATGGCGGCCAACGCGGCTTGTGCGACCTCGGCATCTTGAAAGGATTGCACGCCGGAAACGCCGATGCCGCCAAGTTTTTGTCCTTGGAAGAGGATCGGTACGCCGCCTTCCACGGCCACACGATTCATGCTGAGGAGCGCGGGGCGATCGCGGACCATCGCTTCAACCAACTTGGTGGGTATCCCGATGAGCGCGGCGGTCTGCGCCTTTCCGATAGCGGTGGCAACGGAGCTGGGGCTCGCAATTGTCATGCGGGCGAGGAGGATGGGATAGCCACCCGCGTCGACGACCGCGACCGTCACGTCCCAGCCATTTTCTCGGGCCGTGGCCAAGCCAGCGGCAATAGCCTTTTGTACCTCTTCGAGTTCAAGCGCGTACCTTGTGAGCATCGTAGCACATCCTCCCTGCAGCGGCACCTGAATGCGAATCCGCTGCCACTTTATTGACACATCCATTAATTCCTGCAAACGGGGACGACTAGCGCCCTTTTTGCGGTCAAGAGCTTTCGGCTGGCTGCAACGGCCCCTGCTTACGGAGACGAGGCAAGAGGTTGAGCGCATTATCGCGTTCGATAGCGCGCAAGTCCGCAGCGTCGGGAACCAGCTGCGGCAGCGCTGCCACGGAGGAGCCCATCGGCAGATAAGGAACGTCGGAGCCGAGCAGAATCTGTGACAGCGGTAAAGCCGTGCGCATGGCAGCGAAGGCGGGTTGGTTATACACCAGCGCGGTATCGAAGAAGTACGAGTTGAGCATGTTCACTGCGCCTTGCGGAATGCGCTCCGCCAGTTCAGGCCGTACTCGGACTACAGCGGCGAGCCTGTCTAGGATCATCAGGATTGCGCCGCCCCCATGCGTGAAGACCAACCGAATATTCGAGAACCGCGCGGCCGCACCGCTGTAGATCCAGTTCGTGATTGCGCGGGCCGTGTCGAATGGATACTCCAGGAGCGCGGGCGGACATTCCATGTTCATATGCTGACAACAGCATGGAGTAGCCGGGTGGACGAATACGATCGCCCGACGACGGTCGAGCTCTTCGTATAACGGCCAATAGCCCGGATCTCCGAGCCACTTGTCCTCGTCGCTCGTTCGCACGACGAAGCCGTCAGCCTTCAGCACATCGAGCGCATAGGTCGCTTCCGTCAGGGCGCCGTCGACGTCGGGAAGCGGCAGACTTGCGAAATGTCCGAAACGGCCAGGATGGTCCGTCATCACCCGGGTGGCGTACTCGTTGCAGTGCCGACAAAGGGTGCGGGCGCCCTCGCGGCTGGTCGACCAGGGGCCGGGGCTGTTCAACGACAGCATGGCGGTAGCGACACCCGCCCTGTCCATTTCGACAAGGCTCTTCTCGACTGTCCACTCAAGCACCGAGGCGTTGTTCATCCCGGAAATCTCGAGCATGAAACGCTCGCGCGTCTCCTGCACGGAGCGAGGGGTCATGAAATGATGGTGCACATCGATGCGATATGGTCGCGTGTCGGTCATCGGACTGTCTGCTCCCTTGGCGGTTTCGCTCAACGCGGCCGTCCCGAAGCCGCCGTACCCGTCGGTAGCCCGGCTTCCTGCAGCGGAACCCGAACGCGAATCCGGTGCAGCTTTATTGACACATCCATTAATTTATGCAAACTGGGGAAGACTAACAACAACCGGAGTAGGATGCAGCCGTTTCTGGTCAGCGTGTTGATGCCATATGGGCGGCGCGCTGAAGGTATCCCCCTTCGGTATCATCGCAACCTTGAAAAGGCCGTCCGCCTGATGAGTTATAAGCTCCTTACTTGCGACACTTCCATCGGTCCGCGCGTCGGGGTGCTTATCGGCGAGCGGGTATACAGCGCGGAAAAGCTCAGCGCCAATCCCGTTTATCAGTCGATGCTCGGCATTTTGGGAGACTGGGAGGCCGCTGACGCTTTCTTTGCAGATCAGGCCGAATCTGGTCCTCCGGGCGACAGCAAACCCCTCACCGACGTCCGGATTCTGCCGCCAATCCTCTATCCGGGCGAAATATGGGCAGCTGGCGCGAATTATCAGGATCATATCACCGAGATTGGGGACACCGAATTCAAAGCTGTGAATGCCAAGACAGTGTCCGGCGGGCGAGCCTGGCATTTCGAAAAGCCCTCGCGCAGCACCATCGTCGCCCACGGGTCCACCAACCCCCTGCCATGGTACTCAGAGAAGGTTGATTGGGAGATTGAACTGGCGGTCGTGATCGGGAAGCCGGCTTATCGCGTATCGGCGGCCGAGGCGCTGGACTATGTGGCCGGCTACACCATAGCCAATGATCTGTCGGCCCGCGATTTCGTCGCCCGTCCTGGCATCGATCCCGATTCCCCGTTCCGCTTCGACTGGTTGTCCCACAAAGGCTTTCAGGGCGCCTGCCCCATGGGGCCTTACCTGACCCCTGCCCGCTACGTGGCCGATCCCCAGAACCTCGATCTAAAGCTCTGGGTGGGCGACGAATTGATGCAATCCTCGAACACGAAGCATATGATCTTCTCCATCGCAGAGCAGATCGAAGAGATTTCCGCGCGGGTGACGATGCAACCCGGTGATGTGGTGATGACGGGTACGCCTTCCGGAGTGGGAATGAGCCGGGGACGGTTTCTCCGGTCCGGCGAGACCGTTCGCCTCTGGATCGAGGGGCTAGGCGAGCTACAGCACGGGTTCAGTTAATCCGACAGCCACAGCCACAGACCAGTACAGGAGCGCAGACGTGAGTGCACCCCGCAAACCCAATCTGATGTTCAGCCATTTCGGCTTGTCCGTTATGGATCTGCCGAAGATGGAAGCCTTCTACACCGACTTCATGGGCTTTACCGTGACCGATCGCGGCGCGGTGGCCGGGCTTGACGTGGTCTTCCTGTCGCGCGACCCGCTCGATCATCACCAGATCGTGCTCGCGACTGGACGTCCCACGGACATGCCGGGCAATACCGGCAACCCGATGTTCGGCCCGTGCATCAATCAGATTTCGTTCCGAATGGGGTCGCTAGCCGACCTGCGCGACTTGCACGGCAGGCTTAAGGCCGCGGGCTATACCGACGAACAGATGCTCTGCGGCAACCACGGGGTCGGTTGGTCGATCTATTTTCCCGATCCGGAGGGCAATCTGCTGGAATGTTTCGTCGACTCCGAATGGTATATCGATCAGCCCGCCCTCACCCCGCTCGACTTCTCGCAGTCTGACGAGGAGATTTTAGCAACGACGAAAGCGAGCTGCGAACAGGCACCTGGCTTTGAGCCGATCACCGACTGGCGCAACCGCTTTGCCGCCAAAATGCAAAAGTTCGAGCCCGCAGAGTGATCGTTGCTGTTCCGATTGCCAAACCGGAACGAATATCAGTTTCTTCAAAGATATGCGGGCGGCCCGTGGCAATCTCTTGCCGCCCTTAATCGATTAACAATTGTCCGACCGTGGGGGCTTATCGCGTCTCCCCGTCTTTGCGAGGAGCACTTGCGATGACGCCCACCCCCTCGCCCGAAGCCATGACCTCTTCCAGAGGCACAAATGCGTACCTGCTTGCGCTGCTAACCTTTGCGTCCACGATCAGTTTTGTGGACCGGTATATGCTCGCGGCGCTTGTGCAGCCGGTCAAAGCTGACCTCGGCCTGTCTGATACGCAAATCGGGCTTCTGACGGGATTCGCCTTCTCGGCAATCTATGCTCTGTTCGGATTGCCGATGGCGCGGCTGGCGGACCGTGGCCAACACCGCCATGTTATCATTGGATCGCTTGCGGTCTGGAGCGCCATGACGGCATTGTGTGGTGCTGCGGGAAGTTTCGTCACGCTGGCCATGGCCCGTTTCGGTGTCGGCGCGGGTGAAGCGGGTGCATTGCCGGCGTCCCAGGCGCTGTTGGCGCAGCGTTTCCCTCCGCACCGCCGTAACTTGGCACTTGCTGTGCTTGGTTGCAGCGGCCCCGTCGGCCTGCTCATTGCGTTCCTGTCAGGTGCAATGCTCGAAGCCCATCTGGGCTGGAGATTGACATTTGTTGCTGTCTCGGTCCCGGGCGCCATCCTTGCGCTGGTGTTCTGGCTGACCATTGCCGAGCCGGGAAAGGTGGTTGCTCCTACGACCGGCCGGCCTCGATTGAATGCTATGGGCGTACTGTTGCGAAATCCGGCATTTCGCAACATCGCCCTGGCTCAGGCAGGCTTGGCCTTGCTGATGTTCGGTCAGGCACAATGGCTACCCGCCTTTTTCGAGCGCAGTTTCGCTCTACCCCGCATCCAAGTGGGTCCGATGCTGGCCCTCACAAACGGTCTGGCCGCGATCCTTGGGATGGTGGTCGGCGGTGTCGCCGCCGATCGCCTTGCGGCACGCAATCCCCAATGGCCGATACGGATAGCTCTGGGTAGTCTGTGTCTGGCCATACCGGCTGTGCTCGCACTGTATTTGACGACGTCGCCGGGTTGGGGTTTCGCCTACGCGGCACTGATGGGCTTCTGCCTGTCGGCGCCCGGTGGCCCGTTATTTGCGCTCGTACAAGGTCTCGTTCCGAACGAATACCGCGCCACCGCCGCCGCAACCTCCGCGCTATGCGCGGCGTTCATCGGCTTGGGAGCAGGCCCGCTCATCATCGGAGTAGTGAGCGACTCGCTGACCCCATCGCTTGGTGCGCAGTCGCTGCGCTACGCCTTGCTGCTAACGGTGGGGGTTGTGCTGCCTTGGTGTCTTTTCCATTTCTTCAGGGTCGGCAGGCTCCAATCACTGGGGTTCTCTCTATCGTAATAGATGGCGCCGAGCGATCACACCGTACGATGCAACTCCTCGCGCTGCCTGTCCCACAGTGCGGGCGGTGGCAGCTTGCCGAGCTCGGGCTTTTCACGCAGGAGCAGCACCGATCGGCAATACATGTACAGGCCATCGTACATGGCCATGCTCGCCTTCAGATTTTGCGCGTCATCCGGGAAAGCGCAAAGCATGCCGTGTGCGATCGCATCGAGGCCGACTCCGATCGGCTCCTTGAGATCAGCCACGGAATAGCCCGGTTCGTGATGATGGAAGACGTGGTGGACCCCGGACTCGATAATATCTGCCATCAGATCGAGGGCGGGATCTTGCACATCATATTTGCGAAGCAATTTGCGAAAGGTCGAGCCGGATGCGTCATGGGGGCCTAGTTCGACGCCCGGAATCGCAAACGGCACGGCACCTTCAGGAATGTCGTAGGTGTCGCCAAAGGGGAGGAAGCCGATCTCCCCTTCTGGATCGATGTGCCGCAGGATCAGCCACGGAGAGGCGACGCGATCCATATGAATATGATCTCTCGTAACCCACTTCATAGCCGCTCCTTTTTTCGTTCGTCGGGATGCGCCGTTCCACGCTATCCATATCCATTTGCGGGAAATTAATTTTTATGCAACTTAATTATATCCACCCCCTGTGGAATTACAAATGGCAGGATCGCAGTCCAATCCCAGCGCTACGAAGATTCCGTCCCGTCGCAATGGCTGAACCCGCCCTGAGGATAATGTCAGAGAGTCGACAGCATGAAAAACAAGGTCATCATCAGTTGCGCGATCACTGGTTCGATTCACACGCCGTCAATGTCGCCCCATTTGCCAGTGACGGCGAGCGAGATCGCCGATAGTGCCCTTGCCGCAGCCGAAGCGGGTGCCGCCATCGTCCATCTCCACGCGCGCGACCCGAACGACGGCAGGCCGGTGCACACGCCTGAAGATTTCGAGCCTTTCCTGAAAGTGATCAAGCAGCGTTCGAATGTTGTGGTGAACATCACCACCGGCGCATCGCCCTACATGCCGGTCGAATATCGAGTAAAGCCGGCCGAAGTCTGGAAGCCGGAAGTCGCGAGCTTGAATATGGGGTCGATGAACTTCGGCCTCTTCCCGATGCTGAAACGGTTCAAGACGTTCGATCATGCCTGGGAACGGGAGATGCTCGAGGGCAGCCACGACCTGGTATTCCGCAATAGCTTTAAGGACATCCGCTACGCGCTGGAGACGCTGAACGCCACCGGCACCCGCTACGAATTCGAATGCTACGACACGAGCCACCTCTACAACCTGCATTATTTCTGGTCGGAGGGACTCGTTCAGGGACCGCTTTTCATCCAGACCTGCTTCGGCCTTCTGGGTGGCATCGGCGCCCATCCGGAGGATGTCATGCACTTGAAGCGCACGGCCGACCGGCTGTTCGGAGACAATTATCGCTGGTCGGTTCTGGCGGCCGGCGCCAACCAGATGAGGGTGGCAGCCATGGCAGCTAGCATGGGCGGCCATGTTCGGGTCGGGCTGGAGGACAGCCTCTGGATCGGCGCGGGCCAACTCGCATCGAGCAACGCGGAGCAAGTCACCAAGGTGCGCCAGATCATCGAAGGACTTGGCAAGCAGGTCGCCACGCCTGAGGAGGCCCGGGAGATCCTGCAACTGAAGGGGGGCGACAAGGTCGCGTTCTAAAAGCCTGGGCGAATTCTCAAGTTTCATGGCGAGGAGAGAGAAGGATGGCTGGACGCCTAGAAGGAAAACGCTGCCTTATTACCGGCACAGGCGGAGGCATTGGCCGCGCATCGGCCCTTTGGTTTGCTAGAGAAGGGGCGCAGATCATCGGATGCGATATCAATGCAGAGCGGGCGGAGGTCACGCAACAGATGGTGCGCGATGCCGGCGGAACGATGAATACGCTGTGTCCGGCGGAACTGACGGAAATGGAAGGCTGCCAACGGCTGGTCGATTTTGCCCTCGAAATGATGGGCGGCTTCGACGTCCTCTTCAACAGCGCGGCGATGGCCTATTTCGGGTGGATGGATGATTTTTCCGAAGCGGACTTCCGGCGTACTCTCACCGAAGAAACAACGATCGTTTTCCTGCTTTGCAAAGCGGCTTGGCCCCACATGGTTGAGCGCGAGAATGTCTCCATAATTAACGTGGCCTCCGCTTCGGCTCATGTGCCCAGCCCCGTGGTGCCGGGGATAGCCCATACCGCGGCAAAGGCTGCGGTATGGTCAATGACACGCCAACTTGCGATGGAGGGGGCGAAGCATCAGATCCGCTGTAACTCGATCTCCCCCGGGCCCACCGTGACCAATCAAACCGAAGCCTTCATCAAGGATCCGGCATTCTGGGACGTGATGGGGCAGAAGATCATGCTCGGACGACCAGGACGGCCCGAGGATATCGCCGGGTGCGCGGTGTATCTCGCATCGGACGAAAGCAGTTGGGTAACCGGAGCTGATTTTCGGGTTGATGGCGGAATGACGGCCTGGTGAACTCGCCGGACTCATGGGTACAACGGCTGCCTTTTTTGCGCGGTCGATCGGTCACCGGCATGAGCCATAGTTCGAGTCGAAGTAGGTAGAAGCGCCAGACAGGCGTCGTCCCGGCCAACCTTCCCGTTGATCGTTTTTCTGACTCAGTAAGATTACCGCCGCAAAGCCGCTGACGTCTTGGCTTTGTCTCCCTTTGTGAAAGTCGGCTGAAGCAACGCACTGATTTGTTCCTCTCGGGATACGACGGTATTCCCGCCGTCCATACGCAACATCTCCTCTCTAAAGCCAAACCCCAAGAGCGCGCCACTAATGAGGTTTGCATAGACAAGATAAGGCTGGACTCCTCCAAGATATCCTTCGGCGCCAAGCACATCGAACAACGGTCGAGCGGCCGCCCACAGACGGCTGCCAACGATTGCATATAACCAAGCGTAGCGCGGCGACGATTCGTACAGCTCTCCGAGAAGCAATTTGCACATCCCAGGATCGTCGGCAAAGGCGCCAACAAAGCGCACCAAGACATCTTGGACCACGTCAAGAACAGTCTCACGAGGGGTAACGTTCACCAACTTGGCCCCTTCTGAAAGAAGAACCTCGCAGGCGACCAAAAACTCTTCAATCACCGCCTGCCAGAGAACATCCTTGTTTTCGAAATAATAGTTTAGATGCCCCAGCTCAATCTGAGCGGCAGCTGCGATCGCGCGTGTGCGAGCGCCATGATACCCTTGCTGGCGAAACTCCAGGCCGGCCGCCGCCAGAATAGCGTCCCGGTTAGCGACTGCTCGCTTCTGCGGCGCCCGCCGCCGCGATTGTGTTTTCATGCCCGCTCCGTCTTGATTGTCCGCAGTTCATAGGGAATGCGCCAAGCCGATCAACCCTTAAAACTTTGTGTTTGACAAAGTTATGAGAAGGATCGAATGTGCAGGCAATTCTATTTCTCCCGCCATTCCAAGAGGAGCACAACTCCATGCACCCCCTAAAGACGCAACAGCCTTGGCCATATGCAAACTGGTGGGTGGCAGCGACATCCGAAGAAGTCGGACGTGCGCCGCTGGGGCGCTCCATTCTGGACCTTCCGATTATATTCTATCGGACGCAGGCGGGAGAAGCGGTGGCTCTCCATGGCGTGTGTCCTCACCGGTCTTATCCACTAAGCATGGGGTGTGTAGAGGGAGACAATCTCCGCTGCGGCTACCACGGCTTCGCGTTTGCGCCATCGGGCGAATGTGTCGAGATGCCTTCGCAGACCTCCGTGCCGTCAGGCACCGGCACGCTGCGGCGCTATCCCCTAGTCGAGCGTGATGGCCTTCTCTGGATCTGGACCGGTCCCGCCGACGCTGCCGACCCCACAGGGGTTCCGGACCTCGCCTCACATGGCCTTACAGACGGATGGGCTGTGGAGCGACACGAAACGGTGTGGCTGAAGTGCCGATACCCTTTGTTGATCGATAACCTCCTTGATCTAAGTCATATCAGCTACATACATGCGTCCACCGTTCCCGGCGGCGGAGAGGTCGTTCGAATACCTCCGAAACCGATCGACACGCAGCAGTCCTACAACGTGCAGAGATGCGCTGTCGGAATGCCGAGCAATGCTTATTTTCAAATGCAATTTCCTGACCACAAGGGTGCGGTGGATCACCATTTCGACGCGGAATATTTCGGGCCTGAGTTGATACGGACCGGAGGCCCGATCTATGCGCATGAATCGCGGAGTTATCTAGGAACGCAGAACTTTTTCCATTTCATAACGCCAATCACAAGGTCGCTCACCCGTTATCAGGTAATTTCGGCGAGAGATTATCAGGTGGATAATATGGAGATCAGCAACTTCATCAGACATGCGAACGGACCTGACGGCGCGGTGGCCAGTCAGGATGTGGAGGCGCTCGAAGCGATCGAATCGTTGCTGCAGAGCCTGGACCAGGCGCCGGGAGAAATCTCCTGTCGAGCTGATACCGGTGCCCTGAAGGTAAGGAACCGCCTGGAGGCTCAAATTCGTACCGAAGCGCCAATTCAATCTGCGAGCGCAATATTTTAGGTCTCATCGATAAAGATCTTGAGCCATCTGCGGCTGCTGCGAGGCTGGGGAGGCTGGCGAACGACAGCGTGGTCTGGTGGTACCGTGTGGCGATGCGGCGTTGTTGCTAAGGTGGCCGAGCATGTGTTCGATGCGGTTGCGGTCCTGGTAGTGGCCGAAGTCGCCGGTCGTAATCCGAGGGAACGTCTAAACGTCGGCCGCCGTAGCTTGCCCGCGAAAGAGTGAATATTCAGCGCGAACAAAGTCTTCGAAACTGGTGGGCCGCCTGCCCAGGAGCCATGTGAGCACGTTCGGATTGCCCACGAAGTCATGTTCACTGTATCGTTTGCTGAGGGCCTTCAGAACGGCAATTTGATGAGCAAATTGGCTCCGGTCCCCGTTGCCGAATAGGACGGTGAGGTAATCGTCAGCGCTGATCTCTTCGACATTGATTGATTGTCCGGTTACGCGGCCGATCATTTCGCCGATCTCGTGGGCGGTAAAGCGCCCTTCGCTGCAGAGTTCGTAGGTTGCTCCATAATGCCGCTCGCGCTCTGTTAGAACCAGCAGAGCGACCTCGACGATGTCGCCGATAGCCACCATGGACTGGCGCCGGTCCAGCGACCAGGATAAGCGGAATACTCCTTCTCGGAAAGCGGGTAGCAATCGCCAGGGCGCCATGTAGTTGGCCGGCTGAAGGATTGTAAATTCCATTCCAGAGGACAGGAGATGTTCCTCGATGTCGCGCTTGATCTCGTGCTGGATGAGATCGGTCGTGATGGCATGGAGTACCGAGCTGAAGACGAAGTGGGCCACACCCGCATTTTTCGCCGCATCGATCATCCGTAAGCCCATCTCGCGTTCGCGCGGGTGAGCGGAGGGGCCGATATGATACACTTGGTCCACGCCCAGCAAGGCCTTGGCGATAACATCCGGCTCCGCGATATCGCCAACGACTATGTCGGCGACTCCTCTGGCCCGAAGCGCCTCCGCCGATTCTTGTGAACGCGTGCAGGCCCGGAATGGTATGCCTGCTGCCAGCAATCTTGGCACGAGCAGACTGCCCTGATTGCCATTCGCCGCCGTCAACAACAGCATCGCGCGCCTCCCGTTTGTTCTGCTTCGAAAGCCAGATTGGATGACCTTCGTGGCCATGCGGATCTTATTGTTATCGTCTCAGCTGGCTCCGAAAAAGCCTGCAAAAGTGTCAGCCAAATTGGACGACGTTCGTACTTCATGGGCTGATGGGGCCACCCTCGTTCCATGATGGGTATTTGGTATTTGCCGTAATCTGCCACGTACCTTTGGTGCGGGTCAGAATGAGATGATACCGACCACCCATCCACCAGACTGGGTTCTGTGATCCGGGCGCCGTGCAATAGGCTATGTAGTTCGCATGTACCTCAGCACAGTCGCCACTGCCGCTGACAACATGGTTCAGCGTCGTGTGTTGCACGGATCCGTAGGCCGCAAAAGCATCCGCGGTCTGTTGCACAAGCTCGGACGCGTCGCTCGGCATTCCCATGCCGTCCTTCGAGTAATCAAAGTGAACAGTGTCGGTAAGCAGGGCGCGTGCGACCGCATACTGTTTCGTGTCAATTGCCGCGAAGAACTTATTTATGCAACGAATGACATCCCGCTCGTCATCAACGGCAAGGATACTTTCGTCTATGTGGGTCACCATCTCACCTCCACCCTTATTTGCTTGATATTCCGTAGCTTTTCAAATTCACTGACGCTCGCATTAATCGCGATCTACTCCAAAGTCCGGGACCGTCCGACACGACCTCGAAAATTGGGTCGAACGCGTCCTGTTCGACGACAATAGCAGCGTTTCACAGTCCGGGATGGGCCGAAATGTTCAGGCAAGTCGCGCCAACGCAAGGTCGAGCGCGCCACCCACGGGATCGCCCGTGACTGGGATCCCTAAATTGTAAATAGAGACTTAAAGCCCACTCCCTCCTGCATGCCGTACCGCCGCTTCCGCAGCCAATGCCAATTCGCCGCTCTGGGCATACGGGAGGCATTGATGGTGTTTAATTCTCCAGCCCTTGTCCGCCCGCACAAGCTGCTGGCGATAGCCGCCCCAGACGGTCCACACACGCGACCCTATCCAATGACTTGCCTGGAAATGCGACCGACTCGTGGCGGTGTCGCCGTCGACCCGAATGTCGAAATTGGTGATCAAGTGCTGCGTAGCATCAAAACCCGCGATCACAATATCGCCTTCGTCCAGGAAGTCTTTAGCCGAACGTGTCGGGCTGCTTCCCGCAATTACTTGAGAATAATCCATTATGGCATCTTCTGTGAATAGCTCGCGTGCTCTCGCGAATTCGCGATTGTCTATGAAGAAGGTCAGGCTGGAAATCGTGTCCTGAATATCGATGCGATCCTGGAGACAAGGCCTTCCCGGCCCAAACAGATAAATCTCGCTCATAGCAATTCCTTCATAGCTTTTGGAGCATGATTACCCCAATTCAGCGCGCCAAAATTTGGATTACTGGCAATATTCTTTATCGATCAATAGCTACAGCGAGGGCGCCGTCCCACTGTCCGCCCCGCCATGCGACATGCTGGTCGGGTCGAATGAGGGTAAGGTCCGCGCCATACAGCAATGCAATATCCAGTCCTTTGGGTCTCACAACTTCGAGAGGAACGTGGAGCGCTTCTGCCTGTGCCACGGCTTTCTGAACTTCGTTCTCATCTCCGCCGTCAGCGACCAGAAGGATGAAGCCAGGGCCGAAAAGATCGTAGAGCGACCGCCCATCAGGAAGCCAGGCATGGGGAGCAAGGCAACCCGCCCGAGCACTCGGCACGTAATTGATTGCCTCAACGGGAGGAGGATCGCCCGCCTCTTCGGCGATCCACCGCGATTGATAGCAAAGGCCGAGCACGATACCGAGCGAGTCAAATTCGCGCCGCTTTGTCGCCTGCAATTGTAGGCCGAGATTCCTGCGCATCGCCTCTCCCTCGTCGGTCGCTTCTTCGATTGCAGATGAAGGACGTTCGGCAAACACCGCGAAATTAGCGACCGCTTCGTCGATGACCTGCCGGGCGACCATTCGGCGTTCAACGCCGTAGCTTTCGAGCAGACCGTGGCCAGCCCAGCCCTGCAGCACGGCCGCGATCTTCCAGCCCAGATCGACGCTGTCACCTACCCCCATGTTCATGCCATATCCACCGGTCGGCGGATGCAGATGGGCAGCATCTCCAACTAGGAATATCCGCCGGTCGCTGTAGCGGTCAGCGAGAAGGGCGCTCGCGGTCCAGCTGTCAGCGCTGATGACATCGTAAGGGAGATCGATTCCCGTGCTCCTGGCGATCAGTTTCTCCGCCTCCTGCTTTGACAGGCTGGTCCCCGGCGCGGCGCCACCGGGCATGAAAAACCAGCGGTTGTCGTCATCCATCGGGCCAAGTGCGCTGAAGCCGTCTGGACTCATTTGCCAGTAGATCGCCGCCGGACCGTGGCGATGCGCCTCGGCGAGACCGGGTGCACGGAAAATGATGTTGTAGTGGTGCGATATCCCGTATCGGCCCTCCATCTTGGCGCCGATGCTGTCGCGCACCATGCTCCGGGCGCCGTCCGCGCCGATCAGATAGCGCGTACGGAGGGTCCCGGTGCCATTGTCACTGCCGGCAATCTCGACCGTGACGCCCTGTTCGTCCTGATGCGCACTGACAAAGCGGGTAGCGAACCGCACCGTGACGGGCGTGAGTGCCCGCGCTTTTTCGAGAAGCACAGCCTCGGTCTTATATTGCGGTATCCATTGCGCGTGCTCTGGGTAGCGACCGTCGCGCTCGGGGGCAGCATTGAGACCGTTATTGATCCGCGCCAATTCGTAACCACCAAGGCGCGTCACGTAGATCATGTTCGTCGGATAATCGATTCCGAAAGGCGAGGCCTCGGCAAGGCGGTCGGCAATCCCCCAGCGGCGCATATGCGTGCGCGTCCGGACATTAGTAGTCTTAGCCCGCGGTGCGACACCGGTGCGCTCGCGCTGCTCTATGAGCAACGTTTGGATCCCGCGCGTCCCGAGCTCGATTGCGGCCGCCAAGCCTGCAGGACCAGCCCCGACGATGACCACATCCGCGTCAAATCCGTCCACGCTATCCTCAAAATCCGCCATCGCCATTCCTTACGACGTTTGCCGGTCCAGCGTCCGCAAGGACGCCGAACCATTTTTAACCATCTCAATCGCGGCGCTTTCCCGGCCGAGGGCCGCGCTGCCTAGGTGAAGATGCGCCCCCCATCGACGATCTGCGTTTGGCCGGAAATCATGCCCGCCTCTTCCGAGAGCAGGAACAGGATGGGCCCGACATGATCCTGCGGCTCGAGAACCCGATGGATGCTCGATTGCTCCGTATCCACCCGGAAAAAGTCCGGCAGGCCAAGAGCGATCTGCTTCTCAACGTGGTGCGTAGACATCGGCGTCCTGGTAAGGCCCAGCGAATGGCAGTTCACGGTGATGCCGTACTTGCCAAGCTCCCGAGCGAGGACGCGGCTTGCACCGATAATGGCCGCCTTCGACGCCACATAGTCGCAGTGGTTCGGCATACCCTCATTCACCGTGGTGCTGGTGAGGCTGACAATTCGCCCCCACCCTGCGGTTTTCATGTAAGGAAGCACCGCCTGAACGAGGTGGTATAAGGCATCCACATTTACCGCGAAGCTCTTACGCCATTGACTGAAGGGGAGCTCTTCAAACGGATTCACGGGCTGATAGGCGGCCGCATGGACGAGGATGGTGGGGTCGCCGAAGGCCTCGGTTGCATCCTTGACGGACTGAGCGATCGCGTTCCCGTCGGCCAGATCGCATTTGAAGAACCGCGTATTCGCGTATTCCTGCGGCAGATCGTCGAGATCCAGAACGGATACACGGGCGCCCTTGGCGGCAAGACCCGCCGTGAGAAACCGCCCGACGCCACCGCTTCCGCCGGTGAGTATTACGTGCTTGCCGTCAATGCTCATTTGAACCACTCCTTTTTCTGAATGTTTGATTCATATATTGTCACTCCGATCATATGACGGACGTGGAAGATCTCAGGCAGCCATGGCACGCTCAGCCTCAATGAGCTGGGCAAGTATTTGTCGCGCGCGACCGCCTGCGCGGTCAGTCGTCAGAAACACCGGTTTGAGGTCGTCGAAATCGCGGCCGGCCATGCGATCCTGAACCAAAGCGATCATTGGTTCGTCCTCGTTCCTGAACGCATTGTCGGTAATCTGCCACACCAACTCAGTCATAGCTTCGTCGTCGACACGACGATTGCGCCCGTTCATCCAGAAATAATGGGTGCTGTTTTTGCTCTCTGGTGTCAGGAAATGGGTCGCGGGGAAAAGAATGGCGTCCTCACGCGGATGATCACACTCCTTCACGCCGACTTCGAGATATAGATTGCTTGGTGCTTCCCAGCGTATATCTGCCCATCGGTCGCAGGTTTCCGACGGACTGTCCCAGAACGGTCGCACGGAAGGTGCGACCGACTCTCCATCGAAGAGGTAGTAGGCCCACACCGTCGAACCCTCCGTCTTCGTCTGGAACCGTGTGGTGCCTGGATTGCCGAAAGCGGGATGCAGAAACTGCCCGTGGGTCAGATCAAGCAGGTTATCGGCTACAAGCTGGTAATTTCCTGTTACGGACAGATAGCCGCGCGCGAAAGCGAAGCCCTCATCTGTGAGAGAGTTGCCGAAATCGGGCAATTTATCCTCATGCGCCTGTTCCGCATCCCCCATCCAGATCCATGCGAGACCATAACGCTCTATCAGAGGATAGCGATGAACCGATGCCGCCTTCGGCACGGGGCCATGATAATTGTAAACACAGCTACCACCGGTGCCAAACCTCAACCCATGATAGGGGCACTCGATAGCGTCGCCGACAAGCTTCCCCTTTGACAGGGGCGCAAAACGGTGCGGGCAACGATCAGCCAGTGCGATGGGCGCCCCATCCGTGTCGCGAAAGAGCACAACTGGCTGATCCAGAAATGTTCTCGCAAGCGGCGTCCTTGCAACCTCGCCGGACCAGGCCGCCGCATACCAGGCATTTTGCAGATAGAGCATCTTGCCATCTCGCATCGAGACCAGTCCTTCCTAATCACAGAACAATGATTCATGCGCGATCGATGCGGGCCAAGCGTCAGCGAAAAGTTGCCCTCGCGCCGACGCTCCCCTTGGTCTTGGAAATCTCTTACATCGCCGACTGGCCATCTTCCCTTATTGATGGCCAGCGTTCATTCAAATTCAGAAGCTGTATCCCAGCGTCACGCCGTATGTGCGTGGCGCGGCAGGGATAGCTATGTCCGATCCTCCGGCCACGGCGACCAAGAATTGGTAATAGTACGACTTGGTCAGGTTGTTGCCCCATACCGTTACACGGAGGCCATCGTCGCCTTCCCATCCGAGCGACGCGGATAACACCTCATGCGCCCTGACGAAGAGACGGTTGTCCAGCTCGGTGAAAGCCTTGCCGGAATACAACAAATTGCTGGCGAGCTTGACGTGTCCGCCAGCAACCGGAAGACGATAGTCAAAGCCGACATTCCCCGAAAAGTTCGAACTGTAGGGAAGGCGATTACCCTTCGCGTTGAAAGTCGGATCGCCAAAATCGTTCAAGCCATTGGGCAAGCGGTTCGTGTTAGGGGCGCCCAGAAAGTCGCCGAGCCGCGTATGCAGGTAGCCGCCGTTTGCGTGCAAGGAGAGTTCTGGCGTGACCCTGCCCGTCAATTCGGCTTCCAACCCATAGATCTTCGCAGACGGCCCATTTACGGTACTCACCACACCGGCGGTTACACGCTGAAACTGGATGTTCTTGAAATCATAGTAAAAGGCTGCCGTGTTAAATGTCAGCTTTCGATCAAACAACTGCGTCTTCAGACCGGCCTCATAGGCATCAAGCCGTTCGGGGTTATACGGTTGATTGAACGAAGCCCCCGTCCCGAGACCGAAATTTCCTGACTTCACCCCACGGTTATAGGAAATATAGGCCAGAATATCGGGGGAGAATTTATAATCGAGAGACAGACGCCATGTTGGCCTCTTCTTTTCATATTTCTTGGTTTGTTGTGGATCGACAACGATCGGGGTGCCAGCTATATTTTGGGACCCAGTATAGGTCACCTTGTCGCGGGTGTACCGGATGCCCGCGGTAAGATTAAGCTTGTCCGTCAGCGGATAGGTGCCCTGAGCAAACGCCGCGATCGATCGCACCCGGTCTCGCCCGAATACATCCACGCCGGGAATGACGCCCCCGAAGACGAGGCCTGTGACTTTCACGGGGTTGAACGCCGTATTATAATTGAAGTAATAAACGCCCGCGAGCCACTGGAACCGTGCGCCCGACGGGGCCAGGACATGGAACTCCTCGGATATCATGCGGGTACGCATGAAGAAGTCACCCCTGACGAGAGGCAGCGGCGAAGCGTCCTGATCGAGCAACTGGTACCCCTTGAATTTCTGATAAGCCGAGATATTCCTGATCTGGAATCTGCCAAAATCATGCGTCCCCGTAAGCGAGCCGCCATAGGTCTTACCGCTAAACAGCATTTCTACATCGGTGGCAGTATTATAATGTCCGAGAAAACCCTGCCCCGTGGCTAGATTCGCACCCGGAGGGTTTTGCACGGAAAGTTGGTGGTTATTGAAATCGCCATAAGATCCTGACAAGGTGATCTCAGTTGCGTCGTCAGGTGTAAACAGTAGCTTGCCGCGCGCATTGAAATTGCGCGTATAGTAATCCTTTTTGCCCAAGAAGACATTTCTGCCCCAACCATTGTTCTGGTTTTGATATTGGATAGCGATGTTCGCCGCCAAGTTTTCGGTAAGGCCGCCCGAAACATAGGCTGACGCCCTGACGGTCTGGTAGTTGGCATAGCCAACTTCAAAGTTCATTTCGGGCTTCGACGTCGGAGCCTTGGTTATGACCTGCACCACACCGCCCGTCGCATTGCGGCCGAAAAGAGTTCCCTGCGGCCCCTTGAGCACCTCGATGCGCTCTAGACCGTTGAATTCAAATATATTTGCGAAAGTGGTCGGCTGGTAGACACCATCGACATAGATCGCAACCGAGCTCTCCGTAGCAAGGTCGCCGGACGAAAATCCGATACCACGCAGAAAGAGAGTAGCCGAACCGATTTGCGTAGAGACTTGCAGGCTCGGGGCCGCCACTTGAAGCTGCGTTGTGCCAGTTACCCCGGCGGACGCCAATGATGATGCCCCGATTGCACTGATTGAGATGGGCACGTCTTGAAGACGCTGCTCACGACGTTGCGCCGTGACGATGATGTCGCCCGTTCCGGCCTCAGCTTCGGCAGCGCTCGACGAAGCACCCTGGGGCGAATCCGCTGTTTGCGCCAAAACAGGCTGCGCAAAAAAAACCAGAGCGGAAGCTCCGCACATTAAAATGGAATCGAGCCTCATTTCCTTCTCCTCCCTGACATCCTGGACATTTTTAGCACCGTACTTCAGGCAATTATGACAAGTGACTTACAAAAGATCTCACGTTTTGACAGAACCGGGCCAATTGAGGGATCCGAGACATGCCTCTTATGTCCCCGGAATGCCCTGGGTGATAACAATCTCGGGAATATCTCCACCTCTTCCCATCATGTTTGTCAGAAAATGACGTTTCGTGGGATGACAAGGTGCAAAGTCCGCCCACACCTTTACCGCGCACCTCAGTCGTAACGCCATAGCAAGACCACAATCGCCCATTATTCATCCACCCTCGCCGCTACTCCATTCGTGTGGATCTAGCTTGTCGGCTCGCTCGATAGGCTGCCAAGAGGCAAATTTGCCGCACGAAGAGCTGGTGAATTAGCATTTTTATGCCCTTGCCGCAATTGTTAAATGAATATTCCCTCATATAAACGTGACGGGAATTGGCTACGGGGATCACGGTCAAACTCAGCACTAATTAGTACCACATCCAAAGCCCAAACAGGCTTCATGCCTCTTCGTCAATCAGCCTTTGAACCATGCGGCGCGCCAACATCCCGGCCCTATCTGCGGCAACACTGATCTCGCGTGTGTCACCGCGCTCATCGAAGTCGCGTTGGATTGCTTCAACAACAACCTCGTCCTCCTTAATTATTCCCCGCGCGTATTCAATGGATTGCGGCGCCTCTGGACCGGGGTAGTTCGATACCATGGCGTGAAAGGCATGAGTGGTCCGCGAGTCGCCGGGCGTCAGAGCGTTGATTGCGCACAGCAACGACGGCGGGACGTCCGGATCGTCCGCCTGTTGCATCCACTGCTTTGCAATATGCGTACTCGGCATATAGGCTTCGGTGGTGTGAACACGATTATACTTCACGCCTGGCTTGCAGCCGAAAAATGACGCCAGGGGCTCTTCATAGGTGACGCCCGGCTCGTCGCGACGAAGGAAAATCGACCGCCCCTCTTCTTTGATCTGGTATTTGGCCGACGCAATGCCGCCGTTATCCAATGAACCGAGATGGACATAGGAGAGGTGGCTGGCGTCCAACAGATTGTCGTTAAAGATCTGATAGTTGCAGGCTAGCTCCACCGCGAAAAAGGGCGTGGTGATGAGATTGTCATCGCTTAGCATCAGCCAGTCATGGTCCGGGATGAGATCCACATCCGCCTTTGCGGGGTCACCAAGCCAGATCCAGATCCACTTCCACTTTTCGACCAGAGGATAGCTGTTCACCGACATTGCCGCGGGGGTGCCAGGCTGTGACGGCACATGCGCGCATCGACCATCTCGGCCAAAGCGGATGCCATGGTATCCGCATTGAATTTCGTCGCCGATCTGCTTGCCGTTCGACAGCGGCGCGCCACGATGCGGGCAACGGTCGTACAGCGCAGCCGGCTGCCCCGCCTCAGTCCGATAGAGAAGCACCGGCGTGTCGAGTAGAATACGGCGGAGCGGGGCGCCAGGTTGAACTTCACGACTGAACGCAGCGACATACCACTGGTTTTTTGGATACCCGCCCGCGGCGGGATAAGCAGTTTCCCGGGCCACGGGCTGATGCGAAGTCATGACACTCTCCTTGCCCGAATATTATCGGCAGGCCATCGTTGATAACATTCTATGATAGGGGTCTTAATTTTTGTCAAGGGGCCGATGTCGTCTGTTCCGCACCAGCGCAGAAGGTCTCGGAAACCACATATTTTCCGGGCTTTGCTGGGCTCTCAAAAGGCATTTGTTCGAGGCTGGGTGTAAAGCGAACGATCACGCTCGCTCAAGGACGTTGACGCAGCAGGAGTTTTTTGGTACCCGTCTTAATTACCAGAGAGAGGTTTTGTTGTCGTGGGATATGCGCGGGCCGCTCCGCTTTCTCGAGTGGAGAAAAGGAATATGTCACGCCGACGCTCGACGTCGCTTTTTAGGCACAAGCCCCGACTCGCGCCTGTGAATATCCGGAGACTATAATGCAGATCGAGAACGCGGCTTTCGAGCCCAACAATCAAAAGTCCATCGTCAAGCCCTACATGCTCACGCACGGTACGATGGAATGCCACAACCTGAAAGAGACCCGCAAGTTCCTGGAGGAATGCCTGGGAATGGAAACTGTGCGTCACGCCCCCCCGGGCCTGCTTATGCGCTGCGGCTTGAAGTTCCATATCGTTTGCCTCGAAACTGGTGATCAGGTGCGGCCGAACACGATCGCGAACCACTGGGGTCTCGACGTCGGCACCAAGGAGGAAGTCGATGAAGCGCACGCGCGGCTGACCGAAGTGAAGGATAAATATGGCATCAAGACGATCCTGCCTGTGCAGATGCAGCATGGCGTCTATTCCTTCTATTTCGAAGACCTGAACGGCAGCTGGTGGGAAATCGAATATTATGACGGTTTTCTGCACGACGACTTCTTCGATTTCGGAGACCGCTTCACCGATAGCGTGCTTGAAACTCAGGCCGCCCCTGGCGCCTGACATCCCCTCTTCGCTCATCCGTCCGGGATCAGGATCGGTAGATCGAGGCGGCTGTTGAGCATTGGAGCGGCCATCGCAGGACGGAAGAATCCGCCCTGCGCAAGGAGGAAACGGGATAGGGAGAGTGCTGGGTGAGTTTTGTTGTGACATTGAGTCCAAGTGGCAGGACCTTTGAGGTCGAGGAAGGCGCCTCGATCCTCACAACTGCGCTCAACCAGCACATCAACCTGCCCTACGGTTGCCGACTGGGCACATGCTGTTCTTGTCGCGGAAAGGTGACTACCGGGTCGGTAGACTTCGGTGATGCTCACCCGGCCTACCTTCCTCAATCTCAACGCGACCAGGGATACGCTCTGCTTTGCGCAGCGAAGCCGCTGAGCGATCTGACCATCGAGATCGAAGAGTTGCCTCCGCTGGCCGACCCGATCACATTTCCCGCCATGGTTAAGGCTATCGATTTTCTGGCGCCGGATGTCGCAAAAGTCACCCTTCGTCTTCCGCTCCACGAGAATCTCAAAATCGCAGCGGGTCAGTTCGTTGATCTGACGCTCGGGAACGGCGTCTCCCGAAGCTATTCTATTGCCAATCCTCCGAAGCTCTCGAACATGGTGGATCTCGAATTTCACATCAGGCATATGCCGGGCGGCGCCTTCACTGATCATGTCTTCGGTGGAATGAAGGCGCGCGAACGCGTCGAATGCCGAGGGCCGCTCGGCACGTTCTTTCTGCGCGAATCCGATCGTCCCGCGATCATGCTCGCAAGTGGTACCGGCTATGCGCCGATCCGCTCGATTCTACTCGACCAGTGCGCCAGACAGAGGGGGCGTGAATTTGTCCTCTACTGGGGCGGGCGGACCCGAGCCGACCTCTATGCGAACGAAGAGGTCGAGGCGTTGGTCCGAGAACATCCCAACATACGCTATGTGCCTGTACTTTCTGATGCTACTGACGATTGCCACTGGTCCGGACGAACAGGATTTGTTCATAGCGCGGTGATGGAAGACTTTCCGGACATGTCGGCAGTACAGGTTTACGCCTGCGGCGCTCCTGTCATGGTGGATGCTGCGCGGCAAGACTTCAGCGAAAAATGCAATTTGTCGTCCTCGGATTTCTTTGCGGACTCGTTTGTCTCCAGCGCCGACGTTACCACTTCTGGAGATGCGCCCGCCTTCGACGGTTACGGCGCTAAGGTGGAATAGTGAGAACAGATATGAGGTCTCAAGATCGTCCGCCCAGACGGCACGGCGTGCGCTGTCGATGGCACCCACGGTAATAGCCTCATGGAAACCATACGGGACCACGGGATGGACGATTTCTTGGCTCTATGCGGCGGTTGTTGCTCGTGCGCGGCCAGTCATGTCTATGTCGATCCGCAATATGCCGCGGTTCTGCCTTCGATGAGCGACGACGAAATTGACCTTTTTCTGCGATTCTACCCACCGCACCGATCAATCGCGCCCATCATTTCAATTGAACGTCGACGCCCAGCTTGAGAGGATGATGATCGTTATCGCGCCAGAAAACTGACAGCTGCGACTATGTGCATTTTCAGAGCTCGGCCAGCCGGGCCAAGACAGGGACAGAGGAGAGGTTCATGATCCCGGCACTTACCGTTGATGAGTTGCAGACGCTGGCGCAACGGCGCCTGCCGAAGCCCATCTATGATTTTTTTGACGGTGCCGCCTACGATGAAGCGACAAAGGCAGCTAATCGGCAGGATTTCCTTTCAATTAGGCTGCGGCAGCGGGTCTTGCGTGACATTGCAGTGCGGGATCACAGCACGACCATTCTTGGTCAGCGATCATCCATGCCAACCGTGATTTCGCCGGTAGGAATGTCGGGATTGCTCTCGCCCCGGGATGCAGAAATCGCTGCCGCCCGCGCCGCGAAGGCTTCGGGCATACCGTTTGGATTGAGTATGTTGTCGCTCGCTCCGATGGAGGAAATCGGCCAGAAAAGCGGATATCCGTTCTGGTTCCACGTGATGCCGATGAAGGATCGCGGGCTTTTGCGGTCACTGCTGGATCGGGCAGTGGCGCTGCAATCTCCCGTGCTGATCGTGACGGTCGACTGGCCCGTTCCGTCGCAAAACCACAGAAACATCCGCAACAGACTTGGACAGCGTCCCAATGCGCGGGGCGTGGCGCAGTTTCTCTCCCGGCCCGGTTGGGTTTTCGCCATGGCCACGAGCGGGAGAAAGTTCGAACCTGGCAACTTTGCGGGTCAGGGGTTCAGCGACCCCCATGTCTTGAGCCAAGCGTTGGATGCGAGCGCGACCTTTGATTATATTGAGTGGCTGCGCCAGCAATGGCGCGGGAAAATCCTTGTCAAAGGCATAATGGATGCCGACGACGCGGTCGCCGCCTTCAAGGCAGGCGCCGATGGCATATCAGTATCCAATCATGGCGGAGTGCAGCTCGATTATGCCCAATCCTCCATTGCTGCCCTTGCTGAAATCTCGGATCGCGTGGGTGGAATGGGCGAGATTCTGATCGATAGCGGGGTCAGAAGCGGTCACGACGTCGTTAAGGCACTGGCGCTCGGCGCGCGAGCCTGCATGCTCGGTCGCGCCTCTCTATATGGGCTTGCGGTGGCCGGGCAGGCGGGCGTCGAGCATGCGATCAGCATCATTAGGGCGGAACTAGACTCAGCAATGGCGCTCACAGGTTGCCCCACTGTCAAGGACATCGATCGCCGCGTCCTGGTGCCGCCTGCTCATGTCCATCCGGCATTTTAACCGCCGCCGGACTGGGCATCCGGGCGGGAAAACGACTTGCCGGGTTCAACTTTTTTGGCGATACCGCACCCCAAGCGGCGGCTTGCTCAGAACAAAACTGCAAAAATGTCTCCTTATCCGATTGTACTGATCAGGAAAATATGATCTCAAAATTGCGGTCACACCATTGGGCACAACGGAGCGTACAGAAATATGGCAGGAGCAAGCGCCAGGGTCAAAAACGCGGCGGGGTCCCGCAAGAAGGTGGCCGTTTCTCGCTCGCCTGGTCGGCCGTCAGCCGGTGAACCCGAACGCGCCAGCCGCGCCTCAATTTTCCGTGTGGGGCTAAAACTGACCAAGACTGTACCCCTGCAGGACCTCTCGATTGTGAGCCTCGCGCGGTCGATGGATATTACGCCAGCTCTGGTCCATTATTATGTGATAAGTCGCGATCGTCTGACATCCGGGATTATAAACTTATTTTACAAGGGTACGGTCAAGAACTGGCCCGCGCAGACAGGCGATTGGCAGCACGATGTCGTCAATGCCGCAGAGCACCTGTACATGCAGCTTCTCGCCTATCCCGGCATCGCGGCCTATCTTGTCCAAAAGAACGAATACCGAGTCGTGCAGGAAACAGAAGAAGGTGAAACCGACTTCGGCCTCCAGCTGCTGGAATGCTTTATCGGAACCGTAAGGAGCGTCGGTCTATCCCCGGAGCGTACGAGTATTTACAGTCATATGATCCGCGAATTCCTGTTCTCGACGGCGCATCGCACGACGTTCGGGCTCTTTCCTAGCCAACAGCGCCAAGAGCTCGAGAAGACTATCGCGAAATTGTCTCCGGATAAGTGGCCGAATATTACCTTTCCTCAGGAAGCGCTCCTGGAAATCGATGGCGACCTTGTATTCCACGAAGGAATCGAACTGTTCTTGCTGGGTATGGCACGCGACAGGAGCAAGGAACGGCTGAAGGCGGTCGGAGCCAGGTCCAAATGACCTCACCTCGCGACCATCCATAGTTAGGCCCCACCACTCCACTCGGCGACCGTTCGCCGCACGAACTGCTCAAATGTCGTCGGCGGTCGCCCCAGAAGCCATGTCAGCACGTTCGCGTTGCCAAGGTAATCGTATCGACTGTACCATGCGCCGATCGATCGTATCACCGCAATTTCATGCTGGTGCCGCGCTGATTCTCCATAGTCTGGCCAGAGCAATTCGAAAAGATCTTCGGGGGTTTTTTCAGCCAAGCGGACTTCGCGTCCGATTACCCGCGACAGAATCGCGACCAGATCCTCGACGGTAAGCTTATCCGGTCCGGAGAGTTCGTAGGAGGCATTATAATGCGCGCTACCCTCGACGATCACCCTGCACGCAACGTCGGCCATATCGTGCAAGTCAATGTAGGATTGCCGGCGACCTGGCTTTATCGGCCAAAAGACAGGATAATCACCGCCCCTTAGGACCGGTTCGACATAAACTTCAGGCATCATGTAATCATGGAACTTAAGAATGGTGAAGTTGAGCCCTGACTCAATGAGCTTTTCTTCGATGTCACGTTTATAGCGGTGCTGAAGAATATTGATGATGCTATGGTATATTGAGCTCAACACAACGTGGCGGATTCCCGCGCGCTTAGCGGCACGCAGCATAGCGAAGCCCATCTCGTCCTCATTGGGCACGCCGCCCGGCCCGATGTGATAAACCACATCGACATCCTTTAGCGCCTCGAAATAGGTTTCCTCGTCGCTAAGATCCCCGACGAAGACTTCATGCGCACCCAGCGCCCGCAATTCATTTTCCTTGCCCATGCTACGGCGCGTGGCTCGAACGCGAAATCCCGATTGCGCGAGCTTGGGAATAAGCAACTTTCCCTGATGACCCGCTCCGCCAGTGACGAGCACCCTGTCTCCTGCCATTATCCGCCTCTCCTTATAGCAAACCGTCAGGCCAACCGAACATCAGGCGTTGCTGAACAACCCGAACCATATATGATGCGGCCCCCTTCACGGCGCCCGGCACCCGCGGTCTACTCTGCGTCCCATGCCTTGGCGGCGGAAACGAGGCCGCTTAAGCATCCCAGCTGAGCGGTAGTTCCTGATAAGCCATGTTGATGCCAAGCCGATATTGAATGTCCGCCCCCTCCGCGACCCAAAACTCAGGAATGCGGTCGAGCCAAGTACGAATGAACACCTCCAGTTCCATGCGCGCGAGGAATGCGCCCACGCAAAAGTGGATGCCGGTACCGAGGCTCATGTGGGCTGAACGCTTCCGCTCGAAATCGACCTTCATAGGATCAGGGAAGATGGCATCGTCGAAGTTGTACATCCCAGCCGACCAGGTGATGTAATCCTTCTTCCGCATCTGGACGCCGTGGAATTCCACATCGGCCACGACCTGGCGGCCACTGGTCGTCGGCGGATAGCGGCGCAGAAACTCATCGATTGCAGCGTTCATGTTCACGCTGCCGTCCCTAAGCAAGCGCCGCGACTGCGGATTTTCAGCAAGATACCGCGCAACGAACCCGAGTGACGCCGCGACGGTGTCGAGACCACCGACGAGGATCGTCGCGGACAACCCCAGCATTTCGTCGACCGATAGCGGCCTGCCTTCATAGGTCCCAGTGACCATCTTGCTGAACACATCATCAGCGGGGTTGGCGACGCGGTCAGCGATGATCGGACGCAGATACGCGAACATCTTCTGCATGGCGGTATCCCGCAGCTCGCCTTCTTCCGGCGCAACAATGCCCGTAGCGATTTCGAGCAGTTGCTCCCGGTCCCCCCCGGGAAGGTCCACCAGCCGCAAGAAAACGATTATCGGCATCTGCAGCGCGAAGTCGGCCATGAACTCGCAGCCGCCTTGCGGCTTCATCTCATCGATCAACTTCCCAGTCAGTTCGGTTACACTCGCGCGCAGCTCTTCAATTCGCTTTGGCGTGAACAGCGGGGCGCAAAGGGCGCGGTAACTGGCATGGTCTGGCGGATCCGACATCAGCGGCACGAAGAACGGGACGTCAAAATTCTGCTCATCGGGAACAAGAATCCGCTTTGAAGAGAAGCGGCTCGGATCGCGGATAGCCTCCGCGATCGCCGCACCCTTGCGAACCACCCAGTGCCCCCCGTTGGTGCGCGTCCAGAATATCTCCGGTAACCCGCGCTCGTGGAGGGCGCGGAATGCCTGAAACACATCTTCACCGGGTTCCGCAGGATCATACATGTTGAAGTCGTGGACCAGGCCCGGCGGCACATGGTCGGGAACAACCGGGTTATAAAAAGGCTCAGTCATAAACCGCTCCAGCCATCCTCCTCCGACCATAGCAACGCTGCGTGATGGCAACGATGAACCGCAACCAACGCAACTGACCGATGGAAGGGCAATGCGGAAGGCCGGTTCTCCATCCCATGCATGAGTTCTGGTCGAATGCGGGGCTAGTTGATTTTTTTACCCCTGTCAATTATCATGCATTCTCCAAGCCGCGCGGGAATTGACCGCGAGCAACACCAACGCCCTCTGGCGGCGTCATTTTGACCGCTTCGTTGGTCGGTCGAGAATGGCCGCTGATGCCGTGAAAGCCTGGATCAGGCGAGCTTGGCGCTTATGCCCCGGCGTATGACCACGACCTAATCAATTGGTTGCAGCGGATGACGATGGAACGAAAATATCGTGCGGGATTGTCTGCACTTTACGGCTACCTCGCCACCGCAGCGAATATGCTGACGGCGTACCCGCTGGGTTCAGCCATGTTTCGGATAGTTCATGATGCTAAACAAGCAATTGGAGTGGCTCCTCAACTGCTTCTCGAAGCGCCGCCATGAACTGGGCGGCGACGGCGCCATCGATCGCACGATGATCGAAGCTGGCGGTCAGGGCGACAATGGTGGCGAGGGCGATTTGGCCATCAAGCTTCCACGGCATCTCAACGCCCGCGCCAATGCCCAGGATCAATGCCTGTGGCGGATTGATGACCGGGAACATCTCGTCGATCCCGAACATGCCGAGATTGGAGATGGAGGCGGTGCCACCCTGATAGTCCTCGGGCACGAGTTTGCCGTCGCGGGCCTTGGCCGCCAGGGCCTTTGCCTGCGTCGCGATGGCGGAGAGGGAAAGCGTGTCTGCGCCCTTAATGACAGGTGTGATGAGGCCACCGTCGATCGCTACCGCCATCGAGATGTCAACGCGCGAAAAGCGATGCAGCTCATCGCCGCCGAATTGGACGTTGGCGTCTGGCACTTCGATGAGCGCCAGCGCCATGGCCTTCATCAGCATGTCATTGACGCTGAGCTTCACGCGCCGGGCTGCAAGGCTCGCATTGAGTTCGGCACGCAACTTCAGCAGCGGATCGAGATTGCACCGCGCCGTCAGGTAAAAATGCGGCACCGTCTGCTTGGACTCGGAGAGCCTGCGCGCGATTGTCTTGCGCATCGAACTAAGCTTGACCGTTTCAACCGGCACGCCAGCGGGTGGCGGCGCGACGGCTGCGGGCGGGGCAATTGCTGCGGTCGGCATAGTTGCCATAGGTTGAGGTGCTACGAGCGGACCGACGCCCAGATCAGCACGCACGATGCGGCCATTTGGCCCCGTACCAGCGATATTGCGGAGATCGATACCCTTCGCCTCAGCGATGCGCAGCGCTAGCGGACTGACCTTGACGCGGTCGGCGGGCGCGACGCGCGTTCGTGACGCACTCACTTCCGGCGCATGTTGCGGCCGGGGGGAAGTAGCGGGAGGCGGAGCGGTCATTTTCGGCGGCGTTGCTTCGACGGGTCCCGCGATGGCGGGAGCAGCTTCCTCCAGCACGAGGTCGGGGCTGGCCTCGCCGCCCTCCGCGAGCAACGCGATGACCGTGCCCACGGCGACATTATCCGTGCCTTCCGGAACGAGCAGGCTGGCGATGCGGCCCTCGTCGACCGCCTCATACTCCATCGTCGCCTTGTCGGTTTCGATCTCGGCGATCAGATCGCCGGGCTTCACCATGTCGCCTTCAGACACCAGCCATTTGGCGAGCGTGCCTTTCTCCATCGTCGGCGACAGCGCCGGCATTTTCAGTTCGATCGCCATGTCAGTTTCCCAGGAAGAGTTCGGCCGCGGCCTCAACGATTGCATCGGCGTCGAGCCGATAGGTGCGATAGAGATCCGGCAGGTCCCCGGTTTGGCCGAAACGATCGGTGCCGAGTGGGCTTACGCGCATGCCTTTGACACCGCCGAGCCAGGAAAGCGCGGCAGGCGATCCATCGAGCACGGTGACCAGCCCGGCGCCCGGCGCAAGCGCCGAGAGCAATGTTTCTGCATGGCATGGCGCCAAGGGTTCATCGTTCCAGCGCGCTGCGCCGCGGGCGGACCAGCCGCGATGTAGGAGATCGGGCGACGTGACGTTGAGCAGACCGATGCCAGGGATATCTTCGGCAAGCTGCTCCCATGCCGCAAGCGCCTCGGGCGCGACCACGCCCGTGAAGACGATCGCCGCCTCAGCACCATCGGCGGGTTTGCGAAGCCAATATCCGCCCTTGAGTGCATCAGCTTGCCAGCTATCATCGTCTCGCGCGATCTGCGGGATCGAGCGGGTCGACAGGCGCAGATAAACCGAACTGCCGTCGGGCTGCTGCATATGATCGAATGCGTGGGCCATCATCGCGGCCAGTTCGTCCGCATAAGCAGGCTCGAAATAGGTCAAGTTCGGCTGCCCCATGCCGATCAGCGGCGTATTGATCGACTGATGTGCCCCGCCTTCGGCGGCCAGTGTGATGCCGGACGGCGTGCCGACCAGCAGAAAGCGGGAATCCGAATAACAGCCATAGTTGAGCGCATCGAGGCCGCGCGAAATGAATGGATCATAGACGGTCCCCACCGGCAGCAGCCGTGTGCCGAAATGCGGCGCAGCAAGGCCGAGCGAGGTCAGCATGAGAAAGAAGTTGTTCTCGGCAATGCCCAACTCGATATGCTGACCGGCGGCATGCTGCGCCCATTTCTGCGCCGACGGGATCTTGTTCCTCTGAAAGACGTCCGCCAGTTCCTGCCGCCGGAACAGACCGCGCTGGTTCACGAACGCGCCGAGATTGGTCGTCTGGGTTACGTCAGGCGCGGTGGTGACGATGCGATCCGCGAGTGGCTCGCCCGATTTGGCGAGATCGAGCAGGATCCGGCCGAATGCCGCCTGCGTCGACTGCTCCGCGCCGTCGGGTACGGGCAGCTTGGCTGGAACAGGCACGATCTCGGCGACGGGCTCCTTCAGCTTGCGCGCCATCGGGCTGGCCTCGACAAAGGCTTTGAGCTGGGTTGCGGCATTATCGCCAAGGCCGCCCCATGGCTCCCATTCCTCGCCCTCCCTGATCCCCAGGCTGGTACGGAACTGCTCCATCTGGGGCGGGTTCATCATCCCCGAATGATTGTCCTTGTGGCCAGCCAGTGCCAGGCCCTGTCCTTTTACGGTATAGGCGATGAATAGTGTGGGACGCTCATCGTCCGCGCTGTCGAAGGCGTCGACCAGCGTTTCGATGCAGTGGCCGCCCAGATTGGTCATCAGTCTCGCCAGCGCTTCATCATCGAAGCTGTCGATCAGCTTCTTTACATGCGGCTTGCCGCCGATGTCGGCGGTCAGACGTTCGCGCCACGCCGCCCCGCCTTGGTAGGTCAGCGCCGCGAACTCGGCATTGGGGCAGTTGTCGATCCACTCCTCGATGGTCTTGCCGCCGGGCCGCTTAAAGACCTCGCGTTGCAATTTGCCGTATTTGAGCGTGACGACACGCCAACCGCAGGTTTCGAAGATATCGTCGAAGCGGCGGAACATACGATCCGCCGTCGTCGCGTCGAGCGACTGGCGGTTGTAGTCGACGATCCACCAGCAGTTGCGCAGATCATGCTTGTAGCCTTCGATCAGGCATTCATAGATGTTGCCTTCATCAAGTTCGGCATCGCCCATCAGGGCGATCATGCGGCCGGCGTCCTCCTCGCGGACCTGGCCATGGGCGATCAGATAATCCTGCACGAGACTGCTGAACGCCGTGACGGCCACGCCGAGGCCGACCGAACCAGTCGAGAAATCGACCGGGATCTTGTCCTTGGTTCGGCTCGGATAGCTCTGCACGCCGCCCAGCCCGCGGAATCGCTGCATCCGTTCGAGCGACTGTTCGCCGAGTAGATAATGGATCCCGTGGAGCACCGGCCCGGCATGCGGCTTGACTGCAACCTTGTCCTGCGGACGCAGCGCGTGAAAATAGAGCGCAGACATAATCGCCGTCATCGACGCGCAGCTCGCCTGGTGGCCGCCGACCTTCAATCCGTCACGCTTCTCGCGGATATGATTTGCGTTGTGGATCATCCAGGACGAAAGCCAGAGCAGGCGGCTGTTCAGTTGCTCCAGAGCACTGATCAGCGTTGAACGATCCTGTGAAAGTATGTCTGCCATGCAATTTCCGTGTTCATCGACGGCCTAAAACAGCCGAAGATACTCCGCCACGCCCGTGCAAATTGCCTGATTGAGAGCGCGAGCGAGCAACTCAGGACAAATATCAATATTAATAGACATGTCAATTCAAATCTAGATCAGATATCCGGTCGCGATGCGGCTCGGCGGGTTTCCCATTGCCTAGGTTCGACGTTGACTTCCTCGCGAGAACGTTTGCGCCTTGAGTCCAGTATATGGCGCCCCTCAGAAGACATCGCGGCCTCACTCCAAGGCGAATGAAGATCGAGGCTGACGCTCACACTGGCGACGCCAGAGACATCACTGGCAGCCTTATCGACGGCCTGCATGATCGTCGCCATCAACGTGCAACCGAAGGAGGTCGGACGGACAGCGATGGACACATCCCCGGCTTCGCTCACAGCAACTTTGGTGATCAGACCCATATCTACAACGTTCACTGGAGCGTGTGCAGATACGCTGCACGGATCGTAGACCTGCTTTAGAGCGTCAATGACTTGCGCCTCGATCATGAGGCCACGCGCCCGTGACCGGTCTCTTCCAGATATTTCCGCCAATTTGAGTAAAGGGGCTGAATGCCTGTCTTTTCCCTCTCGCGCGAGAATTCGTCCTCAGCGATCTTTTTCTTCGCCTCGGCGATATCGATACCCACCATTCGGGCAAAATTCTGCCCCATTATCATTGCGAGGTCGGCATTGGTAATTTGCTCGAGACCATACCGATCCAAGATCTGCTGACTGAATCGAAAATTCCGGAGCTTTTCGAGGATAAGTTGGGAATGGAACACCAAGGCGCCGTCCCCGAACAGGATCTTCGAAGGCCCACCCCACGTCATCATTTCCGCCATTGCTGCCTCGAAGATACCCGGCTTCGCGTTGATAAGCGCGCAGGTGATCTCGAGATTCGCATAGACATTTGGAAAGCGCGCCAGCGCCTGGGCGGTCTCTTCCACGAAGGCAAGCCCGGCATGAACAACCTCGAACGCCAGATCCGGAAACGCATCGGCCGCGAGATCAACATCGTCCACGCGGAACGGGTTCATAGGCATGGTCGCGAAGGGAACCGCCTTGTGCACGGCGATGACCTTGATGCCGCGGCTTTGCGCCCTTTCGTACAAAGGAAAAACAAGATCTACGTCATCCATCCGCCAGCAACGATGAGGGTCCACTTGGGCGGGATAAAGTTTAACGCCCACAGCCTCGGGCATTCTATCCATCTGCTCATCGAATTCGCGCAACAAAGTTTCAAGGCCTAGCGTCGGGTCGAGGCCGATATAGCCAATGAAGCGGTGCGGCCATCGCCTGACCGCCTCGATGGTTTTGGCCTCGCTGCAGAGGCCATCTTTGAAAACCGAGTTCAAGCGCAGGGTATGCGTCGCCGCCATATCGCAATCGCTCTCTAGAAAGAGCGTCTTGGCGAGCACCTCCATGGGCCAGTCCGTGAACAGAAGCGGCAAGTCTAGACCGACCCCGGGCGGCTGCCAATGCAAATGGCCCGCCGCGAGAACGTCTCGCACGGCAGAACTATACTTATTTGGACAAAGATTCTGATCCCTAAGATCATACGCGTGTACGACCGCGTTGATCACAAAATTATCATCGATCATCTTCCTCTCCACTCAATTCCTCGCTGAATAGAAGGCTCTTCCGATCAAACGAGCACATCCATAGCCACGCCTCAGACAGGTTTACGGCGCAGCCACATGATAGTGAAAGCTGATCCAATCTGCAGTCCGCTTAGCAAAGTGTCAATCAATTAGAGGATCTCCTCATAATTTCAGCCTGCCGAAAGACGAGGCGTACACCGGACCAACCGGGGTAACCCAAGACCAAGGCGGCCGACTGGCAGCGGACAACACTCTCCGAATAGGGGGCTATGGCGGGGAAACAGCGCTACAGCATATCTCGCGCACGAGCACCTCTCTTTGCAGAGTAGCCACCATTAGCTGCGCCCGTTCTTGGGTAACATTTTCTATTTCGATGCTGATCAATAACTCGTTGTCGCTGTGCTCCGCTTGCACCTTCGCCGGGGGTGATCCAGTAACGCGAAAGCTGCCCAATTACTCGAGGTAGGGCTTGGGGGTCCACCTCCGTGCGGACACTGAAAATGTGCCTCATGTCCTGAGTCATTCCTCGCGGAGATAATACATCGCTTGGCACGAGAATAAGCGCGGCGCTAGGGAGCGGCGGCACTGGCTCATTGTGGTGGCTTCTTGCCGGGCACTTGTGCGTAGTTCCGCCCTGCGCAGGAGATCTCAGGGCGCCGAGGCCACACTTCGATCATATATTGATAATATGCCTGCCCATTATGTCGCCGCCGAGGCGGGCTATCATCTTGGGTGTTTCCTCGAAAGCATACCGCCCTTCGATCGGAACCGAGATTCTACCACTGCTGACGAGCTGATCCAAATCCTTGATTGCCTGTTTACGCTCTGTATCGGAGCGATTAGGAAGCGCGGCCCCAATCGCGGAATAAGTCCGTCCGATCATGTCGAGGGGGTTCAATTTCGGAAAGCCAGCCGAAATTCCGATAAGGACCAATCGCCCTCCCCATGCAATGGCCTGGACTGCTTGATCACTTGGCTCGCCACCAACGGGGTCAAAAATCACGTCAGCGCCATATCCGCCGGTCAATTCGCGTAGGGCTTCGCCGATGTGCGCGTGCGTTGTATCGATGGTATGATCAGCCCCCTGGGCACGACAGAAGTCGGCCTTCGCTTGACCGCGAGCGGTCGCAATTACCCGCGCTCCCAGGGCCTTTCCGAGGTGTATTGCAGCCGAACCGCTGGCTCCGGATCCGCCCAGAACCAGAAGCGTCTCGCCTTCGGCGAGCTTACCTCGGCTTATGAGACCGACATATGCTGTGTGGTATGGCACAACGAAGCCCGCAGCCTGGGCATCATCGAGCGCATCAGGCACTGGAAATGTATCAAATTCCCGGGCAAGGGCATATTCGGCAAGTGCACCGGCTTGGTTCTTGTACATTGTGCGGGCCATGACGCGCATGCCCGACGTGAAGGAGCTGCCATGTCCGGTAGAATCAATCGCACCCATGAAAGAATGTCCCGGAATCGCAGGCGGGACGGTGACGAAGGGATACCGCCCTTGCACGGACATCAGATCCGGCAGTCCTAAGCCAACTGCCCGCACCTTGATCAACACTTCACCGGGACCCGGGAGGGGCTTCTCCATTTGCTTTAATGCAAGGACATCCAACGGTTCGCCGAACCTTTCGGCCTGCCATGCCAGCACCTCGATACTCCCTATATCCTTTAGACTGTAATTAGCTTCAATTTTCGACCACACCGCTATCTCGCGTCGAGTCCCGTGGCCTCATCATCCCGCGCAATACCACCCGTTGGAATGAGGTTCGAACGTATCGGCTTGATCGGTCCGCTTGGTTACGGCATTTTATCTTTACCGCAATCAACCAAGAGCGGCGGGCGCCAAGTCCCTCCGCAACCCGTCCGCGACCACGTTGGTCAAGTGCGTTCTTGCCGTCGACATGTCGCGGTAGATTCGCTGCATAACAGAGCCGTCGCGCGCTTGAGTGGTACCGACATAAGGCCAGATACTTTCACTGACTGCGTCCCATGCCAATTTGTTGATCTCATAACTCGCAGCGATGATGCGGAGGTCATCCTCGGCCGAGAACGGTGCACCACCGGCGAGACCGCGCTCAGCCAGCGCTGTCCATTCGCGGGACAAACCTTCAAGCCCTGCGTCAGCCAAAGCCAATTTGCCGGCCGCCGTACCGTACCAGCGTTGATAATCAGGGTGCTCACGCCAAGGAAGAACTGGCGGGCGCACAGGAGAGCTCATGCTGACCTTCATGAGCTTGGCGAACTCATTGAGTGCCCCCTTGGCCATTCCCGAAAATACAGACGTCATCGAAAGAGTGAACTGAGAAAGCAGTCTGCCATGTCCGGCAACGCCGCCCTCTCCTGGAACAGAAGAGCGAGGCGCGCCCCCATTCTTCTGATTTGCATGTCGCTGCGAACGACATACTTATCCGGAACGATGGCATTCTCGATGGCCACGCTATGGGAGCCGGTCCCCCGCAGACCGAGTATGTCGCGCCCCCAATCATCCAATTGAGCCCAAGCACCGCGCGAAACGATGAACGTGATCAGCTCAGGCGGAGTTTCCTCACTTTCGAAATACAATGCATGGCTCAAGAAATGGCTCGCATGGGGAATAGCAGATGCATAATTGCACGTACCGGTGATGGACCATGATCCATCATCCAGCCGGATTGCGCGGGCTTGGGGCTTCGACGTCGCAGCACAAATGAAATCACCGACGCTGAAGATTTCCGAAAGGACGCTCTTTTCGAACAGCGCAATGACAGCATATGTGTGAACTTGGCCCAAGCAGGCCTGCCACGCGGTGGACGGACACCCCGCTGCCAGCATCGAGCTCGCCCGATCGAACGCCCACAGATCCGCGCCAATGCCGCCGTATTCGCGCGGCACAATCAACCGGTAAAAACCCGCCCGCGAGAGCTGTCGATGAACCTCTTCGCTGTAGTAGGTCCGCTCTTCGGTTTCTTGCTGCAGCTTTACGAGCGAGCCGGATATTACTTCTATGTTTCTAAGAACATCGTCAGCAGTTAGCTCTGCGCGCGACAGGGGGCTTTGATGATTCAAAACGACACTCTCCCTGATCTCCATGTGCTCAGCAACACGCGATCACGTTCACGAATCACGTACACTGTTTCATGAGGATATTATCATATATCGTTCATGGATCAACCCTTCACCCAGCTGTCGAGAGCCGGAAGAAGAGGTATGACCCTGCTATCTGGCCTCAGCGGCTAAGTGTCGGTGCGCAGCCGAAACCAATTGCGAAGGTACATTCTCCTGACCCTTGGCAACACGCTGCCTCCAGGCACCGCCACTCCGCGTCAAATCGGATGCCAGATGCCGATGCCTCGACACTAGCCTGAGATGACGCGAATTCTGCTTACGCTGGCTGGTCCGCTCAGGCGTCGATCAGCCGCCGCCGCATGAACTGCGCCATCGTGTTCCACGAACTGCGGTCGGCGTTGGCGTTGTAGGATAGCGCGGGGATACCTGCGGCATCGGCTTCCGGCTTGGTGAAGCCGTGCTTTACCCCGCCATAGATCTCGAGTTGCCAATCTGCCTCGGCGGCACGCATTTCTTCGCAAAACGCGGCAACCTGTTCCGGCGGCACCAGAGGATCCGAATCGCCGTGGCATATGAGAACTCCAGCAGACATGCCCTTCGCGGCCGGCCGCTTCGTCGCCAGCGTGCCATGAAACGAGCAAACGGCCTGGACAGCTGCTCCTGACCGCGCGAATTCCAACACCACGGTGCCGCCGAAGCAGAAACCGATGGCACCTAGCCGCGCAGGATCCACGTTCCCTTGAGCTTTAAGGGTCGCAGCAGCAGCTGAAATCCGTGCCGCGAGCTTTTTGGGATCGCTCGCGACCTCATTCACCAGCTCCAATCCCTCCTGGATGGTCTGGCAGGCCCTCCCGTCGCCGAACATGTCGACAGCAAGCGCCACATAACCCATTTCCGCTAGTCTCTCCGCACGCTCGATAGTGTGTTTACCGATACCGAACGCATCATGGACAACAAGAACAGCTGGGAATGGCCCAACGCCGTGCGTTGGGCACGCGATCGCTCCGACTAGCGACGTGCCAAGCTCGCCCTCGTATCGAACTGTTTGTGCAGGCATGATCCTTAGCTCCTCGGGAAGTTAAATTTCAAGTTAAACTAAATCGCACTTTGGCGCCGGCCAATCTTTGGTTCACCATCTGCTCAAAACTTATAAGATGACTCTAGGAAGTTGTGCGTCATCGGCCGGGTAGGCACCCGCAGGGGCGTTGTAGGTGGTCTTGGTGCGGATCAACGGGCGAGGACAATAGCGCACGTCGTCGCCCAGATACCGCAATGACAAGCCGCAGCGGCGCTGCCCCTTTGACCTATTGGCATGCGAACCGTGGAGCGTCAGAGGATGATGCGCCAGGACGTCGCCGGGCTGCAATTCCCACGAAAGAATGCGCTTGCCGGCCTGGTGGTCGGGGTCGCTATAGTTGGGTGCGCGCTCTAGCGTCATGTCCGATGGCTGCGCATCGTCACGCGGGCTTACCGGTCGATACATTTTGCCAGAGCGATGCGATCCGGCGACATATTGCAGCGGGCTGGACTCGCTGGTGACGCCGGTCAGCGCCACCCAAAGGGAAATGATGTCATTACCTTCGAACGGCCAGTAGGGAAGATCATTGTGCCAGGGTGTCGAGCGCTGCGTACCCGGCTCCACCAGGAATACTTGATCGTAGAAGAAACGGATGTTTTTCGTGCCCATCAACTCGCTCGCAACTTTGGGCAATATCGATCTAAACGCGAAATCCTCGAAAACGCACACGGTTTTGGCCATGTCGCGCGCCACGAAATAGCGGCCGCTGGAGCCCTCGCGCAAATCGGCTTTGTCGCCTTGTCCTTTCTCCGCGAACTCAAGTGTTGCGTCGAGCAACTGTGAGCAAACATCTCGATCGATCACGCCGCGCAGGCACACGACGCCATCTTCCTCGTATTGCCGAACGTCGTTTGCTTTAACCTGGTAGGCCACCACTCTCTCCCTTCCGGTCGATGCACTCTGATTTTGCGTCTTTTATCGCTCTGGCAGCGCGCGGCAGTCCCTGAAACGGATAAGGGTATGAGCATCTCGAGTCATGTTAGCACCGCGGTGCTAAGCATACATGAGGAAACCTTCGCTTACATATGCACCGGGATCATTGGTGTCAACGATCGCGATGGCGGTGAATCAGCGCACAATAGGATATGCGGGCCGCGCAGGCCGCCGGAGGCTTAGGACCTTTTGCAGTCATTCCAAGCTTGACAGCGATCGCGGGATTGTCTTTCCGCTTGAACTCTTGCGGACAGTGTTCAATGGTTGCCTCGCCTTCGGTGACCGCGCTCGTGGCTACCGACTTCATCCTTTAAACATCAACGACCTAGCTGCAGAGGAACAAACGGACGTGACCTTCGGGCACGCCCCCTGCCCCTATTCGCGATGTCGGATGCTGATGAAAGCGGAGTTTCGATCTGCCATCGCTCGACCAAATGCTGCAACAAGCGGCTTAGGCCGTAGACTCATTAGCGCGTAGCCACAGCCGCATTGAGGCGAGCTGGACCATGGCAAGGAAGTTGGCGGCGAGCTTGTCGTAGCGAGTAGCCACGCGGCGGAAGTGCTTCAACTTGGAGAAGAACCGCTCGATGAGGTTGCGCTCTCGGTAGAGCCGCTTGCTGAAGCAGGGCTTCCAGCGGCGGTTGCGCTTGGGAGGGATGTTGGGCGTGGCGCCCTGGTCCTGGACCATCTCGCGGATGCGGTCGGCGTCATAGGCCTTGTCGGCCAGCACGATAGTGCGAGGGCCAAGGTGGTCGAGCAGCGTATCGGCGATCTGCCCGTCGTGTGTCTGCCCAGCGGTCAGGCCGAGCCGGATCGGGAGCCCCTGCGCGTCGACAACGACGTGGATTTTGGTCGTAAGTCCGCCGCGTGATCGACCGAGACAGTGATCTGCACCCCCCTTTTTGCCGTCGCGGCCTGCTGGTGGGCACGAACGGAGGTGCTGTCGATCATCTGGATGTCGCCATCGTGCGCAGCGGAGATGGCGTCCATCATTCGGTCCCAAACACCTGCCTTTCGCCATCGTACGAAGCGGTTGTAGCAGGTGGTGCGCGGGCCATAGCGCTCGGGCAAGTCGCGCCATGGCGCACCGGAGCGCAGCACCCAGAAGATGCCGTTCAGCACACGGCGGTCATCGACGCGCGGAACGCCGCGAACCTTGTTGGGCAGAAGTGGTTCGATCATGCGCCATTCGAAGTCGGTCAGATCATATCGGCTCATACCGAAGCTGAATCAGAAGTGGCGACAATATGGAAGCAGCGCGAGTTCGATCAGCCTTGATAACGGACGGCCGCGTCGCTTCCTAGCTCCTCGGCCACACGGTTGGCCAAGCGCTCTCCCCACTCATGAAACTGTTGCTGGTCATCGCTCGATGCAAAACCTGACGACAGCGGGTCGTCGCGATTTAAAGTCGCATCATACGCTGATGACCACGCGCTCAGGTCGGCTAACAGCCGATCGCTCAAACCCAAATCCGACGGAGCTATGTTGCCGACACGGCCATCGCCATCCCACCAGAGGGGCCAACACCCATAATCCGCCATCACTCTGATCTTCATACCGAGATGCTATGCAATCGGAGAGGAAAGCTCCATCCCTTGTCCGACCGATTTTATGGGTTCACGACCTAGTCGGGTAAGATCAAATCGATCGGCGTCGCGCCGAGCGCCTGCGCCAGCTCGTAGAGCGAGACGATCGTGGGATTGCGGCGGCCGCGTTCGAGGTCGGAGATATATTGCTGCGAGAAGCCTGAGCGTTCGGCGAACTGCTCCTGCGTCATCTGCCGCTCCATGCGAAGCCTGCGCACATTCCGGCCGACGAGCTTGCGCATGTCCATGCACAAAGCATTGGCGTTCGTTGCGGTGGCGGTTTATCAACTTTAATATGTATTCAAGAGAACACTCACTGGCGCCGTTTCACGTCACGAGCCTTGATCCGCCTTTCCTCGCCGCGTGCTCGGATTCTGCGACGTGACCCTGGTCCTGCTCGACGGTCTGGAAGAACCGCTCGTCGTATCCCGTGAGGCCGAAGGAATTGCCCGGCGCGAGGATGTGCTGCGCGACATGCTGTTTGCGCATCCCGCCATGCTGCCGGTGCGTGATATCGACCCCGGCTTCGGCAGGTTGGTGGCGGTGGCAAAAGAGTTGGTGATCCCGGACGTGGGCCGGATCGATGCGCTGCTCGCCGACGAACGCGGCCGGCTGGTTGTGGTGGAGTGCAAGCTCTGGCGTAACCCGCAGGCGCGGCGCGAAGTGGTCGGCCAGATCCTCGATTATGCACGTGCCCTTTCCCGGTTCAGCTATGAGGATCTGCAGCGCCAGATTGCAATCGCCACGAAGCGGCAGGGCAATGTCCTGTACGAACTGGTGCGTCAAGCTGGCGCCGTGGTCGACGAGGCGCGGTTCGTCGACCAGGTCTCGCGCGATCTTGCCGCAGGCCGCTTCCTGCTGCTGATCGTGGGTGACGGCATTACTGAGGGGACGCAGCGGATCGGAGAATTCCTCAACCTTCATGCTGGCTTGGCCTTTGACTTTGCGATGATCGAGATGGCGCAATATCGGTTCGCGGATCCGGTGACGGGGTCCGATCGAGTGATCGTGCAACCGCGGCTGGTCGCCCGCACCGCGCTTATTGAGCGCAGCGTGATCCGTAATGAAGCGAGTGGCATACAGATTGCCGATCTGGTTGACGAGCGCGAGGCGGTGGCGCCAAGAGCCATTGCGGGACCGAAGCTCGACAGCGTGACCCAGCAACAGTGGCGGGACTTTGTCGAGCGGTTCACCGCGCAGGTGCGGTTCGACGATCCAGGACAACCGCCGCCACGGCATGGCGGCACCAATTGGATGCGCGTGCCGCTGCCGGGGCCGGCCGCATTGACGCTGTGGCGCAGCAAGCCGCAAGGCGTGGTCGGTGCCTTTGCAAGCTTCAAGGGGAACGAGGCGCTCGAACTTTACCAGAAGCTACAGGCGGATCATGAGGCGATCGACAAAGAGTTCGCGGACAACGACCTACCGGCACCGCTCTGGAAATCGGAGGCCAGCGAAGCCTCGCTTGCGCTTGAATGGCCTTCGCCCTGGCCGTGGACTCCCGCCGAGGAAGAACGCCAGATGAATCTTATGAGCAGGGCCGCCAATCAGTTCGTCAACAGCCTGCGGCCCCGCATCCTCATGCGCGCGAGTTGAGCCATGCTGATGACAATATTGCAGCTTGCAGCACAGGAGAGCTGATTGCCGCAACGCCACGGCCTCTCCAAATCGCGGATCGCGCTTTATGAGCAATGTCCGCGGCGGTTGTGGCTATCAGTACATCGGCCGGACCTCTCCGAACAAACCGCCGCGGTCACCGCCAGCTTCGCCGCCGGCCATCGGGTCGGCGCCATTGCCTGCGCGCTTCATCCCGATGGCCATATGATCAACGAGGCGCAGAGTCTCAGCGCTGCCATCGACGAGACCAGCGCATTGCTCACCTCCGGCTGGGATAAGCCGATCTTCGAGGCCAGCTTCGTTCATGACGAAGTCGTGGTCCGAGTCGATCTGATGTTGCCCACATCCGGCGGCTGGCATGTCGCCGAGGTCAAATCGACCAGCTCGGCCAAGCTCTATCAGCTGAGCGATCTCGCGACCCAGCTGTGGGTGCTGCGCGAAGCCGGGGTGCCGGTCGCGAGCGCCTCGATCCGTCATCTCGACGGCAGCTTCACGCTGAGCCGCGAGGGCGACTATGCCGGACTGTTCGCCGATCACATGGTCCACGATACGCTTGAGCCGCTGATCGCCGAACGGCCAAGGCTCGTGGCTGAGGCGCGAGCGATGCTCGATGGCGAGGAACCGGAGCGCGAGATCGGCGCGCATTGCAATGACCCGTTCACCTGCTCCTTCCAGCATCATTGCGGGCGGAACCTGCCGCCAGGACCGGAATGGCCGTCCTCAATCCTTCCGGATACCAGCGGCAAGAAGATCGCCGCTCATTATGCCGATCAGGGCATCGATGATCTGACGCTGATCCCGGCATCGGCGATGATCAGCCCCAAGCTCGCACGGGTCCATGCCGCGACAGTGAGCGGCGAGACCTGGCACGAAGCCGCCGCGATCCGCGCAGAAACCGACAAATGGCCCTATCCGCACATCTATCTCGACTTCGAGACGATCGCGTTCGCGGTGCCGCGCTGGATCGGCACCCGGCCCTGGCAGCAGGTGCCATTCCAGTTCTCGGCGCTGGTTGTGCACGAAGACGGCACTCCCGAGCAACATGATTATCTGTCACTCGATGGCAGCGATCCGCGCCGGGGCTGCGCCCAGGGGCTGGCGCTGCTTCCGGCCACCGGCGCCGTGATCGCCTGGAATGCCAGTTTCGAACGGACCTGCCTGAACACCCTCGCCGCGCGATTTGCGGATCTCGCACCCGCATTGACACGCCTTGCCGCCCGGCTGGTCGATCTCCTGCCGGTCGTGCGCAACCATTATTATCATCGCGACCAGCGCGGCAGCTGGTCGATCAAGGCGGTACTGCCAACCATCGCGCCCGAACTCGGCTATGACGGCCTTGCGGAAGTGAAGTCAGGCACCGATGCTCAATCGGGCTATCTCGAGGCAATCCACCCCGACACGACGCCTCAGCGGCGGACCGCGATCGAGGCGGCGCTGCTCAGCTATTGCCGGCGCGATGTCGAAGCCATGTGGGTGATCAAGGAGCGGCTCGGCGAGCCGCCCCCGTCAGCTGATGAACCCGCACCGATAATATAGCCCCGATGGCTGCCGCCCGCCGAGCGTGTAAACGCGGGTCCTGTTCTCTCCCCTCGCCCACCCATCATGATACATCGACCATTCGAGGAACTGGCTCATGCTATCGACCTGATCGTCATTACGCCCATTCGGGAACGCCCGGCATTCGGACAGGAACGCATCGAGCCAAGGGGCTTCCTCCGGCAGAAGGATGCGGCCATCCTCGATCAGGCCAAGCTGACCACGCATCCGCTCCTCCTTGGCCAGCCGCGGCGTGTACATGATCGGCCGCAACTGGCGCTTCAGGCGCGAAAGCTCCTGCCACAGCGGAATGCCGGTGCCGGCCCGCTCGATGATGACCTTGTCCGCCTGCCAGACACGCTGGAGCCGAAGCACGGCATCGCGTAACGCGGGATATTTGAGGCGTTGCCTGAAGATGTCGAGCAGATACCAGTCGCCCTCGCGGAACCCCCAGACCGTGCAGACCGAGAAGTCGCTCGTTGGCGTATCGTCAAACCCGGTGTCCCAGCTCTGGACCACACGCTGGAACCACTCCCGCTCGATCGGCGCTTCGTAACGCGGGAAGCTCGCGATCGGGATGATGTTGCCGCCCGGTGGCACCGGCTGCTGCTGATATTGTGCGGAGAAGGCGGCTGGTCCCATCTCGAGAAGCTTCTCGTGAAGCGCCGCCTCATTCTGGCGCTCGGGATCAAGCAGCTCGCCCACCATGCGTTGATGGACCTTGCCGAACCCGATCGGGATACGCTCGGGCTTTTCCGCCTTGACCGGCAGACAGAAGTGCTCGGCACCGAGATCGAGCAACAGGCCGCTCAGATCGTCCTCGCCCAGCCGCTGCTGGATCGAGATGATCGTACCGGTGTTGCTGTTGTTGAGCCGCGACGACATCGTGTTACCGAACCAGAGCTTGATGGCATCGCGCATGGTCTGGCTGGCGATGTCGTCGGCCTTCATGCAATCGTCCAGGATGATGATGTCAGCGCCGAACCCGGTGATGCTGCCGGTCACCGAGACCGACCGACGTCCCCCACCCGCCGTCGTCTCGAAGTCGAGCTGGCGATTGTGGCGCGGATTGATGCGCGTGTTGGGGAACAGCCATTTGTAAAACCTGCTCTCCATGACGATCCGGGTGTGCTCGGCATGTTCTGCGCCAAGCTCCTTGGAGTAGGTCGCGACCATGATCTTCAAAGTGGGATCACGACCCAGAGACCAGGCGACCAGCGCCACCGATGCTGCGATCGACTTGGTGTAGCGCGGCGGCAGATTGACCACCAGCCTGCGCTTCCTGCCCGCGACCGCCTCCTCGAGCGCATGGCACATCGCGAACAGATACCAGACCGCGCGCAGCGGCTCCTTGTCCTTATGAAGAATTGCGAACACTGGAATAAGAAAGAATATGAGATGCCGCTGCATGAGCGCACGGGCGAACATACCAAAGTTCGGTGCGCTTACTGACAGAGCGGATTGATCAGGCCTGCTCATGGTGGCCTCCTTTCGTGTTTGATTGGATCGGCTCGCCCATTGTGGTCATCGCGAGAAACGCGTCGATGATGGCCTGGTTGACCGCATCGTCGATGGGCGGGACTGGCGAACTCGCGACATCGGAGACTGGTTCGCCTGCCTGATCCTTGTTGAGCAGATAGTCGGCGCTATGCTCGCTTTTGGTCATGGCGCGCTCGTAGCGTTTATGGATCAGCGCTTCGCGGCGGGTCATCTGCTTTTCTTCGCCGCCGATGATCACGGTCTGCTTGGTGTCGAGCATGGAGCGGACGATCGTCGTTACACCCTTTGCGCCTTTGGGCCTGCCCTTGGGATTGCCCGAATGACCCGGCTTGAACTGATGCTCGACCGGAGGATGCCCCCTCCCCTTCTTAGGAGCTGGATCGTCAGTGGATGCCGCGTCGGACGCGGAGTTTGCCGCACGAATGTCGTCAGGAGTGGGAGGTGGTGTGCGTCGGCGAGGCACCACTTCGGGACGCACAGGGACAGAAGAACGCGAAGCGCGATTTACGGGTACGATAGGCATAGAGATGTTCCTTCAATTACGGAGAGAGTGGGCCGGGTTGCCCCGGCCCAAGCAGTGTCAGGCTGCCAGTTGCCCTCGAAGACGCGGTTGGATCTCGGGGCGATAAATCGGCGCCGGATCGGGAACGGCAGCGGAGTGCTCCGCCGCACGCCGCGCCTTGACCTGCGCAAAGGTCTCGCCGGTCTCCTCCAGCACAGCCTCGCCACTGGCCATTTTCTGCCAGCGCTGGATAGCGACATCGACATAATTGGGAGCGATCTCGATGCCGTAGCCTATGCGGCCCGTGCGGTGGGCGGCGAGCAACGTAGTGCCTGAACCCACGAACCCGTCGACCACAATGTGACCGCGATGGCTGACGTCGCGGATCGCATCGGCCACGAGGGCGAGCGGTTTTTTTGTGGGGTGGTCTTTCAGATCCTCGTCGCGGGTTTTGCCGAAGCTGTTCGCCCCGGCATAATCCCAGACGTTTGATCTCGACCTCCCAAATTTGCCGAGCTGCACATTGTTGATGTGCGGGGCGCTGCCCTTCTTGAAGATGAGCACCAACTCATGCTTCGAGCGATAGAGCGAGCCCATCCCCCCATTACATTTATTCCAAACGCACAGGTTGATCAGCGACAGGCCAACAGCACGCGCCGCGCACAGCACCTCATATTGGTGACGCCAGTCGATGCAGATGTCGATGACCGCGCCATCCGCCAGGTGCGAGATCATGACCTCTAGTCCTTGAGTGATGAACGCAATATACTGGGTCTCGCTCATCTCGCCGGAGGCCATTACGAACTCGGCATGGCGTCCTGTGCCGCTGACGTGCCCTTTAATCGGAACATTGAACGGGATGTCAGCGAAGCACATGGTCGCTGTCGAGCCCTCCATCAGCCGGTCCCAAGCTCCCGCATCGAGCGCGGATCCGCAGAGCAGCCGGTGGGATTTGAGCAGCCACAGATCGCCGGTTTGCGTGACCGGATCAGCAGGCGGCGGAATATCCTCGTCGGCAGGATCGGCCTCGCCTGGATCGGCAGGCGGCTGGGAGATTATGTTGTCGATCTCGACATGATCAAAACCGGTCACCTCGATGCTGTGGACAAGCTCGATGGTTGAGAGTTGCAGCAGTTCGACACGAAGCTCCTTCATGTTGAACTCGCCTAGTTGCTGCAAATGATTGAGGCACAGCCGGAGCATGCGCTGTTCGGTATCGTCGAGATGGCCAATTACGATCTGCGGGATCGGATTTATGCCTAGCCTGATCGCCACTGCGACCCGAGCGGACCCGTCGATGACCTCGTTGTTCCGACCCACGAGCACAGGATCGACGAAGCCGAATGCTTGCATGGCCCCGGCCATCTTGTCCAGCTGCTTCGATGTATGGATACGAAGCTCGCGCTCGTAGAGTTTAAGATCGTGCGGATCGATGTAGGAAAGCTCGATCTTCTCCAGCAGCCGGTCAGCCGCATTTGCCGCAAGTGCGGTCACATTTTTGTCGGGTAACGTCATGATCAATTCCTTCAGGTTGGCCCCGCCAGCTTGAAGGAACGGAAGGAGCAGCAAAAAACAGCGCGGCTCACAATCCGTCCATCCGAGCGGGAAGGACGTGTTGTGAAAAACCGGCTGCTTATCGGTCGCAAGACCCTGGGCTGCCTTAAAACAAACGGGCTTCGCCCGCTCTCGTTGGTGCAATTCACTGCACAAACATGCTCATAGCTGAGCCGAGCATAGCATGTCAATATACTGACAACTATCGAGATTTTATGTCAACAGGTCCTCTTGCAACGGGTTGCAACGACTATCGATGTAGCCATCCCCGTTTACGCCTCGTCGAACCCTGATCCGCAATCAGGCTTCGCTGTTATCGAAAATTCTTTCGCTGTTATCAACTTTAGGGAAAATGCCTATCAACCATCTGGTATCATTACATTTTCCTGTTTCAGGATGGATCGATGTCCGTTGAAACAAGCTTTTACCCTGTTAATGGGGCGGTAACAGCGAAAACCTCCCTGTTCTGAGACGGGTTCGCTCCAGACTGCGTCGCGCGCCAAACAGTCCGCGATTTCCCCGTCTGAGCTGGGAAATCGGATGGTTGCGCAATAGGGACTTCCCGATCCTTGACGAGCATAGCCGAAGCGTCGTGCGATCTTCAGCGTACCTATTCATAGCCCTTGCAATCGGATAGTTCGTTCAGCGGCCCCAATCCCGCTATCATCACTTTTCCATGTCGAGCGCATCGCGCGGCACGAGCTTATCGGGATCATGCGCATAAGCGCGGAGAAATAGATGGGCCGCATGCTTGGCCTGCGCATCCTTCTGGCGCGCGGTGGGGGGATCGCCGACGCCCCACATGCGCTGGAAATGGGCCTCAGCGCCGCTCAGCGCAAACAGATCCTTGCCGGCCGTCTCATAATCGTCGGTCCAGAGAAGATCTGCGAAGTTGGCGCGCAGATATTCACCTATCACATGTTGGGTCTTGCCCGGCCCCTGTTCGAAGAAGATCTTGCTGAGTTCCGGCTGGCGATCTGCGAGGGGCCCGATAAGCCGGAACATGGCGATCACTATCGGTGAGAGTGCGCGTTCGATGATTGAACGGCAGAGCCGCGTCAGCCTCTCGACAGGACCGCCGTCGCCTGGCGGCGGCATGTCCATCTGGCTGCGGATGGCGGCGGCCGTGTCCTCGACCACCGCGGCGAACAGCGCCTCCTTCGAGGGGAAATAGCTCCATAAGGTGCCCTTGGAGCCGCCGAGCTTGGCGGCGATGGCGGACATGCCGGTGTCGGCGTAGCCATGTTCGAAAAAATGCTCGCGCGCAGCCGAGATAATCTGTGCGCGCCGCGCAAGCCTTTGGCTCTCTCGCTTACCGATCGTCATAACCAGACCATATGGTACGATGTCCTGACATGACAAGCCCCAAACCAGCCAATCCAAATAGCATACTTGATCGTATGCTATCCGAGTCGGACGGTAATCCTCTTCCAGGCAGAACTTCCCTATGCAAAGCGTGACATCGCTATAGGCCGTAAATACCGGAAAACGCATTGCTTTGAATAATCGTACTTGATGGTACGACTTTAATGTTGACTTATATATGCCCGAGTCGCAAAGGGCATTTCGTACTCAATAGTACGGCTAAGGAATTCAATATGACACGCTCCCGCTTCCGCGGGCTGGCCATTTTGTTGGCTGGCTCGGCGACCCTTGCTGCTTGCGCCTCGGTGCCAGACCTCGGGCATCGGCCCGAGATCCGCCCCGCCCGGCAATTTGCGACCGGTCAGAGCTTCGCCTCGTCGGCCGCTCCCTGGCCGCGGGAAAACTGGTGGTCCGCCTATGACGATCCCCAGCTCGATAGGTTGATGAGCGAGGCGCTCGCCGCATCCCCGGACCTTGCCGCCGCCTCGGCGCGACTACGCGCCGCCCAGGGCTATGCCCAGCAGGCCGGCGCCGCGCTCGCACCGCAGATCGACGCCACAGCCAGCGGCGGCCTCGTCCAGCAGAGCGAGAATCAAGGCATTCCGTCCGCGTTTGTGCCAGACGGCTGGGAGAAGATCGGGAAGCTTGGACTGACTGCCTCGCTCGATCTCGATCTGTGGGGCAAGAACCGCGCCGCGCTGGCCGCCGCGCACTCCGATATCGACGCTGCCCGCTTTGAGCTGGCGGAAGCGCGGCTGGTGCTCACCACCGGCATCGCTGCCACCTACGCCGATCTCGCGAAGCTTTACGCCCAGCGTGACGTGCTGGAGTCGCAGCTTGCGATCCGCAGCGATACGTTGAAGCTGGTATCCGACCGAGTCGACGCCGGCCTCGACACCCGCGCCGAACTGAAGCAGGCACAATCCCGCGTCCCCGCCGCCCGCGCCGAACTCGCCGCGACGGACGAAGCGATCGCGCTTACCCGCAACGCCCTCGCCGCGCTCACCGGCGCCGGCCCCGATCGCGGCTTGAAGATCGAACGCCCGCGCGTCTCGCTGTTCACCGCACGCGGTCTCCCCGACAATGCGGGCATCGATCTCGTCGGCCGCCGTCCCGACATCGCTGCTGCCCGCGCCGCGGTCGAGGCTGCTGCAAGCCGGATCAAGGTCGCCCGTACCGCCTTCTATCCGAATATCAGCATCTCCGGCCTGATCGGCTTGCAGTCGCTCGGGTTTAGCAATCTGCTCATGGGCAGCTCAGCCTTTGGCAATGTCGGCCCGGCAGTGACGCTGCCGATCTTTCACGGCGGCGCGATCTCCGGTCAGTATCGCGGCGCGCGCGGCAAATATGACGAGGCCGTCGCCCGTTACGATGCAGGCGTCGTCGCTGCGTTCAAGCAAGTCGCCGACGCGGTCACCAGCCGCAATGCGCTGACGGTGCGGCTCAGCGAATCCCGGCAGGCGCTCGCGGATGCCGAGGAAGCCAACGCCCTCGCCCGCAAACGCTACGAAGGCGGACTTTCCACTTATCTCGACGTGCTCAATGCCGAGGAAGGCGTGCTCGCCGCGCGCCGCACCGTCGCCGAGCTTCAGACCCGCGCCTTCACGCTCGATGTCGCCATGGTCCGCGCGCTCGGCGGCGGCTTCACCACAACCTGAACCCAACAGAAGGACGATTCCATGACCACGCTCCAACGTGCCGCCCGCCATTGGGCAACCCGCACCATCGCTATCGGCGCTGCCATCAAGCTGGCCATCGGCATCGTCGCCTACGCTTTGCTCACCGACATGCACCAGCTCGCCACCGCGACGCTGTGAGCCCTCACCAGATTGAAGAAAAAGGAATTTACCTATGGCTGATTATGACCCCCAGGAAGCCGGCGCTTTCACGATCGACACCGAACTTCCTCCGATCTGCCGCCCAGACAAGGCCGCCAAGCGCAAGAAGCTGTTCCTCGCTCTCGGGGGGGCGATGGCGGTGATCGGCGGCGGCTATGCGCTGTTATCCGACGGCGATCATGTGACCACCGAAAATGCTTATGTGGCTGCCGATGTCGCGCAGGTAACGCCGCTCGTCGCGGGACCGGTCGCCTCGGTAGCGGTGGTGAATACCCAGGCGGTGAAGCGCGGCGACATTCTCGTCCGTCTCGACGATACCGACGCCCGCATCGCGCTGGCCAAGGCGGAAGCCGAATGGCAGCGTGTCCGTCGCCAGTTTGGCCAGGTGATCGCCACCGGCGGTGCGCTCGAAGCGCAGGTTCGGGCTGGGGACGCGGGGGTGGGTAATGCCCGCGCTCAGTTGGATGTCGCCACCGCTGCGTTCGCCAAGGCCAAGATCGATCTGGACCGCCGCCAGCGTCTCGCTGACTCCGGCGCCGTCTCGGGCGAGGAGCTGACCATCGTGCGCAATGCCTATGCGGCCGCTGAGGGCAGCCTCGCCCAAGCGCACGCGGGGCTGGCGCAGGCCAACGCCGCGCGCGCCGCGGCGGAGGGCAGCCATGCCGCCAACGACGCATTGGTCGCCGGCACCACGATCGACACCAATCCCGATGTCGCAGCGGCAAAAGCCAAACTCGATCAGGCGCGGGTCGATCTCGCCCGCACCGTGATCCGAGCGCCGATTGACGGCGTCGTCACCAGCCGGCAGGTCCAGATCGGCCAGCGCGTCGCCGCCGGCAGTCCGGTGATGACGATCGTTCCAGTGCGCACCGTCTATGTCGACGCCAATTTCAAGGAAGGCCAGCTCGGGCGTGTCCGCCCCGGCCAGCCGGTCGAGCTGACCTCCGATCTCTACGGCGGCAACGTGGTCTATCACGGCAAGGTTGCGGGCTTCTCCGGCGGGACCGGATCGGCCTTTTCGCTGATCCCGGCTCAGAACGCCACCGGCAACTGGATCAAAGTGGTCCAGCGCCTGCCGGTCCGCATAACGCTCGATCCCAAGGAACTGGTCTCGCATCCCTTGCGCGTCGGCCTCTCGATGGAAGCCGCCATCGACGTCTCCGGCAAGAACTGAGGTGACATCATGAACACCAACGCATCACAGCCGGCGCCGCTCACCGGAACCACCCTCATCCTCGCCGGGGTGGTGCTGGCGCTCACCAACTTCATGGTGGTGCTCGATACCACCATTGCCAACGTCTCGGTCGCGCATATCGCCGGCGGGCTCGGCATCTCCTCGACCGAAGGGACGTGGGTCATTACCTCCTATGCTGTCGCAGAAGCGATCTGCGTACCGCTCACCGGCTGGCTCTCGCGGCGCTTCGGCACGGTGCGTGTGTTCGTGGGCGGAATGATGGGGTTCGGTATCTTCTCTTTCCTTTGCGGCATCGCGCCGACGCTCGGCGCCTTGGTTGCCTTCCGTATCGGCCAGGGCATCTGCGGCGGCCCGCTGATGGCGCTCAGCCAGACGCTGCTGCTGCGCGTCTTTCCCAAGGACAAGCATGCCATGACCATGGGCATTTGGGGGGTGACGACGCTGACCGCGCCGATCTTCGGCCCGATCCTCGGCGGCACCATCAGCGACAATTGGGGCTGGCACTGGATCTTCTTCATCAACATCCCCATCGCCGTGGCCTGCTCGCTGACGGCGTTCGCGGTGCTGCAGCCAGCCGAGACCGAACGTTTCAAGGACCGGATCGACGGAATCGGTCTCGGTCTGCTGATCCTGTGGGTCGGCGCGCTTCAGATCATGCTCGATCTCGGCCGCGAGCATGATTGGTTCGGATCGAAGATGATCGTGACGCTTGCCGTCACTGCCGCGATCGGCTTCGCGATGTTCCTGATCTGGGAGCTGACCGAGGACAAGCCGGCGGTCGATCTTCGTCCCTTCCGCCATCGTGGTTTCAGCGTGGCGGTGACGGCGCTGGTCTTCGCCTACGGCACCTTCTTCGCCAGCCTCGTCGTGATCCCGCAATGGTTGCAGGGCGCGATGGGCTACACCGCCACCTGGGCCGGCTATGCCACTGCGTTCAATGGCGTGGCTGCCGTCCTGATGGCCCCGTTCGTGGCCAAGCGCATGACCCAGGTCGATCCCCGCCGCCTCGTCTTCGTCGGTGTGCTGTGGCTGGGCCTCACCTCCCTGTTGCGGGTCTTCTGGTGGGACAGCGGCTCCGATTTCTGGACGCTGGCGCTGCCGCAGCTGATCCAGGGCGCGGGCATGCCGTTCTTCTTCATCCCGCTCACCACGATTGCTTTGGGCGCGGTCGAGGAGAATGAGACCGCCTCGGCGGCGGGGGTGATGAACTTCCTGCGCACCATGTCCGGCGCCGTGGGCGTCGCCATCGCTACGACCTTCTGGTACGATGGTGCGCAGGAAAAGCGGGCGGCCCTGTCGGGCGTGCTGAACGGCGCGCAGACGACCATGGACCAGCTTGTCGCACGCGGTCTCAGCACCGAGCAGGCCCGCCTCCTCATCAGTCAGCTGGTGGACAAGGAAAGCGTCGCGCTCGCCACCGGTCAGATCTTCGTGGTGGCCTTCTTCATCTTCGCTGCCGCGGCCTCAATCATCTGGCTGGCTCCCCGCCCCAAGCGCGCCGTGGATACCACCGCGGTCCATTGAACCGCCTGTTCCGGAGAAAGACCATGAAGACTCCCCCGGTCGGCCTTGTTCACGAAGCCACGATCCATATTGACGAAACGTTGATAGTTCCGCGCCTGCCGGCAGCTCTAGCCGCGATGGCGGATATGCCTCCTGTTTTTGCCACGGCTTATATGGCCGCCTTTGTCGAAGCGACCTGTATCGAACTGCTTAAACCCTATCTGGAGGGAGACGAGGGGACGGTCGGCACGCGTATCAACATGAGTCATTCCGCGGCAACGCCGATCGGCATGGCTGTTACCGCAAGGGTCGAGCTATTGGCTACGGAGGGTCGCATGCTTCTATTCCGGGTCATGTGCAACGATGAGCGAGACATGATCGGCGAAGGCCTGCATGAGCGATTCGTAATTGCGCGCGGGGCGTTTACGGCGCGTACCGAAGCGAAGTTGTCCGCTCTGCGATCTCGCGGTTGCCATCCAGAACGTCCAACAAACGCTTAGCCTCCGCAGCATAACGATTGCGGGGCGCTTGTCCTCATAATCCTTGCCGGCGAATTTATGGAAGAAACCGAGGCCCAATTGAAACATAACCACTGGAGCGCATGCCAATGCTCACGGATCAACTGGTAAGAACTCGCCCTCTTTCTCCGTTTGAGACCGAGCCATCGGTTTGCCTGGATGTCAGCTTTCCCCGTTCCCTTGTCCGAACCTGCCTGTCCGGAAACGGCCCAAAAAGGCTATTCGCGGCCGAAGCGACACGACCGGATTTCAGGTCCGCTCACTGGTCCGTCCGTCGGTTCACCGCTTGAGACAGCCGACGGGAAACGCGACAATAGCGTTTAATTGGCCCCGCTGCATCGGGTAAGCAACGCTCGTTCGATCCGAGCCAGACCCAGTTCTGTGGCATTGCGCGCCAGCCGAACGTTGCTGGTTGCGCTAGCAACGTCGGCCGCTTCGATCCGCACCATTCGGTGGTTGGCGAACCATCGCGTTAGCCATCGCGGCCGCCTCCGGGCCCAGGCGCCGGGGCCGATGAACAGGGCCTTCAGCTCCCAGATGCCGGGCTCGACTTCCGCGACCTCGACATCGTCAACGATGCCGCAGTTGCGATCCTCGCGATCCACCACAGCGAGATCGCGAAATGCGCGGACGATAGCTGCGGGCTGGCCGGCTCTCACAGCTTGCCACCGGACGTCAAAAAGTACAGCGGCAGCGCCGCGATCGCGGCGATAACGATCAACACGTAGAATGCCCAGCCGAGTGTGTTCGCCAAAATGCCATTGGTTTGATCGCGCATGAACGTCAGGTCGTTGGCGGCGAGCAGCAGGGGCAGGAAACTCAAGGGCAACACGATGATTGAGGTCACCACCGCATAGTCGGCAAGGTCAGTGGGCTCGATACCGGTGGCGACGATGGCGAGCGCGAGAGCGAACACGCCCAGCCAGCACAAGGTGAAGATCGGCGTGTCGCGCGGCGGGCGATGCCGGCCCCAGCGCCAGCCGAAGAACTGACAGACAGAGTAGGCATTCGACAGACAGGTCTCGATCGCGGCGCCGCCGATTGCGAACAGCAAGCCCAGCAAGCCGAGCAGCAGACCCGCCTTGCCGTATGTCATCCCTGGTTGCATCGCCACGGTGCCGAGCATCTCAGGCGAGATCCCACGCGGTCCGAGCAGCTGGGCGGAAAGCGCCAGCAAGGAGATCGCCAACACCGATCCGAGCCCCATCCCGACGATGCTGGTGATCCGGTTGGTGCCCAGATCGTTCCGGTTCCAGCCATCTTCGATCCCGCCGGAGGAATAGAAATAGAGCTCGTAGGGGAACATGACCGCGCTAATCAGGGCTACGGTGAAATAGGCGAATCCGAGCAGGTCTCGCGTTGACATTCCCGCGGGCACGCGCGGGATCAGACCTTTGGCCAATTCGTGCCATGGCGGATGGATCGCCAGCAGCGTCGCGCCGAACACGACCATGAACAGGCCCAGCAAGCCATAAGTCCGCTCGATCCACTTGAACGGAAGAGCCCAGATTGAGATGGCGAAAAACGCCGTCGCGGCAATCGCCAGTACCAGATAGTTCCAGCCAGTAAGCAACTGCAGCGTCAGTGCGACGCCACCAATTTCTGCGGCGCAGGTGATTAGCGTGCTGATCAAGGCGCCGACCAAGGTAAGCAAACCGAGACTGAAACCCAGGCGGTGACGAATGATGTTGAACATCGGCTGGCGCGACATCGCCGCGATCCGACCGCTCATCTCGCCAAACACTATGATGCCGATCGTCGCCAGGACGATCACCCAGATCAGCGCGTAGTGAAAGCGCGATCCGGCCTGGGAAACGAACACCAGCTCGCTGACATCCACGAACCCGCCGACGGCGGTCAGGATACCGAGGGTAAGCTCAAGAACCTTCAAGTTGGGTCTCTAGCGGCAAGAGCCTGATCGCGACCGCCCGCAAGCTTGGCGCATCGACAGGCTCCGCGAGAACTTTGGCTATCAGCTTTGCCGCCGCTGGACGGTTCTTGAGCTCGCCTTGGGCAGATCGAAGCTGGCTGCGCGCTTCGGCGCGCATGCTATTGGCGTAGGCTTGGGTGGTGTCGTGGCGTGCACTCTCGCTTTCGACCAGTGCCCATTCGGCCAGAACACTTCGGGCCGACTTGACCGCCTCCAACTCTTGGTCGCTAGTCGATGAACAACCGGCTATCGCCAGCGCCGGAACAACCAACCAGATCTTCATGACGCGAAAACGGCCAACCGGGTTCCCCGTTCCGTGCCGCTGGAGTGTGGGAATATGAGTGTGTGGGATACAGGCCTGTCCCCCAGATCCTCCTTGAAATCGCCGGCGAAGGCCCCTGCTGAGTAGGTGGTGAAGGACATGCGGCGGCAGACCCGAACGAGATCTGCTTCCGTGGGAGCCAGGCTGGGATTTCTCTCTTGCTGTTTCTCATGTTCAGTCCGGTCAGGACGAGCATTTCCACCTGCCGGTCACGAAGGAAAGCCGGCATCGCGACAGCCTCGTTCCGAACAGTATACAGGAGCAGTCGCCCTTGAGATAGCCGCCGGTTTGCGCTTGCTATCGGACAAGAGATCATCGAGCTTTAGCGGCATGACCGGCTCGCGCTCACGCCTTTTCAACCCTCGGTTTGGGCGTTGGCTGGCACCGCCCAGATTCCTGCTATTTGGTTCGGCAAGTATCGCTGGAGCCGTCCTGGCAAAATTGTCCACCGATATACACAATGCCATGCTCGCCGGCTTCGATGTTGGGGTGATCCTTTTCGTGGCGTCCTTCTATACACTGACGAAGACGCGAAGCGTCGATGAGATGCGCCAGCATGCTGCGGCGAATGATGCAAATCGTGTACAGATCCTGATCCTGGCGGCGATGATCATGCTGGCCGTGTTGGGATCCCTGGCGGCGGAGCTAGGTGCCAAGGGTAACCCAACTCCTGGTGCGACCGCGCTGATTATCGTTACGCTCATCGCAAGCTGGCTTTTCACAAACTCGATCTTCGCGCTGCATTATGCGCATATGTATTATTCCGCGAACATGGATGGCGGAGACTTCAAGGGAATCGATTTTTCTGGGGATAGGGAGCCCTATTATTGGGATTTCATCTACTTCGCCTTTTGCATCGGCATGACTTTTCAGACATCCGACACGAGCATCACAATTAGCCGCGTCCGCAAGGTGGTGACGCTCCACGCGATGATGGCCTTTGTGTTCAGCATCGGCACCATCGCCTTCACTATCAACGTGCTGGCCGGTGGCGGCGGAGCAGCGACCGCGGCCGCAGCACGGTGAACGTCTCAGCGCATTGAGGGGTTGAACAAGGTCAGCCGAGGATCAGCGACAAACATAACCATTGCGGCGATTTTGATCCTCGTCGTGCCGCTCGTCCAAGTGTTTGCCCAGCAGTGTCCCGCCGCCGGCGCCCAGGATGGTGCCAACCTTTCCGCCACCAAGCACATTGCCCAGGGCGCCTCCGACCCCGCCCAGCGCGAGCCCGGTCGTCCATTGCTGCGCTTGCAGTAATAGCGACCGTCGCTCTCGGCCCAAGACTCGTCATCGAGAGAAATGATAGATCATCCTCACACCCATCGAATCCATGCCTCGATTTTGGCGGCTAAATAAGGTGGCATGGCTGAGATGAATCCATGATGCCTCCAGCGCCATCTCAGGATTGATTCGCCATCCCACCGCCAATTCCGGTTCGAAGGTGATTGGCGACCCGAGGTCGACTCTGCGGCCGTTGCGATATGCTCGTCGTGGGCCGTTATTCGCAGACAGTCCGATCCCGGGCCGCACATAGAGCTTCGATCCAAAGGTCCAGTTCAGCCCAGCAGCGACATAATCCGTTCCACCATTCAAGCTCTTGGAAATCAAGATGTGAGGCGCGGGACGCCCGATAAAGTGCAGGGCCGCGATCGGATCCCCGATCCAGCCCGCCTTGATATCTTGACCCGTTTCGAACTTCTGCTGAGCCAAGGTGATATCATGATGATAAATGCCCACCCATAAACTCTCTGCCATCGCCGGCCTGGCAAGGCTCACACCGACGATCAAGAGACAGGATGCGCATATCGTCCGCATGGCCTTAAAATGCCTAGGCCGGAGAAAGGCTGCCACTTTGTACCGAGGAGCCCTGTTTTGTCACGATTAGCCAAACATCTCATCAACAGGCGGCCTTCTCAAAATACGCTCTAAGGATCGAACATGGGCGCGGCGCCAAACAGGACCGCCGGACCAGTCGAGAAGCTCGTGCGGCACTTGCCAATATATATGTTTAGTTACAGTCGTCAGCTAAAGACCGGCTGACGCTTCTAAAAATTCTTCTGTGACAAGGCCATCGCAGGATACCCTTACTGCCGGCCGAATGTCGCTGGTTGCTGCATCAACGCCATTCCCTCGCGGCACCGGCCGACGACAACTCCGTTGCAGACAGCCTCAGTTGATCACCTATGTGATTGCAACAGGTCTATCTTCGTTATGTCATCGCGCAATCCGATGGGCTCGCCGACTCCGTTGACGCGCCTTCACACGGGAGGCGTTCGACGCCCGTCCCAAGGCGATCCGCTTCCTGTCATTGGGGAGACGGTCGATGATAACCTACGATGACCTCAAGCATCACCTCCGCCGCGAACGCGAAGAACGCCGCAAAGCCAGCGACACAAAGAACCCAGAAGCAAAGCTGGTACACCAACAACTCGCGGACAGCCACGGTCAGCGCGCTGCCCGTGCACGTGAGATCCTCAATACAATAGAATTGAGCCTATCGTTCCGACCGCAATTTTAGGTGGCGATGCTCCGGCCAGATTATCTCAAGCGGTTCCCTGCCGTATTGAGGCGGACTCGCTGATGAACAACGCATTCCCATCGCGTTCAGGTCGCGCCGCTATGATGGCTGCATGTTCGAGAAGGGCTCCGCCGCGTTGGTCGTGCATTCTCGTTGAGAAGGACTGTCGATGAAAAACGTTCTAACCAAAGCCACCGCAGCGCTCGCCATGGCGGGTGCGCTGATGGCTACCGCCCCCGCCCAAGCCCGGCCCGGCGGGTACTATGGCTATGGTGGCTATAATCATGGCTGGAGCCGGGGACACCATTGGCGCCATCATCATGACGACGATACCGGTCTGGCGATCGGTGCCGGGATCATTGGCCTAGCACTCGGTGCCGCCATCTTGTCCGATCATTCTCGCGACGATCGCGGATATTATTACAACCAGCGCGGCTATTATGACGGCTATGACCGCTATGACGGCGACCGCGGATACGGTGACTATTACAATTATTACGATGGCTATCCAGGATACGGCTATTAACCGCCTGACACGGCCACCGCGAGCGATGGTGCTGATTTTGGCGAAGATCGCGGACGGGGGGTGTTCCTGCTGATTGTTCCATCTGCTTGCTCAAACAATCGAGCGCGGTGGGCTCGGTATTGGGGCGGCGGATAGGGCGGGAGTGTCGATTGGCTAGGTGACCTAAATTAAGCCGGCGCACGCTCGGGCGGTCAAGGATTGCGGTCAGAAATTCCGCAATATCCTCCAACCACCCATGCGGACAGCGGCCTGAAAGGTATCATGCGCCCGCTCGTGATCTGCCCGGCGTTTAAGAAGGCTCACGCCGATCAGATCGGGTCTTTGAAGCAGCGGACGACAAGAGAACAGGTGACGGTCAGTCCAGCCAATGTAGATCAGATAAACTCATCAATGCTTCGGACTATCCGTGCTGTCTCTCGGGAGACAGGCCCATCCTATTTTTTCCTCCGGTTCTTCCGCTGGAAAGCCAGACGCGCGTGAATTTATTCGCAGAATTGCTTATTCCTGCACGCCGAGCGGCCGCGAAGGCGAAAGGCTGCCGCTGGTCGTCTGCTCACGGACGCCCTTCAAGAGCAGGTTCAGCAAGACCTCGGCCTGTTCAAGGGCGCTGTTCCCTTCGAAAGTCGCGGCCCACATTGCAAGATTGTTTATCGCGCCCGAAATCATCATCGTCAGCGCCATCGGATCTGCGCCGCCGATCGATCCGGGCGGCACCAGCGCTGCCAGGGTCTCGGTCATCGTCGAGCGGCAGTGCATCTGCTTGGGCCGTTCGAAGAAATTCGGATAGTGGTTGGGCGCATCTCGCAGCATGATCCGTTGGAGACCAGGGTTCAGCAGCAGGCGCAGATAGCGGTAGCTACTGACACGCAGCAGTTCCCACCCGGCTAGCCCTGCGCTGACCGCTTGCATCTGTGCCTCAACCTCCCGATCGACTTCTTCGACGACCGCTTCGAACAACCCCTGCTTGCTGCCGAAATGATGGTAGATCGCGCCCTTCGTCAGACCTGCCTTCGCAGCGAGCGCATCGACCGATGCGTCAGCGAAACCCTCCATACCGAACATGTCTCGCGCCAACGCGAGCAGCGCCGCACGCGTCTCAATTCGCATCGTCGACCGCGATCGCCTGATTTTGGCATCGCCTCGGGCCACCTTGACACTGTCCTTCATAGCAAACATACCTACTTTCAGTATGTATATGTGAGGAGCATGCCCGAAAAGATGGATGCTAGCAATCTCGATGCCCTATTCCGCCCTATCACCGTCAACCGCCTGACGCTGCCCAATCGGCTTGTCATGGCGCCGATGACGCGCAGCTTCTCGTCCGGCAATGTGCCCGATGGGGCGGTGGCGGCCTATTATCGCCGGCGCGCAGAGGGCGGCACAGGCCTGCTGGTGACCGAGGGTGTTGGCATTGACCATCGTTCGTCCTTGGGCGAGGGCAGTGGCGATCCTACCCGCATTCCCGTGCTCTACGGCGATCACGCCCTTGCCGGATGGCGCGAGGTCGTGGGCCAGGTGCACGCAGCAGGCGGTCTCATCTTTCCGCAGCTCTGGCATCAGGGCGTCTTCCGCGTCGAAGGTACTCCCCCCTTCCCCGATGCGCCGGCCATGCGTCCTTCGGGCATTTGGGGGCCGGACAACGGCTTCTCGACGGTCTCGCGTGATTACATTCCCCGGGTGATCGAACCCACGCGCTCAATGACGGAAGAGGAAATCGCGGATGTCGTCACCGGTTTCGCGCGCAGCGCCACCAATGCAAAGGCGGTGGGTTTCGATGGTATCGCCATCCATGGCGCCAGCGGCTATCTGATAGACAGCTTCTTCTGGCCGAAGACCAATTTCCGCACCGATCGCTATGGTGGAGATATTGCGGGGCGCGCGACCTTCGGGGTCGAGGTGGTGCAGGCGATCCGTGCCGCCGTCGGACCGGACATGCCAATCATGTTTCGTTTCGGCCAATGGAAGCAGCAGGACTTCAACGCCCGCATCGCCGAGACCCCGGAAGATCTGGGCGTGTTGCTGGATGCGCTCGCTGGGGCAGGCGTCGATTTGTTCGACGCCAGCACCCTTTACTTCAGCGCGCCTGCCTTCGCCGGCTCGGATCTGTCGCTCGCCGCCTGGGCACAGAAGCTCAGCGGCAAGCCCTGCGTCGCGGTCGGCGGCGTCGGCCTGTCCGAGAACCTCTTTGCCTCGCACGAAACCGGCGGGGCTCAAGTGGAACGCAACTTCTATGATGCGGCCGAGCGTATCGAGCGCGGTGAGTTCGACCTCCTTGGCATCGGCCGGGCGCTCATCGCCGATCCAGACTGGCCAAAGAAGGTGCGAGCTGGGGAGGAGACTCTCCCTTATAGTCGTGCGATGTTGGGAGAGTTGGCCTGATTGCGTGCTGCGGTGTGGCCGACTGCTGCCATTGAGAAAGCGACAATGGGAGGGAAGATGACGGAGGGATCACGATCCGCCGCGGATGACGTTCAGGCGATTACGAAGCAAATTTATCTCTACTGCCGCGCAATGGACCGGATGGACGTCAACCTAGGCTATTCGATCTGGCATGCGGACGGCGAGGCGGATTATGGTGAGGCGATCTTCCAAGGCACCGGCCGAGGCTTCGTAGATTGGGTTACCAAAACCCATGCCGGCATGGTGCGCCACTCGCATCAGGTGTCGAACATCATTGTCAATCTCGACGGTGATCGCGCAGCAAGCGAGAGCTATGTCACGGCCGCGCTGCGCGTGGAGAACGCAGACGGCCTCGTGGAGATCACGACGCGCGGGCGCTATCTCGATCGCTGGTCCTGTCGCGAAGGGCGCTGGGCGATCGATCGGCGCGTCTATGTGCATGATTTTGATGACGTGCGGCGCATAGAAGCGACGCAAATCGCCGGCACGTCGACCCGCGATCGGTCGGACCCGTCTTATGCCATTTTGGAACTGGGAGACTGACGTGATGGATCTCGGTATTGAGGGGCGCCGCGCACTGGTGGTGGGATCAACTAGCGGGATCGGCGCTGCTATCGCCATCGGCCTAGCTGGCGAGGGTGTTGAGGTGGTCGTTCACGGTCGCAGCGCCGAAAGCGCCGAGCAGGTCTGCGAACAGATCGCGGGGAAGGGAGGGCGTGCCTCTGTAGTTCTGGCCGAACTCGACGATCCGGCCGCGGTGGAGCGCCTTGCCCGCGATGCGCTGGCTTCGGGAGCGATAGACATCCTCGTGAATTGCGCGGGTGCGGCCTCAACCGTGTATCGATGGTTCGACTCACCCGCAAATTCCTGGCAGGCGCAGTTTCAGACCTCGACCTTCTACGCCGTTCAGCTGATCCGGGCGCTCGTGCCGCCGATGCGCGAGCGCGGATGGGGCCGGGTGCTGAACGTCAGCAGCGGCGCAGCCTACACTGCTATGCCGCTTCACCCCGAATATGCCGCGGCCAAGCTGGCGCTGCATTCGATCACCGCCACGCTGGCGGCGGAGCTTGGCGACAGCGGCGTGACGGTGAACACACTGGTCCCCGGTGCTGTCGCAACGCCCAATACGCTGCAGAATATCGAGGGCAGCGGCAGGGCAGCGGGCTTCACCGAGACAGGCGCGGCGCTTGAGAAGCGGGTGATCCGGGAAGTCTGGCGCGTCAATATCCCGCTCGCGCGTATGGGCCGTGTCGAGGAGCTTGCCGATGCCGCTTGCTTCCTCGTCTCGGAACGGGCGTCCTACATCACGGGTGCGGCCCTCCGCGTCGATGGTGGCGCCACACGGTCGGTGGCTTAGAAATCAGCGGCGAGATCGACTGTCGGGCTCCGGGACTTGAAATCGGGACTCGTTGATTGAGCCAGAAGATGATGGTTGCTTGCATAGGCGGTTAACATGATCAACTAAATGGCGGCGGCCTTTGCATGTCCACTCGCGCAGAGCCCGCCGCGGCCATAGATTTTGGAGAGGCGATGACCCACTTCGCTTGGAATAAAGAAGAGGCAAAGCCTTTGGAAGACGATCTGATCGCGAACGCGCGAGCGCTCGCGCCGATGTTTCGCGCGCGACGCGCCGAGGCCGATTCCCGGCGAGACTTGTCGCCGGAAACCGTGGAGGAGATGGCGAGCGCCGGGTTGTTCGGCCTGTTCAAGCCGGAAGCCTGGGGCGGTTTGGAAGCGCATCCGAGCGTTTTTCTCGACGTGCAGAATGCGATTGCCGAACATTGCCTCTCGTCCGCGTGGATATTCGGCGTCCTCAATGTCCAGCCCTTCGTGCTCGCGCTGTTCGACCGGCGGGCGCAGGCCGCGGTGTGGGGCAAGCCAGGCACCAATCTCATATCCTCGGCCTTCCGGCCTGTCGGCACCGCGGTGCGCGAGCGAGACGGCTATCGTCTCACGGGACGCTGGTCCTTCTCGAGCGGCAGCAATCATTGCAAATGGGCTTTGCTGGGCGGCATGATTTCTCCGGCAGAGGAAGGCGCCAAGCCCGAGATGCGGCTCTTCCTGGTGCCGCGTAGCGACTATGAGGTCGTAGACGCCTGGAACACGTTCGGTCTGCGCGGCACCGGCAGTCACGATATCCGCGTCGAAGGGGCTTGGGTGCCCGATTACCGCACCTTGCAGCCAGATGCGGGGCTGACGACGGTGACGCGGGAAATACGCCCCGGCCCCGCGCTTTACCGCCTGCCATGGCTGTACATATTCACCTGCTCCATCTCCAACCTGGCGATCGGCGGCGGCCGCAGTGCCGTGGCCGCCTTCTGCAGCGCAGGCAATGGTGCGACCGATCGCCGAGCCCCGGCGGCCGCCCGCGCGCATGCCGAAATCGAAGCAGCCGATGCGGTGCTCAAGGCGAATATCGAGGCGATGATGAGCTACGCCGAAGCGGGCGAGGCGATGCCGCTCGCCGAGGGGCTGCGCTACCGATCGCAGCTGACGTCCACCACAAGGCAGATCGCCGCTCAGGTGGACCAGCTCATGCTGCTTCTCGGCGGCAACGGGATCCGGGCGGACGCACCGCTCACCCGGATCTGGCTCGATCTGTGCGCCGCACGTCATCATCCGGGCAACGATCCCGACGTGGCATTGGGCTTGCTGGGCGGCGAGATGCTCGGCCAGGACCGGCCGTCGGCATGATGCGGACGCCAGGACTAAGGTGGCTGATCTACATAATTCATTGAAAATACGTGATTTCTGGCGGAGGCGGAGGGATTCGAACCCCCTGTTTCCGCGCCTTTGAAATCCGACGCTTTTTGAGCCATACTCCTCGGAGAAACAAGGACTTTTCGTGACATTGGACGGATAGTCGGCCGCAGCGGTTGGTCCCGGTTTGCCCCATTCCAGCGCAAAAGTACGGACCAAAGTAAGGACCGAGAATCAGTCGAGCGCCGACCCGCCGGTTGATCAGGAGAATATCCCAATCACGGCGGACGGTTTGTTCGTCGCGGCATGTGCAGGAGTAGCGATATGGCGTTGAACAAGCTCAGTGCCCGCAAGGTCGAGACCCTATCCAAGCCGGGGGATACGATGGCGGTGGGGGCCTGTATCTTCGCATCACCGAGGGTCGTCCGACCAAATGGGTATACGTGTTCAAACGCGACACAAAGCGCCGGGAGATGGGCTTGGGTGCGCTTGCCGATGTGTCACTGGCGGTAGCGCGCGAGTTGGCCACCAGCGCCCGCCAAATGGTGAAGGAAGGTCTCGATCCGATCGAGGAGCGCAAGGCTGGGGTTGCCAAGGCTGCCGAAGAGGCCGCCGCTGTGGCGCGCGAACTGATAGAGTCGAGCACCCCGTTGTTCGGAGCCTCCGATACCGGAAGAACGCGGCGGACCTGCTCGATCGCCTCGCGGCGACGGGAGGGACTCAAAAAGTCAGCTTCGACGCCTCTTGCAGGATCGCCTTGTCGAGGGCGAGATCCGCCACAAGCTTCTTCAGCTGCGCATTCTCGCGCTCCAGATCGTTGGCCTTGCGGCCGCCTACGGCCCCATCCGACGCACCTGGTCGACCTTGAGGCCACCATGTTCCTTGCGCCACCGATACAGCGTCTGCTCCGCGATCCCGATCTGCCGACATGCCTCGACGGCGGTCCCGCCCCGCCCGACAATCACATCCACTTCACGCAGCTTCGCGATGATTTGCTCCGGCGTAAAACGCTGACGTCCCATGCATTTCTCCAATCCTTTCGCCCAATCGGGCTCTCTTCAGAATTGGACCAATTTTCTCAAGGCAGACCACTTAGTGCCAGCAGCGTGGAGAAGATCTGATCGAAAAAAATGTCGGCCCCCGGAGCGCTTGAGAACCGCCGATGACCCATCTCCGACAGAATGTACGGATAGGACAGCATCGCCGCGATCGCCAGCGTCGCCAGCGTCGCTGCATCATGATGCCTGAAGAAGCCTGCCTCTTGTGCCTGTATGAAACAATCGTGCAGTTCTTCTTCCCACATTGTCTCGCCAGCGGCCAACGCGTCAGACAGTCCGGGAACCCGCCGCGCTTCGTTGACGCAGGTTAGATGGAAGCTCCGAAGCTCGGGCGAGAGCGCAATATCTAGGAATGAGCGAAGGAGCGCGCGAAGCGTGGACAAGGCGTCACCCTGTACCTTCGCCTGTGTTCGAAAACGCTTCAGCCGTTCGGTGAAGCGGGGGACCGTGGCGACCAGCAGGTCGTCCTTGGTCGGAAAGCGCCGTATTACCGAACGCGGGGTCGTCGAGCAAAGCACGGCAATTTCCTCGATGGTCGTTGCAGCAAAACCCTGCTCGGCGAACCGCTCAATCGCGACGTCGACGATCCTGACGGTCAGATCCGCCGCCTCCCGGCTGTTTAATCTACCGCCTACGCGCTTTGCCGGTTGATTTCTGAGCTCTGACATAAGGCGTATCTGCTGCTTTTCACTGTCCTTGTCACGGGGGTGTGATCGACGAGCGGTGGAGGTCCTCTGTCGCCGATCCCCAAATGGAAGGTCAGAACCTTCGTGTCACGCGAACGCCGTAGGTACGCGGCGCCGCGGGGTTGCCGACGACGCCGGTGGGCGCCAAGAAGTTTATGGACACGTCGTAGAAACGATTCCCGATATTCTTCGCCCATAAGGTAACCTCGGTCTTGCCATCCTTCGCTTCCCACGACTGGGAAAGATTGACAACGGTGTGCTGCGGTTCAGAGAAACGATTGCCGGCGTCGGCGAAATAGCGTCCTGTGTAGCTCGCGTTCACATTGGTGGTGAACGTGCCCATTTCGGTCGGGAACGCGAGCGTCGCTCCTACCGAAAAGGCCCAACGGGGCGCAGAGGTGGTGCGGTGGCCCGATGCGCCAACGGGTGGGTTGCTGCCCTGAAGCAAAGCCCCTGAGACGGGGTCGATCGAATAGATTACCGCGTCAGGGTAGTCGAGGTAGCGCGTATTGAGATAAGCGACATTCGCATTGAGCGTCAGCGGCCTTGCCGGCTTGGCCAACAGCTCTAATTCCGCGCCGCGGATCCGCGCCTTGGCGGCATTAACTGTGAAGGCCGCCCCGGTTTCGAAAATCTGTTGCTGCAAATTGTCGTAATCGTATTGAAATGCGGAAGCGTTAACCCGAACCTTCCGTCCGAACAGATCGGTTTTCACGCCGACTTCATAGGCCTTGATCGTTTCGGGAGAGATTGCCCCGGCGCTCGCGTTGGCAAAGCCGCCCGGGCTGACACTGTTGTAACCCCCAGCATTGTAGCCAGTGTTGAACGAGGCATAAACGAGGATGTTCGGTGCTAGGTCATGGTCTAGGATCGCGCGGAACGTGGGCTTGCGCGTGATCTGGCGAGCGCGCCCGCCCGTGCCGGGGATGGCCGCCGCGTCGAGCGCCACATAGCCGTTCACGCCGATCCGGTCGATCGTATAGCGTGCGCCCAGTGTCAGGCGTGTTCGCGGCAGGATGGTGGCGGTTACCTGGCCGAAGGCGGCAAACGAATCGATCCGGTTGTCCGCATAGATATTGAGCGCTGACCCGGGTGGCGTGCCGAAGATGAACGGCAGGGCTGGCCCGTTGAACTGGAACGGCGTCACATCGGCAGACAAATGATAGTAGAAGCCGCCGATGACCCATTTCAGGCGGGAATTATCCTGCGACTGGAGTTGGATTTCCTGCGTGAACGACGTTGATTCGTCGCGGCGATAGACGTTCGCGCCGGGGATTTCGGTGCCATCGATATCGACAAACAATTCGGCCGTTGCCTTACGCCAAGACGAGATGCCCAACAGGCGTAAGTCGCCCAGATCATGCTCGATGCGCAGCGCCACGCCGCCCTCGCGCGTCTGATATCCCGGCCGAAAATCAGCGGTGACATTGTAGCGTCCCGGCGTGTAGGTAGCTCCGGTAAAGAGGTTGAAAAGGGGCGGGCCGTCAACGGCGCGCGTCACGACAGCGCCCTGGTTGCCGCGGCTAAAGCGATAGTCGCCGATCAGGTAGATCTTGGTCGCGGGGTCGGGCTCAAACAGCGTCTTGCTGCGAATAGCAAATTGCTTTTCAAGCAATATGTCCTTGCCTGTGGCTAGGTTCGTGCCCCACCCCTTCGCCTGGTCGTTATAATAGACCGCGACATCCGTGGCCATCGTATCGGTTAGGCCCGCGGTGGCATAGCCACTGGCGGTAATGGTATCGTAGTTGGAATAGCCAAGCTTCAGGTCCATCGAGGGTTCATGTTGCGGATCGAGGGTATTGATCTGGACGATTCCGCCAGTTGCGTTGCGGCCAAACAACGTGCCCTGCGGCCCCTTGTCGACTTCAACACTGGCGACATTGTTGAACACTAGCGCGCCCTGGTTGAACGGTTGGTATACCCCGTCGATGAAGGTCAGCACGGCGGCGCCCCCTGACAGTAGCCCCGAACTGCCGACGCCACGCAGATATATGGGTGATAGCGAGCCGGTCGGGGTCTGTTGCAGACCGGCGACCATGGTAGGCAAGTCGGCAGCCGACGACGCCCCGATTTGCGACAGTGTGTCACCCGAAAAAGCTTGCACAGCGATCGGCACCTTTTGCGCGGACTCGGATCTACGCTGGGCCGTGACAATGATTTCGCCCAGCGGTCCGGAGTCGTCGCTGGCTTGATCCTTGAGGTTCCTAGTCGCGGTCGCATCCTGGCCCCGGGCGCTTGCCGGGTGGCCGAAGACCAAGAAACAGACACAGGCGCAAGTCCAGTGGCGCACATTCATACTCCCTCTCCCCTTTTTAACGGCATGTTGACATGCCGTTTTGGTGCTTGACTAATCGTAATCACAAAGTCAACAAAAATGGCATGCGTGCATGTCGTTTTGAGCTTTCGCGCGGCCATAGTCGAAGGGAAAACGGGAGTGGAAGGATCGGTGAAGGCGCAGGAAGCGCCATTGTTTTTGCTAGTGCACGGAGCCTGGCATGGGGCTTGGTGTTTCGGGCCCTTGCAACTCGCGCTTGCGCGTCTCGGCGGTCTTTCCTGCCCGCTTGAGCTTCCAGGCCATGGAATAGATGCGCGCATCCCCTCGTCGGCCGAAATCGCAGAGGGCGCTGTCTCGCGTGCGGCTGGCATCGACTGGCATGAGGCGGTCGCCTCGCTGGCTGAAGCCATTGCAGACATACGTTCGTTTCATCGCGGGCCAACAATAATAGTTGGACACAGCGCTGGCGGCGCGATGGTCTCGGCTCTCGGGGAACGGTGCCCCGACCTACTCGATCACCTAGTCTATCTCTGCGCTTTCCTACTACCGCCCGGCCTTTCGACGGTTGCCGCTTCGATGCTGCCGGAAAACGGCGAAGCCTTGGCACCTACACTGCTCAAGGGACCGCCCGACGTACTAAAGGCGCTTCGCATTGATCCGCGGTCGTCCAACGCCGAATATCGCGACCTCATAAAACAGACCTTCTATAGCGACATGACCGACTCGCAGGCGACGGCGGCGATGTGGCAAATTGTCCCTGACGAGCCGCTTCCCCCCGATGTCATCACCACAACCGCGCACCGATGGGGAAGCGTTCCGCGAACCTTTATCGTGGCGGAGCGTGATCGGGCGATCAGACCGGCGTTGCAGCGACGCTTCATTACGGAAACCGATGCTGCTTTTCCTGAGCGCCAGACCGATGTTTTGAGCATCGACAGCGATCATTCACCCTTCTTTACGGCGACCGAGTCTCTGGCGGAAATGCTCGTGGGCATCGGGCGGAACACGCCTCGACGCGATTCGGAGATCGCCCCTACTTGAATGTGGACTGCCCGCGATGATTGGTCCGGTTGCATAATTAGCTGATCCGCATTTCCGATGCCAGCCTGGGCGGGAGGCGCAACGGAGCGGAGCCGAGCGGCCAGGCTGGCATCTTGATCGTTTCGGGAGCTGGCGGGCGGTAGCCAAGGCTGCTGTGTGGGCGCAGCCGATTGTAATGATCGCGCCATCAGCCGGTGACGCAGCGGACTTCCTCAAGACTGTAGAAGATTTCGCCGTTGAGCAGCTCATCGCGCAGGCGGGCATTGGGCCGAAGGCGAGCAAAGCTCAACCTCTCGATATGGCCCTGAACGCGGAAACGGGGCAACTGCGCTGGACATTCCAGACAACCCATCATGACCTCTGGGACTATGACGTCGGTTCGCAGCCGGTGCTGATCGAGATGCGCGGCACGCCGGCGCTCGTGCAACCGACAAAACGCGGCCAGATATTCGTGCTTGATCGGCGGACGGGGCGGCCGTTGTTGCCGATCGTCGAGCGCAAGGTTCCCACGGACGGCGCTCCCGGCGAGCGGCTCGCGTCCACCCAGCCCTTTTCTCCTGCCCTTCCCGATTTCGCCGGACCGCGACCAACCGAAGCGCGCATGTGGGGATTAACACCCTTCGACCAACTGATTTGCCGCATCATGTTTCGCGCGGCCCGGTTCGATGGAACGTTGACGCCGATCGGCCTCGACCGTCCGACGATCACCTGGCCGGGATATATCGGCGGGATCGACTGGGGAAGCGTTGCGATCGATCCGACCCGCCGGATCATGGTTGTCAACAACAACCAGATCAGCAACTATAACCGGCTGTTGCGTCGTGACGAGGCCAACCGGCGCGGGCTGCGCCCCATCACGCCAGAACACGAGAAGTTATGTCGGCGGGGCAGTGCCGCAGCGCGGGACGCCTTATGCCGCCGACGTTACGCCCTTCCTCTCCCCCATCGGCCTGCCGTGCCAGCAACCGCCGTTGGGCCAGGTCAGCGGCGTCGACCTGAAAACAGGCAGGATCGTCTGGAGCCATCCACTCGGGACGTCGCGCGACAGCGGACCGTTCGGGATTGCGATCAAGCTGCCTATCCCCATGGGTACGCCCAATCTCGGCGGAGCGGTCGTCACTGCAGGGGGCGTGACCTTCATCGGCTCGGCGAAGGAACGGACCATCCGCGCATATGAGACGTCCACCGGGCGCAAATTGTGGCAGGCGCGCCTGCCCGCGAGCGCGCAATCCACGCCTTCGCTCTACTGGTCGAAAGCGAGTGGGCGGCAGTTTGTCGTGGTTCCGGCCGGCGGATATCCAGGCTTTTCGCCGCCGGTCAGCGACACGCTGATCGCCTACGCCCTGCCAAGATATAGAGCATTTTCGCCTTAGTCGAACGCATAGCCGGAGTTCTCGAGGTAGTTTCGGCATTCTTCCGAGCTGAAGTGATCGAGGAGATGGCCGATGGTGGTCCAGAGAGCCTCTTATGTTCTCGCAGAAGCCTTCCGGAGCATGGCCTTCAGCTTTCCGAAGGCCTGTACGATGCTCTTGTCATGACGCCTCTCAAGAGATGGGTATCTGCGGCATCCGCCTCCGCACATCTAGTCTCAAAAGGCCCCGTCGAGCGTCCGCGTTTGCGCCTGCCGTGAGCGGCTGGCACTGCAAGTAGCCCGACCAGAAACGACCCAGTTGCAGTCGTAAGTGCCGTCTGCAAATATTGCCAAAAGCTGTCATTGCAGCCGCTAAACACGAAGCTCGGCGATTGCTGCAGCATTGGGGAGGTGTATAGTGAAACGAAGAATAGGCTTCGGTGTCCTAATGTGACGCTGCTTCACCGGACCAGTCCGGTCGGCCCAGGTCGCATCGATCACCGGCGGCAACGCGCCCAGCTTATCATACCTCAAATGGAACGCTGGCCACAGCAAAGCGCAGCTTCTCCACGCCGCAGTCGAGCACTAAGGACTCAAAACGCCTTGGTGATGCCGAACTCTCCCCTCAGTCGCATCTGATCATAAAGGACGACGGTCGAGTAATTTCGCGACCAGGTCGTTCGAAGCGACGGGGCGAAACCGGCAATGTTCCAATTCCGCTTATAGATGCTAGCGGTCGCTTGTAGCCGCCAGTCACGTCGCGTACCGCCGAAAATCGCCAAGGGCGCATCGTTCCGCTGGCCCCCGATCTCGACTGTCAGTTGCGGTCTGAGGCCCCAGCCTATCTCCTTGAGCGCCCCAAGCCCAATACGTCCCTGCCAATTCGATTGGCCGCGATCGTTCGCGATGCCTCGCTGGACGACGGCGTAGGCGAAACCGAGCGTCGAACTGTCGAGCGAGCGATTGATTGAGGCGGCGGCTTCAATATCCCAGCCATCGACATCAGCCCGCCGGGCATAAGCGTTATGGCGTACCGACAATGATGCTTCGAGCGACCATTTGGCGTTGATCACCTTGTCAAAGTCGAGCTTTCCTCCCAAGCTGGTGACGAGCCCGCTACCACCATACCATCTTTCGAAGCCCGTGGCAGTCGTGCGCAAACGGCCGCCTGCAACACGGAATTCCGGTCCGGCTTCGCCGCCGACATAGACGTCGTCGAAATCATGATCCGGATAGCGAACGGCGCGGCCGTAGGCGCCGATATATAGGGGGACCGGATTGTCGCGAAGCAGGCGGATGTTCGCATCGCCCCCGATTATGGTGCCTGTCCCGGATCTGGCGCGTGCGTTGGGATCGAGCTTGAAGGGTAACCCAAATATCTCGATCCGCTCCTTGTCCGTAGCAGAATTTATATTGCTGTCCGGCGCGATGCCGAAGGTCAGATTGAAGCGCCAGGCGCGACGCGCACGTATCGCCTCGCGGAAGCGAGCGATGTTACGCAGGACAGGGGCGGGCGGATGTTGAGCCACCGCAAGGCGGAAATGATAATCGGCTTCTTCGTCCTTCCGATCGAGAAAAAGTGTCCGGGCCAGTTCAAGCCTAACCCGGACCAGTCGTGGGTCGCCTGCCAATATCTTGCGGAACAACCGCTCCGCGCGAGGAAAATGCTTCTGTGCGAGCGCGAGCATTCCTTCGAGGAAGTCACGTTCGGTTCCACGCGCTCCCTCCGCTGCCAGATGGTCGAGCAACCTCTGCGCCTGCTCATAGCGGCCGGCGTCTATCAGGCGCCCCGCAGCGGACAGAATATCGTCTGTCGCCAATTGTTGCGGGTAGCCTCGCGGCAGTTCTTGCGCGTGAACGGGCAGGGCAATTGCAAAGGTCTGGAGCGCCAAATGCCGAAGAGCAAAGTGAAGTGCGCGCATAGTGTGATGTCTGCGTCACAGGCGTTTCATGTGGGCAATAAATAAGCAACGCTAATCGAACGACTCCGTGGGACCTATCTTTTCTCCAGCAGGAAGGGCTGGTTCGACCAGACGGAATCCCCAACGCTGTCGAGGGTAACGAAGCCGCCCACTTCGGCCGCCTGAGGGCCGAAGAACGCCCCTCTGAACTTCCCGGTTATGGGATCGAGAATATCGGGCTGCTTGCTTTCGACATCGGGATATATCGCGTTGCCCGCAAGTGGGATTGTGAAATCAGCAGAGGATGAGATCGATGATGATCCAGATACCTTGATGCCAACGATGGCATTTTTGTACTCGTGTCCATAATCATCGCTACTGACCTCCACACGGGCTGGAGAGTCGAGATCGGCCGTGATCGTCCGATCCCCGAAGTCGGCGGCCAAATGGAGGATTCCGTCTCGGCCCTCATAGGTTGCCTTTCCGCTGGCCGGGAGGTCCGAGGGCGCGGTACGCTCCCCATATATCAAGCGTACTTCGCGACCACGGGTCTGCATCGTACTCGCCCCGTCGGTCTGCAAATCCGAGAGATACCAGTCGCCATAGGATACATAGCTCAAGCCCAGCTCGGTGAAGAAAGATGACGAGCGGTACGTGGTGGGGGAGGTCTGGACGCGTCCCCCAATGTCGCTGCCGGCCTCGTTCGCAACGAACTTGGTAATGTCCTGGTTGCGGACATCGGACTTGGTGCCATCACTGAACGTATATTGATACTGAATATTGTAGCCGAAATCGCCATAGAATTCGTTGGTTGCGACCGACGAATGGAGCGCGGCCGCGCTGCTGCCGACATAGCTTCTGCTGACATCGCCATCCGGAAATTGTGCGGTCAGCGTGAAGGCTTTCGCGGCGGGATCGACCTTCACCTTCAACAAGGGGGAATCAAGCGATGTGACGGTGATCGCGCCGGGCCGACCCTTGTCAAAGATCTGCACATAGAGCGCCGCAAGGCTATCATATGTTCCGGCCTTGGTGGCGACGGTCTGCTGAAGCGGCGTTCTCCCCACAATTGTCGTGGAAACCACTGAAACAGGTTGTGACGAGGTTGGCCCGGGAACTGACGTTGCGCTGTCGACACCGCTTCCACCGCCACAAGCAGAGAGCAGGGCCATGGCGCTCAATGCCCCGACGGCTCGAAAATGATCGCTCATCATTGCCCTTCTCCTTCCTTGCGAAGGACATCGGGCTATCACAAATACGCCGCGCCATCGGCGAAGGCAGGCCAAAATCTGCATCAATCCATGGCAAAGATTGGGTGAAGCCGCACGTCACTTACCGTTCGTAGCGCAAGGTCAGACCGATCCTGCATCCGTCGCCAAGGATCAGATCGGTGGGGCGCGGGGTGCCGGGATAGAAGGCTGGCTGCCGACCAACGGCAACCCGGAGATAGCGAAAGTTGGTGAGGTTGGTGCCCCATATATCCAGCCATGCTGGGCCAAGCGGCATCGACATACGGGCGTTCACGAGCGTGCGCGCGCCATAAGCGAGACCATCGATCTGTCGGTCGAAAACATTGCCTTGATGGCTGATGTCGATGCGTAAACGCGTCCCGCTGAACGCAACCAATGGCGGCGCGAACGTGATTCCCGCCGTCCAGCTTGTCTCTACCGCGCGTGCCGGAACATTATCCGAGATGTCGGCGACCAGCTGGCCGGGATTGATCTGGCTGAGACGCAAGATGCATAGGCTGGACGTCGTGACCCCCGGTCCCAATCCGCAAAAGGCGTTGCTACCAGGATCCTCACTGTTCTTCTTGAAGCGCGGATGCGCGTAACTGTAGGCAAGGTCGAAGCTCAGCCAGCGCGATGGCACGAATTCACCGCCAAATTCGATGCCCTGGGTGTGGATACCCGCCGTATTTCGGATGATGAGTGCGGCAACCGAAGGCGTTGAAGGGAAACCGAGGATCTGGGTGCTGCTCCAGTTGATATCGTATACAGTCAGCCTGGCCGAACGCACCAATCCTGTTCCTGCGTAGGAAAGGCCTGTCTCGGCGATCCAGTTGGTTTCCGGTTTGAACTCCTGTTCAGGCGGCAGGAGATTGGGGAGCGCGTTGATCCCGCCCGATCGCGAACCTCGGGCGTAAGAGGCATAGATCAACCAGTCGCTCGCCGGCCGATAGTCGATGCTGATGCGCGGCGTCAGATCGAGGAAATGCCGAGCGCCCAAACTCTTGCCGAAGCTCGGTACGAAACTGGCCTTGCGGCTGTCCACGACCAGACGTTCCCAATTGGCCCGCAGCTCGCCGCGAACTCGCATGGCATCCCCGAGACGCTGATCGGCGGTGGCGAAGAGGGCGACGGTGCGCCGATGGTCGGCTGCGTCGTTTTGAACGATCAGGCGTGCATCCGGGTCGTCGACAAGCGCTGCATTGATCGTTGCGAGCGGCCCTACCCGTAGCGGATTGGCAAGAACCAGCGAAGTGAACCGTTCATTGGCTGCTAGTGCGCCTCGCTCCGCGCCATAGGCGAAGTTTGTCCGCTCACTCTGTTGCGTCCAGAACATCGTGACGCCCGCCAGCCACGAAAAACGGCGATCGCCCGTGCTCCGAACCCGGAACTCCTGCGCGATTTCGCGAGCGGATGACGGGTGGCGTTGAACGATGTTGACACGTTGCAGGCGAAGGACAGCAATGGTCTGGCTGCCCGGTCCGCTGCAATTCACCCCTAAAATGCAAACGCCGTAAATCTCCCCATCGGCGCCGCCGTCGAAATCGCGATATGCGTCCGCATCGGCACGGTAATAGCTAGTGTCCGAAAGCAGTTCGATCTCGTCCAGATCAAGCCGAAGATGCAGGGCTACCTGGCCCGTGCGAATATGGCTGTCGGGTATGCCGGGCGACAGCGACAGCCGGGTCGGTATCGGTGCCAACCCACAAAAATAGCTCCAGGCTCCCGACGCCGGATCGCGCCCGCCACAATTATATTGATGATAATCCAGGCCGGCGAAGGGCGGTTGATTCATCCGCGTAGTACCGTAGCGCGCGGACAGCCTAGCCGAGAGAGGTCCTATGCCATCGCGGGTGGCGATCGTTGCGGCGATCGCGAATTTGCGGATGTTGCCGAGATGCTGCCCCGGCCGCGCTGCATTCTCCCAAGTTCCGTCTGCTTGCCGCCAGCTTGCGGCAAGCCGCACCTTGAATATTTGCCCGATCGGCCCCGACATTGCTCCGCGTAGGCCATAAAGTGCATCCGTGCCGAGATTGGCTGAGGTGCTGATGAAAATCTTCTCGGTGGGTTTCGCCGGCACATAATGGATGAGTCCGGCGAAACTGCTATGGCCGAACAGGGCGCTCTGCGGCCCCTCGACAACCTCGATTCTTTCCAAATCCAGCGGCTCGATATCGATCCCGTCGCGATTGGCCTGATAGACGCCGTCGACGAACATGCCGACTGAATCCCCTGCGATGCTCGGCTGGTTCTGGCCCCTGAGTGTGGGGAAGGAATTAGCTCCTCCCCAGATCGCCTCAAAGGAGAGACCGGGAACCCGCGCGGCAAGCGCCTGAAGGCTCTCGACTGAACCGGATGCTATGTCGCTGGCGGGGACGACATTGATCTTGAGCGGGACATCGAGTGCCTTCTCCTCGACTCTCCGTGCGGTCACGACAATGGTGGAATCCGCCACCGTCTGGGCAAGGGATTGGGAGGAAATTGCAAGCAGGATCGGAAGGCCTTTTGGCAAGATCATTCTCCCCCCCGCGAACCGCACAACGCCCACTCAGATCCGGTAGGTTCGCACAGGCACCTTGCCCGCCCGCCGCAGGGCCTCGAGCCGTGCGCGTTGGTCGCGGGCCGACTGCCGGCACATCTCGCCGATCGCCCTGAACCTTGGATCATCATGGATCGGCGCCCAGATCGGATCACGATTGGTGAGATACCACCAATGACGGATATCATGACCTGTCTCGATCGACGCCCGGAGGTTGCTGAGCGCCTCATTGCGATCGCCGAGCAGCATCATCGCTGCGGCGCGGTACCGCATGATCCCGCCCATGCCGTAGCTGGGATGCGTATCGATCCAGCGCACCAGATCGCCCAGCACGTGCATTCCCGCCGCCTTGTCACCCTTGGCCAGTAATATCTGCGCAAGCGGAGGTGCGGCGATCATCTGCGCGATGCTTGTTACCTTGGGCTGTCGGAGATCAAATCCGTAACGCGACGCGATTTGTTCGGCCGCACGATCATATTGTCCCGTATGCAACGCAGCGTCGCGGATCGCCTCGGTCCAGCCCCAATTCGAATATTCATTGAAGAGGAAGCCACGCGGATCATAAGCGGCAGCGGCGGCGCGTTGCCAATCCCCGACATATTCGGCGAACAGCACCCGCGTGGAATCCCGGCTTGCAGGCGTCGTTGCGGCAACTGCCCGCGCCGCCGGCAAATCGTTGACGTCGAGGTAGAAGGCGGAAGCAAAGTGCGCGCCAAGGGGGTTTTGCGGGTCATTCGCGATGGTACGCTCGATCAATTCAAGCGCCTCGGCGGTCTCGCCGTGAAACATCCAGCGTCGGAACGCATACCGATTGGCAAGAATATAGTTTTGCGGGTCGATCTCGAGTTCATGTGCCAGCAGCTTCTCGATCTGCTCGGGCGGAAGATGGCTCCAACGGCGCTGAACCGACCACCAGCGCGTGCGGGGCGAAAGCGGATCAATTGACAACACCTTGTCGATCAGGGGCTTTCCTTCCTGACCGATCGCACCGCTATTCCTCAGGGCACTGCGGTCGAGAAATTCAGCGAAAGCAGTCAGGCCGCGACTGTTGCTCGGGTCCAACTCCGCCGCACGCCGGAAGAGGCGCTCACGTTCGGTAGCGGGCAGATCGGACCACATCGCCTTTGCGAAAAGCGCCGGCCCGGAATCAGGACTACGCTCAAGCGCCCTGTCGATCAGCGGCTGATAGCGTTTACGATAGGGAGCGAGGTCGTCCTTGCGAAGATCGGCGCCTTGCATCCGCGCATCGAACAGCGCGGCCAGCGCATCGGCGAAATCGGGATCATATTTGACGGCCCTTTCGAACTGTGCGGCGGCGGCATCGGTCTCTGCGACGGTGAAGCGCCCAAGCAGCGACTTGCCCTTCAGATAAGCGAGATAGGCATCGCTGTTGCGAGTGGTGATCGGGACGGGAGCCAGCGCGCCTAAACCCCTTGCCCGCGCTTCAAGTGAAGCGGAGACATGATCCGCGATGCGATCCTGCAGGGCGTACAGCCTTTTCACCGGCCAATCAAACCGCTCTGACCACAGACGGACATCGCCGCGAGCATCGATGACGAAACACGTGACGCGTAGCATCTCGCCAACGCGCTGAACACTGCCCTTGATGATGTAGGCGGCGTTGAGCTGTACGCCCGCCTCCTTGGGCGAAGCGCCCGCAACAGGGCTGAGCAGCGAAGATTCTCGCGCAATGACGGTCAGGCCGCCGACAGAGGACAGACGATTGAGCACCATCTCTGGAATACTGCGGGCGATGAAGGCATCCGCCGGATCGCTGCTGAGATTATCAAACGGGAGCACCGCCACGCGCACTGGTCCCATTTGCGCCACCGAGTTACGCTCCGATAACAGCCGCCAGGTCGTCACCCCGCCGAGCGTGGCGACGCTCAGGGCAACGGCTGCCATTATCGGCTTTCCACGCCATCGCACCTGGGCGGGCCGAGGCCGTCCACCCGTTGATGTCCCCGCACTCGGATCGATCCGGACCGGCTGGGAGAGCAGTTGATAACCGACGCCACGACGCACCGAGAAATAACGGGGCGTCTTGGGATCGTCGCCCAGCGCATCTCGAAGGAGCTTGGCGCGCTGCTTAACCGTCTCCCCATTTACGTAGATCCCGGTCCAGACCTGATCCATGAGGTCATCGACCGACAGCACATTTGGCGCGCCGCGGATCAGCGCGAGCAGGAACTTGAACGAAAGCTGCGGCAGTGGGATCGCCTGGGCACCTCGAGTGACGAACTGCCCACCTACGTCGACTAAGAGATCGCTGACTTGCCAGCGTTCGGTTTCGGTCTCTGGCATCCAAGTGACTCTATGTTGGCCACCGCCCACAACTCGCTAGCGACGTCCCCCAACGGCTTGCCGCCAGACATCTAGCACAAATCCGCTGCCTCGACAGGATGCAACGGGCATTTTCCAACTCTTTGCCATTCCTTCACCGTGGAGTTCTTTCGCCCCCCGCGCGGTCATTGGGAATTTCTCAGGCTACTATACCAGTGGATTGATTGTGCCGCCGCTACGAGCTGCTGTTACATCATTCATTAATTTGATAGTTGGTGGCCGATTGATTTAAGGGCGTTTCCGACCCAATAGCCGTCATTCGCGACTATGCCGCGTACCCTCGAAAGCGGCTCTTTCTGCATCTTGGGCGGTTAAAAATATGCGTGTGTGAGGCCAGCTGCCATCGCCAGAATTGGTGTTCCAAGTAAGGTGGACGATCGCGTAGCGACCATCATGCGGCATTGCCATTACGTCATCGTCAGCGTCACTTCGTGCCACAATCTTCGCATCAGTCTGCCAAAGATCGTGATCCCTGCCAATTTCCAGATGGTCATGGGTATCTCCTCCTAGTGGCGGAGGACGCAAGATCCCCATGGCTCGATCCCATGCCGATCTGTGTCGCTCCTGCGTTTCGGACGAAGACGGGATTTGTCGCAGCGTTGAAACGTCAGCAAGCGCCGGGAATGTCAGCTGAAGACGCTTCAACTCGCTCTCGTCAATCTTGGAGGCGAAGGCTCGGGCCGCCTCACGGCGCGCTGGGGCACCGAGTTCTTGCTGAGCTTCGTGAAGATATTGATCGACGGTGCGAAAGGTCAGGCCGAGGAGCGGCGCGATTTCTTTTGAAGTGGCGCCTGCAAGAACGCGGAGCAGGCATGCTCGTTGGCTGTCGGTGAGGCGGGCTAATGATCGACCCTGCACTGCTCTACTGCTATCCAAATCGTAAGCAGAGAAAACCGCAAAATCCTATTAGATCAAGTGTTTAAGTGCTGCCATTCTGAGATACTAATCGGCCATTGTGGTTTTGAAAGGAATTGCGAGCCGTATAGTATAAATCTGACATCCGCCCTTCTCGTAAGATTGGCTTGGCGGCAGGTCAGTATGATCGAAATCCCTACGATTGAAATGTCCCGTTCGAGGGCTGGGGCGGCAACTATGAGCGTTCGTTACCTGAAACTTGCAAACTATTGAATCCGCCGACCGCGCCCGTCAGTGATTGATAAAACCTCATTTCCTCTCGTCCGCTCACCGGAAGCCGGCTCAGCCCCGGCCGGGCAGTTAACAGTTAAGGGATTACGACTGAGAAAATTCATCAAGCATGCCATTGCCGGTCAAGATGACAGTGAGCATATCGTCATGAAGCTGCTGCCGGTAAGAACGTGCCGCATCGGCGAACCTCCTGCTGGAATTCTTAAGCCGCACCCGCTATATGACCATCTAAATAGTCAGGAGGCTTTCATGGATACCGTTAATCTTGCGGATGCCAAAGCCCATCTGAGCGAGTTGGTCGATCGGGTCGAGGCAGGCGATTCGATCGACATCACCCGTCGCGGCAAGCCGGTTGCGCGGCTTACTGCCGTGGCTAGGCCGCGCAAGGCGATTGATGCCACGCTGCTTCGATCGCTAACAGCAGGGATGCCGCCACAGTCCCGGACTGCCGCCGATCTCGTGCGGTCGATGCGGGACGGCGATCGCTATTGATGCTCTATCTCGACACATCGCTGATCGTCGCGGCGCTGTCCAACGAAGCGATGACGCCGCGCGTTCAGGCCTGGCTCGTGGAACAGGATCCGGCGCTGCTCCGGATTAGCGATTGGACCATCACTGAGATGTCTTCCGCCATGGCGATCAAACTGCGAACCGGGCAGGTCAGCTTGGAGCAGCGCGCCGCGGCGCTCGCCATGTTCAACAAGCTCATTTCCGAGAGCTTCACCGTGCTGCCGGTGACGGGCGGGCAGTTCCGGGCTGCTGCAAGGTTTGTCGATCAACATGTGCTTGGACTCTGCGCGGGGGATGCGCTGCATCTTGCCATCGCGTTCGAACATGGCGCCACGGTGCAAACGTTGGACCAGCGGCTTGCTGACGCGGGACCGGCGCTCGGTGTGCCGACGCAGTTGCTAGCATGATCCAGGCCTTCTCGATCTTAAGGGGTCTGCTCGAGAGCCCCCATGGCAGGTGACTGTTCCGACGAACTCGAGCTGATCACTGCCATTGCCGGGAAGTATGATGTGTCCGATTGTGGTGCCCCAATAGCGTCCTGGGCCGCGCCGGCGAGGACCATATCCTCGCCTCTGAGCGTGCCAGGCTGATCACTGGCGATCGGACCGATTTTGCGCCCGGAAAAACTAACTTGCCGTGTGGACCAATTTTTCCCGATCACCTCAGTTGGTCTGCCTTGAGACAATTGGTCCAATTCTGGAGAGAGCCCGTTTGGGGGAAAGGATAGGAGAATTGTATGGGACGTCAGCGATTTACGCCGGAGCAGATTATCGCGAAGCTGCGTGAGGTGGATGTGAATGTCGATCGGTCCTACCGCGGGCTCTCTTTCGGGGAAGCGTTAGTCACTGATATAATAAGAAATACTGGTGCTGCCGGTGAGGATTGAACTCACGATCTCAGCCTTACCTATGATGTGCTCTATGGGCTGAGCTTAAAGGCTAGACCGGATCAATTCATATCTACGCCGTTATGCCTAGCCCCCGAGTCAGCGAACGATCAGGCCAATACATGTTCTATACGCCCATCAAGCGGCACGCGCCTCGAAAGACGCAATCTTTCCTGGCAGATGACGTGCACGATCTGGCCCAGCTCTTCGACACGCGCACTCGGCTAAGCTAACTCCTGATCGGAAATACGATAATGCTTTGAGTAGCCTGCCTTCACATAAGCGTCCTTGAGCTTCTCGAACATCCCGCGGTCTTTCCGCGACGCCATCGGCCAGATGCCCTGCAGCCGCCGGTCAAACCGTTCGGCCCGGGTGCGCACGGCGGCGTTACGGCTCGGTAACGGCGAACGCCGGCTCTTCCTGGTTCTCGCGCCCCGCTGCTAGCCATTTGTTCTATTATGCGGTCAAGAGCAAAAATTAAGTTTAAATGCCGGGCCGTGCTGCTAACGATGCGGCGAGTCCTAGCGAAGAATTCGGCGAGGCCGCGGGGTAAGTCTGCGAGGGAAGCGACGGCGGCTTTCCCAGTATCCGGCTGATCTCGTTGCCATCGGGTGGTTGGAGAGAGGCATGAACATTCCGTTCCCTACGGGACTGCGCGAGAAATGGGCGGCAGATGCCGGCCCGACGATGCGCATGCTGATCGGCGGCGAATGGGTCGATGCCGACGATGGCGCACGCTTCGCCTGCACCGATCCTTTTACCGGGCAGGAATGGGGCAGCGTGCCCCAGGCAACCGAGACCGACGTCGATCGTGCGGTCCAAGCGGCGCATCAGGCATTCGAAGCCGGCGTCTGGCGCCATACGCCGGCCGCCGGCCGAGCGGCTGCGCTGCGCAAGCTCGGCGACCTGATCGAGGCGCGCGCCGAGGAGATCGCGCGCACCGAAGTCCGTGAGAACGGCAAGCTGTTCAGCGAAATGTACTACGGCGCGCTCGGCTTCGCCAGCGATGCGCGCTTCTTCGGGGCGCTGGCCGAAACGGTGCACGGCTATACGATCGACCGGCCGCTGCCGGGCTTCAGCGCCTGGACGCGGCGCGAGCCGATCGGCGTCATCGCGGCGATCACGCCGTGGAACACGCCTCTCAACCTGCTTGGCTGGAAGCTTTTCCCTGCCCTTGCCACCGGCAACTCGGTCGTCATCAAGCCATCGGAAGTCACGCCGATCTCCACGCTGATGATCGGCGAACTGATCACCGAGGCGGGCATCCCGTCCGGCGTCGTCAACATCGTGACCGGCGCCGGTGCGGTCGGCCAGGCGCTGGTATCGCACCCGCTGGTCGACAAGATCTGCTTTACCGGCTCGGGCGCGACCGGTGCCAAGATCGCCGCTATCGCGGCCCAGCGGCATGCTCGGGTCTCGCTCGAGCTGGGCGGCAAGTCGCCGAACATCGTGTTCGACGATGCCGATATCGACGCAGTGCTCGCCGGGATCGCCTCGGGCCTGTTTTCGACGGCCGGTCAAGCGTGCAACGCCGGTTCGCGCATCCTCGTACAGCAGGGCGTCTACGATGCCTTCGTCGACCGCTTGGCTGCTCTGGCCCGCAGCGTGCGCTGGGGCGACCCGCTCGATCCGGGCTCGCAGATGGGTCCCCTGTCCTCGAACGCTCAGCTCGCCAAGGTGACCTCTTACTTCGATTGCGCGCGCGACGAAGGACTGCGCGTGGTCGCTGGCGGCAACCGGCCGGACCATGGCGGCTTCTTCGTCGAGCCGACGATCTATGCCGACGCCGCGATGGATTCCCGCCTGGTGCTAGAGGAGATCTTCGGCCCGGTCGCCGTGGTCATTCCTTTCCAGGACGAGGCGGAGGCCATCCGGATCGCCAACGATACGCGCTTCGGGCTGGCCGCCGGCGTCTGGACCCGCGACCTGGCGCGCGCGCATCGCATGATCGAGGCGGTTCGGGCCGGAACCGTCTGGGTCAACACCTACCGCGTCGGCGCCCACACGAT
>Ga0207641_10000046_pt1 | contig 180836 bp, 168 predicted proteins | sample KBSSwiS62_FD_184306 | JGI IMG/M metagenome (GOLD analysis project Ga0207641, IMG submission 184306) | Switchgrass rhizosphere microbial communities from Kellogg Biological Station, Michigan, USA - KBS Switchgrass S6-2 (SPAdes) (version 2) | ecosystem: Host-associated > Plants > Roots >... | reverse complement strand
TCTTCTGTAATCTCAAAGTCTTTCGCAGGATCGCCACCCGCTACGAAAAGACCGATCAGAGCTATCGCGCCATGATCAGTCTCGCTGCACTCAAAATCGCCCTTCGCTAAATGTCCACAGCCCTTAGAGAGGGGCAGACGATCATCTCCGCTCCAGAACGATCGTCCGTTCATTGCGTGAATGCGCATATGAAGGGCGAGCGTCGGAAAGGCCGATTGGGCCCAAGTCATCGCCGCCAAGCTTGCTCCTCATCGGAACAGCGAACCGACACGACTTGGGAAAGTAAAACCGCCGGCTGGACGTCTGGGAAGGGCGGTATCACGAAACCAACTGGAGGCGCGCACGCATAGTCCACCTGGACACCATCAGGGCAGCTACGACCAATAGCCCTGCTGCGAGGCCCAGCCATACTCCCACTCCGCGGAGCGGCGTCCAAAAGGCGAAGTAGCCGCCGAGAAGGATCCCGATACCCCAATATCCTATCGCCGCGAAGATCATTGGGATGCGGGTATCATGCAGGCCGCGCAGAACTCCGGCGCCAATGGCTTGCGTGCAGTCGACCAGCTGGAAAAGAGCAGCGATGGTCAAAAATGACATCCCCAGAGCGACTACATGGTCATTTGCTGGGTCAGTCACATCAAGAAAAATGGCCATAAGAGCTCGTGGCATTGCAATCAGTATCGCCGCGGTTGCTGCTGCGAGCGTTGCCCCCAGGGAAAGAGCGAGCCAGCCTGCGCGGGCGACGCCCGCAGAATCTTTCTGGCCGAACCGCAGTCCAACGCGGATCGTTGCAGCTTGGCCGATCCCCAGCGGCACCATGAAGCACAAAGCGGCGATCTGGATCGCGATCGCATGTGCCGCCAACTCGGCACGGCCCAGTCGGCCCATCAAGAAGGCAGAAGCGTTGAAGACGGTCACTTCAAGAGCGAGCGTAATGGCGATCGGCAGACCAAGTTGCCAAACATAGGCAAAGCGTGACCAGTCGGCGACCCAGAAGCGCCCAAAAAGATGGTATCGGGAGAACTTGTGATCGAAACAAAGAATAAGGACTACGCTCACTAGCATGAACAATGCCGAAAGAGAGCTGGCGAGGCCTGCGCCGAACAGACCTAGATGCTGCGAACCCAAATGCCCGAAGATCAAACACCATCCCGCCAGAAAATTTACGGGAATAGCAGCGATGACGATCGCTACGCCCCACGCCGGTCTTTCAAGCGCGCCCAGAAAATTTCGTAGAACGAAGAAAATGAGGAATGGCAATAACGCCCATTGCAAGCCGTGCATGAGGCTGCCGGCGCCGGCTGAAAGATCAGGGTCTTGGCCCAGACCGACTAATATTCTCTCACTATGCCAGAGCACTATCCAGATAGGTATGCATAGCGTTGCTACTGCCCAGGTAGATTGACGCACCGTTCGCCTTACATCACGAACTGAATTTGCCTTTCGGCCCCGCTCGCGGGCAATCATTGGCGATACCGCCGTGCCAACACCCATGCCAAAGACCAAAAAACCATTGTAAAGATTTATGGCCAATGCGCCCGCTGCCACTGCATCTGGCCCAAGGTGGCCCAACAGGAGAAGATCGGTCGCTGCAATCAGCGACCATGCGAGATTTCCAACGACTAGCGGCAATGCCAGGAGAAGCAAGGCGCGCCCTTCAATGATCCAAGTTTGGGGCACCATGACGCGGTCTTTAGCGAAGCTATATCACATATTGCAAATTGCTTCGTAGGCCTGCTGGGCAAGCCAAATGCAAAATCAGATTACGGGTATAGTAGGGTAGGCCGGTGTGAAGTTGCAATTTGCATAAGCGGCGGCGCAGAAACGATCGAAAGCATTGGCGCATTCTGCCAAACCGGCCCGTTTCCGACGCATTCCCGAGTGACGGCCAACGAGTCTCCTGAAAATCCTCTTACTAAGTGACCCTCTGCCAGATGTTGAATAGCAGCACCGCGCCCGTAACGATTGCGGCGGGATAAATAAGACGCGGGCGCTCGTAGGGATAAGGCGCTTTGAGCTTACCGTTCCATTTTTCCCGCATGGCACGCCTCCCTGATTCTGCCGCCATTGTCCCATTTCTTTACATAGATCGCCATCCCCCTCGAAAGTTGAACGCAAGAAAGGTTGACGGATCCCGCATGGACTACGCCAACGATGCGGCCGTATCGATCACGCGTGATTGATACGATGCGCAACGGGCCAGCCCTCATGGCTCTGCCAAGGCTGTTCCAGCTAGCTTGGGCGTCACCCGACGCGCATATGCGGCCTTTACGGCAATGGCCCGGCATCTCTGGAGCATCGATCCCCAGCAGGCGGATTCGGTCTTTCCCGCATCGAATAGTGTCGCCGTCTATGGCATGGCAGGCCAAGGATGCCGCAATGAGGATCGGCAAGGCCAGCAAGATCAGTCCCTGGCCTTGTCAGCTATGTCCATAAGATCCCTGGCTGCCTCCCGGTCTTCCTCGCTGCTGAAAGCCACATCCAGTTCGGGCGAGGCATCAAACATGTAGAGGAACGCCCATAAGGCAAAACGCCTCGCGCGATCCCTCTCCAGCCCAAGGTCGACCCTGGCGTGTTCGATCCCAGCTTCCAGTGCAGACGCTGGAAGCTCAGCAAGCTCAGTGGTGCCGAAATATCGTCGCAATTGATCGTCCAGATCCATCTTCACCCTATGAGCTGGGCGAGCGTGCCAGACAAGTCCTGCGAAGAAGGTTGAACAGGCAATGTCGGGCAGGGGGCCGCAAAGTACGGGGCCGACGACTATGCTGCGGGTTCGAACGTCGTTCCCCGCTACTGCCGCACAGCGAAGTGTCCGCTCTATTCTATTCCAACCGCAGCCTTGACGTCATCCCAGGCCAGAAGCTTGAAATTCTGCGCGTCCGGGCTGTTATCGCCATCCTGAGCCACGAAAAGCCCGCCGGGATATCCCGGGCCAAAATCTCCTATGGCAAGCTCGATGCCGTCGGTATCGCTCGTGCCGTCGACCTTGCCGGGCGTGATGCGGAAGCGTCCTGCAGGTTTCCCGGAAGGCAGATGATAGAGGGTATAGGCATTGTCGCCCTGGCTGGAGGCGATCAGATATCCGCCATCAGCGCCCATGGGCGCGAGGGCGAGGCCTTCGCTGTCCGCCACAAGCATTTTCCCATCAACGGTGGCGAACCGAACCGGAGCGGGTTGCACCTGGGAGAGGTCGAAGCGCCAGATGGCGGCATCCTCCTCCGACACATAGAGCAGACCCGTGCGATCGTCGATCACGCACCCTTCTGACAGGGTTGTGTTCGTCATCACCCGCGTTGCCGTAATAGTCGGCAGCGCGCCGGATACATCAAGCGTCATGTCGAGGATTTTCCCCGGCTTGATGATGATAACGGCATGCAGCGCGCCACCGGTCCTGCCCATGCAGAAGCCATAGGCCTCACCCGTTCCGGCCGGGAGCGTTGCGATGTGTGTAAGCGCAGCGCTGGCGGGATCGAGTGTGAACAGCGCAAGCTTGGCCTGGGCGCGATCGGTTCGATCGCTGGCGGCGACGAGGATCGACGGCTTGCCGTTGACGATGACGCCGTCCCGCAGGTCGATATTGTTTATCGCACCGGCGGGCAGGAAGGACCGCGCAGCCCCATCCAGCCCATAGACATAAATGCCGGCTTTCTTGTCCGTGCCGATAATCAGGCTGGCAGCGGGCTTGGCAACATTATGCCAGATCGCCGGATCGTCTGCAGCATCGGCCTTGTCGGTCCCGACAGGAGCCGTTTCTGCCCGTGCGGTGATGGACACGGCGGGAGCTGCGTTGGCGATCCGTTGCTCTACCGGAATTTCCTTTTCTCCGCCCGTCGCACAGGCGGCGAGCGGGAACAGGATCGCCGCAGTAATGAGCGCATGTTTGATCATAATCAAAAGCTCGCCGAGATGCCGAATTTGGCCGTCCAGCTATATTCTTCATATTGCAGAAGCCGGCGGCTGCCGCCGAGATTCTGATAGGCGAAATAGGGTGCGTTGGTTGCGTTCACCCATTCCGCCGAGAGGCGGACACCCGGCAGGATCCGATATTTCGCACTTAGATCGAGCTGGAACAGGTCCGACACATAGCGATCCGAGCTGGCATCATCGCCCACTTCGTCCAGATATTTGTCACGATATGAACCGGCGATGCGCAAACTGAGTGGCCCCTTCTCATAGCCAAGCACGGCGTTGAACGTATGCTTCGACGATGACATGAGCGGGATTTTGCGGGGATCGGACGCATCGCCATCCGTGAACACCGTACCGGTGGCGTCGGTGTAGGTATAATTGAGTTGCGTCAGCAGCCCATCGAATGGCGCTGGCAGGAAGTCGAACGCCTGGCTGTAGCTGAGTTCGATGCCCTTCACCTTGGCCGAGTCGCCGTTGACGAAGGTCGTTGCCTGATCCAGCGTAACACCGTTGTAGAGCACGTCCGCGGACACCGTCTGGACGACATAGTCCTTGATGTCCTTATAGAAGAAGCCCGCAGAGAGAGCGGCATTGCGGCCGAAATAATATTCGATCGACGCGTCGGCGTTCCAGGCCTGGTAGGGCTTCAGGTCCGGATTGCCAAACTCGCCCTCATTATCCTCGATCAAGGCGCGCGGCGCGAGTTGCGACAGCTTGGGCCGGACAAGGCTTTTATATCCTGCTGCACGCAGCACGATGTTGCGGACTGGCTCATAGCGGATTGTCAGGCTGGGCAGCCAGTTGGTGTAGCTCCGGCGAAAGGTTTGCGACGCGATGTCGACGCCTTCTTCCTGCGTGACATTGCCGTCATCATCCTCTTCCTCGGGAATGACGGTCAGGATGTTGCCGGTGATGCGGTTCTTGGTCCGCTCCATGCGAACGCCGCCAATGATACGGAAGGTGCTGCTGTCCCAACGGCCGAGCAGATAGGCTGCGGTGATGTCCTCATCGACGCTGTAGTCGGACTCGGCCGAGGCGCTGAGCGAATCGAGATCGTTCAGCTCGAACGATGACAGGTTGGTGTTGAAGAATTTCCGCGAACTTTTCTTAGCAGGAACGGGATCGATCGTGGCCAGGCCATAATCCTGCTCGCCCAGCACATCGGCGAGGGTGAAGTCGCCGTCATATCCATCATAGATGTCGAATGTCGCATTATACGACTTTTTCCGCCAGCGCTGCTTGCCGCCGGCCTGAACGGTGAAGTCGCCACCATCCATGGCGAACACGCGCGAGAGGTCGGCCTTGATGGCATATTCCTCGTCCTGGGAGTCGCTCAGCGTCGTGCGCTCCAGCTTGTCGAATTCATACTCTGAAGGATCAAGGAAATCGGCCTGCCCCGCGGTGATGGCATAGGCCGTCATCTTGGGCTTGCTATAGTCGAAGGTGACGCCGAAATCGTCGCCATCGTCGAATTTGCGCTCGAAATTGATGGGGTCGATCGACCCGTTCTCGCGCTCTGTCGACTTGGCCCAGCTGCCCGAATAGGTCAGCTTCCAAGGTCCAGTCTCGGTCTCGCCACCCAGCGTGATCGATCGGATCTTCTGGGATTCGAAACGGTCCTTCAGGTCGCGCTGAACGCTGATCTCGCCATCAGCGGAATCGAAGCTGGCGGTCGTATCCGTCCCGCTGCTGGGGGCTTCATCCATTTCGAAGGTAAGACGTCGGCGATATTCCTGATCGTCGAACTGGCTGTAGAGGCCGCGCGCATACAGCGTGGTGCTATCGCCGGCCTTGAAGTCGAAGGAAAGCGAGGAACTGATGCGTTTACGCGTCACGTCATAGTCGCGATATTCCATCGTATCGGCAAATACCGTGCCGTCATCGGCGATGTCCCAGCCGTCCGATTCCATATTGTCGGTGGCGAACTTGCGGCGATAATAGGACAGGCCGCCCGATACGCCGATAGTGTCACTCAGCTTGGTGGAAAAATCGAAGCTTCCCTTGGGCGACAGTGTATCGGTCAGGTCGTTATAGCTGCCTTCCAGGTTGACCTTATACAGGTCCTTTTTCCGGTCGAAGGCGCTGGTGGTGTGGATTTCCACCGATGCGCCGATCGTGTCGCCGTCCATGTCCGGCGTCAGCGACTTCTTCACCTCGATGGATTCGATCAGATCGCTCGAGATCACGTCGAGCGCCACGGAGCGGACATCGGATTCGGGCGCCGGCAAACGCACACCATTGACCGACGAAGAGTTGAGTTCCGGATCGAGGCCGCGAACGGAGACGAACCGTCCCTCGCCCTGATCATTGAGGATGTTGATGCCCGGCAGTCGGCGCAGCGATTCTGCGACGTTCTGGTCCGGGAACTGCCCGATGGCGTCGCGGGTCAGGACGCTTTCAACGCCATCGGCGGCACGCTGGCGCGAGAGGGCGGAGGCCTGGTTTGCGATTTGTCCGACCACGATGATCGAGCCGTCAACATCCGATCCAACTTGAATATTGGCGGTGACGATCCCCGTCTCGGGTACGGTGACGGATGTCGTCACCACGTCGGCGCCGACATAGCGGGTCTCGATCGTGTAGGTGCCGGCAGGCACCTCCGGGAAGCGATAGCCGCCGTCGCGGCCTGCCTCGGCGATGCGGTTCAGCTCGACAATGCGCAGTTGGGCGCTTTGCAACGCACGAGTGCCGGTGCCGTCGGACACCATGCCCGCGATCGTGCCGGCGAAAGCCGATGCCGGCATAAGCAAGGCAAGGGCAATGGCGGCGCGACTGGCGCCGGAAATGAGGCTGTTCATGCTGTGCTCCCCTGAAGAGTTGGAGAGCCCCTGTCAGTTCAACCTTACGCTTTCATGATATCTAGACTTCATAAGCGTTACGAAATGAAGTCAGTTTGATTACGGCGTCGGCCGTCGCACCACGACCTTTCAGATTTCTTTTTTGCTCCGGTCGAGAAGGCAAACCGCTGCGTCGCCAGAATGCCGCAAGCATTTGCAGCGCCTAGCCACGTTGACTGCTGGTACGACATCTCTCTAACAGAGCGACGGATGCCCACTCGACAATCCAAATTTGCAAGCTGAATGGGTAATTTGGGTTACGGTCGATACCAGCGAACTGACCTGGCCATCGCTTGAAATAGCCCATGTTCCAGAGCCAAGGGAGGTTCGCTGTCAGCAAATTGGAAGCTCAGAGGTAGGAGCCACAAAGGGTTGCCTATAGGAGGTTTATTTCGCCCATCCATCAGCTGCCTCTTTGATCGTATCTAGGAACTCGGCGGCGCTCGCCAGATAAGCTTCGCGAACTTCCGGTTTCATACGATCCCAATTAGCGTACATGTTGGACATGCGATGGTTTTGGCGAAAGCGGCGCTCATGCCGAGCGAGGAAATCCCAGTAAAGCGCGTTGAAGGGACAAGCGTCCGCGCCGACCTTCTGCTTCACGTCATAACGGCAGAGCCGACAATGATCCGACATCCTGTCGATATAGGAGCCTCCTCCGGCATAAGGTTTGGTGGCGAGGCGACCGCCGTCGGCATGCTGGCTCATGCCCAACACATTGGGAAGCTCGACCCATTCATAGGCATCGGCGTAGACCACGAGGAACCAATCCGCCACGTCATGCGGCCGGACGCCGGCCAGCATCGCGAAATTGCCTAGCACCATCAGGCGCTGGATGTGATGCGCATAAGCGTGATCTCGCGTGTTGCGGATCGCTTCGGCGAGGCAAAGCATATCGGTCTCGCCGGTCCAATAGAATTCCGGCAGGGGACGGGTTGCTTTGAGTGTATTCATTACGGCAACGTCCGGCATCTCCATCCAATAATATCCGCGGACATATTCCCGCCAGCCAATGATCTGGCGGATAAACCCCTCAGCTGCATTGAGCGGCGCTGCACCTTCTGCGTAGGCATTGGCGGCCGCTTGTGCGACCTCTAGCGGGGTGAGCAACCCCAGGTTTAGCGCCGGGCTCAACCAGCTATGGTAGAGCCAGTCCTGACCTGTCACCATCGCGTCTTGATAGGCGCCAAAGCTGGGCAAGGCAGTCGTGATGAAATGACGCAATGCTCGGCGCGCCTGTCCGGCATTAATGGGCAGCGCGAATTTATCGAGCCTGCCAAAATGCCGACCAAACCGTTCCTCGACCAACGCCAAGACCTCTTGCGTGACGTCGTCAGGTTGAAAGTGCATCGGCTCGGGATAGTTAAGGCCACGCTTGGGCGGCTTTCTATTTTCCTTGTCGAAGTTCCACTGTCCGCCCTTCGGCTTGTCGCCGTCCATCAGCAAACCGGTCTTGCGACGCATTTCGCGATAGAAGAATTCCATGACAAGGTCGTTTCTCGCCTGCGCCCAGCTCTGGAATTCCAATATGCCGCAGATGAAGCGATCATCCGGGACAATGTCGACGGGAACGCCGAATTTCTCAGCCCATGTGTCGATCATCACCTTGACGCGCCACTCGCCTGGCTCGACGATCCGGATAGCGGTCGGTTTGTGGCGGTCGATCGCGCGAGCAATCTCTCCGGTGAAGCCGCCGCTATTATTGGGATCATCGAGCCGGGCGTAATCCACCGACCATCCGGCGCTCTTCAATTCTTCTGCGAAATGCCGCATGGCCGACAGGATGAGCGCAATCTTGCGCTTGTGGTGACGCACATATGTCGCCTCCTCCATAACCTCCATCATCAAAATGACGGTGTCGGCTCGATCTGCGTCGCGCAGGACCGCCAAGTCATGACTGAGCTGGTCGCCCAGGACTGGGATGATCAGCGTCACGTGCTTGTCCTGAAGTCGTCAGGACGTCCCGCCTCATGCGAGGCCAAGGCCCGATTTCAATGCATCGATGCGTTGAGACGCCTCCGCTTTGGAGAGATCGGCTGGGGGAAGGTCGGAGCCGGCCTGCTCACACAGGGTCGTCAGATAGGAGGCTTGAGCACCCGTCATCGGATCGTCGCCCGATACCCAGTTCTCCGGAGCCTTCTCCGTATTGGATCCAGGGTGATCGTCAATCTTCGGGTTGGATAAGTGGTCCGTCACCGCACATCTCCTTGTTCGTCATTTGTTCTAAAATAGCCGAGGCACGCTTTTGGTTCCTTTATGCCGCCTAAGCATCGCTTTTCTGACTGACGCCGAAGTTGGAAGAACCGAAAATGCCTTCGCGGCGACGTTTTTCCGTCGCGCCGGATCAGGATCCAAGGATGCTGCGGATTTTCGTCGCCAACGCATCGACCGCGAACGGCTTGGTCATCATATCCATGCCATGATCGAGAAAGCCGGCGCGGACCGCGGCGTTCCGCGCATATCCCGTGATGAAGAGGATTTTGAGATGGGGCCTCGACTGGCGGGCGATTTCAGCCAGTTGCCGACCATTCAGACCAGGAAGGCCCACGTCCGAGATCAGAAGGTCAATGCGCCGATCTGACTGGAGGATCGGAATCGCGGTCTTCGCGTCAATGGCCTCGATCGCGCCATAGCCGATCTCACCCAGAACTTCCGTAACGATCATCCGAACCGACGGGTCGTCCTCGACGACCATCACTGTCTCGCCGGCTCCAAGCGGAATATCTGCTGTCGCCAGGTCTGCGACCTGTTCCAGTTCGCCATGGAAACGGGGAACAAAAAGCTTGACCGTCGTTCCCCGGCCAAGCTCACTATAGACACGAACATGCCCGCCAGACTGGCGGACAAAGCCATAGATCATCGAAAGGCCAAGACCTGTTCCTTGGCCGACCGGCTTGGTCGTGAAGAACGGTTCGAACACTTTCTCAACGGTCGACGCAGCCATGCCGGTGCCCGTATCCGTGACATTCAGGACAACATACTCGCCCGGCTCTAGTTCGGGATGTTCTCGTGTATATGTTTCATCCAGCTCGCTATTATCCGTTTCAACGATCAACGTGCCGCCATGAGGCATGGCGTCACGCGCGTTGATACACAGATTGAGCAAGGCGCTTTCTAACTGGTTTGCGTCTGTGCGGCCCACCCACAAGTTCGGGGCAAGATGGGTCTCGAGTATGATCTGTTCACCGAGCGTACGATTCAGCAGATCCTCCATGCTGACCACCAGGGCATTGACGTGGGTCGCCTTCAGGTCGAGCGTCTGCCTGCGTCCAAAGGCGAGCAGGCGCGAGGTGAGCGCGGCCGCCCTCTGTGCGGATGCAGTCGCAGCCTCGATATATCGGTCGACACGGTCCATCCGGCCTTCGGCAATAAACCGCTGGATAAGGTCCATGCTGCCAATCACGCCCTGCAGCATATTGTTGAAGTCATGCGCTATACCGCCGGTCAACTGGCCGACCGCTTCCATCTTCTGGCTTTGGCGCAGCGCCTCTTGCGCCGCTTCCAACTCGGCAATGCGCGCCTTTGCGTCGCTAAGGTCACGCCCGACGGCCACGAAATTTATGCCGTCAGGCTCCGGAGCGACGGTCCATTCGATATGTTTCCAGGCGCCATCCTTGGTGGCGATACGGTTTTCGAACCGCGTTGGCTGGCGGGTGTCGGCCATACCGGAAATCGCCTCAAGGGTCGACGGCATGTCTTCGGGATGCATGAAGCTGGCGTAGCCGCGGGTAAGCAGTTCGTTTTCGCTCCAGCCCAGGATTTGCGTCCAGGCCGGGCTCACCGCGGACATCATTCCGCTATAGTCGGCGCGCGCGAGCATGTCCTGTGACAAGGTCCAGAGGCGATCGCGTTCGGCGCGGGCGCGCTCGATCGCGACCTTGACGCGCTCCCCCACCTCCTGAACGAGAGACTGCTCAGCATTGGTCCACGCCCGCGGAACGGCGCTTTGTACGGCAAGCAGCCCGACCCATTGGGTTTCCTCGAAAAGGACTACGTCAATAAAAGCGCCAACCTCTCGCGCGCCCAGACCCGCCCGCGCTTCTGGGTTTAATCTTTCGTCCGTCGCAACATTCTGGACCACGACGGGCATTCCGACCCTGTAGGCAGCGAGAAGGTCGGGGCCAAATGCCTCAAGCGAATGTTCGCCGACAATCGAAGTGACCCCGGCGGCATAGTCCCGTTTGACAGTCATACGCCCGCTGGCGATTTCCGCGTAGAACACACGGCTTGCGCTAAGCCGATCGCCAAGGCGCTCAGCCGTCACGCGCATGATTTCGGCCGGAGTCCCCAGCCCCCGGAGATCATCGGACAGCGACAGCAGGAATTTCGTCTTTTGCTCCGCCGCTACGCGCTCGGTGGTTTCCGCCAGAAAGCAGATGACGCCTGCGGGCGCCCCCCGGTCGTCGAGTACCGGGGAATAGTCGAGATCCATCCACACCTGCTCTGGCTGACCGTTCCGGTGGAGCGTCAATTCCTGGTCGCGATAATGCAGGGTGCCTCCAGCCAGCCCGACTTTCATCACATTATCGTTGAAGCTGGCGACTTCGACCCAGCCTTCACGGACATTGGATCCCAGAAGTTCAGGATGACGGCCGCCCGCAAAGCCCGAATAGGCGTCATTGTAGAGCATCACGCCGTCTTCGCCCCAGAGCATCACGATGGGCACACGCGACCGCAGGAGCAGGGCGATTGCATTGGTAAGGTGCTGAGGCCAATCTTCCATGGGTCCAAGGGGGGTCGATGCCCAATCTTTTCCGGCAATTAGACTCGCGCACGAGCCTCCACCAGTGAGAAATGCGGGCGAAACATCCGTTTCCCCTTTTGCAACGTCCATTTTGAACAACTCTGAAATTACCTGCATCCGCCTGATAACGATATCCTGCGCATAACAATGACTGGGTCATTTAGCGAATTTCGTGTCGCACTGAAACTGTCGTAGCGGGACATGCGCCACCAGTCATTACCCTCCACGCTGGAGCAATCATACTGATCGGTGTTAAGTGAGGGACCTAAAGTGACGTTGACGCACTATATAGTGGTCACGATCTTTTGTGGCTCGCACTTTAGGAGAGACCCATGAGCATCAAGGGTGAAGTCAAGGAAGCTGCCGGCTTTGTAAAAGAAGAAGCTTACGAGCACGGCAAGTCGGCGCACAGTAAGGAAAAGGCTCAGGAAGGCCGCGATCTTCGAAATGAAGGCCGTATCGAGGATGGGAAGGCGCCAAAGACGACTGCCCCAGGCGCAGGAAAGCCGGACTGACCTGATCAACTCCCGCTTCGGCGGGAGTTTTTTTTTGCTGGCGCATTGCCCCGTTCCCATTGGGGGATGGGGTGGGAATGATCGTCAGCGCACGAATTGATTGCTCTTCGGCCCCCTTCTATGCCAGCGATGGCTGAGCGCATCGCCATCTAACCGAGATCAACTCGCTGCTTTTAAAATTGTTGGGAGGTGGGGCCATTATGGGTAATATTAAGCAAAAGCGGGCTGCGTTCCGCGATCTTCACCGCGACGGTTTCTTCATCCTTCCTAACGCATGGGACGCCGGATCGGCGGTTCGGCTTTCGAAGCTCGGATTCAAGGCCATCGCGTCTACCAGCGCAGGCGCCGCGTGGGCAGCGGGAAGACAAGATGGCGAGCTTGGCCTTGAAGCCATGCTCGATCATTTGCGCACGCTCGTTGCCGCCACCGACTTGCCGATAAATGCTGACTTTGAAAACGGCTTTGCGGACTTGCCCAAGGATGTTGCACGCAACATTACACTTGCGATGGACACCGGCATTGCCGCGATTTCAGTTGAGGACTGGTCTGGCAGCGCAATGTATGATCTTGATCTGGCTGTAGATCGCCTTGCAGCAGCGAGGGCAGCGATTGATGCCATTGATCCAACCGTTATGCTGATAGGTCGAAATGAGAATTTTCGCGTCGCGGATATGCCGGTGCGCGAGAGCATCGATCGAGCCGTAGCCTATGCCGACGTTGGCGCGGACTGTCTGTTCGTTCCTTTCTTGTTGGATCATGGGGCGATAGCCGAATTGGTCGCAGCGGTCGCGCCCAAGCCGGTCAACGTCGTCATTCCCGACTATGACGACAGCGTGAGCGCCCTGGCCAAGCTCGGAGTCCGCAGATGCAGCGTGGGAGCGAGTCTTGCCAGCCACGCACGGTCAGCGTTTGATATGGCGTCGCAAAATCTCAAAGCGTGTGAGGCGAACGCAATTCCACAATTCCGTCTCGCCACAAGTAACCGATCAGCTGTAGTCAGGCCGGTGGTTAAGATTGGCCGGGCAAGCGGCGCTGTGCTGATGGACCAACTGTTGTCGCGCTTCGCTGGCTGCCTTAATCAACCGAGTTCCTGTTTCTTCTGCAGCGTCTGGCGTAAGCGATACGGCAACACCGTCCGGGCCGCTGACTTGAACTTCTCCGTGATCGGCAACCACTTCGCTGGCTTGATCGTGCAGATGATTGTCCATACTCTCCTCAAGCACATCGGCACGAGCAAAGATGGCCGCTGCTATAATTATAAGGGTGCGGCCGCGAATTAGTTCCGGAGGCTTTGATCGAAGTTAAGGCTAATCTCGTTGTAACTTCACGTAGGGATATCTGCCCCCTAGTTTGACATGATAAAATCTGAGACCAGAGGCTATGCTCTCGAGTTCCAAAACATCTTTGCTGCTATCCGACTTTTTGAGAGGCCGCGGGCGTGAACGGCTTTCTCAGGCAGAAATAGGAATACTGGAGGCCTCTATCAGCGAGGTGAAGGATTTAGCGCCACGCTCGACCCTTATTCTGAAAGGGGAGCCCGTTCATTTCAGCACCTATCTCATTGACGGCTTTATGTGCCGTTATATGGATGACCGAGATGGCGAAAGACAATTGGTGGCTGTTCATGTCGCGGGGGACTTTGTCGATCTGCATGGGTATCCATTGGAGCGCTTGGATCACGATATAGCGACTTTGACCGCTTGCCGGGTGGCTCTGGTTCCACACGCAAAGATTGACGCAATTTTACAAGAACAGCCCTATCTCGCCAAACAACTTTGGTTTAGCACGCTCCTAGACGCCGCCATGCACAGAGAATGGATCTTTCGACTAGGCCGACTCGACGCGGTTAGCCGAGTTGGCCATTTCTTTTGTGAAATGGAAGCAAAACTGCGCGCGGTAGGTAGAAGTGATGGGCAAACATTTCATCTGCCATTGACCCAGGGGGACCTTGCAGAAGCATGCGGTATGACGCCTATTCATATGAACCGCATGCTTCGAGAATTGAAGCAACGTCATCTCATGACTCTAGCGGCGCGAACGGTCACAATCTATGACTATGCAGCATTAATCAAAATCAGTGAATTCGATCCATCCTATCTGTTTGCGGATCGAAGCATCTGAATGTTAGCGACGATAGATCGCTCAAATTATCGGGGCTTCGCTTCTTTTAGAACTATGTGACCGCGCGACTTCGGCAAGATGCCGATAACGCTGAGCCATCTCCCAATGGAGCCGCGCTATGGAGCGGTCTGCTGCAGCTTCTGCAGCGCGCAGTTCCTGCTGCTCTCTCGCGCTGTAGAAAATATCATCCCCTTCAGACATTTTAACCTCCACAGGCATCTGATAGAGGGAAGATATATGCGCTTCTTCAGCCGTCAATAACATCGGTTAAGCGCCGCGCCTACAGACTGCCCTTTATCTGGCAGTATAGCGTTCCTTCCACCGTTCAGGCGCTCTTCTTCGATGCTCCTTTGCGCAACCGTGAAGCGTCACCGATCATCCATTAACGATTGTGCCACCATTAGGATGGAGGACCTGACCCGACATATAGCTAGCGTCCTCGCAGGCGAGGAAAAGGAAGGCAGGGGCCACTTCATTAGGCTGTCCCGGTCGCCCCATGGGTGTTCCCTCACCAAAATGTTCGAGTTTTTCTGGGCTCGCCCCACCGCAAGGGTTGAGCGGCATCCAGATCGGACCGGGCGCCACCGCATTGACGCGGATGCCTTCGCCTACAAGGTTTTCCGACAGCGACCGCGTGAAAGCGGTGATGGCTCCCTTCGTTGCGCTATAGTCGAGCAATCCGGAACTGTCTTGGTACATGGTGACGCTGGTGCAGTTGACGATAGCGGCCCCCGACTAAAGATGTGGCCGTGCCGCCTGGACCAGAAAGAACATACCAAAAATGTTTGTCTGGAAGGAGGGCGAGAGAGACGACTGGCCAGCGCTGCGTGCAAAAATTCTCGATCATGATATTTTTATCTTTGGCGGCCCGATCTGGATGGGACAGATCAGCAGTATTGCCAAGCGCGTCCTGGAGCGGATGGACGCCTTTCTGTCTGAGACTGATGAGCAGGGGAGCATGCCCAGCTATGGCAAGCTCGCAGTGACGGCCATCGTGGGCAATGAGGACGGTGCGCGTTTCTCCTCTGCCCAACTGTTCCAGGCCCTTAATGATGTTGGCTGGACGATACCCGCTGTTGCTGCCTGCTACTGGGTCGGCGAGGCGATGGGATCGACTGACTTTAAGGACCCGCAGGAAACGACCGAAATGGTGACGAAGACGGCCAAGATGGTCGCAAGCAATACTACGCATTTGGCAGGGCTACTGAATGCCGCCCCCTATCCCGGTTGAGGGGTAGCCGTTTTGGTCGGTTGGTCGCTAGCGCAGCACTGCACACTCACCATACTGTAAAGATCAGGAGCCTGTATCTCGCTCTTCGGCATCCTTGACGGGCGGGATGAAGCTGACCTGCGCCAACCGCTACGCGCGATCAACCTCCATCGACTGAATGGGTTCTGATCTTTAACCCCCAATCATATTATGAATGTTGCATCAGGAAGAATTCCGCGAGCACTGACTTGCCCACTAATGTCGATCAGTGCGTTTTTCTGATCTTGGCCGGAGCGAACCACACCACAATCTGTTTTACATGAATGCTAATGTCATCTTGCAAAATGCCGTCAATAGCCTGTGTTGGCGCAGGACCGACAGCAATTTATATGTTGCTCACCCTATTGAGGTCCGCATCCCAACCGATCAGCATCACGGTTTTTGAGCAGGAAGGCCATGTCGGCAAGGGCACGCCCTACCGACCAGGCTGGAACGATCCGGCCATGCTTGCCAATATCGCGAGCATCGAGATCCCCAAGGTTATTGAGACGTTGCTGCAATGGATGGAGCGTCAACCTCCCGAGCGATTGCATGAACTTGGAATAAATCCTCAGACGCTGAGCGATCGGACCTTTTATCCGAGGATCGCTCTGGGCGCATATTATCATGATCAGATGCTTGGCCTGTTACGGCTGGCAGAGGGCGCGCATCATCGCGTTTCTGTGCGTACCCGATGCAAGGTAACAGACGCCGCGAAATCTGATGGCGGTATGACCCTCACGGTGAAGCCACATAATGATCACGCATTTGTGGAGAGCTTTGATCATGTGGTGCTAGCAACTGGCCATCAATGGCCTGCAGCCACCGAAACGCAGCCAGGATATTTTCTCAGCCCGTACCCATCCACAGCCTTGGCGCATGTGCCACCTTGTCATATCGGCATAAGAGGGTCTTCCTTAAGTGCAATTGACGCGGTCGTCAGCCTAGCGGTCTTGCACGGCAGGTTCGTTCAGGAGGAGGCAGTTTTGCGCTATAAGCCAAAGCCCAATACACATGCCTTCAAAATGACAATGATGTCCCGAAAGGGTTTGCTGCCGGAGGCCGATTTCTATTTCCCGCTGCCGTATGAAGAACTGACCTATTGCACGATTGACGCTATCAATGCCCGGCTGGACGACGGACCAGACGGCTTGCTCGATGATATCTTCGCCCTGTTCAAGCGGGAATTGGCGTCAGTCGATCCGGATTATGCAGTCGAGATTGACCTTGAGGAGCTTTGTCTGGAAGGCTTCTGCACAGCCTATTTCGCCCGGAGGATGGCAGCGGACCCTTTCGCTTGGGCAAGGGCAAATCTCGACGATGCATCGCATAATTATGCGGTTCGTCACACTGTGCCCTGGCGCTATGCAATCCTGCGCATGCACGAGGCTATTCAATGCGTAACACCATATCTCAGCACAGATGATTTCCAGCGGTTCACACGCTATTTTGCGCCCGTTTTTGCTGATGACTATGCAACAGTTCCTCATGAGTCCATTGAACGTCTGCTGGCGCTCCATGATTGCGAAAAACTCGACATCATTGGCTTGGGCGAAAATTACAGTATTGACACACATGATGTGGCGAGTGGCGCCACGCTCAAAACTGACAACTCAATTTTCCACTTTCCGGTCTTCGTCGAGGCGATGGGCCAGCGGGCTCTGAATGCTGCGGACTTTCCATTTCCCACGCTGCGATATCAGGGTATAATTCGTGACGCTGCTTCTGAAGGGACAAAGGGCGCCTCGCGTGGCATTTCGATCGATAACCAGTTTCATCCCCTATCCGACGATTTGCCCTGCGGCCAGCTTTTTTGTTTGAGTCTTCCCTACCTCATGGGGCGTCACCCCTTCATCCAAGGGCTCACGAGTGCCTTTGAGATAGGGAAAGTGGTTGGGACGCAATTGGCCCGCACGATATCAGCTAAGTCTTCAAGCATTGCGTTTGAGGAACCGTTTGCGGTATCCGCAGCACAATGAAGCTATTTGCTGTGTATGTTGGTGGCGACATTGCTGGGGCCAATATCGAACTGCATGATATGCGGTTTGTGGTCGCTCCGAGCATTGAAGAAAGTCATAGCGAACTACGTCGTCAATGGTGGGGCACGCCATCCAGCCTGCACATCGACTGCTGGGCAGAAGTGTCAGCAGCCGACGGTTATCGGGTCAGCCTTCAGCCTGAGCCCTTTGCTGGCGAGGAACGTCTCTATTATGTCAATCTTGGTGGATACGAAGCAGGCGGTTCGATGGAATTGCATCGCAACTTCTTTGTCGTCGCTACTTCAGAAGGCAAGGCGAAGGCTCGCGCCTTGAAATTGGGTGCTGGTTTAATCGAACTCCATCGCGATGACATATATGAGGCGGAACAAGCGATATGTCTAAGTCACCATGGCGGAAGTGATCGTCTGTTTGTCCACCTTATTCCCGACGATGCTTGCACTTCGCCGACATTTTTCTGCGAATATACTCCTATAAAGCGGCGGAAGGTTGGATCCACGCTGTAACTTAGCAGTGGGGAGGGGATAATTCTGCCTCCGCTGAACAATGACGATGCACAGTTCCAACATTATCTGGATACGCTTTCGGTGAAGCCTCCAACCCCAAACGCTTTATTTCTAAAATCTGACGTCGGTCGAATGAAGTAAAGGTTATTTGACGCGGTGTCCAAATATTGGTCGAGTGGAGCTAATCCTCGGAGCTCGCGTTATTATCTCGATAGAACCGCAGGAGATGATAATGGCCAATAGGAACCTCGAGGATCTCGCAGAGAAGATGAAAGATATCGATTTTGCGATGTTGTCTACGCACGCACCCGGCGGGGCCATCGGCTCTCGCCCGATGAGCAACAATCGTGATGTCGAATATGATGGCGATAGCTGGTTTTTCACCACGCAGGATACCCAAATGGTGAGCGACATAAACCGCGATTCCAGAGTTGGCCTGAGCTTTACGGGTAAGGCAGGGCTACTGGGCATGCGGCCATTTTTCATTGCCGTCGAGGGCGTGGCCGAACTCATCCGGGACAAGGACGTGTTTGCCAAGCATTGGACAAAGGATCTCGATCGCTGGTTCAAGGACGGGGTCGATACGGCTGGCCTCGTCTTGATCAAGGTGGGCGCAACCAGTGCCCATTACTGGGATGGCGAGGATGAGGGCGAAGTTGCTCTCGTACGCGGATAGCACCGCCTGACTGCTGCCCGAATTGAGCAGGGCTTGGCACAGCTTGGGCAGCAGGCAATCGACGCACCCAAATGACCGATTATATCTTAACCCGTAACGACGGAAACGACTTGGTTATTCATCGTTGCTGTGCCGAAAGCTGTCAGGAAGGCGATATCCGCTGCATCGCGGCCAACGCCAATTTTAGCCATCCCGCTTTGCTGCGCCATGCCTGTCGCATCGATCAAATGCCAAGCCTCTCCAAGGAAGACTTCTGCCACGGCGTGAAAGTCAGGCGGCTCCACGCCAAGCGCATAAACGCTCGCGATCCTCGCCGGAGTGCCGGCGGCGCGTGCCAAAGTGATCATCACATGCGCATAATCGCGACATATTCCCTGCCGTTTGACAAAGGTGTCGAGCGCGGTTGTCTCGGCGGTACTCGCGCCTGGGACATAGCTCAGATGCCCGTTGATCCAGTCGCGCATGGCAATAATCTTTGCGCCACCTTCAAATGTACCAAACTCGGCCTGAACAAAGGTTTCAAACTGGTCGGACGGGCAATAGCGCGATGCCATTAGATATTGGATCGTCTCGCCGGGTAGTCGATGGGGCGGCACCGCCGGGAGATTAACACAGTCATCCAGATCACGCGCGATACTGACGGTGGCACGATAATCGACGAGTAATTGGCCATCGATGCGGATCCATATCCGTTCGCCGATTATGTCTTGGGACGGAACCCGAGCAAAATGCAAGGTCGGTGAGATGTCGAGATGTGCCGCCTCGATCACTTGCTCTGGAATGGCTGCCGCCTCTAGCTGTAACAGGACATCCGTGGGTTGATCGAACCAGTAATCAAGCCGTGCATGTATTTGGAGGCTCATCAACGCGTGCCCTTATATAGCGTTGTTGCTAATCGGCTTTTGTAGCCGGTCATGGGTTTGGTGATACCGCGCGGAAAATCCCTGATCGAAACAGGAAATGCCGGCTGGCCGGAATTGAGCTGCTGCCGAGCCGTGGTCGCCCAGCCGCGAAAACTCTTGATTATTCCGCGGTCACTCACGTCAGGCCGCGAGAAGCCGCGTCCCTGCCATTTGCAATCTTTCAGCGTGTGATGTCTGGATTTTCTCAAGATAGGCAAAAATGCTGACGACTGGGTCTTCGCCAGTATCGAACCCACTGCGACTAGTAGTTAGAGCGCCGCCGTTGACCAACGCCTCCAGAGCAACCCGAGCGCGTGCCACCCGGCTCTTGACGGTGCCGACGGCGACGCCGGTTATCTCCGCAGTTTCCTCATAAGAAATGCCGCCGGCTCCCACCAGAATCAGGGCCTCCCGCTGTGGGGCTGGCAACTGATCGAGTGCGCGCATGAGATCCCTGAGTTCTACACTGCTGTCCTGCGATGCGGGCGCTGCGAGTAGCCGATCAGCCGTCAGATCATCCCAGTCGCCGGTGAAATGCCAGCGCCTGGTCAGGCTGAAATAATGATTGCGCAATATCGTGAAGGACCATGCCCGAAAATTCGTACCCGCTGCATAACGGCCTCGAGCGCCCCATGCCTTGAGCATTGTCTCCTGGACCAGATCATCTGCGAGGTCGAGATTGCCTGAGAGGCTTCGCGCAAAGGCGCGAAGCTGCGGAATAGCCTTTGCCAGTGCGTCTTTGAATTCGCGGTCCGAAAGCCTGGCTGGCTCGGCTTCCGGTATTATGGCGTCGTGCATAAACGTCCCTCTGGCAAGTTACATTCAAGAACATTTCGCTTGGGTATCGGTTCCCAAGAGCGTTGGTTTCGGCACAATTTATGCCAAGGGGAAGCAGGAAAAATTCACAAGGGGTATTGTGTCGATCGCCCGCGTTACCTGCCATCTGCAAGGATGGGATAGGGGTTAACAGGTTCGCCCTGAAACCATCGCTCCCCCGGTCGCATCCGGTTTATTGCGAAATGGAGGTGCGGTGCCTCGGCGCTTGCGTTGCCGGTCGACCCTACGGCACCCAGCCATTCTCCGGCCGAAATCATGGCGCCTTCGCGCAATCCCGGCGCGTAGCCGTCGAGATGCGCATAATAATATATCCAACGTCGATCAGGCGACCGGACATAGACCGTCTTTCCGCCGCGATCGCTTTCGAATAGCTTTTCGACCACGCCGGGCGCTGCCGCCAATACCCGAGTCCCGCGCGGAGCCAGAATATCGATAGCATTATGCACCCGGCGTCCGGATTCGCGACTTTGCGCATATGTGTCAACAAGGCGTCCAACCGTGACGCCATCGACCGGTATCCTCAACATGGTCGGCGGGGAGCCGTGGCCGCCGCCCGGTGTCGATTCCGGACTTGGCTTCAATCTCGCCGGATTGTTTGGTACGAACACCACGCAATAGCGAAATGTCAGGCCGATCAAGGCAAGTAGACCCAGCAGTCCTATAGACCTGCGCAGGTTCATCGCATCATTTCTGAAAAATCGCGGGCGTTTCGACTTTCACCATTTGCGCAAGCCGAGCCGCATCCCAATTTGTCAGGCGGACGCAGCCATGACTTTCCGCACGGCCAATCGTCTGCGGCTCGCTTGTGCCATGGATACCATAATGGGGCTTGGACAGATCGATCCAGACGACGCCCACCGGTCCGTTGGGACCAGGTTTGAGCATTACGGCTTCCTTGGAATTTTTGACGTCCCAGAATAGCTTCGGATTATAGTGGAAGTCGGGATTGCGACTGACACCCTGGATTTTCCATGTGCCGATGGGAAGCGGATCGTGACTGCTGCCCATGGTCGCGGGAAATTGTGCGATGAGCTTCCCCCCTGCATTGAATGCGCGAAGTACGCCTTCGGATTTATCAACAACGACCTTCTCGGCCTGCGGTTGACTGGGCACCACACCTAGCATTTGCAGCGTCCGGTTCCAGCCGCGCTCGTCCTTACCCAATGTTTTGGGATCGACATCGCTCACGTTTGGCACCGTTATAACTGCGCCAGCTGCAAACTTAATATTCGGGTTCAGCTTAGCCAGCAGTTCCGGGGTCGTGTGAAAGCGTTCGGCAAGCGCTTCGGTCAAATCCCTGTAGCCGAGCTCTGAAAGTCGGGCTTGATCTTCCGCTTCCTCAGGAAAATTCGGTACGAAAGGACCTTTGGCGAAGCCTGCGGGTATCGCGACGGATCTGAGTGCCGGGACATCCCGCCAATGTTCCAAGGCCTTCTTCGTCGCAGGATCAAGCTTGCCGCTTTGGGGAAGGCCCATGGCCTGTTGAAATCCCTTGAGCGCCAGGGTGAGCGATTGGCCCTCCTGCCCGTCGATGACACCGGGCGAAAAGCGCAACTGGTCGAGAACGAGCTGTACCTTGAGAAGCGGCATATTGGCCGGTGCCTCTACCGGCTTGGCGTTGGCAAAGCTCAGAGAGTTTTCGTTTTGAGCCGGCCGAGGCGCAGCCTTCGTAGATCGCTTGACCGCATCCTTCGGCGCCTCCTCAGAAGCCACATGGCAACCCGCAATCAGCAGGGTGCCGGCCAGCAAAATGTGGAATTTCAAGCGCAAGCTCCTCTCATTATGAAGAGAGGGAACGCTTTCGTTCACAAAAGGCTGCGGCTTCTACACATGGATGGCAGTCAGACCTTAGATGCGAATAGGAGGCGTCCCTTGCCAAGATGGTCGAACAACGGCTTCAGTGCCGCCTCGCTGACGGCAAAACAGCCCTGACTGCGACCAAGCTTTCCATGCTTCGCAAGCATATCCGAATTGGCATACCAGGCGCCGTGGATAACGATCGCGCGATCAAACGCGTTATCGTTGGACGGATCAAGGCCTATGAGGCGTTGTGAATGGCCATGTTTGCCGGTGTAGTAGTCCGACATCGCGAAAGCCCCGCGCGAAGATGCGTTGGAATCGAAATCATTCGAGAATCGCTCAAGCCAGCCCGTGTGATCAGGATCCGAACCGCTGCCATGTGCGACGAGCAGGCTCTTCGTGCGGCCGTCCTCGAGATTGACGATATGCAGACGCGGTCTGGCGGAGGCGAGGCTGAAATCTGCGATGGCGATCCTGTCATGTCTGGCGATCACACCATGATGGCGTCCCAGCGCATCCAATGCCGCAGCGAATAGCTTGGGTCGAACAGCAAGCTGGCCTCCCGCGACTGAAGCAGTCTTAGCGCGCCTATCCTGCTTTACTCTCTGCGACATGGCAGGGAGAGAAGAAGGAAGCATCATCGTAGCGGCTGTCGCTGCTCCAAGCCCAAGCAGGCCCCGGCGGCTGACAGATCCGACCGCGACTGCGCGATCATCATCTTTCTGTTGCACATTAATTCTTTAGCAGGCCGTGATTGATAAGTCATGAATGACTTCGCTGCTTTCGATTGAGTTTGTGCACAACCGGCGGTATTTTTTGCACGACACAGCAACAACCGTTTTGTATTTTCTGCCCTTATCCTCATATAGGGCAGCGCCCCGAACAAATATGGATTTATTACAGGGTAGGCACAGGCACTCTTAGCCAGGGTCGTCGTGAGGACGCAAATCCTGTTCTTTTGGGTGCCGCTCAAGATAAGCCGTGACAAATTCGCATAAGGGCACAACCTTAAGGCCGCGCGCTCGAGCATCGGCCAACGCGCCTTTGATCAGCATGCTGGCAATGCCTTGTCCTTCCAGAGCCTTCGGCGCTTCGGTATGCGTGAAGAGAAGTGTTCCGCCCCTTTTTTCATAAGCGGCGATGGCTAAACCGCCTTCCGCATCGAGTTCGTAGCGGTCAAATTGTTTATTGTTGCGGACGATGGCGCAGCTAGTCATCAAGCAATCCTTTCACGGATGTATCCATCTATCTCGCACAATCCAGGCTAATTTCGCTTTCGAAGCAGAGTAATGGGATCACCATTTGGCCAGTCGAACAAATGAAAGCACGGCGATTTTCCCGGCTTGGCGAGGAAAATTGGTGCCGGTTTGTCATGGCAAATTCGATCGGTCCGCCAGTCAACCAATGTGGCGTGACACTTTACGATGGTTGGCCAAATATGCGAAGTCGCTGACCATCAACATGAGTGATGTTTCGTCTGCTCAAACATTGCCCTGCTGATCCTGCGGCACCTCGTCATCAGGTCTGAAATACAGGGCGGCGCAGGCGTCTTTGAGGCATCCGCCTTCAACTACCAGGTCATCGCGCCAAGCATCCCGGACGAAATCCATCGTGTCGAGGTGCCGATCCTCAAAATACATTGAATGGACGTCTTCTCGACCAGCGCCATATACAATACGGCCGATCTTCGCCCAAATGGATGCCATGGTGCACATGCCACAGGGCTGAAGCGTCGAATATAGTGTTGCTCCGCGAATATCCATCGAACCGGCAGCTGGACCTGCAATTCGGATCGCCATCATTTCGGCGTGCGCCGTTGGGTCGTTTAGTGTTTCTGTCTCGTTGCAGCTGGCCCCAAGAATTTTGCCATTCCGCACGATCAGGGAGGCAATCGGCGTGTCAGACGGGTCGTTGCCTTTGCTTTTGGCCAGCGCAATAGCGCGTTGCATCCAATGCTTATCTTCGGCGTCGGTCATTTGGGTCAGCCTTTAATTTTTTTCTGAGGCATCTATTCCGGGCTTCCTACGCACCTAATGGCTCGCGCCAAGCGTATCGGCGACGTAAGCGCGGCGGTCGCCCATCGGTTTTGGAGCTCCCACAGTCGTATCGATCGCGGTTTGATGCTCGATCTCAGCGTTAAATTCAGCGCCAAGCAGAAGGATGTATGCTGATAAATAGAGCCACATCAAGGTGACGACCACCGCGCTCAAAGCCCCATAAGTAGCGTTGTAGTTAGCAAAATTTGCTGCATAGAAACCAAACCCCAAAGACGTACCCAGCCAACCCAAGGTTGCGAAGGCGGAACCTGCCGTCAGCCAGCGCCAGCGGGCACGGGCCCGGTTGGGCGCATAGCGATAGATCGTTGAAACCATGACCACCGTCGCCAGCGCAGCGAAACACCAGAATGCCACGCGGACGAGCAATATAACCGCTGGCGGGGCTGCAGGGATGAGTGCTTCGGCCCACGCCAGAGCGCCGATCGCAAGCGCGGAACATACAGCAACGCATATGATGGCGACGCTAACTCTCAGCGCAAGCCAGGTCACCCTCAATACGCTGCGGGTTTCTTTTTCGTCATAAGCCACGTTCAGCGCCTTGATGATCGCGCCTGCTCCGCTCATGACACCATAGAGCGAAAGGGCCGTGGCAGTAACGACGCCAAGACCGGTTTTTTTCGTCGCCGCTGATGTCACGCTGACAAGCTGGTCTCCGATCAAGGTCGCGGCGTCCTGCGGAAGAAGTGCGAACAACAGGCGAAGATGCTCTGAAACCGTCTGTGGATCAGCGAACAGCCCATATCCCAAAACAAACACCGCCAGGGTCGGCACGATTGCCAAAAAGCCGTAGAACGCTACCCCTGCGGCAATCAGTCCGATGTCGTCTTTCAGGCTCTCGATCCAGGTCCTCCGCAAAATATCTTTCCATCCCATCCATCCAATGTGGATAGGCCAGTGTGCACCGCGGCCTCGAGCAGCCTCATCATCATCACGCGCATTTGAATACATGATCAGCCAACGTATGGTGACACGATACGTTCATTGGTCGCCCATCCCTTGCGTTGGATCGATAGCAGGATTTGTTAAACCCGGGCTCGCAACCTTGCGTTGGTCTGACTTGGAGAGGGTCGCGCGAGTCCAAAGCGTTCGAAGGAACAGAAGAAGTTCGCTTCGCGCTCGCGGCGCGAGCGCATGATATTCCCTTCTTCGTCGCGCTACCGGCAAGCACCTTTGATCCGGTGACGCCGACCGGGACCGATATCGAAATCGAGGAGCGTGCGCCGGAAGAGGTTACGTTCGTAAGCGGCGCTGACGATGCAGGGCATCTCCGTCGTATCCGCCTGACATCATCGGATGTGCGCAATCCGGCATTCGACATTACACCCGCTGCGCTTGTCACGGCCTATGTCACCGATGCGGGCGTCATCGACCAGCCTGCTCATCTGGACAGCAAATTAAGGCCACATGGGCGCGCCGCCCTCGTCTAATTCCGGCCGCTCCACGAAGACTGCCACCCCCGCGAAATCGAGATGAGGGTGTCATATCATCCACGGTACGGGTAGAGGCTTGCGCCACAGGTTCAGGCGTTAGGGAAATCCATGGCCCGCAAACATTCAAAGCATGACACCCATAAAGACGTGCCTCACGAAGAGGATGATGAGGCTCCGGCTGTTGCACCATCCTGCTGGCTCTGTGGGCGGGCCACGGGCCAGACCATCGTCTGGCACCATCCCATCCCGAAGAGCCGGGGAGGGCGTGATGTCGTGCCCATGCACCCCATCTGTCAGCAGACGTTGATCGTCAATTTCACCAATTCTGAACTGCAGCGCCACGGGATGGACGTCGAGGCTCTTCTCGCCGATCCCAGTGTGCGCAAATTTGTCGATTGGGTCGCGAACAAGGCCCCGGATTTCACTGCCACCATAGCCAAGAAGCAGCGCTAATCGGGTTCCGGGTCGTCAGGACTGCTTCAAAACCGCCGCGAGTTGATCGACAGCCTCGGCCAGCCGTTCGTCAAGCAACGCAAGCAGTTCCGTCCAACCCCCAATTCCCTGCAGTTCACCAGGCCCATCCGAAACGCCGCGCAAACCCATGAGCGGAACGTCGAACGTCTGGCAGGCGCGCGCCACGGCAAAGGTCTCCATATCCACCATGTCGGCATCGATGCTTGCATAGGCGTCGCCTGTGACGACATTGGCGCCGGTGGACAGGCGCACGGTCTCCATATCAAGAGGTGTCGTAAGCGGCAGATCGACGGGATGATCCAGAAACGGGGTTACGCCCTTCGTGAACCCAAGGGCGGACGCATCCATGTCGCGCCATGATACGCTGCGGACCTGAAAAACCTCTCCCAAAGGGCATGTCCGCGATCCCGCCGAACCCAGCGACACGACAAGATCGGGAAGTTCGCCCGCCTGCGCCATGCGGGCCAAGGTAACGCCGACAGAGAGCGCGGCTTCGATCGGCCCGACACCTGTCATGAGCGGGGTAAAACGTGCTTTCAGATGCGCACCATATTCAGCGCCCAGAGCCATAACGAACAAAACTCGATGGTTTCCGATGCTATCGCAATTAACCATGATATCCCCGATGATGTGATGGAGTGGATGCGTCTTCAGCGATCGATCCGACCGTTTAATTCGCGATTGTGATAGAAATATTAGGCTCAAGATGGATGTCTTTATCGGTGCGATATTCCGATCACAACGAAGGTCAGCATATTTAAAAAATATTGACCGAATATTTGATGCTGCGTATCCCAAATCAACAGCTTAAATGTTTAACGTATTAATTCGAGATTTACCTGTCCCAAGAGCGGATGGATTTTCGATGTTTCCAAATATATCGCAGATTGAAGCGGTTACGGGTGTCGATGTCGATCCGAGGGCATAACAGACATCGGATATTTACGGGGCGCAGCTGCGGTCATGGTTGCGGCGGTGCACAGCTCCAAGCTTATCGGTCATGTGGAATATTTTGGCAAATCTCCTTTTAATATTCCAGGTGTTGGCAATTACCGCGTTGCAATACTTTTCCTGATAAGTGGTTTCGTGAACATCATCGGTTCGGCGGGTCTGAACGGTAAGGTAAAGCCCGCGCCGGCCGACTTCCTGATCCGCCGCACCATCCGCCTCATTCCTATGATGTGGATCGCGATTATTGCCTATAACGCGATATCCAGCTTCGGTCGCGGCCAAATCGAACCCATGGCGATCCTTGCCAGTCTGACGCTCTGGCCGCTCGGTGAATTGCGGCCCAATGTTTTGTGGACGATGCGGCATGAGGTCATGTTCCTCGCGCTGTTCGCCTCGCCCTTTTGGGCGGCAAGCGGCGCATCCTGATCCTGACGGCATGGGGCCTCTCTCCGCTCGTTTAACATTTTGCTGGACCTTCGTCCGCACCTGTTCTCCGGCATGAATGCGGTCGCGCGCGATTTGCTGTTCCTGCTTTTCAAGGAAGGCGACGCCAATTTCCTGTTCCTGGGGGGCATGGCGACCGGATGGCTGACCTATCCCCGGCTGAAGGCCAGCAAGCTGTCGCTCCCCGGCGGGGCGGCCATGGTGTACGCGCTAGTGATCGCGGGCACCTGCGCCTTTGGCATCTTCAACGTGCACATCCAGAGCCTGGCTGCCACACTGCTGATCCAGTTTCTGCTGGTGCTCACCGTGTTTTTGCCGTCGCTGGCCGTCCTGCCCGGCGATAAGTGGGTGGACCAACTGGGCCGAATCCTCGGCGAATCGGCCTATTCGATCTTCCTGTTCCACTCGCTGATCATCATGTGCGCGGTGGAGTTCGCTGTCCGGCTGAAGCTGAACGCGCCGGTCGTGCTGATCTTCTTCGTCATCGTGCCCATGGTCGTCACCTGTGGAGTCGCGATCCATTATTGGATCGAGGTTCCCGTTCTGCGCTGGCTCGTGAGCCGCTATCAGGCGTTCCGTACCCGCCGGGCTATCATCGTCGATTCTGCGCCAGCAACGGCAACCTAAGACTTTAGTCGTAGGTCGCAGCATGTCCCCCCGGAATTAAGGCTTTCTCCACCAAATCGGCGCTTTCTCGTCGCAGGGATGAGGGGGCAGCCATGGGTCTGGTTCTGGAAGAATTACTGGCGTTTCAACGGCGCGTGTTCGCGATCATGGATCGCGCCGAACCGATTTTCTACAATGCCAATCCGGACGTTGCGCAACTCGAAGTCTGCAGGACGCAGGTTACCGCCGCGCTCACCACCTATCAGCTCTACAAGCATCGCGAACTCTTCCCGCGCCTGAAGGGCAGCGGATTTCGCGATGTCATCTCCGGCGGCTACGATATTCAGGCGGAATGCATCGCTCTCGGCAATGATTTCCGCGCCCATGCAGCCCGGTGGAAGGATCGCGACGTCGTGCGCCAGTGGGACGAATATTCCCGCGTCGCGCTCACCCTGATCCGCCGCACGCGCACGCAACTGGCGCGCGAAGCCGCCGAGGCCCAGCGCCTCACATGGCTGAGCGCAGCCCCCGCCGACCGCGTCATGGGGCGTGCTCTGCGCTGCGCGTAAAGCGCCCTAAGGCTTCGCTGCAGCCGGCCCCTCATCGGCAAACCACGCCGCCCCATTCTTCCGCGCCACTGGCCAGATCTCGTCCAGCGTCGCCGGATCGTACAGCCGGCCATTCTTCATCACCGCGCTGATCCTCTGCGTGTTGCGGATGTCGGCCAGCGGGTCCGCGTCCAGGATCAGCAGGTCGGCGAACTTGCCCGGCTCCAGGCTGCCGACATCGTCTGAATGGCCGATCACTTCCGCCGACCCGATCGTGGCGGAGCGCAGCACCTCCATCGGGGTCGCCCCGCCTGACGCATAGGCCTCCATCTCCCAATGATAGCCAAGCCCCTGTATCTCGCCATGGCTGCCGATCCCGATCAGCCCACTCGCGCGCTGGATCTTCAGCGCATCGGCGGCGAATAGCTGATAGGACTGCGCCTCGGGCGGCATCCAGTGCCGGTTGCGCAGCTTCCCGCTCAATATCCCTTCCGGCGTGAAATGCCGCAGCTTCGGGTCGTCCTGCGGCCGCTTGGTGATGATATAGTCGAACAGCGCCGGCCCACCGCCATATAGCACGGACAGCGTCGGCGTGTAGGATATGCGGCTCTTGGCATAAAACTGCACCACATCCTCGCGCAGCGGCGACACCGGCAGCGCATGTTCATTGCCTGAAAAGCCGTCGATCGCATGGGTGATGTTCAGGATCAGGTCGCTTGCGCCCTCGGTCGTGGGCATCATGCCCAGCTGCTTGGCGGCCTCGACCATATACTGCCGCTGCGCGCGGTCGCCAATCATATAGGATTTGATGTTCCGGGTCCGGTAATGATCGCGATAACGGGTCAGGACGTCCATCGCGTCCTGCTTGGAATGGATCTCGCTGTTCACGAACACGCCCGGCCCGGTCGACCATGCGCGCGGACCCAGCATCATCCCGGCGTCGATCATGTCCTGGTAGGCGAAGATGTCGGTGGTGAAGGGCTGCACGTCCAGGCCGGACGTCACGCCATAGGCCAGGTTAACGGCGAAGTCCCAATGGCCGCGCTCCTGCACGCCGCGCCGTATCTCGAACCAGTGGGCATGGGTGTCGACGAAGCCAGGCAGGATATATTTGCCCGTTACGTCGCGCACGCTCGCGCCTGCCGGAACCTGCACGTCGCCCGTCTTGCCGACCGCGACGATCCGGTTGTCGGCCACCACCACATCGGCACCGGCGATCACTGTGTCGCCCGTCATCGGGATGACCGTCGCCCCGCGCAGCACTACCACGCCCTTCGGCACATCGCGCGCGACCTCGACGGGCATGGCGAAGCTCTCCGCCTTCTGCTCCGCCATGCCGGCCCCTTCGGCCGCGTTCGTCGCGATCCGGCGGAATGTCGATCCGACCGACCAACCGATGGTCCTGCCGTCCTTGCCCCAGTCCAAAAAGTCCGCGCCCACCCGCGTCAGCTTCTCGCGTGCAATCGCGGGCGTATCGATGTTGATCGTCGGCGGCTCTGACCCGTTGGCGGGCGGCACGTCGACCAGATAAAGCTGCGACGCCGCCTTCACCAGCGCGCGGTCACCCGCAGGGTTGAGACGCACCTGCTCCACCGGCAGCGGCGTGCCCACATATTGCCCCATGGCCCGCGCCACGATCCGCACGTCCACCCGGGCGTCGCTTCCGTCTACAGCCACGGAACTCAGCCCCGCCGGGCTGTAATATCGCAAGCGCGCGCCCTCGGGCCCAAACTGCAACTGCTTCGCGCCGAACGCATGGGCGACCAGCTTCGCGCCGCCGCCGCCTGCGCTCATCGTCACGATGTCCGTTGCCCGGTCCTGCACGATCTCCGTCGTCGCACGCAGCCGGTCGTACTGGCTCGCCCGCAGCGCCGCGACCGTCCGCCCGTCGGGCGAGAAGGTCGGCTCGGTATAGTAGGCGGCGAATTGCGTCAGCCGCTTGGGCTTGCCGCCCGATGCCGGCACCGCCCACACATGTCCGCCATCCCTCGCCGTCCAGCTCACATAAGCCAGCGAGCGCCCATCGGCCGACCAGGATGGCTGAAACGCATCCGCCTCCACCACTTTGCGCGGCTGCGCGCCGGGCAGCAGGCTCTGCACATAGAGCGCGCCCAGCGCCGTAAAGGCGATGGATTTGCCATCGGGCGACTGGCGCGGCGCCTGGATCACGCGCACATGGACGGGGCCGCTGTCCTCGCGCTGCGCCACCCGCGTCAGCGGCCCCATGCCCAGTTGCACATGCGCATCGAACGGCACCGGCGTCATTTTGCCCGTCGCAATGTCCAGCCGGCTGACGCCGCCGTTGAGGCCCATCACAAGGCCCTTGTCATCGGGCGTAAAGGTGAAGCGGGGGAGCAGGTCGGCATAATATCCGCCTTCCTGCCCGTCGCGGTCGATGGGGAAGGCGATCCACTTGTCTTCGCCCGTCTCCAGATTGCGCAGGCGCAGCCCGTCCTTCTGGCCGAAGCGGCTGGCATAGGCGATCAGGCGTCCGTCGTGCGACAGGGCCGGGTGCATCGCTGCGCCGGAGGATTCGATGACAGTCTCGTCCGTCCCGCTTTTCAGGTCGCGGCGCGCGATCGACCAGTTGGGCAGGTCGTTCTCCGTCCAGGTATGGCCGCGCTTTGTGGCGTAATAGGCGTAGTGGCCATCGGGGGAGATGACCGCGCCCATCGCGTTCATCCGCTCGTCCCAATTGTCGGGCGACCCCGCCTTGGTGATCTGGACGCCGCTGCCGCCATCCTTGTCATACATGAACAGTTCGAAGGCGAGGGTCGAATGGACCGCGCGCGAGACATAGACATATTGCCCGTCCGGCGACCATGCGGGCGAGCTGAATATGGCGAGCGAGCCATCCTTCGAAAGCTGGCGCCGGCCGGTGCCGTCGACATTGGCGATCCACAGATTGGTATAGCCCGACCGGTCGCTGATGAATGCGAACTGCTTGCCGTCGGGCGAAAAGACGGGATTGCGCTCGAACGCCATGCCGGTCAGCACCGGCCGCGCCGTGCCGCCCTTTGCGTCGAGCGCATAGATGTCGCCCAGCAGGTCGAACAGGATCGTCCGCCCGTCCGGGGACAGGTCCAGCTGCATCCATGTCGCTTCATGGGTGGTGAGGTCGAGGGTGCGTGTGGGCGTGAGGGTCAGGCCCGGCGCGTCCTGCGCGCTCGCGGCCGGGATCAGAAGGATAGCGGCGGCGGCCAGAAGCAGCGAACGGGCGGCGTTGCGCATCGTATATCCTCGGTGGGGTGTGACGGGGAGAATAGAAAGAAAAAGGGCCGCGCCGTAAACCGACACGGCCCTTCTTTACAGAGTAGGCGTCAGAGCGACCAGTCGGCGCGCAGTCCCATATTGCGCGGCCGTGTGATCGAGTAGGCCGGCGTGAACTGATTGGCGAATGGGCCGCTCAGGATGCCGTATTTGTTGGCGATATTGTTCACGAAGGCCGTCAGGCGGAAATTCTCGTAAACCGTATAACCGACGCGCGCATCGAAGATGCTGAACCCGCCGCGCTGGAAGTCGTTGCCGAACGCCACCGGCGCCTTCGAGATGTAGCGATGCGCCACCTCGACACTCGGCTGTCCGGGAACGTCCTGCAGGTCGAGCAGCAGGTTGTTCGCGACCGACCATTTGGACGATCCGGGCAGCGGTGTGCCGGCCGGATAGCCCGGGCCGTAATTGTCAGGCAGGAACTTGGTGAGGTTCGCCTCCTGATAGGTCACGTTCGAGTTGAAGGTCAGCGCGCGCGGAATGACCTGCACGGAGCCTGCGAATTCCACGCCCATGATGTTCGCATTGGCCGAGTTGACAACGTAAGAGAAGAAGCTGGGCGCGGGGCCGAACTGGCGGGCCTGGATATTCTTCCAGTCCAGCGAGAAGGCGGTCAGATCCACCGCCAGGCGACGGTCCGCCGTGGTGATCTTTACGCCCGCTTCGTAATTCTGGACCTTGTCGCTATCGTAGTTTGCGGGAATCGCAGCGAGCAGCCCGGCATTCGGGTTGATGCCGCCGACGCGATAGCCCTCGGAGTAGGTGAAATAGGCCATGACGTTGGATGTCGGACGCAGGGTGACGGTCACCTTGGGGGTGAAGCCGCTTTCCTTCTGGTCGAGCGTACCACTTGAATCCACCAGATTGCCGCTGACGAAACCTGCCTGGTTCAGCACGTCCGCCTTGGCGCGGGTGTGGTAATAACGGCCGCCGCCGGTAATCTCCAGACCCTCGACCAGCTTCCACGTGACTTCGCCGAAGATGCCGAAATCCTCGTTCAGCGAGTCGGTCTCGTAACCGTAGATACGGTCGCCGGGCGCTAGGATGGACCCGGATACGCCGCCGAAATCGGCCGGGTTGGCGTTGATGAAGGCCTCTGCGCCGGGGGCGATGATCTGGTCATAGCTGTGCTTGGTCGCGCGCAGATAACTGCTGCCGATCAGCCAGCGGATCGGGCCGTCGCCGTTGGACGCCAGGCGGCCTTCGATGGTCTTGATGTTCGCCGTCGCGCGACCCGGACCGTAGGCGGCGTCGGGGCCGGTGAAGACGCCGGTCACATAGCCATAGGGGTAGGAGAAGATCGTCGTATTGGTCTTCTTGTTGACCGATCCGATCGCGGTGAAGGTCGCGAAATCCAGATTCTGCTCAAGGCGTAGGCTGTTGAGCCAGAAGCTGGTCTTCTGCGGTTCGGCGCGCGGGGTGCTGCGGACGAGTTCGTCGGCGACGCTGAGGTACGTCTGGTCGTCGAGCTTGCTGTCTTGATAGGTGGACATATAGGTGATCTTCGTCGCCTCGGTCGGCGTGAAGACGATCGATCCACGCAGGCCGCGCGTGCGGAAATCGTTGGCGCTGTCCACGCCGGTGCCCGTGTTGTCGAGGTAACCGGCGTCGAAACGCTGCAGGCCCATGACGCGCACGGCTAGCTTGTCCTGGATGATAGGCACGTTGACCATCAGCTTGGCAGCATAGTTGACGTCGTCGCCGGCATTCTTGATCGTGCCGATCGTGCCCGACGCCGCTGCGTCGAACTTGGTGGGGTCGGCGGTCTTGACGACATAGTTGACGAGGCCACCCAGCGTCGAGGATCCGAACAGCGTGCCCTGCGGTCCGCGCAGGACCTCGACCCGGTCAAGGTCGAACGCGTCGATGTCGGGGATGCCGATCGGGAAGCCCGGCTCTACCACCGGCACTTCGTTCAGATAATAGCCGACCGTGGTCTGGCCCTGCTCATGATAGGTGGTGGCGGCGACGCCGCGGATGACGACTTCCGAAATGCCGGGCTGGTAGTCGTTGAACACGACGCCGGGCAGGCGGACGATATAGTCGGACAGGCTGTTGGCGTTGGCCTTAGCTAGTTGGTCACCGGTGACGGCGCTGATCGGCATGGCGATCTGGCGGATATTCTCCTCGCGCTTGCCGGCGGTGACGATGATGTCCATGCCGTTATCGTCGGCGGGGGCCTCCTGCGCCATGGCGGAGCCTGCGCCCAGCGAAACGGCGATCGCCGTTATGCTAGCATATTTGATAAAATTGTTAATTTTCATAATATTACCCCTTATTTTGGATAGTGAGGCCGCATATTTACGACCCAATTACGCAGACACTTTGCCGCAAACTTCAAACGTCGCTTCCCTCCCCGAAACGCTGCTTTCCATTGACGACCGTCCGCAGCACTTTCGCGCTGGTGATCTGCTTGGCGTCGGCCTTGAACAGGTCGATGTCGATCACCGTGAAGTCCGCCAGCATCCCCGGCCGGATCAGGCCGATGCGGTCGTCCTGGAAGCCGGAGAAGGCGTTGGTCGCGGTATAGGCGTGCAGCGCCTGGTCCACGGTCAGCTTCTGCTCGGGCAGCCAGCCGCCCGGATTGCCCCCGTCGATCGTCTGCCGGAACACCGCCGCCGCCACGCCCGTCAGCGGATCGAGCGGCGCGACTGGCCAGTCCGACCCGAACGACACCCGCGCCCCACTGTCGATCAGCGACCGGAATGCGTAGGTGCCTTTCAGCCGCTCCGCGCCGACCCGCTGGATCGCCCAGCGCCCGTCATCAATGGCGTGATAGGGCTGGACCGACGCGATGACCTTCTGCTTGGCGAAACGCGGGATCGCGGCCTGCGTCAGATGCTGCGCATGCTCGATGCGGAAGCGCCGGTCGCGCGCGCCATTTTTCGCCGCGACCTTCGCGAAGATGTCGAGTATCTCGTCATTGGCCTTGTCGCCGATCCCGTGGATAGTGATCTGCAGGCCCGCCGCATCGGCGTCTGTCGCCCATTGCAGCACGTCGGCCTGCTTGTGGATCGGGAAGCCCGAATTGTCCGGCGCATCGTCATAGGGCTTGTAGAACATGGCGGTGCGCGATCCGAGCGACCCGTCATATTGCAGCTTCAATCCGCCCCAGCGCACCCAGTCGTCGCCGCGCCCCTCGGCCTTCATCAGAGCCAGCAGCTTCTGCCAGTCCTGCAGCGGCACGAAGGAATAGAAGCGCATGTCCGTCTCGCCCTTGGCGCGCAGCCCGCGAAGCGTCTCATGCGTGATCCAATCGAGTTCGGTCGTGTGGACCTGCGTCACGCCTTTGCTCAGGCCATGGGCAATGCCCTTGCGAACCGTTTCTTCCTTCTCAGCCTGTGTCGGGGCGGGGATTGCGCGGTTGACCAGTTCCATCGCCGCATCCTTCAGAATGCCGGTCGGCTCGCCGTTCTTGTCGCGCACGATGACGCCGCCCGGCACATCGGGCGTGTTACGGTCGATGCCCGCAAGCTTCAGCGCCGCGGAATTCAGCGCCAGCATGTGCAGGTCCAGCCGCTGAACGGCGACCGGCGTGTCCGGCGTCACCGGGTCCATCCAGCCTTTGGACGGCAGTTCGCCACCCCACAGCTCTGCGTCCCAGCTTCCGCCCTGCAGCCATTGGCCGGGCTTCAGCGTCTTGGCCGCCTCGCCCACGATGCGCGCGAATTCCTGCGGACTCTTCGCCTCGCGCAGGTTCGGCTGGCTCAGCAGCTTCGATCCGGTGAGGAAATGGGTATGCGCGTCGATGAAGCCGGGCGTCACGAATGCGCCGCCCAGATCGACGATGCGCGTCATCTTGCCGGTGGCCGCACGCACGGCGGCCGCGCCGACCGCTGCAATCCGATCGCCGATGATCCCGATCGCCGTCTGCCGCGCGGTGCCCGGCAGGCCGGTCCATACCGTCCCGTTCACATAGGCGACGTCCAGCGTCCGCTTGGCCGCATGGGCAACTCCGGCAAGCAGCAGGGCCGCACCCGCCGCGCCGCCACCGATCAGTTCGCGCCTGTTGAACATCATTCTGCTCCTATCCGGTCGCTATTGTAGAGGGCCATCCAGTCGACGACCGCCTTGTCCTGCAGGCCGCCCATAATCTGTTCCAGCGTCTCGGGCCGTTCGTCCCGGCCCAGCTTGAAGCGGCCGTCGGTGGATACGACATTCGCCCGGAACGCGATGATCCGGCGCAGCATGGACTCAAGACGCTGGCCCGTGTCGGCGATCGTCCAGGGGGAAGCCTCTCCGGCCTCCATGCGATTGGTCAGACGCTCCACGGACTCCCGCGTCTCGTCAGGGACGAACGCGATCTCCACGTCGATCTTGGCCATCGCATAGTTCCAGGTGGGCACCCAGGTTGGCTCGGCAACCAGCCCCGGAGAGATATAGGCGTGTGGGCCCGTGACCAGGATCGTCGCGCCGGGCGATGCGAGCAATTGCTCGACCTGCGGATTGTTGATGGCGAAATGACCGAACAGAGACGTCAGTACGCCGTCGGCATCCGTTTCCGCGAGCAGGGGCAGCGGAGTCGCGCTGAAGCCGTCAGCGCCGTTCGACACGACCCAGCAAAGCGGGTTGGCGTCTATCAGGGCGACAATGTCCTGCGGCGATCGTGGCGGATATTTCATGGTTACAGATTTGCGAGCGTTGGACCCTCGCTAAACATCCAATATTCCAAAATGCACGGGTCCAACCGGATTGGTCAGCCAATGGCGCATTCGTGCAACACACGCAGCCCTTCGCGCGCTTCGGCTTCTGTCAGGCTCGCAAAGCCGATGCGCAGTCCCCGCTCGGCGTCTGGCGCGGCGGCGAAGGAATGGGACGACGCGAAGCTGAGACCCACGGACGGCGCGCGCGCCTCCAGCCGGTCGAGCGCCGCGATGTCGCGGAACCGCAGCCAGAAGGCGAGGCCGCCCTCCGGCACTTCGAAATCGACCAATGCGCCCATTTCCTGCTGCAGCGAGTGGGCGAAGGCGTCCCGCCGCGCTGCATAGATCTGGGCGGTCTTTCGCACATGTCGACGCACTTCGCCGGTCTCGATCAGCTCCGCCGCAGCATCCTCGGTCAGGGTGTTGCCCATCCCGTCGCTCAGCGACACCTGATACGCCAGCGCCTCGATCACCTCGCGCGGCGCGGCGATGTAGCCAAGCCGCAAAGCTGGGACGAGCAGCTTGGACAGAGACCCGACATAGATGGTGCGTGCGGGCGCATAACTCGCCATCGGCAGCAGCGGCTGCGACCCGAAGTGGAACTCATGGTCGTAATCATCCTCGATGACCGCAAAGGCGAACTGCCGGGCCAGGTCGAGCAGCCGCAGGCGCCGCTCCGGGCGCATGGACACGGTCGTGGGGAACTGGTGATGCGGTGTCACGAAGATCGCGCGCACGCGATGGGCGCGGCATTGCCGCTCCACATCGACGACATCGACGCCATCCTCGTCCAGATTGACGGGTACGATGACGGCCCCGCAGGCGCGAAAGGCCGCCACCGCCGGTTCATAGGTCAGCCGCTCGACCAGCACGGCATCGCCTGGTTTGATCAGGATGCGCGCCGCCAAAAATATCGCCATCTGGCTCCCGCGCGTGATGCAGATATTCTCTTCGGTCACCATCAGGCCGCGCTGGCTGCGCAGCATGTCGGCGATGCTCTTGCGCAGTTTTGGCGTCCCACGCGGATCGCGATAATGCAGCCGATTCTCCCGCGATGCATTCTGCGCGGCGACGCGATAGGCGCGGGCCAGCAGATCGGCGGGAAAGAGGCGGCCGTCGGGCACGCCTTCGTCCAGCTTCATCCAGCTGCCCGACGGCACGGCCAGCGGCCGGTCCGGCGGCGCGAGAAATGGATATTCCGGCGCGGCCACGCCGGTGCGGTCGGGCAGGCGATTGCCGGAGGGCAGGGGCTCCTGCGCCTCGGGAAGCGATGTCGATACGATCGTCCCGCGCGTCGCCGACGTGGCGAGCCAGCCCTGCGCGATCAGTTCCTCATAGGCCACCACGATCGTCTTGCGGTTGACGCCCAATATGCTGGCCAGTTCGCGGCTGCTTGGCAGGAACGCGCCCGGCAGCAAACGCCCGCGCTGGATTTCATGGATCAGCGCATGGGCGATCTGCATGTAGAGCGGCGCGTCGCGGGCTATGCCCACGCGTTCGGCAAGATTTATGGTCCAGGGACGCAGCATCGACGCCTTGTGCCGGAAGCGGCGTCCCTGCTGCAAATGGATAATGAACCAGCACTGATCGTTAAGGTCAGGGGCTGAAGACCAGCACTAGGAAGACGAAGAACAAGGACAAATGCACCGCGCCCTCCAGCATGGTCGTTCGGGTGCCGGAGAAGGTCAGGCTGTTGAGGATCAGCGTCACGACCAGCAGCACCATATTGGCCGCGGACAGGCCGAGGACGACCGGCTGCCCCGTCAGCAATCCGATGATGAGGACGGCGGGCACCGTCAGCCCCAGCGTCGATGTCGCCGCGCCCAGGCATAGGTTGATGGCGCGAGTCAGCTGATTGGTGGCGACGGCCTTCAGCGCCGATATACCCTCAGGCGTGAACACGATCATCGCGATGATGATGCCGCCCAGCGCCGTCGGCGCGCCGAGCGCGGCGATGCCATGATCCAGCAGCTTGGCAAGGCTCTTCGACAGGATGATGATCGGCAGGATGTTGGCGAACAGCAGCAGGACATGGGTGAAGGTCGATCCGCCCGCCGACTGCTGATGGGGCAGGGGCAGGCCGATATCGCCATCGGCGGTCTCGGTCGCGGGCGTGAAGAACCCCTGGTGCCGCCCGGTCTGTAACCAGAGGAACAGGCCGTATAACCCTACCGTAAACAGAGAGAAGAATCCGGCCTGCACGGGCGACAGGGTTCCCGACTCTGTCGATGTAGTGAAGTTGGGCAGGACCAGCGCGATCACGGTCAACGGAACGATGACGGAGAGATAAGCGCTTGCCCCCTGCAGATTATAACTCTGTTGATGATAGCGCAGCCCGCCAAGCAGCAAGCCCAGGCCCACCACGCCGTTCAGCACGATCATCAGAACGGCGAACATCGTGTCGCGGCCAAGGGTCGGCACGCCCTTCGTGCCCAGCATGACTGCCGCGATCAGCGCCACTTCGATGATGACGATGGACAGCGTCAGCACCAGCGTGCCGAGCGGTTCGCCAAGGCGTTCGGCCACTTCCTCCGCTTCGTGTACCACGCCGAACGCCGCCCATAATATAACGGCCAGGAGCCATGTGAAGGTCGCGGCGGCGACCAGGGGGCTGGGCTCTGCAATCATGGCCGGGCCGGCGATCAGGAAGATCGCGACTGTCGCCCAGGCGACCATCAGGCGAAGGGTGGATCGGCTCATGCCGATGCTTCTTCCTTCCTCAGTATGGCGGCCAGCCCTTCGATCTCGACCGGCTCCAATATCCAGGTGCGGGTCTTGCGGCCTTCGCGGAAGGTCGGCTGCGTCAACAGGACGCGGGCTTCGGCGCGCGCGCTTGCCTTCATCATCACGAAATGCCGCACGCATTCACGCAATGTCGAAATCAACGGCGCTTTGCCGTCGAGATCGATCAATGTTGCCGGCTGGTCCCATGCAATAGTTGTCACCACGTCCGTCCCTTGATTGTGCTAGGGGCAGCGATATGGACGCTGAACGCCCGGAAGCCAAGACCGGAAGGCGCTGGACTATAAGAGTGAAGGACGGGCATGGCCTATTGGACAACGGATGAGACGCACGACACGGCGCTGGCAAGCTGGGTCGACAGTGCTTCCGGACACCCGGATTTCCCGATACAGAATTTGCCCTATGGCATTTTTTCGCCAGGCGGCGAGACACCCCGCATCGGTGTCGCCATCGGCGACGACATTCTTGATCTGCCGGCCTGTGTCGAGCGCGACCTTCTGCCTGCTTCCGCTGCTTCGGCCTGCAAAGAAACCATCCTCAATGCCGTCATGGCCTTGCCCGTTGCCGACCGCATTGCCTTGCGGCGGCGGCTGAGCAAGGTCCTGTCGGACGAGGCGTTCCGCGCGGCGCTTCAGGATCATCTCCATCCGGCGTCGGATTGTGAGATGCTCCTGCCCGCGAGCATCGGAGATTATACCGATTTCTATGTCGGCATTCATCACGCGACCAATGTCGGCAAGCTGTTCCGCCCCGACAATCCGCTACTCCCAAACTATAAATATGTGCCAATCGGCTATCATGGCCGGGCGTCGTCTATCCGCCCCTCCGGCGTTCCGGTCCGCCGGCCCAGGGGACAGCACAAATCATTCGAGGCGGATGCGCCGGTCTTCGCGCCCATCAACCGGCTCGATTATGAACTGGAACTTGGCCTGTGGGTTGGCGAGGGCAATCCGCTCGGCTCACCGATACCCATTGCCGAAGCTGCCGATCACATTGCGGGCTATTGCCTCCTCAATGACTGGTCGGCCCGGGATGTTCAGGCGTGGGAATATCAGCCGCTCGGGCCTTTCCTGGCGAAGAATTTCCATTCCACCATTTCGCCGTGGGTCGTCACTGCTGAGGCCATGGCTCCCTTCCGCATCTCCCAACCCGCGCGGCCGGAAGGCGACCCGCCGCCGTTGCCCTATCTCGCAAACCCCGACGATCAGGCCCATGGCGCTCTTGCGGTCACGCTGGAGGTGCTGCTCTCAAGCGCCGCAATGCGTAAAGCGAGCCTGCCGCCCCACCGGCTGAGCCAAGGACCCGCCAGCAACATGTATTGGACCGCTAACCAGATCGTCGCGCATCATGCGTCTAACGGGTGCAACCTCAATCCGGGCGATTTGCTCGGCACCGGGACGATCTCCGCCGCCGGCAAGGATGGCTTCGGCAGTCTGCTCGAACTGACATCCGGAGGGAAGGAGCCTATCGCCCTGCCGTCCGGAGAAATGCGGACGTTCCTCGAGGATGGCGACGAAGTCATCCTGAAAGCCCGCGCCGAAGCGTGCGGCCATATCGCGATCGGGTTCGGCGAATGTCGCGCCATCATTCTTCCCGCCACATGAGTGCGCGCCTTCCAGCGATGGGTGGCCCGGGCTTGAAAAACCCCAGCGACCGGCGAGGGCAAATTCTCGAAATCGCCGCGCGCCTGTTTGCCCGAAAGGGATATCGCGGCACATCGATGCGCGACATTGGGCAGGAGGCCGGCGTTCTCGGCGGATCGCTCTATCATCATATTCGGTCGAAGGACGCGCTGTTCGTGGAGTTGCACAATGCTGCGCTCGACGCGGCGGAGGCGCGCATTTCCGAAGCGATGATGCAGGCGATCGACCCCTGGGACAGGCTGGAGGCCGCCTGTACCGCATTGCTGGAAATCCAGCTTGATCCGGATTCCCTCACTACGCCGATGATGAACGATTTTCGCGAAGTGCCTGCCGATGTCAGGGCCGAACTTATCGCCCGTCGTGACCGCTTTGAGGCGTTGTTTGCCGCGCTCGTCACCGCGCTGCCCCTGCCGGAAGAGGTCGACCGGTCAATCTATCGCAACCTTCTTCTTACCCAACTCAACTCCGTTGCGGACTGGTATCGGCCGGGGCGGCTCTCCCCGCGCGACATAGGGAAGCAGGTGGCATTGTTGTTCGGGCGCCCCTGACACACTCCTGATGTCTGGTTTGCATTGTAACAAGTGTTTGGTATATGGTTGGGGGGACAATAGAGAGGCGGCGGACATGCACGACTATATTCCCCCGATTGACGATTATCTTTTCCTTATGGGCTCGGTGCTGGGTTTCGACGCGGCGATGGCCGAACTGTCCATAGACGTCGATACGGACCTGGCCACGACGGTTCTGGAAGAAGCGGGCAAGCTGTGCGCGGAACGGCTGCATCCGATCAACCGGGAAGGGGATGAGCAGGGAAGCCTGCTTGCCAACGGCGTCGTCACGACTCCGCCGGGCTTCGTCGATGTCTATCGGGAATTCGTGGCTGCGGGATGGCCCGCTCTGGCCGGCGATCCGGCCCATGGAGGGCAGGGCTTGCCTTTCCTTCTCCAGCTCTGGCTGGACGAGATGATGTCCGCGACCAACCTGTCCTTCGGCCTGTTCCCCGGATTAACGCGCGGCGCGGCGGAGGCAATCGCCGCCCATGCGAGTGAGGATCTGAAGGCCGCCTATCTGCCGCAACTGATCAGCGGTGAATGGACCGGTGCGATGGCGCTGACCGAAAGCGGAGCGGGTTCGGACCTGGCTTTGCTGAAGACTCGGGCCGCTCCTCTGGACGACGGATGCTATGCCGTCACCGGGCAGAAGATTTTCATCTCGTCGGGCGACCATGACATGGCCCCCAACATCATTCATCTGGTACTGGCCCGCCTGCCCGATGCGCCGCCCGGCGTGAAGGGCATCAGCCTGTTCCTCGTCCCCAAAGTGCTGCCGGATGGTGCGCGCAATTTGATGTCTGTGGGCGGGCTGGAAAAGAAGATGGGCATCCACGCCCAGCCGACCTGTGTGATGAACTATGATGGCGCTGTCGGATGGCTCGTGGGCGCGCCGCACCGGGGCCTCGCGGCGATGTTCACGATGATGAACGCCGAACGGCTGATGGTCGGGGTTCAGGGACTGGGCATTGCCGGTGCCGCCTATCAGCAAGCCGTGGCTTATGCCCGTGATCGCCTGCAGGGCCGAAGCGCCGACGGCGCGCGCAACCCCGTACCGATCATCGAACATGCCGATGTCCGTCGGATGCTGCTCACGATCCGCTCTTTCGTGGAGGCGGGGCGCGCGCTTGGTGGCTGGACCGCGCTGCAGCTTGATCGCGCGCACCACCATCCTGATGCCGCGGAGCGCGCCAAGGCCGACGCTTTCGTCGCGTTGCTGACGCCGGTCGTGAAGGCTGCCTTCACCGACTTCGGCTTTGAGAGCGCTGTCCAGGCGCAGCAGATATTCGGCGGCCATGGCTACATCCGGGAATGGGGGATGGAGCAATATGTCCGCGACGCCCGCATTGCCCAGATCTACGAGGGCACCAACGGCATACAGGCGATGGATCTGGTCGAGCGCAAATTGACCCTGCGCGATGGCCATGTGGCAACGGACTTTTTCGCCCTCATCACGGCCGACCTGGACGCGGTCGATCGGACCGGCAACGCGACGCCAATCGCGGAAAAGACCCATGCGGCACTGGCTCTACTGATCGATGCGACGGCCGCGCTGCAAAATGCGGAGCTGGGCGAGAAGCGCGCGGCGGCAACGGACTATCTGCGCCTCTTCGCACTGGTGTCTTTCGGCTGGATGTGGACCCGCATGGCGGCGGCGGATGGAGACGCGGCAATCCACCACGCAAAGCGGCAAGTCGCAACTTTTTACGCAGATCGCGTGCTACCGCAGGCGCAGGGCCTTGCCGCACAAGTAACGTCCAGCGCAGCGCCGATCCTGGATTTTGATCTGGACGCATTTTAGGGTTTGTCGACCCTGCGTGTCGTGCAACGCGACCGCGCGATCGGCCTGTAACAACCTGATGACCTTCAATGATTGAAACTAGGTACGGAATTTCCGTAGACATGCATGCGGATAGCCCGTATGTAATGGCATGACTTCGGATCGCGAGTTCGATTCGGACGATACGAAAGCGGCAAGCAATCTTGCCAAGCATGGGGTGCCATTTCCTTATGCCACGCGCGTCTTTCTCGACGCAGGGGCGATTGATTTCGACGCCTCTTCACCGGAGGACAACGAAATCCGGCGAAAGGTGGTCGGCATGATAGAGGGCCGCCTGTTCACGGTGGTCTATGCAAAGCGGTTCGGCGTGACGCGGATCATCTCAGCGCGGCGCTGCAATAACAAGGAAGGCTTTATGGCCCGGTTCACGCTTGACCCGAATGATCTGCCCTCATTGACCGGGGAAGAGCAGGCGCGGCTCGATGCCATGACCGATGCCGACCTTGCGGCAGCGGCAAAAAGCGATGCTGACAATCCGCCTCTGACTAATGAAGACATGGCGCGGATGGAAGCGGCCAGCACGGTGCGCAGAGTACGTGCGCGCACGGGTTTAAGTCAGGACCGTTTCGCAAAACGATATCATATTAACGTCGGACGTCTGCGCGATCTGGAACAGGGGCGCACGAAGGCTGATAGCGCACTACTCGCCTATCTCGCGGTGATCGACCGGGAGCCGGAAGCGGTCAGTCGGGCGCTCGATTAACGATGAAGCCTATGCACTGCGCCATATAAGCCCATGCAGAGCCGCACGGATCAAAAGCTCCGGGGAAAGTGTGCTCAAGAAAGAGCATAAGACCTGGTGCACCCGACAAGATTCGAACTTGTGGCCTCTGCCTTCGGAGGGCAGCGCTCTATCCAGCTGAGCTACGGGTGCGCAGGAGATGGGCGCTTAGCAAAGGCGGAAGGCAGGCGCCAGAGGATTTCTCGTTCCGGCGCCTATCGGCTCATTTGGCGGGCTTGGACATCTTCTGGAACTTGCCGAGCCCGCAGCTTGGACCTTGCATGAAACCGCCGCCGGCGGTCTGCAGGACGGTGATGATATCGACCGAACAGAGCTGCGACGTGCTCAGCTTATAGGAAAAGCGCTTCTCGAAACCCAGGCTGGGGCAGCTGTTTGGTAATGTGTTACGATAGACGTCGCCATTATTCATGACGAAATCGATCGTGCTGTCGTCCCGCACATTGGTGCTGCGCACGCGGCTGGGCATGATGCAGTCAGCCGGCTCGCCAACGGCGACGCGGCCGTCATCCTTGGCGGGCTTGCGCGCTGACGCCGCGTCGGCGACTAGCCCTGTGGACAGCAGGGCGGCGAGGGCGATTAGTGTGAAGCGCGCGCGCGTGGCATGGACTATGGTCATGGCACTCTCCTTTGCTTCCATAGACGGCAAGCACCTGCCCATACCGTATTCCTGACCCGCCTGTATTAGCAGGAAATCAGGCCGCGGGGGCAGGCGTCTTAGGCTTGTAGCGGCACAGGTCCGCGACGATGCAGCGCCAGCATTCCGGCTTGCGCGCCTTGCACACATAGCGGCCATGCAGGATCAGCCAGTGATGCGCGTCCGGGCGAAAAGGGGCGGGTGTGGCCTTGTCGAGTTTCAGCTCGACCGCCAGCACCGTCTTGCCCGGCGCCAGGCCGGTCCTGTTTCCGACCCGGAAGATGTGGGTGTCGACGGCAAAGGTCTCTGCGCCGAACGCCGTGTTCATCACGACATTGGCGGTCTTGCGGCCAACACCGGGCAGGGTGGTCAGGATGTCGCGGTCCTGTGGCACCTGCCCACCGAAATCGCGCTCCAATATCTCCGAAAGGGCGATGACATTCTTCGCCTTCGCATTGAAAAGCCCGATGGTCTTGATGTGGCCCTTTAGCCGCTCCTCACCCAGGGCGACCATCTGCGCGGGTGTCGTCACCTCGCGGAACAGGGCGCGGGTGGCCTTGTTGACGCCCACATCCGTCGCCTGCGCGGAAAGGACCACCGCGACCAGCAACTGATACTCGTTGCCATATTCCAGCTCCGTTTTCGGTGCGGGATTATGGTCGGCCAGGCGGCTGTAAAATTCGAAGATGTCGGCCTTCTTCACGACATCAGAGGCCCAGCACGGCTTTCATGTCGTACCGGCCAGCCGGCTGGTCCTTCAGCCATGCCGCCGCCTTGATCGCGCCTCGGGCGAAGATGGTGCGGTTCTCCGCGCGATGGCCAATCTCGATCCGCTCGCCCTCGGTCGCCAGTATCACCTGATGGTCCCCCGCCACGGACCCGCCGCGCAGCGCTGCGAAGCCGATCGCGCCGGATTCGCGCGCGCCGGTCAGGCCATCCCGCCCGCGCTCGCTGTGGTTGGAAAGCTGTATCCCGCGTCCCCGTGCGGCAGCTTCGCCCAGCAGGAGCGCGGTGCCCGACGGCGCATCGACCTTGTGCCGGTGGTGCATCTCGACAATCTCTATGTCCCAGTCATCGCCCAGACGCTGCGCAGCCTGCTCGACCAGTGCCGCCAGCAGGTTGACGCCGAGTGAAGTATTGCCGGTCTGCAAAACAGGAATCTGGGTGGCGGCTTCGTCGATCAGGGCATGGTGAACATGCTCCAGGCCGGTCGTACCGATCACGATCGGCCTGCGCGCGCCGATGCAGGCGTCCAGGTGATCCGACAGCGCGCTGGGACTCGAAAAATCGATCAGCACGTCGCTCGCTTCTGCCAGGGTCAGCGCATCGGCGAACAGCGCGATACCCAGATCGGTCGCATCAATCGGCACGTTGCGCTCCGTCCCGCCGGCGATGGTCATGCCCGCCGCGGCTGCCGCATCGGCGATGGCCCTGCCCATGCGCCCGGCCGCCCCGAATATGCCGATCCCTGTCATGTCTTCACGCGCTCCATGCTTTCCTCCGCCGATGCCAGACGGCCGCTCGATTGTCATCCAGATGATGACGCTAACCCGAGCGCAAAAAAATTGGGCCGGCGCTTTCGCACCGGCCCCAGGTCTGTTCGCAGGAGGAACATCGTGTGGCGGGCGGGCCTTACTTTCGCGGCCCGTCCTGCCGAAATCAGTAGTTGTAGGCGCGCTCGCCGTGGCTGGAGAGGTCGAGACCTTCCTGCTCAGCTTCGGCGCTCGGACGCAGACCCAAGGTCTTGTCGATGACGAAGAACAGGATCGCGCTGCCGACGCCGGAAAATACCAGCGTGAAGAGCACGGCCTTGATCTGGGTTACCACCTGCGTTGCGATGCTGTAGCTGCTGGCGTCGAACGCGGCCGGGAAGACCGTGTAGTCAAACACGCCCTGACCGCCCAACGCTGGCGAAGCGACGATGCCGGTGCCGATCGCGCCGACGATACCGCCGACGCAGTGCACGCCGAACACATCGAGCGTGTCGTCATAGCCCAGCTTCCCCTTCACGAATGCCACGAAGATGTAGCAGATCGGCGAGACGACGAAGCCGAGGACGATCGAGGTCATCGGAGCGCCAAGGCCAGCGGCCGGGGTGATGGCGACCAGACCGGCAACCGCACCGGTGACTGCGCCGAGCAGCGAGGCCTTGCCGTGATGGAACTGCTCGATGAGCGCCCAGCTGACGGCTGCCGCACAGGTGGCGAGCATGGTGTTGACGAAGGCGACGGCAGTGACGCCATTGGCTTCCAGGTTGGAACCGGCGTTGAAGCCGAACCAGCCGACCCATAGCAGGCTGGCGCCGATCATGGTCATGACCAGCGAGTGCGGAGGCATGGGCTCCTTGGGATAGCCGACGCGCTTGCCGATGATGAGGCAGCCGACGAGGCCCGCGATACCGGCGTTGATGTGAACGACGGTGCCGCCAGCGAAGTCGAGAGCGCCCCAGCCCCACAACAGGCCGGAATCGGTCGGAGCATCAGCCAGGAAGTCCGGGCCGGCCCAGTACCATACCATGTGCGCCATCGGAGCGTAGATGAGCGTCAGCCAGGCGACGACGAACACGATCAACGACGAGAACTTCACGCGCTCGGCAAAGGTGCCGACGATGAGGGCCGGCGTGATCATGGCGAAGGTCATCTGGAACACGACGAATACCAACTCAGGTAGGTAGACGTTGTTCGAGAAGGTCGCACCGGAGGTCGTTGCGTCGACACCCATCAGGAAGGCTTTGGAGAACCCGCCGAAGAAGTGGTTTTCGCCACCCGACGTGAAGGCGATCGAATAGCCCCAGCAGGCCCAGACCAGGCCAGCGACCGAGACGATCATGAAAACCTGCATCAGGACCGACAACATATTCTTGGAACGGACCAGGCCGCCATAGAACAGGGCGAGGCCCGGGATGGACATCATCAGGACCAGAGCGGCCGAAACCAGCATCCAGGCGACGTCGCCCTTGTTGACCATGCTGGCCATCTGGGCGGCGTCGGGATTCTTGATCAGATCGGCGGCCAACGCCGGGGCGGCGGTGGCGAGAAAGGCTACGGCCATCCCCGCTACGCCGCAAAGTTTCTTGGAAAGCGTCATCATTCCCCCCTTCTTACAGCGCGGTTTCGCCGGTCTCGCCGGTGCGGATACGCACGGCCTGACCGACATCGAGGACGAAAATCTTGCCATCGCCGATGGCGCCGCTGTTGGCGGCCTGTTGAGCAGCCTCCACCACGCGGGGGGCGAGGTCGTCATCGCAGACCACCTCGATCTTGATCTTCGGAACCATGTTGGTGCTGTATTCAGCACCGCGATAGATTTCGGTCTGCCCCTTTTGGCGTCCGAAGCCCTTTACTTCGCTAACCGTCATGCCAGCAACGCCGAGCGAGGACAGAGCCTCGCGGACATCGTCCAGCTTGAACGGCTTGATGATAGCCATGACTAGTTTCATGTCGCCCCCTGTTAATGGTGTGCGGGGCTATATCAGCAAGGACCGTGCCAATATCCTAATCAAGCGTTAACGCCGCGTTTTTGCAAATGAGGCGGGTCCGGCTCGCCGAAATTTTGGGCAGGAAAATGATTCTGCCTAAAAAATGGGCAGGAAATTTAGTTTCAAAAGCGATTCTGCTCTTGAATCATTGTTTCGTGGGCTACCAGCCGTGTCCGGCTTCGATCGCGGCCTCTTCGCCCTCGCGATCGGGGCGGCCCAGAACGGCGTTGCGATGCGGAAAGCGCCCGAAACGCGCGACGATGTCATGATGTTTGCGCGCGAAATCCAGGTTGCGGGCATCGCCCAGCGCCTCGAACAGCGCGATCGACCGCTCCTGATCCTCGAGCATCTCGCTATGCTGGAAGGGCATGTAGAAGAAGGTCCGGCCCACCCCGCCAATCTGCACGTCATAGCCTTGTGCGATCGCGCCCTTGGCGATCTCGCGCGCCAGAGGGTCGGACGCGAACGCATGAGCCTGATCGCGAAACATGTTGCGAGGAATCTGGTCGAACAGGATAATTGCTGCCAGTGCCTCGTCTGCGCGAGCCAGGAAGGCCGCTGCGGGCTGTCGTGCCTTCTCCTGCCAAAGGCTTTCAAAGCGCAGGCAGGCTGCATCCGTTATCTCGGACTGGCCCCACCAGCCGTCCTCACCAATTTCCTTGAACCAGAAATCCAGAATGTCCCTGGCCCAGGGTGCGGTCACGGCGTCATGGGGATCGGTGTCAGCGCTCATGCGTGCAATACCCATGGGAAGGGGCGGGAGTTCCCGTCAGCGCCCGTATAGTCACCCACCTCCGTTCGTTTCGAGCGAAGTCGAGAATGGATGCGCAGGTTTCTCGACAAGCTCGAAACGAACGGAGGTGGACGAAATCTGGAAAGTTAGATTACGCCGCCGTGCCGCCCACGGTCAGCCCATCCATCAACAGCGTCGGCTGGCCCACGCCCGCCGGCACGCTCTGCCCGCCCTTGCCACACATGCCCACGCCCTCGTCCAGCGCCATATCGTTGCCGATGCCGATCACGCGGGTTAGCGCCGTGGGGCCGTCGCCGATCAGCGTCGCGCCCTTGATCGGATCGCCCAGCTTACCATTCTCGACCTTGTACGCCTCGGTGCAGGAGAAGACGAACTTGCCAGACACGATGTCGACCTGCCCGCCGCCGAAACTCTTGGCGAAGATGCCCTTCTTCACGCGCGACAGTAGTTCGGCTGGATCGTCGTTCCCGCCACGCATGAAGGTGTTGGTCATCCGCGGCATCGGCGCATGGGCATAGCTTTCGCGGCGGCCGTTTCCGGTTGCCTCGACGCCCATCAGCCGCGCGTTCAGCCGGTCCTGCATATAGCATTTGAGGATGCCGTCCTCGATCAGCACATTCTCCCGCGTCGGCGTGCCTTCGTCGTCGATGCTGAGCGACCCGCGCCGGTCCATGATGCTGCCATCGTCCACCACCGTCACGCCGGGCGCGGCGACGCGCTGGCCTATACGACCGGTAAAGGCCGACGTGCCCTTGCGGTTGAAATCGCCCTCCAGCCCATGGCCGATCGCCTCGTGCAGCAGCACGCCGGGCCAGCCTGGCCCAAGCAGCACGGTCATCTCGCCCGCCGGCGCGGCGACGGAGCGCATATTGACGTCCGCCTGCGCCAGCGCCTCGTCGATTGCGCGGTTCCAGATGTCCGGCGACATGACCTGATCGTAGAGATAACGCCCGCCAATGCCAAAGCCGCCGGACTCGCGACGCCCGCCATCCTCCAGAATGATAGAGACGTTGAGGCGCACCAGTGGCCGGATGTCGTTCGCGACGAAACCGTCGGCGCGCACGATCTCTACGACCGACCAACTGCCGTTAAGGCCGACCGAAACCTGCGCGACACGCGGATCGCGGGCGCGGGCGGCAGCGTCGATCTGCGCGCACAGCGCCACCTTTTCGGCAAACGGTACGATTTCCAGCGGATTGGCGTCGGTATAGAGATGCCGGTTGGTCCGCTGCGGCGGCGGCGCGGGCGGGGCCTTGGCTGGATCGAGCAGTGACAGCGTCTGCGCCGCGCGGCGGATCGCCGCTTCGCTGATGTCATTGGCGTGGGAGAAGCCCGTCATCTCCCCGCTCACCCCGCGCAGGCCGAACCCGGCGTCTGTCGAATAATCGGCGGTCTTGAGCCGTCCGTCATCGAAGCCAAACGCCTCCGACGCGCGATACTGCAGATACAGCTCGCCATCGTCGCAATTGGCGAGCGCCTCGGCGGTTAGTCGCTTGGCGGCGTCAGGGGTAAGCAGCCCGTCGCGGTAAAGCAGGCCACGGGCGTCGGTGAAGTGGGAGCTGATATCGGTCATGGGGAAGATATAGGCGCTAGGCGGGCGATAAACCAACCCCTGAGCTTACTATCTCTCAAACCGTTCGTGCTGAGTAGAGACTGAGCTTGTCGAAGGCTCGTATCGAAGCATCCTCGCGCCTAGCTCCGATCCTTCGATACGCCATTTCGACTTCGCTCAATGGCTACTCAGGACGAACGGAATGATTGGAAGCGACCTAAAGACTTGCCCCGGACGCAATATCCGGACCCGCATCATGCCCGGAGCCATCCGCCGGACCGCCAATCAGCACGAAGCGCCGGTCGCAATAGCCGCAATCGACATAGCCATGCTCGTCAATCTCCAGGAACACGCGCGGGTGGCCGAGCGCGGCGGGAATATCGCCGGCTCCGTCGCAGGATACGCGGGCCTTGGGCGTGCGGATGATCTCTGGTGGCTGAATCATTGCGCCGATCTAGCAGCGTGGATGCCGCACCGCAATATCGGCCGGCGCGCTGGAAAGATTACAATCGTTCTCCACCTGAAACCAAATCCCCGGCCTGGTGTTCTGGATGCCGTAACCATGGAAGGATTGCGGCGATGCGGATGATGACAGGCATGATGGGTCTCTTGGCTGCGGTGGCCAGCGCCGGAGCCGCCTCCGCGCAAAGCCTGACCCTGCCGGAAGGCACGCCCATCCACCTGCAGACCCGTGAGGACCTGTCGTCCAAGGTCGCGCGCAAGGGCGACAAGGTGGAGCTGTCCGTAGCTGAACCCGTCATCGTCAACGGGGTTACCGTCATCCCCGTCGGCGCGCCGGCGACCGGAGAGATTTCCCGGGCGCGCGACAATGGCCTCCTCGGCCGCTCCGGCAAGCTGGAGATCGAGGTGCGCCAGCTCTCCGCCGAAGGCCGGATCATCCCCCTGCGCGGTCAGGAGAACGCCAAGGGGAAAGCCGGAACGATCGGCGCGGTCGGCGCAGGCATAGTCTTCCTGCCGCTAGCTATCATCGTAAAGGGCAAGGAAGCGAAGATCCCGGCGGGCAGCAAGGTCGACATGTATGTCGATCAGCCCGTCCAACTCACCGACACCAGCATCCAGAGCGACCTCGCTCCACCGCCCGCGCCGCCGGCGGGCTAGGTTTTGTGGGGCTGGAAAGCGGCATTTCTCGGCCCATTAACAGCCATCATCCCGGACTTGATCCGCGATCCATGAGCATCAATCGTCGCTTGAATATGCTATAGTCGAGCTAATGGATGCCGGGTCGAGCCCCGGCATGACGGCAAGAGTGAGTCCTCTTGCTGCCTTAATAATCCTCCCCGTTACGGAGAGGGACGGGTCTGTCGCCTGGCGATGGCAAGATGAAGGCAGTATCATGCTAGGCCTCCTTTTTCGCCTTCTTGTCGATCAGCACGGCCTGCTGCCACTTGCCCGGCGCCTTGTCCGTGCGGTGGATGCATCCCGCCCAGCAGCATGGCCGCTTCTTCCCTTCAAGCATCTCTTCACAACTGCGCGCGATGCGGCGCTCCCGGGTAGCGGCCTGCTTCGCGTCTTCGACCCAGCAGATAAACTCGTTCCGGCCGAGCGGCGTCAGGGTCTCCCACAGCGCGAGCACTGCCGGGTCGGCCCGGAATGCCGCCTGAAAATCCTCAGGCGCTTGGTGGACGGTTCCGTGGAGGAAATGATCAGTCATGAGACCCTTGGTAGTTCTTGCTACGGGAGCAGAAGTCTTGCGGTGATTGACGGAAAGCGAACGGGCACCTTGCGCTGCCACATCTCGCTATCCAGGCTCAGGCGGAGATGACGAGGCTAAAGGCATCTGTGTTCGCCAACGATTGAACCACGTTACCTGTCCTACATAGCCGATGTTGCGATAAGGTGGGGAAGGCTATTTCTCACTGTTGGGAACAATTCTTACGCTCTTTTCGATAGGATCACTCAGGCGCAATTAAATGTCGAGTTACGCGGGAAATGTGGGAAGCGAAATGCGATCCTTTGTCTACGCCACCACCTCAATAATTCCGCAGCACATCCAGAAACGCCTGCCCATAGGCGTCCCGTTTCTTCATGCCGACGCCGGTGATTTCGCCCAGTTCGCCCAGCGTGGAAGGCCTTCGCTCGGCAAACTCCCGCAAGGTGCTATCGTGGAAGATGACATAAGGCGGCACGTTCGCCTCCTTGGCCAGGTCGCGGCGGCAGGCGCGCAGCGCCTCGAACAGCGGATCGCCCACCGGGTTGGGTGCACCGCCGCTGCTCCCTCTCCGCGAACGCCGTTCCCGCTTGGGCGGCAGGACCAGCGACAGCGTCTCCTCCCCGCGCAGGATCGGGCGCGCATTGGGGCCGAGGGCCAGCCCGCCATGCTCATTCGTCTCCAGCGCCTCGCGCACCAGCAGCGCGCGGGAGACGGGGCGGAGCAGGGCGGTCTCCTCGCCTTCGACAATGCCGAAGACGGAAATGCGGTCATGCCCGCGCTGACGCACCTTGTCGTTGGTCGCGCCGGTCAGCACCGCCTCGATATGCTGCACGCCGAAACTCTGCCCGGTGCGGTATACGGCGGAGAGGAATTTGCGCGCGGTCTCCGTTGCGTCGATGCTGGCGGGCGGCGACAGGCAATTGTCGCAATTGCCGCAGAAGGCTGCTGGGTCCTCGCCGAAATGGCGCAGCAATATGGCGCGGCGGCACCCGCCGGTTTCGACCAGCGCGCCCAGCGCCCCGATCCGCGCCCGCTCGCCGGGCTGGCGCGCGGCCTCGACCTCAAACATGCGCTGCCGGGCGCGGGCGAAATCCTCCGCCCCCCAGAAGAGATGGGCCTCCGCCGGGTCGCCGTCCCGCCCTGCGCGGCCGCTCTCCTGATAATAGCCCTCGATGGATTTGGGCAGGCCCGCATGGGCGACGAAGCGCACGTCCGGCTTGTCGATGCCCATGCCGAAGGCCACCGTCGCGACCATCACCATATCCTCGGACGCGATGAAGGCGGCCTGGTTGGCGGCGCGCGTCTCGGGCGGCAGGCCGGCATGATAGGCCCGTACCTCGCGCTTGGCCGTGGTCAGCGACGCTGCCGTCTTCTCCGTCGCCGCGCGGGTCTGCGCATAGATGATGCCGGGACCGGGCTGCACCGCCACCAGATCGGCGATCTGGCGGGACAGGTTGTCGCGCGGCTGGACGATATAGCGGATATTGGGCCGGTCGAACCCGGCGACGATCATCCCCTCATGCGGAATGCCCAGCTGGACAAGGATGTCCTCGCGGGTGTGCGCGTCCGCCGTGGCGGTGAGGGCAAGGCGCGGAACGTCCGGAAACTCGTCGAGCAGCGGCCGCAACAGCCGATAGTCCGGACGGAAGTCATGCCCCCATTCGGACACGCAATGCGCTTCGTCTATGGCGAAGAGCGACAGCGCCGCGCCGCGCAGCAGCGAGCGGAAACCGTCGCCGCTCGCTCGCTCCGGAGCGACATAGAGCAGGTCCAGGTCCCCGGCTCGGAAGCGGTCCTGCGTCTCGCGCCAGTCGGCGTCGACCGATGTCAGGCTGGCGGCGCGGATGCCGACGGCGTTGGCCGCGCGCAACTGGTCATGCATCAGCGCGATCAGCGGCGAGACGACCACGCAGCATCCGGGCAGCGCGATCGCTGGCAATTGGTAGCAGAGCGACTTGCCCGCGCCGGTCGGCATGATCGCCAGCGTGCGTTGGGCGTTCATCACGCGGGAGACGACCTGCTGCTGCACACCGCGGAAAGCGGGGAACCCGAAGCTGTCCTTGAGTATTGTTCCTATGTCCGGGCCCATGGCCGGGGCTCTAGAGTGATTTCCAGTGAAATGGAACATTTCACGGCTCGGAAATCACGGCAAAACAGGGAACTAGACCGCTACAGCGGCAAGATGGAAGGCCCCTGCAGCGAAATAGGACGAGGGACTGATGAGCGACCTGGCGATTATCCTGTTATGCGTATCCTGCTATATGGTCGGCGGCATGTCCGGCATGGCCATTATGCTGGTGCTCCGGCAGGCAAAGCGGGCCGATGCCAGCGAAGCTGCGGAAAGCAGGATGGCGCGGCGTCTGCGCCGACCCGATCTCCCGGCGGCGTTGCGATCCTGGAAATCGACGACAGCCCGATAGTCAGGCAAGTACATCGGCCAGGCCCAGACCCTCGGTCTTGCGCTCCGCCGCCTGCCGCCGCCACATCGTCGCGTAGAGGCCGTCCGCTGCGAGCAGTTGTGCATGCGTGCCGCGCTCTACCACCTCGCCCTGATCGAGAACCACGATCTCGTCCGCTTCGACGACCGTGGACAGGCGATGGGCGATGACGATGGTCGTGCGGCGACGGCTGATCTCCCCCAGCACATCCTGGATCGCCGCCTCAGTCCGGCTGTCGAGCGCGCTGGTGGCCTCGTCGAGGATCAGGACCGGCGGGTTCTTGAGCAGGGTGCGGGCAATGGCGACGCGCTGCTTCTCCCCGCCCGACAGCTTGAGGCCCCGCTCGCCGACCCGCGTGTCATAGCCTTCCGGAAGCGACAGGATGAAATCGTGAATGGATGCGCCTCTGGCTGCCGCTTCTATCTCCGCCTGCGTGGCGTCGGCGCGGCCATAGCCGATATTGTAGCCGATGGTATCGTTGAACAGCACCATGTCCTGCGGCACGATCCCGATCGCGTCGCGCACCGAATCCTGCGTCACCGCAGCAATGTCCTGTCCGTCGATCAGGATGCTGCCGCTATTCACGTCGTAGAAGCGAAAGAGCAGCCTAGCGATGGTGGACTTGCCCGCGCCAGAGGGGCCTACCACGGCCAGCGTATGGCCCGCAGGAATGACGAGATCGACACCCTTTAGGATGGTGCGTCCCGGATCGTATCCAAAAATAACGCTGTCGAACCGGACTTCGCCATCCTTGACCTGAAGCGGCGGCGCGTCGGGCCGGTCGATGACCTCTTGGGGTGTGTCCACGAGATTGAACATCGCCTCCATGTCGATCAGGCCCTGTCGGATCGTGCGATATACCATGCCCAGCAAATCCAGCGGCCGGAAAAGCTGCGAGAGCAGCGTGTTGACCAGCACCACGTCGCCCGTGCTGAACGTGCCCTTGCTCCAGCCCCAGACGGTATAGCCCATGGCCCCGGCCATCATCAGGTTGGTGATCAGCGACTGGCCGATATTGAGCCAGGCAAGACTGTTCTCCGACTTCACCGCTGCCGCCGCATAGAGCCGCATCGAGTTGCCGTAGCGTGCCGCTTCCCGCTCCTCCGCGCCGAAATATTTCACGGTCTCGAAATTCAGAAGGCTATCGACCGCATGGGCGACAGCGCCGGTATCGAGATCGACCATGTCACGGCGAAGCTGGTTGCGCCATTCAGTCACCATGCGGGTGAACCAGATATAGAGGCTGACCATCATCAGCGTAGCCACGACTAGGCCGGGGCCGAACTTCACGAGGAAGATCACGCATACTGCGATCAATTCCAGAACGGTTGGCGCGATATTGAACAGCAGGAAATACAGCATCGTGTCGATGCTCTTGGTCCCGCGCTCCACGACCTTGGTGACTGCGCCGGTCTTGCGGTTCAGGTGAAAGCGCAGTGACAGCCGGTGGAGATGCATGAACACATGTTCCGACAGGCGGCGCGTGGCTTCCTGTCCGACACGCTCGAAAACGACGTTGCGGATATTGTCGAACGCAACCGAGGCAAACCGAGCACCGGCATAGGCCATGACCATAGCCACGGCGAGGGCCGCCGCAGGCTCCATACCCGGCGCCATCCGGTCGATCGCCGCCTTGTAAGCAAACGGCATTATGAGGCTGACCGCTTTGGCCGCCAGCACCAGTAGCATCGACAGCACGACCCGACGACGCAGCGCGGGCGCGTCTGCTGGCCACAGATAGACCATGAAGCGACGCAGCGTCGCCCATGCCGGCGGCGCGGTCTTGTCGGTGTCTGGCTGATCGGGAGGCATCGGATATGATCTAGGTTGCCGGAGCAACAAATCCAACTGCCAATGCCCCGCTTATCATCTTCAGTCGCGCAGCAGGTCGTTAATCGCCGTCTTCGACCGGGTCTGCGCATCGACCCGCTTCACGATGACGGCGCAGGCCAGGTTCGGGCCGGGCGTACCGTCGGGAAGGGGCTTGCCGGGCAGACTTCCCGGCACGACGACGGAATAGGGGGGCACTTCACCGATAAACACTTCCCCGGTCGTGCGATCCACGATCTTGGTGGTGCTGGTGATAAAGACGCCCATGGAGAGTACCGACCCCTTGCCCACGCGCACACCCTCGACGACCTCCGATCGGGCGCCGATGAAACAGTCGTCCTCAATGATCACCGGATCGGCCTGCAAGGGCTCCAGCACACCGCCCAGCCCAACCCCGCCCGACAGATGGACGTTCTTGCCGACCTGTGCGCAGCTACCCACGGTCACCCAGGTGTCGACCATCGTGCCCTCGTCGACAAAGGCGCCGATGTTGACGAAACTGGGCATCAGGATCACATTGCGCGCGATATGGGCGCCGTGACGCGCGAAGGCGCCGGGCACGGCACGAAAACCGGCAGCGCGAAATTCCGTTTCGCCCCAGCCGGAGAATTTGGAGGGGACCTTGTCCCACCAGAAGGAGCCGCCAGGACCGCCGGGGATGAGCGCATTGTCGTTCAACCGGAACGAGAGCAGCACGGCCTTTTTCAACCACTGGTTGACCTGCCAGCCACCCTCGATGGGCTCAGCAACGCGGGCCGTGCCGGCATCCAGCATATTCAACGCTTCGCAAACCGCGTCACGGACTTCGCCCTGCGTCGTTTGGCCGATATTGGCCCGGTCTTCCCATGCGGCTTCAAGGGTGGAAATAAGGGAATCGGTCATGTCAGGCTCCGGTGATTTCGCCGATGAACGGCGTAAGATGGTCGATCTCGAAATCGATGAAATCGGGATGGGCGTTCACATTTCCGGCCTCGGACCCGTTATTGACCCAGATGGTGGTCATGCCGATGGCCTTGGCCGGTTTCAAATTCCGTGCCATGTCCTCAAAAAACGCCGATCTGGAGGGATCGAGGCCATGGGTAGCGCAGAGCGCCGCATAGCCGGACGGGTCGGGTTTGGGGATATATTGGCACGCATGAATATCGTGAATGAGTTCGAAGGCATCGCCGAGACCAAGCCTTGTGAGGACACGCTGGGCATAAGGCTCGTCGCCGTTCGTGAAGATCAGCTTGCGGCCGGGCAGGGCGGCAATGCCCGCATTCAGGGCAGGGTCTATTTCCAGCCGATCGAGCGAGATGTCGTGGACGAACTCGAGGAATTCCCGGGGATCGGTGCCGTAATTGGTCATCAATCCCGACAGGGTTGTGCCATGCTCCATGAAGAACCGCTTCTGGATGGCACGGGCCTCGACGGGATCGCAGCCGAGCAGGCCTTGAATGAATTCCCCCATCTTCACGTCGATCAGGGCGAACAGATCGGCCTTCGCCGGATACAGCGTATTGTCCAGATCGAAGATCCAGGCGTCGATATGGGCAAGGTCGTCGCGCATGGCCGCGCGGTATCCGCGCCGTTGCCGCAGGACAAGCGAGAAGCGCAAAATATTCTTCAGCTTTTTCGGTTAGGCCATCCGCGTCCATCAAGAGCGGAAGCTGTGTCCATGTCGAATGTCTCTCCCCTCAAAAGGCGCGCATCGGTGCTGGCCGCAATGCTTGCGTCGTGTTCGCTGGCCGCGTGCGGCGGCGGCGGTGGAGTAAATTCGACGCCGACACCCACCCCGACCCCAACGCCTACTCCAACGCCCGTGCCGACACCTACGCCTACCCCGGCACCCACGCCCACGCCGACCAGCTTCGACACTGCCGAATATCGTCGATCCGATGGCCCGGTCGAGCATGGCGCCATAACGGCCTATCAGGCGGGAGCAAGCGGGGCCGGCATCACCGTCGGCATCATCGACAGCGGCATTGCTACGGGCAACGCGGAATTTACCGGCAGGATCAGTTCCGCTTCACGGGATTTCGCCGGTAATACCTCCATTCAGGATCAAGGCGGGCATGGCACGGCCGTTGCGACGGTTCTCTCAGCGGCGCGTAACAACAACCTGATCCTTGGCATGGCGTGGGGGGCAACAATATTGGCCCTACGTACGGATGCTCCCAATTCTTGCACAGCCGTCGGCTCGGGATCTCAGGATTCGGGCTGCTCCCACAGTACGACGGCCATTGCGCAGGCGCTTGACCATGCGCGCGTCATCGGCGCGAAGGTCGTCAATATCTCCCTTGGCGGGGATAGCGGCGCACCGTCCAATCTCTTGTTGGCGATAGACAGAGCGACCGCTGCGGGCATGATCATCGTCGTATCAGCAGGCAATGACGGTCGCTCCACGCCTGACGCATTTGCGGCATCCTTTGCGAACGCTGCAATTGCGCGGGGGCAGGTCATCATCGCCGCGTCAGTCAACGCATCAGGTGTCCACAGCGGATTTTCCAATGGCGCGCAGGGCTATGAGACGTCGACATTGTCCGCGCTAGGCGAAGGCATATTGTCGCAGGACCAGACCGGCGCTCTGTTTGAATTTTCCGGAACCTCTTTCTCGGCACCGGAAATTGCCGGGGCGGTCGCTTTGCTTGCCCAGGCATTCCCGAACCTCTCCGCAGCGCAGATCGTGCAGCTTTTAATGTCCAGCGCGACCGACGCCGGCACCGCCGGCGCAGATTCGGTCTACGGCGCTGGCATATTGAACATCGCAAGGGCATTTGCGCCGGTCGGATCGACCAGTCTTGCCGGCAGCGCAACGCCAGTGTCGCTCAGCACCAATGGATCGCTGTCCGCACCGATGGGCGATGCGTCGGAGGTCGGGAGCATGAGCGCCGTCGCGCTCGATAGTCTGGGCCGTGCCTATAAAATCGACTTCAAGCCGTCGCTCAAGAGTGACACGCCCGACCTCACACTTGCCCCAGCATTGCAGATCCAGCAGCGCAGCTTCAGCATCGATAATGGCCCGGTGTCCGTTGCGATGAACATCGCGCCGGGGCACGGCAGCGCGGCGGAGGTCAGCCGCATGATGCTGTCGCCGGACGAGGCGCAAAGGGCGCGCGCGCTATCCGGCTCCATTACGATGCGGATGGGTGAGGCGACGACTGTGTCGCTTGGCTTCTCCGAAGGCGCAGGCAGCCTGACCGCACGGGTCGATGGCGCCAGCGAACCGGCTTTCCTGGTCGCCAGCGGCACGCGTGGCGGGCTTGGGTTCGACAGGGTTGCCGGCAGCGGTTTTGCGGTGAAGCAGAATGTCGGCCATGGCATCGCGCTGACCATGATAGCGGAGCAGGGCCATGCGTGGCGGACCTCCTATCGCGACGTGGAAACACCCTGGGATCAGCAGCGCAATGACGGTTACGCTGCGTTTGGCCTGAACGCGGAGAAACGCGCCGGTCCTTTGCGCTTGTCGTTGGGCGCAACCTATATGCGAGAGGAAGGAACGCTCCTCGGCGCGCGTTTTTCCTCCTTGATCGGAACGGCGGCGGGCAAGAGCCTGTTCATCGACAGCGGCGTTGCTCTGGAGCCGGGCAATGGCTGGCGACTGGGCGCGCTGTTCCGGCAGGGCTTCACCAGCGGCGGCGGCGCCAACCTGCGCACCAACGCCTGGTCCATTGACGGCGAAAAGCGAGGGATCATCGACCGGAGTGACAGGCTGGCGGTGCGCGTCTCACAACCGTTGCGTGTGAAATCCGGCGGGATCGGCGTGCGCCTGCCAACATCCTACGACTATGCGACGCACAGCGCGACCTGGACCATGGAGAATATCAGCCTCGCGCCGCGCGGGCGTCAGATCGATGCGGAGACGGTCTATGCCCGTCCGCTCGGCCTCGGCTGGATCACGACCAACGCCTATTGGCGTAAGGACAGCGGCAACCTCGCCTGGTTCCCGGACGAGATTGGCGGCGCGGTGCGGTACGTTATGAATTTTTGAGTCCCATCACCGTTCGTTTCGAGCGAAGTCGAGAAACATCGCGCCTCAGTTTCTCGACTTCGCTCGAAACGAACGGAGGTAGGCAATTTGAACGGTACAGCTAAACGGTGAAGCTCTCGCCACAGCCGCAGCTGCCTTTGGCGTTCGGGTTGTTGAAGACGAAGCCGGCGGTGAAATCATCCTCCACCCAGTCCATGGTCGATCCGATCAGATACAGGACCGATCCGCCGTCGATATAGAATGTGCCGCCGGGCGTTTCGATCTTTTCGTCGAACTTGGCCTCTTGCGTCACATAGTCCACCGAATAGGCAAGGCCTGAACAACCGCGCTTCGGCGTCGACAACTTCACGCCGATCGCATCCGCAGGCGCTTTTGCCATCAGGTTGGCGATACGCTGTTCTGCGCTTTGCGTCAGGATAACGGCGGCAGGGCGGGCGCGGGTTTTGACTTCGGTGCTCATTACAGCATTCCCAGTTCGAGCTTGGCTTCGTCGCTCATCTTCGCCGGGTCCCATGGCGGATCCCACACGAGATTGACCTCCACATCGCCGACGCCCGGCACCGCGCCGACGCGCAGTTCGACCTCGGCAGGCATCGATTCCGCAACCGGACAATGCGGCGTCGTCAGCGTCATGGTGACGATGGTATGGCCACCGCCCGCGACATCGACGCCGTAGATCAGGCCGAGATCGTAGATGTTCACCGGAATTTCGGGGTCGAAGATTTCCTTCAACGCGTCGATGACCGCCTCATAGATGTCGCCGCCCGGTTCTCCCTCGGCCGCCGTCGCGGGTTTCTGGTTCAGGAAACCGTCGAGATAGTCGCGCTTGCGCTCCATGGTTTCGCGCGGCGTCTCCGCTTCATCGACGCGCGCTTTGGGCGGCGCTTCGACGCCATCGACTTCTTCGACCAAAATCTTGTTCTCTCCGTTCATCCGAAGATCTTCCTTACTCGCTCGATGCCGCGCACCAGCGCCGCCACATCGCTCTCGTCACTATAGATGCCAAAGCTCGCCCGCGCGGTCGCCTCCACGCCCAGTTCCCGCATCAGCGGCTGCGCGCAATGGTGTCCTGCGCGGATCGCCACGCCTTCCTCGTCCAATATGGTGCCGACATCGTGCGGATGCACCCCCTCGACCTCAAAAGACAGGATGCCGCATGAATCCTCCGGCCCGAACACGCGCACGGAGTTGAGGCTCTGCAATGCCTCGCGCGCCTGCCAGACCAGCGCGCATTCATGGGCGTGGATCACGTCAAGGCCGATGGCCTCGACATAATCGATGGCGGCGGCGAGGCCGACGACGCCGACGATATGCGGCGTACCCGCCTCGAACCGCGTCGGGGCAGGGGCGTAAGTCGTCTTTTCGAACGTCACCTTGTCGATCATCGACCCGCCACCCTGATAGGGGGGCATGGACTGCAGGATGGTCTCATGCGCCCACAGCACGCCGATGCCGGTCGGGCCATAGAGCTTGTGCGCGGAGAAGACGTAAAAGTCGCAGCCCAGCGCCGCCACATCGATGGCAAGGCGCGGCACCGCCTGGCATCCGTCGATCAGGATCTTCGCGCCGACGCCATGGGCGATGTCCGACGCGCGCCGGACATCGAGCGCTGAGCCGAGCACGTTGGAAACATGGGCCAGCGCCACCAGCTTGTGCGCCGGCGTAATCATCGCGGCCATCGCGTCCAGGTCGATCTTGCCGTCTGCCGTCAGCGGCACGACTTCGATCTGCGCGCCCTGCTTTTCGGCGATCAACTGCCACGGCACGATATTGCTGTGATGCTCAAGCGTCGAAATCAGGATGCGGTCGCCCGCCTTCAGGTTGGCACCACCCCAGCTTTGCGCGACGAGATTGATGCCCTCGGTCGCGCCGCGCACGAACACGATCTCGCTGTCGGACCGGGCGCTGATGAAGCGCGCGACCTTCCGCCGGGCGGCTTCATAGGCCAGCGTCATGTTGGCCGAACGGGCATAGACGCCACGATGCACGGTGGCATAGTCCGGCCCGTATGCCCGGGCGATCGCGTCGATCACCGCCTGTGGCTTCTGCGCGGTCGCGGCGGTGTCGAGATAATGCCAGTCGGCGACGCCGGGGAAATCGGCGCGATGGGATGCGCGTGGGGTTGCCAGGATATTCATGCCAGCTTCTCCAGTCGCGCCAGCGCCGCTTCCTCCAGCGTCTCCCGGACACTCTCATCCGCCACGCTGTCGAACACGCCAGCAATGAAGGACCGCAGCAGCAGCGTCTGCGCCACCGCCGGCTCCATGCCGCGCGACGCCATGTAGAACAGGGCCGCCTTGTCCAGTTCGCCAACCGTCGCGCCGTGCGCGCACTTGACGTCGTCGGCGTAGATTTCCAGCTCCGGCTTAGCGTTTGCCGTGGCCGTGCGATCCAGCAGCATCGCCTTCACCGATTGCGCCGCGTCCGTTTTCTGTGCGTCCCGCGCCACCGCGATCTTGCCCAGATAGCTGCCCGTCGCCGTCTGGCCCAGGATCGACCGGATGGTCTGCGCGCTGGTGGCGTTGGGCTTGGCATGGGTGACGGTGGTGACGATCTCCAGCGTCTGGCTACCTCCGCCGATGATCGCGCCGCCCAGTTCAAAATGCGCCCCTTCGCCCAGCGTGACGTCGAGCGTTACCCGGCCCAGCCGCCCGCCGCTGTTGAGGATATGAAAATGGCAGGACGCGCCGTCCGCAATCTGGATCACATAATCATGGATGGCGACATCCGTATCGGCCGCATCCTGCAGCAGATGATGATGCGTCGTCTCACCCGCCGCGACGTCGATATGCGTCGCCGGCGCGATCGGCCACACGCTCTTGACCGCGTCCAGATCGCTGTACCGCCATGCCTCGTCACGGCGCGTAGGGAGGGCGAGGGCGTTCACGCCGCCAGCACCTCGGCATAGCCTTCGCGCTCAAGCTCCAGCGCCAGTTCCGGCCCGCCGGACTTCACGATCCGCCCCGCCGCCAGAACATGCACGAAGTCCGGCTGCACATAGTCGAGCAGGCGCTGATAATGGGTGATCAGCAGCACCGCCCGGTCTGGCTTGCGCATGATCGTATTAATGCCCGCGCCCACCGTCTTGAGCGCATCGATGTCGAGGCCGCTGTCTGTCTCGTCCAGGATCGCGAGCTTGGGGTCGAGGATGCCCATCTGCACCATCTCGTTCCGCTTCTTCTCGCCACCCGAAAAACCGACATTCACGGGACGCTTTAGCATATCCATGTCGAGGCCGAGCAGGCCCGCCTTCTCCTTGGCCAGCTTGATGAACTCGCCGCCGGACAGCGCCGCCTCGCCACGCGCCTTGCGCTGGCTGTTGAGGCTCTCGCGCAGGAACTGCAGGTTCGACACGCCGGGAATTTCGACCGGATATTGGAAGCCCAGGAACAGGCCCGCCGCAGCGCGCTCATGCGGATCGAGGGCAAACAAATCCTGGCTTTTCCCAGGTTCAGGGGCAAAATCGACCTCGCCGCCGGTCACCTCATATCCGGGCCGCCCGCCCAGCGTATAGGCCAGCGTCGACTTGCCCGCGCCATTGGGCCCCATGATCGCATGAATTTCGCCAGCATTGATGGAGAGCGACAAGCCCTTGAGAATAGCCTTGCCGTCGATGGCGTTGGTGAGGTTTTCAATCTTGAGCATCATTATCTCTGATATTTCGAAATGGTTTCAGCGAACCGAGAATAGACAGCGAGATTAACGGTTTTGTGCATTACGTTTCTCAGTCTTACAGTCTCGTGCAGGATAGCGGCGTTGAAAGGCGCGGACTTTCTCATCCAGCTCCATGAATCGAGAACTTAGGCGCAATGAAGGATAGCCGTCTTTCCCGCCGCCTGACCTCCTATCCTCCGCGAACAAAGCCTTCATTTCGGACGCAATCGGCCGAAATACACGCTCACGTTCGGCCATCGCTTGTTCGCACGAGACCGATGGTGTCGCGGCGACCATACTTGCGATCAGGAGTGAAGGTGCGCTCACCCCACGCTCCCTTCAAGGCTGATCCCCAACAGCTTCTGCGCCTCGACGGCAAACTCCATCGGCAGTTGCTGCAGCACTTCCTTCGCAAACCCATTCACAATCAGCGACACCGCGCTCTCCTGATCCAGCCCGCGCTGCATCGCGTAAAACAACTGATCATCGGAAATCTTCGATGTGGTCGCCTCATGCTCGATCTGTGCGCTAGGGTTCTTCACCTCGATATAAGGCACCGTATGCGCGCCGCACCGGTCGCCGAGCAGCAGACTGTCACACTGGGTGAAGTTACGGACGCCCTCCGCCGAGGCGGCCACGCGCACCAGTCCGCGATAGGTATTGTTGGACCGCCCCGCGCTGATACCCTTCGACACGATGGTCGATCGCGATCCCTTGCCCAGATGGATCATCTTCGTGCCGGTATCGGCCTGCTGCATATTGTTGGTGAGCGCGACGGAATAGAATTCGCCGACGCTGTTCTCGCCCGCCAGCACGCAGGACGGATATTTCCAGGTAATCGCGCTGCCGGTCTCCACCTGGGTCCAGCTGATCTTGCTGCTCTTGCCCTGGCATAGTCCGCGCTTGGTCACGAAATTATAGATGCCGCCCTTGCCATCCGCATCGCCGGGATACCAGTTCTGCACGGTCGAATATTTGATCTCGGCGTCGTCCAGCGCGACCAGTTCCACCACCGCGGCATGCAACTGGTTCTCGTCGCGCATCGGCGCGGTGCAGCCCTCGAGATAGGAGACATAGCTACCCTTGTCGGCGACGATCAGCGTCCGTTCGAACTGCCCGGTATTTTCCGCATTGATGCGGAAATAGGTGCTGAGTTCCATCGGGCAACGCACGCCCTCCGGAATGTAGACGAAGGTGCCGTCTGAAAAGACCGCGCAGTTCAATGTGGCGAAATAATTGTCGTGCATCGGCACGATCTTGCCGAGCCACTTCTTCACCAACTCGGGATATTCGCGCACGGCTTCGCTGATCGAGCGGAAGATAACGCCTGCCTCTTCCAGCTCTTTGCGGAAAGTGGTGGCGACGCTCACGCTGTCGAACACGGCATCCACGGCGATCTTGCGGCTGCCCTTGACCCCAGCCAGCACTTCCTGCTCGGCGATGGGGATGCCCAGCTTCTGGTAGGTCGCCAATATTTCCGGGTCGACCTCGTCCAGCGAATTCAGCTCCGCCTTCTTCTTCGGCTCGGCGTAATAATAGGCATCCTGATAGTCGATGGCTGGGACATTGAGCTTGGCCCAGTCCGGCGCTTCCATCTTCTGCCACATGGCGAACGCCTTCAAGCGCCAGTCAAGAAGCCATTGCGGCTCATTCTTCTTCGCGGAGATGAAGCGGACCGTATCCTCATTCAGGCCCTTGGGCGCGAAATCCTGTTCGATCGCGGACGACCAGCCATGCTCGTACACAGACGCGCGGTCGGCAGCTTCCTGCGCCTCAGCATTGCGGAGGGTGGTTGTCGTATCGGTCATTGCACAAAATCCGTTCGTGTCGAGCCAAGTCGAGACACATCGCGCGATCCCTCGACTTCGCTCGCGATGAACGGAGGAGGGGGTGTTTCCTGCGACAGGCTGGTCAGCGTAACACCGGCCAACGCACCTCGGATCGCGCCGTTGACCGCGCCCCAGTGCGGGCGGACGCGGCAGCTGCTTTCCAGTGCGCAGTCGTGGCGGCCTTCGCCTTCCTCGACGCAGGCAGTCATGGCAATGGGACCCTCCACCGCCTCGACGATATCGGCCAGGCTGATCTTCTCCGCAGGCCGGGCAAGGGCAAAGCCCCCCGCAGTTCCACGGGCGGAATCGAGCAAGCCCGCCCCAGCCAAACGTCCCAGCAGCTTCTGCGCGGTCGGCAGGGGTACGCCGGTCTGTACAGCGATATCCGTTGCCGAAACACGCGCGTCATCGGCCCGCGCGGCGGCGGACATCACGACGATCGCATAGTCGGCAAGGCTGGACAGCCGCATTCCATATCCCAATATCGGAGTGAATCGTTCCGATTGGGCATTTGGTCCCGAAGACGCGGAAAATCAAGCCTGTTTACCTTCGAGCGGAGCCAAGCCAAGCTATCAGCTGATGCGGTTGATCTCCGCCACCGCGCCGATCATCGCGCGCCGTTGCAGGGTGAGGCGGGCCACCGGTGAGGGGTCCGTCTTGAGCTGATGCGGCGTGAAGCCGATGAAATGCTTGATCTCGCGGATAAAGTGGGACTGATCGTAGAAGGCGTCCTCTACCATCTCCATCCAGCCCTGATGATCGAGGCCAAGTTCCGCAGCGCAGCGCAGCGCGCGGAACTTGCGGGCCAGATATTTGGGTGGCGCGCCGTACAGCCTGTTTGCTAGGCGGGCGACCTGTCGCGCAGAAAGGCCAGTCGCCTCGACCAGCGCCTCGACGCGGGGGGAGGATTCGCCGGCCAACCAGGCGTCGCACAGGGTCACGAACGCACCTACGGCCGGCGGAACCGGCTTCAGACGCGCTTCCAGAAATGCCCATAGTTGCTCGGCTGCTTCTTCTGGATTGTCGAGGTCGCGAAAGCGCGCCAGCATCTCGCCGGCTTCCGGCCCGAACAGCGTCACCATGTCGGCAACGCCGTCAGCCAGCCCGTCTGCATCCTCCAGGCCAAGTCCCATCCAGCCGAGAGGCAGGATGGACACGCCGAATGCCTGCAATGGGCCATCCACGACCATCTTGGTTGCGCCCAGCGTTGCGCCAAGCAGGCAGCATTCGGGCGTGCGCGCGCTCTTGCCATCGTGGAAATGATAATCCCCCATTCCCTTCAGCATGAAGCGAAGCTGCGGGAAATCGGCCCTAGTGACGTCCGTTATGACGGGATGATCGGCCGTGAACAGATAGGCGGGACCAAATCTTTCTCTCAAAGCAGTGGGAGGAGGAAAATAGGTAAGGTCAGTCAGGCCCGGTGGATTAGGCGCGGGAAAGCGATGCAGCACGACCTAAATATCTCCACGAAAAGGTGGTGCCTTGCACAGCGCTGACGCCCGAAAATTAACCATGTTTTCGTGGCGACATTGCGCCGCACTATGGAGATTCGCAAGTCGCAGAGCCGCCTCCTCGGCAGAGTCGAAGGTAATCAACCGAAAAGACATGGAAAAAAATGGCCCGGAAGGCATGAAGCCAATCCGGGCCAAGTAAAAGGTCTCTTCGTCGATGACCAAGAGCCCTTCGGGTCGCAGCTGCGCTCTACTGCAAATGATTCGCTCTTTTATTGGATGGATTCGACATTTGCGGCAGGCTCAATAGTAAAATGTGCGGTGCAGCGAAGGATAGTTGCGTTTATGTACCAGTTCAGCACATGAAACGGCGGATTTCCGTCGAAATACAACGGTTTTGGTTGTAATTTTTCCGCCATTCGCCCGAAAGGACGCCATGTCTTACCGTCTTATCCGTCCAATGTTGTTCCGTTTGGATGCCGAACGGGCACATCGGCTGACAATAGCTGCCCTCAAGTTGCTCCCGGTTGGCGGTACGGCGGTTCCGGACATCTTATTGGCGAGCCGCGTTGCGGGTGTCACATTCCCCAACCCGGTCGGCCTTGCCGCAGGTTTCGACAAGGACGGCGAGGTCGCGCACAAAATGCATGCGCTGGGTTTCGGCTTTGCAGAACTGGGCACGCTCACGCCTTTGCCGCAGGCAGGCAATCCCAAGCCGCGGCTGTTCCGGCTGGTGGAGGACGGTGCGGTCATAAACCGGATGGGTTTCAATAATGGCGGGCAAGAAAGCGCTGCAGCGCGGCTTGCCAAGATCGACCGCCATGGTCGCGTCATCGGCGTCAATATCGGCGCCAATAAGGATTCGGTGGACCGGATTGCCGACTATGCGGCGGGTGTGCGGCGCATGGCCCCTTATGCGGACTATCTCACGATCAACATCTCCTCGCCCAACACCCCCGGCCTTCGCGCCTTACAGGACCGGGGGGCGCTGGATGAGCTGTTGCGCGCGGTCATGGAGGCGCGGGGCCTCGACGGAAGCCATCGCCCTCCCATTTTCCTAAAGGTCGCGCCGGATCTGCAGCCGGCCGATATCAAGGATATCGCGGAACTCAGTGCCGCGCATGGGCTGGACGCCCTTATCATATCCAACACGACGATCACGCGGCCGGCTTTACGGTCGATCCACGGCGGAGAGGCTGGCGGTCTATCCGGCGCGCCGCTGCATGATCTGGCGCACCAGCGGCTGAAGGATTTCCGCGCGGCGACCAACGGCGCGATCCCGCTCATCGCCGCCGGCGGGATTGCGAATGCGGCAGGCGCCTATGCGCGGATCCGCGCCGGCGCGGCGCTTGTGCAGTTCTATAGCGCCATGGTCTACGAAGGCCCATCGCTCGCACGTCGCATCAACGCTGGCTTGAAACGCCTGCTGCTGCGCGATGGGTTCGCCAATATCAGCGAAGCGATCGGCGCAGACTGTTAGCGGTTGCAACAAAAGGGTTGCGGGACGAAACCGGATCGATAGGGTCGGGCTATGATACGTCGCACGCTCACTGCCCTTGCCCTTCTCGTCCTTACCACTCCCGCCACAACGCTGGCCAAACAGCCGGAAGCCCCGCCATCGGGCGTGGTGTCCTCGGCCGATCCACGCGCCGCAGCGGCGGGACAGGAGATATTGCGCAAGGGCGGTAATGCCACCGACGCCGCCCTGGCGATGATGATCGCGCTGACGGTGGTCGAACCGCACAACAGCGGCATCGGCGGTGGCGGCTTCATGCTCCATCATGGCGGCAAGACCGGACTTCTGGAAACCATCGATGGCCGCGAGACCGCGCCGGCCGCCGCAACGCCGGACCGCTTCATGAGGCCTGACGGTAAGCCTTTGCCGTTTATGGAGGCTTGGCCGGGCGGCTATTCGGTCGGCGTACCGGGTGTTCTGCGCCTGGCCGCGATGGCCCATGCCAAATGGGGCAAGCTCCCTTGGGCGGACCTGTTCGTCCCCGCGATCCGCTATGCGGAGGACGGTTTCGAGGTGCGGCAGCGGCTTTACACGGCGCTAAAGGCTGTCGAGCCGGTCTGGAAGGACTTTCCCGAAATCCAGAAAATCTACTGGAAGGATGGCGCGCCGGTTCCGCTGGGCACGATCATCCGCAACCCGCCGCTAGCTGCGTTGTTTCGGCGGATCGCGACTGAGGGGCCGGACGCCTTTTATATTGGCGACAATGCCAAGGCCATCAGTGCGGCTGTCACCAACGCGCCGAAGAACCCGGTGCCGATGACCGAGGCAGATCTGGCCGGATACAAGGCCAAGGAGCGTCCGCCGGTCTGCGGCCATTATCGGGCCTACACCATTTGCGGCATGGGTCCCCCCTCGTCCGGCGCGGTCACGGTGCTGGAGGTGCTGGGCATGATCGAACGCTTCGACCTGAAAGCCTGGGGGAAAGATGACCCGCGCTCATGGCATGTGATCGGCGAGGCGATGCAACTCGCTTATGCCGACCGGGAGAAATATCTGGGCGACCCCGATTTCGTCTCCAACCCGGTCGCCGGCATGATCGATCCGGCTTATCTCGCCAAACGCTCACGCCTGATCTCGCTCGGCAAGACGCTGCCTTCCTATGAGGCAGGCCTGCCTCCCGGCGCGCAGCCCCGCACCGCCGCCATATCCTCGGAAGTAGCCGGGACGAGTCATTTCATCGCGATCGACCATGACGGCGACATCACGGAGATGACCTCCACGATCGAAAGCTTCTTCGGCAGCCAGCTGGTTGCCAACGGTTTCAGCCTGAACAACGAACTGACCGACTTTACCTTTGCGCCCGAAAAGGATGGCGCGCCGGTCGCCAATCGCGTGGAGGCGGGCAAGCGGCCCCTGTCCTCCATGTCGCCGGTCATCGTCTATGACGCCGATAACAAGCCGATCTTTGCGGTGGGCGCAGCAGGGGGCAAGACGATCATCATGCAGGTCGCCAAGGCGCTGATCGCGCATTTCGACTGGGGCCAGTCGGCGCAGGATTCGATCGCGATGGGCCTGCTGTTCTTCGATAAGGATGGTCTGGTGATCGAGCCGGGCACCAATCTGGAGCCGCTGAAAGAACCGTTGGAGAAGCTGGGCCACAAGGTCGGCGTCGCGAAAATGGGCCTGAAGGCCAATGCCGCCGAACGCCTCCCGGATGGTCGCTGGGTCGGGGCCGCCGATCCGCGCAGTCCCGGGGTGTCGCTGCAGGAATAAGCTGTCTTGTTAGAATTCCCGCTCCGTTCGCTTCGAGCGTAGTCGAGAAGCCTCACGCTTGCTTCTCGACTACGCTCGAAGCGAACGGGGCTAGTTGACGCTACCGGTACTTCCAGTTCCGGTCCTTGCCCTCGGAAATCCACCCGACCGCTTCTGCGATACGTTTGTCGCGCGTTTCCGGCCGCTTCGCCTCGCCGATCCATTCGGCATAGTCGCGTATCTTGCCGGAAGAAAATCCGGCCCATACCTTCGTGGCAGCCGGGCTCGCCTTGATCGCGGCCAGAAACTCCGGCCCCACCGGCAAAGGCGGCCTTGGCTCCTTCCGCTTCATCCGAGTCGACGTTTGACCCGCATCGATCAGCGCCATCGCCTTGACGATCAATTCCGTCAGCGCTGCATCATCGGGAAGGTCGCCCAGCGACTTGACCCTGCCGAATTGCCCCATGCCGGACCCTTCTTCCTTGGGCCCGAGCAGGTCGCTGCCGTGCCACAGGCCGAAGGACATATGCGCCTTGAACGCCGCCATCTGGCACAGATTCTGGCCCCGATAGATGAAGAAGGGCATGCCCCACTTGATGGCCTCCACCGTATCTGGGCAAACCGAATGAACCAGCGCCCGCACATGCGCCAGGATTGGCCGTGCAAAGTCCGCCTGCCGCGCGATATAATCGTCAACGCGGGGATCAGCGATCGGCACCGCTCACGCCTCCGGATTATGGACGACCGTCATCAGATAATTGAGCGCCCGATTTTCCGACAGGATGAACCCCTTGCCCGGATCGAACGACAGGCCGACCGTTTCCGTGACGGACAATCCCGCATCGTTCAGAAGGCTCTCCAACTCGTCAGGCTTCAGGAAGCGGCTCCAGTCATGCGTGCCCTTGGGAATCTGTCCCAGGCCCTCGCCGATCGTGATCATCGCCAGCCGGGACAGATTGGTCCGGTTGGGCGTCGATAGGATCATCAGGCCATCAGGTGCCAACACCTGCGCCAGCCCGTACACGAACAGCGCCGGGTCGGTTACATGCTCGATCACCTCCATGCAGGTGACCAGATCGAACGGCTCCACATCGAGCGATTCGACGCCCGTGGCGCGATAGATGATCGACAGCCCCTGACTGGCGGCATGCGCCTGTGCGGCGGCGATATTCTCCGGCGCAGCGTCGATGCCCGTCGCTTCCGCGCCCATCCGGGCCAGCGGCTCCGTCAGCAAACCCGCGCCGCATCCTACGTCGATGGCTCGCTTGCCCGCAAGCGGCCGCATGGTCCGGCTATCCGTGCCCCAATGCGCGTCGATCGCCGCCCGGACATGGCGCAGGCGCACGGGGTTCAGCTTGTGCAGCATCGCGCTGCTGCCTTTCGGGTCCCACCATTGCGCCGCCAGCGTCCCGAAATGCGCCGCTTCGCGCGGGTCGATAGTGGTATTTGCCTTGCTTGCCATCAGGGTCCTTGCTGACTATAGCGACGCCGCCCTTGAAAAGGGGCAGGGCCGTTTCCCGAAATACTGTTACGAAAATTCAGGGCTTACAGCAATTATGGCGCGCATAGTGATGAAGTTTGGCGGCACCTCCATGGCGGGCATGGAGCGGATTCGCAACGTCGCGGCGCGCGTCAAACATGTGGTGAGCCAGGGTAACGAGGTCGCGGTCGTGGTCTCCGCCATGGCGGGCGACACGGATCGCCTTGTGGGTTTCTGCAAGGAGGCCTCGCCGCTCTACGATCCGGCGGAATATGATGTTGTCGTCGCATCCGGCGAGCAGGTGACCAGCGGTCTCCTCGCCATGACGCTGAAGGCGATGGGTGTGGACGCCCGCAGCTGGCTCGGCTGGCAATTGCCGATCCGCACGGTCGAGGCGCATGCCAAGGCGCGCGTCAGCGATATCGACACGATCGATCTTCTCGCATCCATGCGCGCGGGCAAGGTCGCGGTGATTCCCGGTTTTCAGGGCATGATGGCCGATGGCCGCGTCTCGACGCTGGGCCGCGGCGGCTCGGATACGTCGGCGGTGGCCGTTGCCGCCGCGATCAAGGCGGACCGCTGCGACATCTATACGGACGTCGATGGCGTCTACACAACCGATCCGCGCATCGTCGCCCGCGCCCGCAAGCTCGACCTCGTCACCTATGAGGAAATGCTGGAACTCGCCTCGGTCGGCGCCAAGGTGCTCCAAACCCGTTCGGTCGGCCTCGCCATGAAGGAGGGCGTGGTTGTGCAGGTGCTCTCCTCTTTCGACGACCCCGCCCAGACCGACCTTCCCGGAACGCTGATCGTCAGCGAAGAGGAACTGGAAGCCAAGCTCAAGGAAGACAAGATGGAACGTCAGCTCATCACCGGCATCGCGCATGACAAGAATGAAGCGAAGATCATCGTGACGCGCGTGCCTGACAAGCCGGGCGCGGTCGCCAGCATCTTCGGTCCGCTCGCGGACGCCGCGATCAACGTCGACATGATCATCCAGAACGACAGCAAGGAGCAGGAGGAGACGGACGTTACCTTCACCGTTCCCCGCGCGGATCTCGCCCGCAGCGTCGATCTGCTGGAGGCGCACAAGGATACGATCGGTTTTCGCCGGATCATCACCGATGTGGAAGTGGCCAAAATCAGCGTCGTCGGCGTCGGCATGCGCAGCCATGCGGGCGTCGCGGCGACCATGTTCAAGACGCTGGCCGATCGCGGCATCAATATCGAGGCGATCTCCACCAGCGAGATCAAGGTTTCGGTGCTGATCGACGAGGATGAGACCGAACTGGCCGTCCGCGTCCTGCACACCGCCTATGGTCTGGACGCGCCGGCGGCTTGACAGACTTCGTCACCCCGGCGAAGGCCGGGGTCTCGTGCCGCAGGGTGCGACCCAAAGGCATGCGATCCCAGCCTTCGCTGGGATGACGGGAACATGAAATGACCAACGCCAAGCTCACTTCCCTGATGGCCCGGGGCGTAGACTTCCTCGGATGCGAGACCGCCATCCTGTGCGGCGCGATGTCGTGGGTCAGTGAGCGGCATCTGGTGTCGGCCATCTCGAACGCCGGCGGCTTCGGTGTCATCGCCTGCGGAGCCATGACGCCTGAACTGCTGGACGCGGAAATCGCCGCGACCAAGGCGCTGACGAGCAAGCCGTTCGGCGTGAACCTCATCACCATGCACCCGCAACTGTTCGACCTGATCGAAGTCTGCGCGCGTCATGATGTCGGCCATGTCGTCCTTGCCGGCGGCCTGCCGCCCAAGGGCAGCATCGAGGCGATCAAGCAGAAGGGCGCGAAGCTGATCTGCTTTGCCCCGGCGCTAGCGTTGGCGAAGAAGCTGCTGCGGTCCGGCGTCGATGCGCTGGTGGTGGAGGGCATGGAGGCCGGTGGTCATATCGGCCCTGTCTCGACCAGCGTGCTTGCCCAGGAAATCCTGCCTGAAATGGCGGAGCAGCTACCCGTGTTCGTGGCTGGCGGCATTGCGCGGGGAGAGGCGATCGCTGCCTATCTGGAAATGGGCGCGGCGGGCGTGCAGCTTGGCACACGCTTCGTATGCGCGACCGAATCCATCGCCCATCCGCTTTTCAAGAAGGCGTTCCTGCGTGCCTCCGCACGCGATGCCGTCGCCAGCGTCCAGATCGATCCGCGTCTGCCGGTCATCCCGGTCCGCGCGCTCAAGAATCCGGGCACCGAAAACTTCACCGCCAAGCAGCGTGAGGTCGCCAATCTCCTCGACAGCGGCGCCGTCGATATGATGGAGGCGCAACTCCAGATCGAACATTATTGGGCGGGCGCTCTTCGCCGCGCGGTAATCGATGGCGATGTCGAAGGCGGCTCGCTGATGGCCGGCCAGTCGGTCGGCATGGTCACGAAGGAAGAACCGGTGACCGAAATCATCGCGACGCTCATGGAAGAGGCCGCGACCGCCCTGGAGCGGCGCGCGGCCTGATTTCTCTGTTCTGACGTCCCGGCGCAAACCGGGACGCCCGAAACTTATGCCGTCAGGATCTTGTCCAGCGCGGCGCAGAACTTCTGCATGTCTTCCTTCGACCCGACGCTCACGCGCGATACGGAAGGATAGATGTCCCACGCACGGCCGATCTGCACATTCTCGGCCAGGAAGGCGTTCTGCATCTTCTTGGTGTGCTTCTCGTCCGGCGACAGCTTCTTCCAGTCCACCATGAACATGTTCGCCTGCGATCCGGGCAGATAGGCGATCTTGCGCTTCTTGAGGTGCGCCAGGGTCTCTTCGCGAACCGCGACCATTTCCGCGCGGCGGGCCTTGATCAGGTCGGCCTGCGTGACGCTGGCGGTGCCACATGCGACGGCCGTCACCGACAGGTCGGGTGCGCGGTCGTACATCATCAGCTTCTTCTGCAGGTCCGGATGACCGATGGTGAGGCCCAAACGCATGCCGGCCATGCCGAACAGCTTGGAGAAGGTGCGCAGGACCAGCACGTCGTCGCGCGTCGCTGCCAGTTGCACGGCGGACGGCGCTTCGGAGAAGTGCAGATAGGCCTCGTCCACGACCAGCACGGAGCCGGCGGGCTTGTTCGCCACCAGCCACTCGATGTCGGCGAGCGGGGTCACGGTGCCGGTCGGATTGTTGGGCGTGCAGATGTAGAAGAAGCTTGCCGTGGGATCGGCGGCTAGCATCGCCTTCACGTCATGGCGATAATCGGCCGTCAACGGCACCTTGCTGAGCTTGGTCTTGGTGGCCGCTGCCATGCCCCAGACGGTCTCGAACGTCGGGTCGCCGGTGACGACGCCGCGCTCGGGCGAGCAGAAGGCCAGCACGGTGCGAGCGAGCGGCGGGCCTGAACCGGCCCATGCCAGGACGCGGTCGGCTGGGACCTTTTCGACTTCGGATACAGCAGAGATCAGGGCGCTATAGGCTTCGGCTGTGTTGTAGCGGTTGCCCTCGGCAACGATGGCGGCTCCGGCCTGCGCGCCGGGGGCCAGCGGTCCGGTCCAGCACTCGTTCGCGCCGATGCGCGTTCCGCCGATCAACGCCTTCGCGGCCTGGCTCTGCGCCATCGCCGGATTGGAAAACTGGGTCAGCACCGCGCCTGCGCCCAGCAACGCGCCGATGCGCGCCAACTGGCGGCGGGAATATCCGCGAGCGAGCAGGTCGTCCCGCGCTTCTTCGGTCAATACGGCAATACTCATGTCACGTCCCCTCGGTGATAACCAAATCCGACTGAAAGCCCTAACGAGCGGGGCGGCGGTTCCCGCTACTGCACTTACCGCTATCCGCATTGGAAAGCGCCGCGCCTTTCTGTTAGCGATGCGCTATGTCGACTTCACCAGCCATCGCTGCGCGCAAAATCCTGAATCGTCTGCACGAGCTTATGGCCTCTCGTTTTGCAGCGCAACAGAAGCTTAACAAGGTTGTCGAAATCATAGGTGAGGAACTTTCAAGTGAAGTTTGCTCAATCTATTTGCTGCGCGAAGGTGTTCTTGAGCTTTTCGCAACCCGCGGACTGAAACAAGAGGCGGTGCATGTCGCCAAGCTTGCGATGGGGCAGGGACTTGTTGGAACGATTGCCGCGAATGTCGAAACGCTCAACCTTGACGAGGCGGCGTCGCATCCGGACTTTGCCTATATTCCGGAGACAGGCGAGGAATTGTTCCACAGCTTTGCGGGCGTGCCCATCGTGCGGCGTCAGCGCTCGGTTGGCGTATTGTGCGTCCAGCATGCCGACCCGCGCCGGTATGAAGAAATAGAGATTGAGGCGTTGCAGACCGTCGCCATGGTGCTGGCGGAATTGATCGCCAATGCGGGCCTTGCCGACGAGAATCCTTTGGACGGCCGGGTGATGGAAACCGGATCGAACATTCTGTCCGGCTTGCCCATCGTCATGGGCATGGCCCGGGGTCACGCCGTATTCCATCAGCCGCGCATCACCATCGAGCATACGGTCGCGGAAGATGTCGAGGCGGAGCGGCAACGCGTCTATTCCGCCTTCGCCAAGATGCGCGAGCAGATCGAGCGCATGGCCGGAGCCTCCGAATTCGGCGGCGATGGGGAGCATCAGGAGGTTCTCGAGACCTACAAGATGTTCGCCTATGACGAGGGTTGGGCGCGGCGCATCAACGAGGCGATCGACAGCGGCCTGACCGCTGAGGCGGCGATCGAGCGCGTACAGCAACGCACCCGCATGCGCATGCGGCAGATTGACGATCCGCTGTTGCAGGACCGCATGCATGATCTGGAGGATCTGGCGAACCGCCTACTGCGAATCGTCTCCGGCCAGCTCGGCACTGCCGCGCAGCTTGGGCTTCGGCAGGATGCGATCCTGATCGCGCGGAATCTGGGGCCGGCGGAGCTGCTGGAATATGATCGGCGGCGGCTTAAGGGCGTGATCTTGGAGGAAGGGTCGCTGACCGCGCACGTCACCATCGTCGCCCGGGCCATGGGCGTCCCCGTTCTTGGCCGCGTTCGGGACATCAGGCGCATCGTCAATGAAGGCGAGTTGATCCTGATGGACGTCACCGAAAACCATCTGTTCGTGCGCCCGACGCCGGACATGGAGGAGGCGTTCGAGAACAAGCTGGCCCTGACCCATAAGCGCCGCGCCGCCTTTGCCGCGATGCGCGACCAGCCGCCGGTGACGAAGGATGGCACACGGATCGAGCTGATGGTCAATGCCGGCCTGCGCGACGACGCATCCTCGCTGGATCTGGTGGGCGCTGACGGTATCGGCCTGTTCCGCACCGAATTCCAGTTTCTGGTCTCCGCGACCTTGCCGCAGCGGGAACGGCAGCAGCGGCTGTATAAGGATGTGCTGGACGCGGCGGGGGATCGCCCTGTCATTTTCCGGACCGTCGATATCGGTGGTGACAAGGCCTTGCCCTATATGCGGCAGGACGAGGACGCCATTGAGGACAATCCCGCCATGGGCTGGCGCGCGCTCCGCCTCGCGCTCGACCGCGATGGCCTGATGAAGGCGCAGGCGCGGGCCTTGCTCGAAGCCTCGGCGGGCAAGACGCTCTATGTCATGTTCCCGCTGATTTCCGAGCCATGGGAATTTGACGAGGCGAAGGCGCTGATCGAGCGTCAGCGCGAATGGCTCGCCGGCCAGCGCAAGAAACTGCCCAACGCCATCCGCTACGGCGCGATGCTTGAAGTACCCGCCCTGGCCGAAGTGCTTGATCTTCTGCTGCCACGGCTGGATTTCCTCTCGGTCGGCACCAACGATCTGACCCAGTTCCTGTTCGCGGCCGACCGCGCGCATCCCAAGCTGGCGGAGCGCTACGACTGGCTTTCGATCGCGATCCTTCGGTTTCTGGCCCGGATACAGAAGGCCTGCGCGGAGCATGGCACGCCGGTCGGAATATGCGGGGAGATGGGCGGCCGCACGCTGGAGGCGATGGCGCTCATCGGCCTTGGCATTCGCCGCCTTTCCATCACGCCTGCATCGGTCGGCCCGGTAAAGGCCATGATCCGCACCGTGGAGTTAGGGCCGTTGCAGGAGGAGATTCAGCGCCTGCTGACGGACGGAACCCCCAACGCCAGACCTGCGCTGGAGAAATGGGCGCGAGAGCGACGGATCGACCTTAGTTAGCGACAAGTCGTTGAACTTCATGATTTCCCGGGCAGAAGCGTTGACAGGAGTCGCTCGTGGGTGAAACAAGGCGATCGGTCGCACGGGCGGCCCCCGGGGAACGGGGCATGGCTGAAAAAAAAGATACGATGGATCAGGGTACGCTCGACATGGACAGGCCGGGTGACAAGTTGCGCCGGGGCCGCGAGGCGTTGGGCCTGTCGCTGCAGGAAGTGGCGACGCGCACCCGCGTGCCGATCCGACAGCTTGAGGTGCTTGAGCGCAACGAATTCACGTCATTGCCCGGCATTCCGTACGCGGTCGGTTTCGCCCGAGCCTATGCCCGCGCCGTGGACATGGATGAGGTGGCAATCGCCTCGGACGTCCGCGCCGAACTTGGCTCCGACATGCAGGCTGCGCGCTATGAAGCCTTCCAGCCCGCCGACCCCGCGCGCGTACCCTCCCGCGCCCTGGCATGGACCGCCGCCCTCATCGCGCTGCTGCTGATGGTCGGCTACGGCGTATGGCGCACACAGCTTTACACGCCTCCGGCCGATGTGCAGGCGACGGCCGAAGCGCCGCCCGCCGCCGCGCCGGGCAGGGCGCGTGCCGCCGCGCGCCCTGCGCCTACGGATGGCCCGGTGGTGCTGACGGCCACAGATACGATCTGGCTGCGCATTTACGATCAGGCGGGTGAGAGGCTGCTGGAAAAGCAGATGGCGAAAGGCGAGAGCTTCACGGTTCCGCCCGGTGCGAACAATCCCATGATCCTGACCGGGCGTCCCGATGCGCTTGCCGTGACGGTCGGCGGTCGCCCGGTGCCGCCACTCGGAACAGCGGTACGGACGATATCGGACTTCCCGATCAGCGCGGCCGCATTGCTTGCCCGCCCGCCCGTTCCTCCCAAGCCGGCAGCCTCCACGCCCGCACGCTGATGTCCGTGGGGCAGACGCATGCTTTACCTGTCCACGAAAGCCATTATGGTTAAGCGCAGCCCGTTCAGCTGAAGGATTTCCATGCGCCACGCAGTTCTCGCCTCTTCTGCCCTATCTCTCCTGCTGTCCCTCGCATCAGTTGCCCATGCGCAGTCCGTGCCGATCGAAACGCGCGTAGATCGGCTGGAAAAGGAAGTGCGGGCGGTCCAGCGCAAGGTGTTTCCCGGCGGCGCGCCGATAGAGGCGGAGATCCGCAGCCAGCCGACCGCGCCCGCGCAGGTCGGCACACCCGCCTCTACGCCGATTTCCGATCTGATCTCGCGCGTCGATGCGCTGGAGGGCCAGTTGGCCAGCCTGACGGGCCAGACCGAGCAGAACGCCTACAAGATCAAGCAGCTTGAGGACGCCTTCGCGAAATATAAGTCGGACATGGCCGCAGCAGCATCAGGTCCGCCGCCGCTGACGCCGACGACATCCACCCCCTCCGCGTCCACCCCGCCCAGGGTGGCTGCCCCGACGCCTGCTCCCGGGCCGAGCAACGATGCGCGCAAGACGGCTGTTGCCGTCATCGAAAAGCCTGAAACCGGGGATGCGGCCGCCGACGCCTACACCTATGGCTTCCGCCTGTGGGACGCCAAATTCTATCCCGAAGCGCAGGCCCAGTTGAAGGCTGCGCTGGACAAATATGCGTCCACCAATTTCGCCAGCCGCATCTCGAACCTTCTTGGCCGGGCCTATCTGGATGACGGCAAGCCTGCCCTGGCGTCCGTCGCATTCTACGACAACTACCAGAAGCGCCCGAAGGGCGATCGCGCTGCCGACAGCCTGACCTGGCTCGGCGAAGCGCTGATCCAACTCAAAAAGCCAGCGGACGCGTGCAAGGTCTACAGCCAGCTCGATCAGGATTATGGCGCGACCTTGTCTGCGACCCTGAAGGGCATGGCGGAAAAGGGCAAGACCCGTGCGAAATGCGGCGCCTGACGCCGCAGTCGATCGCTTCAGGAACGATGTAGCAAGGCTGATTGCGGCCGGTTCTGGCGCGCGCTTCGGCGTTGCCGTGTCCGGCGGTCCGGACAGCATGGCGCTTCTGCTGCTCGCCGCGCGGGCGTTTCCCGGCCGGGTCGAGGCCGCCACCGTGGATCATGGCCTGCGCCCGGCCTCTGCGGATGAAGCCATGATGGTCGCCGACTGGTGTCGGGCCAACGCCATTCCTCACGCGATCCTCACCCCCGCTACACCGATCACCGGCACGCTTCAGGCCAATGCGCGGGCGGCCCGTTATGTCTTGCTGGAAACCTGGCGGGCGGATCGCGGCATCGACTGGATCATGACCGCCCACCATGCGGACGACCAGCTGGAAACCGTCCTGATGCGCCTCAATCGCGGATCGGGCGTATCAGGTCTGGCTGGGGTGCGCGCTCGCAACGGCGCGATCCTCCGTCCTCTACTCGGCTGGCGTAAGGCGGATCTGGCCACGCTCGCCCAGGATGCGGGCCTGCCGGTGGCGGACGATCCCAGCAACGCCGACACGCGCTTCAACCGGGTCAGCATGCGTCAGCACCTCGCCCATGCGGATTGGCTCGATCCCATGGCGGCCTCCCGCAGCGCAAGCGCTCTGGCGGACGCGGAAGCCGCGCTCGACTGGATGACCGCTGAACTCGGGGGCCGGTACATTATGCAGGAGAGCGAGGCGATCATCCTGCAATTCACAGACTTCCCCCGGGAGATTCAGCGCAGGCTCCTCCTCCGGATGCTTGGGGACGCGGGCGGCAATGCGGACCCACCCCGGGGCGATACGCTGGACGATGCCCTTGTTCGGCTTCAGAACGGCGAAAAGGTCAGCATCGGCAATTGGCTGTTGTCCGGCGGTCCCCGCTGGACGCTTCGCCCAGCACCGCCTCGCCGCGATCGCGCCACGACGCCAGCCGACGAATAGCGGTTGAGGCGCTAAGTCCCCTTCGGCATAGAAGGCTGATGCGCTTTCTTGTCACCGCTTCGCTGCTCACGCCTACCCTCGCCGCGTGCGTTCCCTCGCCCAAGCCTGCAGCGGCCCCGCCGCCGCCTCCCGTCTCCACGCCCGCGCCGCTGCCGCCTGCGCCCGAGCCGACCGGTGGATGGCAGGATCGGCCGTTAAGCCCAGGCGATTGGAGCTATCGGCCGGAGCAGGGCGGTTCGGTGGCGCTGTTCGGGCCGCCCGCCAGCGAGGCCGCGCTGACGATCCGATGCGATATCGCCGGGCATCGTATTCTGGTGTCACGCGCGGGAGGGCCTGTGGCGACCGGCAGCGGCATGACGGTGCGCACCACCTTCGGCACTGTGCAATGGCCGGCCTCGAATGACGGCGCGACGATCCCGCATGTCGTGGCGGCACGTTCCGCAGGTGACGCCGCACTCGATCAGATCGCCTTCAGCCGGGGACGCTTCGCCATCGAGGTGGCAGGTCTGCCGATGCTGGTCGCGCCCGCCTGGCCGGAGGTCACGCGCGTGATAGAGGACTGCCGCGGCTGACAGGGCGCGCACGTTCGTCGGACGGCTGTGTTTTCATATCTGGCGGAATGGGGCGTTACGGTCAGCGACCGTTTGCGAGCGCATTATTATGATTCGAAAAAAGAATATTACAAGCCTTGATCGCAAGGACTTAATGATTCACAAATCGGGTGTGGACGGAATACAGGCCACGGCCAAAAACCGGTCCGCGCAGTTTCAACAACGCGAAAGGAGGTGATCCGATGTCTCATGGTTCAGCAATGGGGTCGGTCAAGTCCATTCGGGAAACGCGCCGCTGAGCGACGCTGAAGCGTCGACCCTTCCGAAAATCGAGACTGGTCCGGATCGATCAGATCCCGCCGTCATCCGTCGGAAGATAGCGCGATACACGTTTCCCCTGGGCGGCACTTCCGGCCGCTGACCATGCTAATGACGGGCCGTCGGAGCATATGCTCCGGCGGCCCCTCTCATATCCGGAGAACGGCCCGATGCGCTTTGCCCTGCTTGCGATCCTGCTGCTGTTCTGCGCCGCCCCTTCGGTCGCGCAGGGCGTGGAGGATGAGACTATCGCCGGCCTGTCGGATGATCTTGCCGCCGGCAGGACTACCAGCGAGAAGGCTGTCAGGGCCTATCTCCGCCGTATCGCCGCGCTTGATCGCAAGGGGCCGAGGCTGAACAGCATCATCGCCCTCAACCCTGACATTATCGCGCAGGCCCGTGCCATGGACGCAGAGCGCAAGGCCGGCAAACTGCGCGGGCCGCTGCATGGCATTCCGGTCCTGATCAAGGATAATATCGAAACTTTGGGCATGCCGACGACAGCGGGCTCTCTGGCGCTCGTTGCGAACGATAATGGTCGCGATGCGCCTGTCGTGGCGGCCCTGCGCGCGCAGGGCGCGTTGATCCTTGGCAAGACCAACCTGTCCGAATGGGCGAACATCCGGTCGGAACGGTCGTTGAGCGGCTGGAGCGCCGTCGGCGGCCTCACCCGTAACCCCTATGCGCTGAACCGCACGACATGCGGATCGTCGAGCGGGTCGGGTGCGGCGGTCGCTGCGGGCTTTGCTCCTGGGGCGGTCGGCACGGAAACCAACGGCTCCGTCATCTGCCCAAGTTCCATGACCGGGCTTGTCGGGCTGAAGCCAACGCTCGGCCTCATTCCGCGCACCCATGTCGTGCCGATCAGCCATAGCCAGGACACACCGGGACCGATGGCGAAAACGGTGCGCGACGTCGCGATCCTTCTCTCCGCCATGATCGCATCTGATCCCGCCGATCCCGCGACCAAAGACGCCATGTCCCATATGGCCGACTACGCCGCCCGTCTCGACGCAGGCGCGCTCAAGGGCATGCGCATTGGTGTGATCCGTCGGGGCGCTCAGCCCGAATTGCTAGGGCGCTTCCAGGCTGTGCTCGACGTCATGAAGGCTGCCGGCGCGGAACTTGTGGATGTGACACCGCCCAAGGCCGAAGGGATGGGCGACGCCAGCTACGACGTGCTGAAATATGAGCTGAAGGCGGATATGGCCGACTATCTCGCCACCACATCGCCTGACAAGGTCAAGGTTCGTACCCTTGCCAACCTCATTGACTTCGACAAGGCGCATGCCGCGCAGGAAATGCCGTTGTTCGGCCAGGACATATTCGAGATGGCCGAAAAGAAAGGCGGGCTGGACGATCCGGCCTATCTGGAGGCGCGCGCGAAATCCCTGCGCCTTGCGGGCAAAGAGGGCATAGACGCCATGCTGTCCGCCGGCCGTCTCTCCCTGCTAGTAATGATCAGCTACGGCCCGGCCTGGCTGTCCGACACGGTCTGGGGCGATCAGTATGAAGGGCCAAGCGGTTCAACAGGGTCCGCCGCGATCGCTGGCTACCCGCACCTCACCGTGCCGATGGGTCTTGTGCACGGCCTGCCGGTGGGCGTCAGCTTCGTCGGGACGGCCTATGCTGAACAGACGGTGCTGAACGCAGGCTATGCCTATGAGCAGGCGGCCGGGATTAAGGTGAAACCTTCTTTTTCTCCAACAGTGGATGCGGGGCCTCCCTTGGAGGGTGCACGATGATCTGAAAGCGCCGGTCGAGCCGTCCCTGCCACACCATCAGCAGCGGAACGACGATCAACTCCATGCCAAGGCCGAATATCTGCCCCTGAGACGGCAGGCCATCCAGCACCATCGACACCAGCCGTGCCAGCCCACCGCAAATGACCAGGAAGCAGAGCAGCCGGAAGCGCTCGGTCTTGATTTCTATGTCGGGAACGCAGCGCAGGAAGCTGATCCCGATCGCGAGCAACAGCCCGCTCAGATAGCGGAAATGGCTGTTGAGATCGACGGGGGGCGTCTCGATGCCCTTATACCATTCCGCACCCAGCAGAATGCCGGTCGTCCCGGCGATCAGCGGCACGACGCAGGCGATCGACACGACCGTCTGCAGCAGGCGTTTTTCAATGTGAGGTGTCATCTGATTCCGCCTTGTGAAACAGTACCTCGTTACGGATATGGATCGTCCGTGACGCCAGCATGATCTCTATGATGAAGGTGCCGAAAGCGCCTGCCTGAAGCAACATCGCCGTGATGAACAGCAATGCAATCGCGTTGCCCAGATGCGCGCCGACCAGTTCCGACGCGAAAAGCAGGATGACCACCAAACATACCGCGCACGCGCTGGCGACGCTCAGAAAGATCGCAATATTGACCACAGAAATCCGCCGGTCGAGCACACGGATCTCGCCCACCAGCCGGTCATGCTCACGCCCGCGAGTCAGCAGGACGCGGTCCTCGACGACCCGCGCGCGATCGATCACGCGCGCGAGCCGTCCGGCGCAGACGTTAAGGAAAGCCCCGATACCGGTCAGCAGGAAGACGGGCGCCAGCGCGAGCTGGATGACCTGCGCGACCTGAGCGACCTGCGGTATCGGGATCACGGAATTGTCAGCCGGCCACAGCCTTTCCATCGGGCGTGTTGACGCCCATCGACTGCAGGTAACGCTTCACATTGCGGGCTGCCTGCCGGAGTCGCTGCTCATTCTCCACCATGGCGATGCGGACATAGCCTTCGCCGTCCTCGCCATAGCCGACGCCTGGCGCGACCGCGACCTTGGCATGGGTCAGCAGCTGCTTGGAAAATTCCAGCGACCCCATGTCCTTGAGCGCGGGTGGCAGCGGCGCCCATGCGAACATCGACGCCTTGGGCGCTGGGATGTCCCAGCCCGCTCGCGCGAAGCTCTCGACCAGCACGTCGCGGCGCTTGTGATAGAGTTCGCGATTCTTGGCGACGATGTCCTGCGGGCCGTTGAGCGCCGCGCAGGCCGCCGCCTGGATTGGCGTAAACGCGCCATAGTCGAGATAGGACTTCACCCGGCTCATTGCTGCGATCAGCTGCTTGTTGCCGACCGCGAAACCAATGCGCCACCCGGCCATCGAATAGGTCTTGGACAGGGATGTGAACTCGATCGCGATATCCTTCGCGCCCGGCACCTGCAGGATCGACGGCGTCGGATTGCCGTCATAATAGAGTTCGGAATAGGCAAGGTCGGACAGCACCCACACCTTGTTTTCCTTCGCCCAAGCGACCAGCCGCTCGTAGAAGGCCAAGTCGACTGTCTCCGCCGTCGGGTTGGACGGATAGTTGACGACCAGGATCGACGGGCGCGGCACAGTGAATGCCATCGCCCGATCGAGCGCGCGGAAATAGCTTTCGTCTGGCGTCGTCGGCACCGACCGGATGGTCGCCCCGGCAATGATGAAGCCGAACATATGGATGGGGTAGCTGGGGTTGGGCGCCAGCACCACGTCGCCCGGCGCGGTGATCGCGGTGGCAAGGCTGGCCAGTCCTTCCTTTGACCCCATGGTCACGACAACCTCGGTTTCCGGATCGACCTCAACGCCGAAGCGGCGGCCATAATAATTGGCCTGCGCTTTGCGGAGACCCGGAATGCCCTTGGACTGGGAATAGCCATGGGCGTCGGGCTTGCGCGCGACTTCGACCAGTTTGTCGATGACATGGTCAGGCGGCGGCAGGTCGGGATTGCCCATGCCGAGATCGATAATGTCCTCTCCCGCCGCTCGCGCCGCCGCACGCATGCCGTTGACTTCGGCGATGACGTAAGGGGGCAGGCGCTTCATGCGGTAAAATTCTTCGGACATTGTCTTTCTCAATCTCTCCATAAAAGGAACGGAAGTTGCGACACCGCTTTATGTTGGCGGCAACCGGGCTATATACTGGGGAAAGACTCCTTGCCAGAGGCACGGAGGAACAGGGGAGACGATTATGGCGCAAGGTAACGGCGAAACCCTGGACCTTCCCTCCCTCGATCAGATGCAGCATTGGACCAGAGTGATCGGGCGAGCGCAGCAGATGATGCTGGAGCGCGCCACGCAGGCCGTTACCGACGGCTCGTCGCAGGCGATACCCGGCTATCCCATGCCGTTCGATCCCAAGACTGTTGCCGCGATACAATCCGACTTCGCGAATGAAGGCATGGCGCTGTGGCAGCGCTTTCTCGACGGCGTCGGGATCATGGCGAAGGCGCCTGTCCCCGCGCCCGAGGGCAGCATCGCGACCCGGAAGGACCGGCGCTTTGCCGATCCAGCCTGGGGCAAGCATCCTCTCTTCGATCTTATCCGCCAGAGTTATTTGCTCGCGTCGGATTATCTGCTGCGCCTGTCCGACGCAGTCGATGGCGTCGATCCGAAACAGAAAGCGCAAATCCGCTTTGCGACGCAGGGGATGGTGGACGCCATGTCGCCCAGCAATTTTCCTCTCACCAATCCCAAGGTCCTCGACAAGACGCTGGAAACTGGCGGCGAGAATCTCCTCAAGGGCCTCAAGCATATGCTGGCCGATATGGAGCGGGGGCAGTTGACCCATACCGATGGGTCGCTGTTCGAAGTTGGTCGCAACGTTGCCGCGACGCCGGGCAAGGTGATCAAGGAAACGCCGCTCTATCAGCTCATTCATTATGCGCCGGCGACGGAAAAGGTGTTTGAAACGCCGCTCGTCATCTTCCCGCCGTGGATCAACCGCTTCTACATTCTCGATCTGTCGCCGGAAAAGAGCTTCGTGCGATGGGCGGTGGAGCAGGGGATCAGCGTCTTCATCGTGTCCTGGAAATCGGCCGATGCCAGCATGAAGGACCTCATCTGGGACGATTATATCCTGAATGGTCAGATCGACGCGATCGACACGGTGCGCGACCTGCTCGGCGTGGAGAGCGTCCATACGGTGGGATATTGCGTGGCCGGAACCACCCTTGCCGCGACCCTTGCCCTGCTTGCCGCGCGCGACGAAGCGCACAAGGTGAAGAGCGCGACCTATTTCACGGCGCAGGTGGATTTCAGCAAGGCGGGCGACCTCACCCTCTTCGTCGATGACGAGCAGCTGAAGCTGGTCGATCAACTGTCATCGCCCGGTTATCTGGACGGGCGCTATATGGCCGCGACGTTCAATCTGCTGCGCGGTCGCGATCTCATATGGAATTATGTGATCAACAATTACCTGCTGGGTCAGGACTATCCGCCCTTCGACCTGCTGTTTTGGAACGGTGATACGACCAATCTGCCGGCCAAATGGCACAGGGCATATCTGTCGGATCTGTATCGCGACAACAAACTCGCCGTACCCGGTGGCATCACCATTGATGGCACGCCGATCGACCTGCGGCGCGTCAAGACGCCGTCCTATATCCAGGCCGGGCAGGAGGACCACATCGCGCCTGTCTCCAGCGTATGGAAGCTGACCGAGCATTTCTCCGGCCCGACGAAGTTCGTACTTGCAGGGTCCGGCCACATCGCCGGCGTGGTCAATCCGCCGTCCTTGGGCAAATATGAATATTGGACCAATGCCGCGCCCGTCGCGACCTTGGAAGAGTTTATTGCGGGAGCGAAAGAAACCAAGGGAAGCTGGTGGCCGGACTGGCTGGCATGGCTGGACGAGCTTGCCCCCGCCATGGTTCCCGTAAAAGGCGCACGCAAGCCCGGAAAAGGCAAACTGAAAGCCCTTGATGATGCGCCGGGCAGCTATGTGAAGACACGATAAACCGCCAAAATTTACGTCCAAAATGGACTTTGCTGCACTGCACAATAAACGCTTGCATTAACCCTGCGACTCGGCTATTGTGCAACGCAACAAAGGTGAGGACCGTCGTGGCCAAGCAACCTAGAAGCTCGAAACCCGGCCCCGTTGCAAAACGGACGCCCCGGACATCTGCTCAACCTAGAGCGAGCGTAGCGCGCAAGCGTGCTGCCGTAGCTACTGCCCCCGACGCGACCGAACCTGCTGTTCTGACCGCCAATCAAGCCTTCGATGCAGCGGCTGCCGCCACCGGCGAGACAGTCATGCCGAAGCCCAAAAGGGCGTATAACAGAAAAGTCGTTCCGGTCGCTGTGAAGGCCGCTCCGGAACCCACTCTTGCTGCACCGACGGAAATTCCCGCCGTGGCGGCGCCACTCCAGGAAGAAAAAAGGCCGGAACCGGTCGAAGAACCCGCTCTGGTGCAAGCAGAAGGAAATGCGATAATGACGGACGTGATTGAAACGACGAAGAAGTTCACCGACGAAGCCAAGGCGAAGCTCGAAGGCGCTTTCGGCGAATTCAGCCAGAAGGCGAAGGCCGGCGTCGAAAAGTCGACCAAGGCGCTGGGCGAACTGAGCGACATCACCAAGGGCAATGTCGAAGCGTTCGTCGAGTCCGGCAAGATCGCCGCCAAGGGCGTTGAGGCCATCGGCCAGGACGCCGCTGAGTACAGCCGCAAGAGCTTCGAGAAGGCGACCGCGACCCTGAAGAGCTTCGCTTCCGTCAAGTCGCCGACCGAATTCTTCCAGCTGCAGAGCGAACTGCTGTCGAGCAGCTTTGACGCCTTCGCCAAGGAAACCGCGAAGAACAGCGAAGCCATGCTGAAGCTGGCGGGCGATGTTGCCCAGCCGATCAGCACCCGCGTTTCGCTGGTCACCGAAAAGGTGAAGTCGCTCGCCGCCTAATTTCAGGCAGAGCTGATAGTTATTGGGGCGGCCTCCCGGCAACGGGACGGCCGCCCTTTTCGCGTAGGTCGTTTCGAACCGGTACGAATCCGGAGGAAAAAGGTCTGAATTTCCCGGTGAAATGCGCCACCAACCTCTTGCGCCTCACCCATGACTTGCCATATCCTTCCCTGACATGGACAGACTTGGCATCAACTACGGCCGCTTCGCGATGATGGCGGAGCGCAAGGACGACGAAGACGGCACGGGCGGCCCCGGTGTCGGTATTGCCACGCGCACCCGCACGCGCACCAAGAAACCGTCGCTTTACAAGGTTCTGATGCTGAACGACGATTACACGCCGATGGAATTCGTCGTGCACGTCCTGCAGCAATTTTTCCGCATGGATATGGAGGAGGCGACCCGCGTCATGCTCCACGTCCATCAACGCGGCGTCGGGGTCTGCGGCATTTTCAGCTATGAGGTCGCCGAGACCAAGGTGAACCAGGTCATGGACTTCGCCCGGCAGAACCAGCACCCGCTTCAGTGCACGCTGGAAAAGGCCTGACCACTCCCTAACTGCCGTCCCTTTCCGCATCGGTCACACACGAGTCACGGATCGCGGGCAAACATACCCCTGCTTTTTTCAGCAGGAGGGCCATAATATGCTCGATCAGGTTTCAGGCGCGGACATGGACCGCATCAAGCAGGAGATCGCCGACAGCTTTGACGAGGAGCTGGAGATGGAGATCGACGAGAGCCGCCTCGAAACGATGCTGTCGGAACTGACCGACAATCCCGATCGCGAGCAGGTCGAGCGCCGCGTCTATTTCCGTGAGCTTTTCCGGCTTCAGCATGAACTGGTCCGCCTTCAGGACTGGGTCCAGCATAAGGGGCTGAAGGTCGTCGTGATCTTCGAGGGCCGCGATTCCGCCGGTAAGGGCGGCGCGATCAAGCGCATCACCCAGCGTCTCAATCCCCGCGTCTGCCGCGTCGCTGCGCTGCCCGCGCCCAACGAGCGCGAACGCACGCAATGGTATTTTCAGCGCTACGTCGCCCATCTGCCGGCGGCTGGCGAAATTGTGCTGTTCGACCGCAGTTGGTACAACCGCGCTGGTGTGGAGCGGGTCATGGGCTTCTGTAACGACAACGATGTGGAAGAGTTCTTCCGCTCCGTACCTGAATTTGAGCGCATGCTGGTCCGCTCGGGCATCATCCTACTCAAATACTGGTTCTCGATCACCGACGAGGAGCAGCAGTTCCGGTTCAACATGCGCATCCACGATCCGCTCAAGCAGTGGAAGCTCTCGCCGATGGACGTGGAATCCCGCCGCCGGTGGGAGGATTATACCCGCGCTAAGGAAGCGATGCTTGAACACACCCACATTCCCGAGGCGCCCTGGTGGGTGGTCGAAGCGGTAGACAAGAAGCGCGCGCGGCTGAACTGCATCGCGCACTTTCTCGATCAGATTCCGTACGAGGATGTACCCAAGCCGATGGTGACCCTGCCGGATCGGGAGCGCCACGCCGACTATATCCGCCACCCTGTCCCTGACAGCATGTACGTGCCGGACCGCTTCAGCGGCGCATAAAGCCCATCCACCGCAGCAGCATATAGGTCGCCGCCGCAGCGGCGACCGCCAGCGCCGTGGCGTGAAGCGTGCCCCATGATCCGTCGGCAAAGGGCAGTCCGCCCGTATTCATCCCGAATATGCCGGTCACCAGTGTGGCCGGCAGCATCAGTGCGGTGATGATCGACAGGATGTAGAGATTCTGGTTCGTCCGCTGCGCTTCCTGGATGTCGAGTTCCTCGCGCAACAGGCGCAACTGGCCCTGCACGCTCAATATATCCCCATCCAGAGCCTGTAGCCGCTGGACCAGCTTCTCCACGGTGGGAAGCAGGGCTTCGGGCAGTTCCTCATCCTCCTCCAGCCGCTGGAACACACCCCGCATGCCGGATAGGAGCCGGTGCAGTTGCGCCAACCGGCGACGAATGGCGATCAGGTCGCGCGGTGTAGGCGGGTGATGGCCGTCAAGAAAGGCGTCCTCGGCCCGCTGCACATCGTTGCTCAGCGTGCGGCTGATGTCGGCGATATTCTCAGTGATCGCGCCAACGAGCAGGTCGAGCGCCTGTGCGGGTCCGGTGGCCGTTGCTCCGCGCTCCAGGCGATGCCGGGCGATGTCGGCGGATCGGAGCGGATGCAGGCGCGTGGTCAGGATCAATGAAGGCGTGAGCGCAATCCGCAACGCGCCAACCCGCGCCGTGTCCGCCACATCGAAATCCCGCTCGAAATCATGCAGCACGCATCCAACTATGCCACCGTCCACAAGCGCGCGCTGATGCGTGTCGGGGGCCAGCAACAATTCGCGCACGGCCGGGGGCAGCATCTCCGCCTTCTCTATCCAGTGGCGGGTGCCATGATCGGCCAGGTTCAGGTGGAGCCAGCGGAAAGACCCTGTCTGGGGACTGTCGCATAGCTGAACCGGCCTTGACCCCTCCGGGGAAAAATCCAAACCCCAGATAAGACCCGGCCCCATGCCTTGGCCAGGCACGGGGACACGGAAAAGAGGTTCTGTGGGCGCAGCCGTAATCTCGACCTTCGCTTAGAAAATCTGCGAGAAGATCATATATAGCACGCCTGCCAGCAGGATCGAAACCGGCAGGGTCAGCACCCACGCCATCAGCATGTTGCGGATGGTGCTCATCTGCAGGCCGGATCCATTGGCCGCCATCGTGCCCGCCACGCCCGACGATAGTACATGGGTGGTCGACACGGGCAAGCCCAGGGCGTCGGCGCCGAAGATCGTGCCCATCGCCACCAGTTCGGCCGATGCGCCCTGCGCGTAGGTCAGGTGTGTCTTGCCGATCTTCTCGCCGACCGTCACGACGATCCGCTTCCAACCGACCATGGTGCCCAGGCCAAGCGCGAAGGCGACGGCGATCTTAACCCATGTCGGGATGAAGCGGGTGCCCGCATCCAGCGACCCCTTATAGGTGTTGAGCGTCTTCATCTTGTCTTCGGACAGGGCGGCGGCCTTGTCCTTGCCCAGACGCTTGATCGCCTCGGACGCCAGATACATGTCGTTGCGGATGTTGCCGACGGCGGCGGCTGGCACCTGCGCCAGCGACCCGTAGGAACTGACCTGCTTGTCGACATCGGCGACCAGCACGCTCAGCGCGGGCATGGTACCGGCTGTGTAATGCTTGTCGGCGATATAGGTGGTGACGGTGCGGCGGGCTTCGGCCGGCGTCGTGGCGGCAGAGGCCCGCTCGCCCAGCGCATCGGAGGCCGCAATCGAGTTGGCGTGGAACTCTGCGGTATATTTTGCCGGGACCGCGCGGTTGAGCGCATAGGCGGTCGGCACCGTACCGATCAGGATCAGCATGATGAGGCCCATGCCCTTTTGTCCGTCATTCGATCCATGCGCGAAGCTGACGCCGGTGCAGGTGAAGATCAGCAGCGAGCGGATCCACAGCGGCGGCGGTACGCCGTCCTTGGGCTCTTGATACAGCTCCTTGTTGCGGATCAGAACCTTCATGGCGATGAACAGCAGCGCCGCGACGCCAAAACCGATCAGCGGTGACACGAGAAGGGCCTGGCCGATTTCGGTCGCCTTGCCCCAGTCCACGCCGGACGTGCCGCTTTTGCCATGGAGCATCGCGTTGGCGACGCCGACGCCGATGATCGAACCGATCAGCGTGTGCGAGCTGGACGAAGGAATGCCCAGCCACCAGGTGGCGAGGTTCCACATGATCGCCGCGAGCAGCAGCGCGAATACCATCGCGAAGCCGGCGTTCGACCCGACCTGCAGGATCAGTTCGACCGGCAAGAGAGATACGATGCCGAACGCGACTGCGCCCGTGGACAGCAGCACGCCTAGGAAATTGAAGAAGCCCGACCATACCACCGCGACATTGGCCGGCATCGCATTGGTGTAGATCACCGTGGCGACCGCATTGGCCGTGTCGTGGAAGCCGTTCACGAACTCGAAGCCCAGCGCGATCAGCAGGGCGATGAACAGCAGGATGAAGGGGAGGTAGGTCGTTGCGCGAATGCCGACCGCGCTTGCGTCGGCATAGACGCTGTAGGCGACATACAGGAGAGCGGCGGCAATGGCGGCGATGAAACCGTATTTCCCGGCGCTGCCGAGTCCCTTGTCGAGATCGGGTCTGCCAATCGGCGGATTTGTGGCAATCGTGGCGTTCATGGACTCGGGACCCCCAAATGGTTCGGGGGAGGTGCTACGCCCGGTCCATGACAACTATGTTGCTAGTCGGGTGCGATCGGCCGCACCGGCGGATTACCAGAACAGCGTCGCCCCGATGACGGCGGCCATTCCCGACAGATAGGCGAGGGTTTCGGCGACCAGCCTGCGAAGCGGATAGCGGGTTTCGCCCACGCCGAAATCCGGATCGCTTTCGATCCAAGCAATAGCGCGGTCGTTATATTCGCGCCAGCTTTCGCCAACATGCGGTTCAAGCCCATCGACAGTGACCACCGGGCTGTCCCGAAGGTCGATAAGGTCCGGAAATGTCATGACGGTCATAATGGCATCCCCTCTTTTCTGTCAGATTTCACGAATGTAGCGCGTGTTTGTGAAGAAGTCCCCAAAGAAATGCGTTTTTGCTTGCATTTTTTACCGACTCGCCTGTTGATCCAAATCAACCTGCGCGCCATTGTGCTTTTGGCGGATAGTCTGCATCCTGCGCGCCATGCGAACGACCTTCGATCAGGCCTCCGTGCGGCTCTATTTCCTGGACGACGCCGGCGAGGGCGGATCGGCCTCCACTCTCTTCTACGGCCCCTTGAGCGAAGCGCTACAGATCGCGGCGCAGCAGCCTGAAGAGACGCAGGCTGGATTATATCTGGCGACGGAAAACGACGTCGTCGCCTTTCTCGATATCGACGACCGATAACCGCTCGATCACGCGCGCAATATGCTTTCCCAAAAACACGGCCTTGCCCTAAGGATTCGAAGATGAAGGCCCCGACACTGTTCTCGCTGAATAAAGACAAGCATTTCGGCCAGATCGTCATCGCTTTCGTCAGCCTCGGGTTTCTTGCCATTTTTGCCGCCGGTCTGGCCTCCGCTTTGGCGGTGCAACGCAACCGCGAGCACACCATCTGGCTCGTGCACACCTATGAGGTCGAGCGCGGCATCAGCAGGGTGGATGCCGCCGTGCAGGGCATGCGTTTTGCGCGCCGGGGGTATCTGCTTGATCGCCGCCATGGATTGCGCGTAGAATATGCGCAGGCGCGCGGCGATCTCGCCAAGGCGATCGGGCAGGTCGATGCGCTGACCAGGGACAATCAGCGGCAGCAGGCGCTCATCCCGCAGCTCAAATGGCTGTCGGGCCAACTCGATACCCGGTTGCTGCTTACCATGGCGCAGGCGGACGCCGGACGCATTACCGGCGTCGGACAACGATCGGGGGATGCCGGATCGGCCAATTTCGGTCAGCGGATCAGGCAGGTGACGGCCCGCATGTTTGCCGAAGAGCAGAGGCTCCTTGGCGAGCGTCTTGTTGCCCAGCAGACGAGCATCCGCCTGTTCTTCTGGGCGCTCGCCATTGGCGGCGTGCTGGTCGTGCTCGTCGCGATCGGGTCGGTCGCGACGATCCGGCGCTACACCTTCAACCTCATGCAGTCGCGCGATGAGTTGCGGCTGCTGAACGAAGATCTGGAGGGCGCCGTGCGCGTCCGCACCATCGACCTCCAGCGCGCGAATGACGAAATCCAGCGCTTCGCCTATATCGTGTCCCATGACCTGCGCTCGCCGCTGGTCAATGTGATGGGCTTCACGTCCGAACTCGACGCCGCCGCCACGCCGCTCCGCACATTGATCGACCGGGCGGAGGTGGAAGCGCCCGGCCTCGTCACGGAGGAAGCCCGCGTCGCCGCGCGAGAGGACCTGCCCGAAGCAATCGGCTTCATCCGCACCTCGACGCAGAAGATGGACCGCCTGATCAACGCCATCCTGCGCCTGTCGCGCGAAGGCCGCCGCACGATCACGCCGGAGGCGCTGGACATGGCCGCCATGTTTCAGAGCGTCGCCGACACCCTTCGCCATCGCACCGATGAGGTGGGCGCGACCGTCACGATCGCCGACGACTTGCCGCAATTGGTCAGTGATCGCGTGGCCGTTGAGCAGATCGCGTCGAACTTGGTCGAGAACGCCGTCAAATATCTGCAGCCCGGCCGGCCGGGCCTAGTGGAAGTCACCGGCAGGCGGCAGGGCGCGCGCGTCCTATACCAGATCAAGGACAATGGCCGGGGAATTGATCCAAAGGATCATGAGCGGGTGTTCGACCTGTTCCGCCGGTCCGGCGTTCAGGATCAGCCGGGCGAAGGGATCGGGCTGGCGCATGTCCGCGCATTGGCTTATCGCCTCGGCGGAACGATCACTCTGTCCTCCCGATTGGGGGAGGGCGCGGTGTTTGAAGTGAATTTGCCGGCCATATTTGCCGGCGCGGGGGAGAAAGACGCATGAACGGTCAACAGCCGGTCAATATTGTGATGATCGAGGATGATGAGGGTCATGCCCGTCTGATCGAAAAGAATATCCGCCGCGCGGGCATATCGAATGCGATCCGGCATTTCGTGGACGGCACATCGGCGCTCAAATATCTGTACGAGGATGAAAGCGGCCCGGCTTTGAACGGTCCGGCGCTGATCCTGCTCGACCTCAACCTGCCCGATATGAGCGGCACGGACATTCTCGCGAAGATCAAGAGCGAAGGCGCGCTCAGGCGCACCCCTGTCGTCGTCCTCACCACGACCGACGACAAGATAGAGATTCAGCGCTGCTACGACCTTGGCTGCAACGTCTACATCACCAAGCCCGTAAATTATGAGAGCTTCGCCGAAGCCATCAAGCAGCTCGGCCTCTTCCTGTCGGTCATCCAGGTGCCGGATATCGAAACCGATTGATGAGTGACGCGCCGCATATCCTCTATATCGATGACGACGAGGGTTTGCGCCGATTGACCCGCCGCGTGCTGGAACGGCGCGGCTATCGCGTGGATCTGGCGGACAATGGGCCGGAGGGCGTGGCGATGGCCGCGCAGACGGCCTATGATCTCGTTGCCGTCGATCATTATATGCCAGGTCAGGATGGCCTAGCGACCTTGGCGCAGTTGCGTGACCTGCCGTCGGCCCCGCCTGTGATCTATGTCACCGGCTCGGAGGAAAGCCGCATCGCCGTCGCCGCGCTCAAGGCTGGCGCCGTCGATTATGTGGTGAAGACGGTCGGCGAGGATTTCTTCGACCTGCTCGCCAGCGCCATTGACCAGGCGCTCGCCGCCGTCCGCCTACGCGCGGGCAAGGCGCAGGCCGAGGAACAGTTGCGCGCCAGCAACGAACGGCTGCAGGCCCTGTTGGGCGAGGTCAACCACCGCGTCGCCAACAGCCTGCAACTCGTCTCCGCCTTCGTGCACATGCAGGCCCGAGCGCTGGTGGACGGCAATGCCCGCGCCGCGCTGGAGGATACCCAGCGGCGGATCGCGGCGATCGCGCAGGTCCACAAGCGCCTCTACACCTCCGACGATGTCGAGACCGTGGATATGGAGGAATATCTCGGCGCGCTGATCGGCGAACTCGAACAGACCTGGTCGACCCCGCTGTCGCGCCGCAATCTGCTACTGGTTGCCGAACCGGTGAAGCTTGCGACCGACAAGGCGGTGGCCGTGGGCATCATCGTCAACGAACTGGTCAGCAACGCCTGCAAATACGCCTATGACGCCGCCACCCCCGGCGACGTGCGGATCATGCTGAGCCGCGAGACGCCCGATAGCTTCCGCCTGCGCGTCGAGGATGACGGCTGCGGCATGCCCGCCGACGGCGTCACCCACGGCACGGGCCTCGGCTCCAAGATCGTGCGCGCCATGGCGGACACGCTGCGCACCGTGATAGAATTTGAAACAGGCAGCCCGGGGACGCGTGTGTCCCTGGTGGCGGGGCTTTGAGGGGCCACTCCTGTACATTTCCGGGACAACGAGCGGAGTAACAAGAGGGCCGGCAACGATTTCGTCACCCCAGCGCAGGCTGGGGTCTCGGGCCGCCAGGTCCAACCAAGCCTCAGGAGATCCCAGCCTGCGCTGGGATGACGAGCAAGGGCCGATAGAGAACATCGCTCACCCTAATAGCTGCCGTCATCTCGCACTTTACGCAGTCACACTCGCCAAACCGCGCAAAATGTCGCATCACCTCTGCAAAGGGGTGTGCGGTTGATCAGCATCACGCAGTGCGAGACGGAGAAGGACCGGGTGGCTGCGCTTCGCTTGATGGCCGAACTTGGACAATGGGACAGCGCGGAGACGCAGAAGCTGGGCTTCAATGCCGAGGATGTTCTCGATTTCTATTACACCAGCAACGATGACGCTCTGAACGGCATCCTGCCGCCCTCCGGTGTTACATTGCTAGGTCATGTTGGCGCTAACGTGGCTGGCTGCATAGCCTATCGGACGTTGAACGCGACCGCCTGCGAGATGAAGCGTCTCTTTGTCAGCCCCGAATTCCGCGCATCCGGTCTTGGCCGCGCGCTTATATCTTCCCTGATCGATCACGCCCGTCAGGCAGGCTTTGCCTGCATGCGTCTGGAGACGGTCGTTTCCATGCACGGCGCGATGCGGATATATGAGGAGATGGGTTTCGTGCGTTGCCCACCCTATTATGAAATCCCCGAGATATTCGGTCCGATCACCATTTTCATGGAAAAGGACTTAACGCCTTCTGTACCCTCTTCGACAACGGCTTGAGGAAAATGGGAGCCGATATGCCTTTATCGCCAACTGGCTCCACACTTGCCCGAAGCCTTGGACTCATTCCTGCCTCGGCGCTGATTGTCACCAATGTTGTGGGGACCGGCGTGTTCCTTAAGGCGCGCGTTATGACCTGCAATGTCGGGTCGCCATGGCTGGTGTTGCTGGCGTGGGCGATGGCCGGATTGCTGACGCTGGCAGGCGCACTGTGCGTTGCTGAACTCACCGCAATGATGCCGCGTTCGGGCGGTCCCTATAATTTCATCGATGCCGCCTTCGGCAAGGTCTGGGCATTTCTCTATGGCTGGATGGAAACGCTGCTCGACGGTGCGGCCAGTATCGCGGCAATCGCTGCGGTGTGCGTGATTTTCGCCAGCGATCTTTTTGCCTCTGCACTCACCCCTGCTCAGGTTCAGTGGGCCACCGCCGCGATGATCCTTCTCGTTACGCTGCTCAATCTCGCGTCGGTTCGCGCCAATGGCTGGATAGCGAGCTTCGTCACTTTGCTTAAGGTCGCATTGGTCGCAGGGATCGGACTCGCCGCCATATTCCTTGGCGGGCATGGTTCGCATCTGGAAGGCAGCGCGGCACAAGGCGTGTGCGCGGGCGTACCCGATGGCGCGCGGTACGGCCTGACCGGCTTCGGGGCCGCGATGGTTGGAGCGCTCTGGGCCTATAATGGCTGGAATGACCTGAGCATGGTAGCTGAAGAAGTTCGTGATCCCGATCGGACGATACCGCGCGCGATCATCGGATCGAGCGCATTCATCATCGCTCTCTACCTGCTCGTGAACCTTGGCTATTTCCTGGTGCTGAGCCCGCTCGACATTGCGAACTTGCCCGAAGACGCCTCGGTGGCGGGCGCGGCCATGACGACGCTCTTCGGCGTGGGGATAGCATCGCTGCTCATGCTGGGAATGCTGGCTGCGAACTTCGGTGCGCTGCATTCCACCTTTCTGGCGGTTTCGCGGCTGCCATTTGCGATGGCGCGGGATGGTCTTTTGCCGCGCAGTCTGGCGGTCGTATCGAACCGGACGCAGGTGCCGAGCCGCGCGATTATTGCGCTGGGCATTGTTTCGATTGGATTTGCGTTCTCGGGGAGCTTCGATTTGCTCACAGATCTGATTGTTTTCATGCTGCTAATGTTCAACGGCATGTCGGTAGCCGCGATTTTCATACTGCGCCGCCGGTTTCCCGACGCCCCGCGCCCCTATCGCGCGCCCTTCTATCCCCTGATTGCGGGACTCTTTCTGGCGGGAACGGCGTTCCTCATATGCAACACGCTTGCCGCAACACCTTGGCGTGCGCTCGCAAGCATCCTTATCGTGGCATCGGGACTGCCGGTTTACGCATGGTATGCGCATCGCCGTCGGATAACGGACGATCTGCTCTCGGGAAAAGTATAGCCCTATATAGCGGGAAGCCCACCGCCGCGCACCCACACGCGGCCCCTACCGATGCTTGTTCAAAACATCCTCGACCCGGAAAACCAGTTCGTCCGCATCAAACGGCTTCTTCACATAATCGTTCGCGCCTTCGTACATGGCCAGCGTCACGTCGCTTTCGCTGCGCCGTCCGGTCAGGATCATGACGGGGGTGTCGGCCAGGTCCATGCGGTTGCGCATCTCGCGCAGCACCAGCAACCCGCTCGCCTCGGGCATGTTGCAGTCCAGGATCACCAGGTCGGGTCGCTTGGCGACGATGGCTTTCCACGCGTCGCCGCCATTATGGACGACGCCCACGACATGGCCGGCCCCGCGCAGGGCGGCGCTCGCGATGTCGGTCACCAGTTCATCGTCGTCGGCCAGAATGATATACGCCACGCTTGGTCCTTCTGCCTTTCTTCCCCCTTGGTGATCGCCCCCGATCCGTTGAAATTCATCCCGCCTTCTTGATCGCCTGATAGCTTTCCGCGATCCGGGCCTTTCGTTCGTCCTCGGGCCAATCGCGGATGCCGTCCTCCAGGCCGATGGCCAGATTGCCCAGTTCCGCCTCGCCGAACATGCCGGCGGTGCCCGCCAACTTGTGCATGGCAATACGCACCTCTTCAAGCTCCGCCTCGCTGAAAGCTCCCGTGCGCACGACATGTTCCAGCTTGTCGAGCGCTTCGGCCTTGCGCAACTGATAGCGCTCGCGCAGTTCCGGGCTCAGGACCGGCGCGGGCGGCGGCCGCACGGCGATCCCGTCCATGGGCAGCCAGCGGCGCAGCGCCGCGTCGAGATCGGCGAGCCTTACTGGCTTGGGCAGATGCGCCTGCATCCCCGCCTTCATGCACGCCGCGGCGTCGTCTGCATAGGCATTGGCGGTCAGGCACAGGATAGGCAGGTCTTCCGGCGTTGTCCCGCCCCAGCGGATGCGGTTCGCCGCCTCGATCCCGTCCATCTCGGGCATCTGCATGTCCATCAGCACGATCGCGTAGGGATCGCCCGTCTCCGTTCCGCGCGCCAGTTCCGCCAGCGCCTCAACCCCATTTTGCACGAAGCCATAGCGATAGCCCAACTGCTTGAGCATCGCGCCCATCAGCAACTGGTTCACGTCATGATCCTCGGCGACCAGAACGCGCGGCCTGTTCGTCGCGTCGCTCCTTGCCGGCGCCGCCTGCTTTTCCGCAGGCGTTTTGGGCAGCGCCTTGTCGGAGATCGCGAAGGGCAGCGTCAGGAAGAAGCTCGTGCCCTTGCCCACCTCTGATTGCAATTGCAGGTCACCGCCCATCAGCTGCGCCAGTTTCAGGCTGATGGAAAGGCCAAGGCCCGTCCCGCCATAGCGCGGCGCGACGGAGGTGTCGGCCTGCACGAACTGCTCGAAAATCGCTGCCTGCCGGTCGCTCGGAATGCCGATGCCGGTATCTTTCACCTCGATCATGACGGTGACGGGATCGGTCTTGCCCATCGCCCGGACCCGCAACGTGACGCCACCCTCCTGCGTGAACTTGACCGCATTGCCCAGCAGGTTGAGGACGATCTGCCGCAGCCGCAACCCATCGCCCAGCACCGTGCGCGGCAGGTCCAGCGGCATTTCCAGCATGACCTCCAGCCCCTTCTGCGCGGCCACCGGCGTGATCAGCTTCAGGCAGGCGCGCAGGGCATGGGACAGGTCGAACAGTTCGCTATGGACCTTCATCTGTCCTGCCTCGACCTTCGATATGTCGAGAATGTCGTTCAGCAGGCGCATCATCGCCTGGCCGGAATCGGCGATCAGCTTGACCTGGCTGCGTTGCTCCCCGGTCAGCCTGCCGGCGAGCAGGATTTCGGTAAAGCCGATGACGCCGTTCATTGGCGTGCGGATTTCGTGCGACATATTGGCCAGGAAGGCGGATTTCGCGGCCACCGCCGCCTCCGCCCGATGCCGCGCCTTGCCCAGCGCGAACTCCAGCTCCTTGCGTTCCGACACATCGCGGATGGCCATCACGACGCCGGTCACCTTGCCGTTGTCATCCGTGATCGCGCGCGTCCGCGCCTCGAACCAGCATATGCCGTCCAGATTGGTCTGCGCGCGATATTCCAGCGTCAGCGCCCGGCTCGGCTCGGCCAGCGCGCGGCGATGTATCTCGATGGCGCGCTGCCGGTCTTCCTCGATCACCATGTCCTGCGCGTTGCGGCCGATCAGCTCTTCGGGCTCGAAGCCGCCGACTTCCCGCACGGAGGGCGACGCGTAGAGTATGGTGCCGTCGATCGCCAGGTTCAGGATGGCGTCGCTGGCATGGTCGGCAAGCAGGCGGTAACGCGCCTCCTGCTGGATCAGGCGCGCCATCAACTCCTTGCGGTTCTTCAGCAGGGCGGCGACCGGCAGAACCAGCATCGTCGCCGTTGCGATATAGAATTGGAAGAATTGCAGGCGCCCGCCATCATCCGTGTGGATCAGGTAGACTGGACCATGTCCGCGCAGCGTCAACACGCCGCCCACGATGGTCAGCAGCACGGAGGCCCCTGCGGCCCCCATCCTGCCGATCCGCACCGTCGCCGCCATCATCGGCAGCATCGGCAGGAAAAGAAGTGGCATATGTGTCTGATAGAAAACGAAAAAAGCTGTCACGCCGACGAGCATGAGCAGGGCCATGCCCTCAACCTTGCGCGCCGTGCCCGCCGTCGCCCACGACGCCCGCAATTCCCCACGCAGGACCAGCACGAAGATCGGCGTGAAGATGATAGTGCCAAGGCCATGCGCCGTGGCCCAGCGGAGCAGGCTCATGCCATAGTCCGCGCCCGTCAACGAGGCGGCGATGGCCGCACCCGCTATGCCGGTAGCAACAGGAAGGAGGCCGCCGGCCACGATCGCAAACGCCGCGATCCCTTCGACGGATTCGAAATAGTTTGCATGACCCAGCCAGCGCCGCAGGATCAGGACGGTCAGGACGGCTTCCACCATGCCGACAATCGCCATCGGCCCGGCCGCAATCGGCCCCAGCCCGAACGTGGCGCTGGCGGCGGCGGCCCCGATCCCGCAAGGGATCAGCACGCTGGGCCATTGCGCTTGGGGCAATACGGATAGCAGGGCGATGAGGAAGGATGTCGCGATCCACAGGAACGCCACGCCGCCATCGAAACGGGTAAGCAGCAGCGTCGATCCGGCCAGAGCGAAATAGGCCAGGGCAAGGCATGCCAGGCGCGACAGGCGCACGGCCACGGAAAGGGAGGCGCGGTCCACACCCCACTCTAGCCGGAACAGGGTTAATTATCGGTTAGCGCAGGGCGCTTCCGATGCGGATCAGGACGATGCCAGATCCTTGGCCACCGGACGATGCGGCGCGTCCAGATAGGCGCCCACAATCGCCGTCCAGCGCGCATAGCCTAGCGCATTCATGTGCAGGCCGTCCATCGTGTAGAACTGGCGATCAGGCAGGCCGTTCGTCAGCAGAGCTTGGCTGACATCCAGAAAATCAAAGGATGCATCTTTTATCGCGCGCGCCTTCACCATCGCGTTCACGGCTGCCATCCTGCCCCACAGGTCTTCGCGCAGCGGACTGTGCTTCATCGACAGATAGGCAATCCGCGCATGGGGGAAATCCGTCCGGATCTTGCCGAGCAGGGTCAGCACATCGGCGGCGACCATGTCGGGGTTCCGGCCAGCGGCGATGTCATTCTCGCCGACATAGACGATCACCGTCTCCGGCTGGCACCCGGCGATGACCTGCGGATAAAAGTGCAGGACATCGGGCGTCGTTGCGCCGCCGAACCCGCGATTGACCGCGTCGAGTTCCGGAAAACTGCTGGAGACATTCCACAGGCGGATGCTGGAACTGCCCACGAACAGGGTGTCGTCCGCCGCCGGGTCTGCTGGCGACTGGTGGGACGTCACCGCATTCTGGCGCGCGAAGGCTGCGATCTCAGGCGCGAAGCGAGAGAAGCCGTCCGCCACCACCGGAGCACCGCCCGCTGCACCCACCGCCGTCAGCGGCAGCGCAAGCAGGCATGCTGTCAGGAAATATTTCATTTGATTCTGCCCCGTCCGACACAGTCCTTTTATCACAGGAAGAACGGCGCGGCATCGCATTTCTTGCGGGATGCGGATGGTGCTCCCCCAGCCGCGAAAGCCGACTATCCCCCTTGCCCGTTTCCCTATATACTCTCCCTGCTCCGACGCGGCGGGAAGCGGGCTTCGGGGCGTTCGGGTTACTCGAACGGGGTATTGTCAGGTTCAGCGATCTACCCGAGCGAAGGCGGATGGCCGGGGGGTGCTGGCGTGTCGGGGGAAATACAGGTGCAATCGACCGTTGAGGCCACGCATCTTCCATTATTCTACAATCAGCTGACGGCGCTGGATAAGGCCGTGCACGAGGGCTTCCGCTTCGAGCCGGTGAAACGCCCCGCATCGCTGGCGCAGCAGAATGTCGTACCCTTGGTTGCCGAAGAATTCGCGTCGGCCGGCGGTATATTCCCTATCCTGTTTTCCAACGGCGACCGGCCCGTGCCTATGGCCGTGATGGGCCTCAATGTAGGCGAAAACTGCTTTGTCGACGCAGGGACCGGCACGTTCAGCGCCCAGCATTATGTACCCGCCTATATCCGCCGCTATCCTTGGATACTGGCGCGCAAGCCGGACGGCGACGGACAGCTGGCGCTGTGCTTCGACGCATCATCGGGCGTGGTCCGTGCTGCCGGCCGGGGCGGCTATGCGCTGTTCATGGATGGCAAGCCCAGCCCCGCGCTCTCGAAGATACTGGCCTTCTGCCACGCCTTTGAAATGGCGGCCGCCCGCACGGAAAAACTGATAGATCATCTGCTCGAACATCGGTTGCTGAAGGATTGCGCGATCAACGTCCATTCTGAACTGGTTGCGATGCCGCTTAGCTATCAGGGATTCAGGATCGTAGACGGCGCGCGGCTACTCGATCTGCCTGCCGCGCATCTTCAGGCCATGGCGCGCGATGGCTCCCTGCAGTGGATACACGACCACCTGAATTCCCTAGATTTGGTCGATGCAATCTACCGAAAGAGCGCGAACCAGTCGGGTTCGGGAACCGGGAGACGAATCAGGCGATCCGTCACCATTGCGAACGTCGCCTGACAAAGCGTGTGCCGCAGCTAGCCGCGCCCTGTCCCTGTTTGACCCAGGTGAAAATATATTGGGACAGCTTGTCAATAACTTACCCATTTGGGGAATTGCCTTGCGAGCGGTTTACCGTTTGATAACCACAAGCTCAGACTGATCGTAGGACTCGTGGTCATGAGCAAACAGGGTCGCGTAATATTGGGGTGGTTGTCGCGCAGAAGCGCTTCGGCTGCCTTTAGGCTTGTTGATTACGCGGGGGAATAATGGTGAGTTCGAACAAGGCAAAGCTGTCGACGGGGGTCGCCAGCATGGCGGTCGCATTCACCCTGGCCCAGCCGGCTGAAGCCGCCTGCACGCCCTCTGCATCAACGGTGACCTGCGACAGCGCCGGTAACACAGTGACCGGCGTCAATACGGCGGTCTCTTCGATCACGCCCCCCAATGTTTCCCTTGTCCTGTCGGCTGGATCGACAGTGGTCGATGACAGCTCGGGTCCCTTGTCGATCGGCTCCGGCTACAATGGCGCGGTCTCGTTCACTAATAGCGGGACCGTCGGCACCGTCTTGGATAATGTCGATTTCGAATATATCGGCGACGGCACGACGGCGACGAGTAGCTTCACCGGCGTTAATAACGCCGACAGCATCATCAATGGTGACTATGATGTCGATGGCGTCGGCACGGCCAGCCTGAACAACGCCGGACAGATTACCGGCAATGTCGATATATCCGCTAACCTCTCCAATTCCTCGACGACGGATGGCGTCACCACTGTGAGCTATGGCGGTACGGCAACCGTTACCAATTCGGGCATTATTGGGACACTGGCTGCGCCTGTTGACCTGAATGTCCAAGGATATAATGGCGCGACAGTTGTCAACAGCGGAACGACAGGTTCGTTGTACGTTGAAGGCGGAGCTTTTAATCAGGTCTACACGTCTGCCGCGCTCCCCGTGGTGGATGGCACCAAGACCACCACAACAAATTTCAATAATTACACGGTCAACGATGCGAGCGTATCAGCTTCCGTTTCAGGCAGTTCTACAGATCTCGAAGTCTATAATTACGGCACCGGGTCCACTACGGTGGCCGTTGATGGGGTAATTGGGTCTTCGGCTACCTCAGGCTCAGTCGATATCGGTAATTATGGGTATGATTATCAATATAAAACGGTGAATATCGTAGATTCCGCTACTCCTGGTTACTCGGATACTACCTACGATTATGCCTATCAGTACCGTGGCGGTGCGATCACGGCCAATGTCGGCGCAACCGGTCAAGTGTTCGGCGATCTCGATGCCTATTCCTATGGCGGACCGGTTACCGTCAATGTTGCCGGGACGGTCGGGTCCGACAGCTTCAACGGAGACGTGACAGCCAGTAGTTCCGTTCAGAACTATGATGACCATTACACCGATGTCATTACTGATGCTAACAACAGAAATTATGCCGAGACGGTAAAACGGCTCGGGGTAGGTGGTCTGGCTTCGGTGACGGTTGCTCAAGGTGCGCTGGTCACTGACAATGTGGCCGCATATGGCGGTCCGGGTGGCGCATCGGTTGTCGTCAATGGGCGTGTCGGCATCGACGGCAATCAGGGCGATGTCACGGTAAGGGCTAACGGCATCGATTACGAAAGCACCTATATATACAGCAAAGTCGGCGATGGCGTGGATTCCACGGAAACCGCAACTAGGACCGAGGTAACGAACCAACTTGATGCTGACGCCACGCTGACTATGGGCGGAGGAACGGTAACGGGTGATGCCAATGTATCGGCAACCCGCGACGCCACTGCGATGATCGATGCGGGCAGTACAATCGGAGGCAACCTGAATGTATCCGCCGACGGTTCTTCTTCCGTACGTTCAGACCCTTCCAACAATTATGTTCATACGATCGTTGGCGGAGACGACACCTTTGTGCGGACATACAGCGAGACCGGGTCTCCTAAATCTGGCAACGCCACGGCGAATATCGCCGGCATTGTCGCCGGACAGGCGGATGTCAGAGCCTATGGTGGCAATGCGACGATCAACCTGACCGGTCAGGTTGCACAGGGTCTATTCGCGGGCGCGACCAGCTCGACTTTCACCAACAGCTCGACCGATACGGTTAGCCCCACAGCTGATACATTTGTTTCGAGCAACAACACGGTCCTCTCAGGCGGATCGGCTGCCATCGTCATTCAATCGTCTGACGCCATGAAAGCAGCCAAGACGCCAGCGGTTATCGCGGGAGAGATCAAAGCGGAAGGCTTTACAAGCGCATCTGTCACGATCGGATCGGGCAGTAACGTGTTTACCGATCCGGATCTTTCGGGTGGTAGCTTAATTACGGTCGGATACTCGTTTGTGGACGAAACCCGAACAAAAACACAAGATCGGACTGGTGTCGGATCGCAACAGGATACTTACAATAATATTGCAAGGGGTGGTCCGGTGTCTTTCGACAACGCTGGAACCGTCGGCTTCGCGACCGAGACTATTCTGAGCGGCTATTATGACGCGCCAATCGACGTCGATCTCGTTAGCGCCACTGCAGCGAACTTCACCAACAGCGGAACGCTGTACGGCAATGTCTATATTAAGGCCCTCGGCGGCACATATAGCGACATAAGCGATTCCACGGGTTACGATTTCACGGCAGTCCAAACCGCCCGCACCCAAACCTGGACCAAGGGCGGCGGCACGCTGGCGTTCACCAACAGCGGCCTGATCGGTGGCGATCTCGACCTGACGTCGGAGACGGCGACCGTCACCAACTCGGGCGTCATCCGTGGCGTGGTCAAGCTCGGCTCCTCGCAGCAGAACTACACGGTCGAAGGCCCGGATTCCGGCACGCCGACGATCACCGCCCTGGGCGCGCCCTTGACGCAGACTTATACGCTGAACCAAAAGGGCTTCCTCGCCGGAGCCAGCGACACTCTGTTCGACGATCTCAATGGCCCGGCCGCCATCGCTATCACCGGCGCGGTCGAGGATAATCTTGATCCCAATACGGGGCTGCCCTATCCGATTGATCCGTCGATCGCGCCGGCCAGCGGGCCCTTCATCAGCAACAATATCGTCGCGACCATCAATCTGGATGCCGGATCGGTCACCATCGGCAACATCGTTGCGGAGCATGACGCCGATACCGGCGCGCGCTACACGAAGAGCGCGCTGAACCTTAACGGCAACGGGTATCTTGGCCTCTCTGGCGTTGATGACTTCCGCTTGAAGGAAACTATCAGCACGTTGGCTGCCTTCTCCACGAAGGACCCGCTACTGACCAGCGCAAACCTGGGCGAAGCGGCGACGGCAGTGGGCGCATTCACGCTCGGTTCGCGCGTGCTTGGCCTCGACACGGTGACAAAGACCGGTGCGGGCGTGTTCGTCATCAACGGCGCGACCTATATCGACGCTGCGCCAACGCCCGCGTGGACGATGGATGTCGGTACGTTCGCGATCCAGGGCGGAGAGGCGCAACTCGACGTATCGCCCTTCACTTATGACGCGATCGCCGACGAATTCACTGCCACGGCCACGCCGGAATTCGCCATTCGCGGCAATGTCGTCAACGACGCCAGCCTCGTCATCGGCCGCCGCCTTCTCGGCGACAGCGCCAACCCCCTGTCGTCCAGCGTGGTTGATGGGATCGAGGTCTACATTAAGGGCAATCTGACACAGTCGGCCACTGGCACGCTGGTCATGGGCGCAGCAACGGAAACCGTCGGCACGGGTTCCGTCTCCGACACGTCCTTCGTGACCAGCCAGGCACTGCCGGTCGGGACGGTCACCAGCCAGGCAGTCGCGAGTACCGCTTTCTCGACGCAGGCGCTTGGCCAGGTGTTGCCGGTCTCCTATGCGACTACGGTCTTCTCCAGCCCCAGCCACATCACCGTGGATGGCGACCTCACCTTGGCCGGCAAGATCGACATCGCGACCGGCCCGACCGCAATCTATCTCAACGGCACCCGCACCGACCTGTTCGATGTCACGGGCGCCGTGAACATCAACGTGAAGACGCTCACTAACGGTGTCGACTCGCCGTTCCTCGACTTCAACTATGATCAGCGTACGGCGGAGGACGGCTCAACCGTCGTCGGCGTGCAGGTGCAGCGCAACAGCTACACCACCCAGGCGGCCGACCTCAACGTCGTCCGCATGGGTACGGTTCTCGATGGCCTGCTGCCGCGCGTCGTTCAGCAGCTGACGGACGGCACGTTCAGTAGTGCGCAGGACCGCGCCAATGTCGAGGATTTCGCGACGGTGCTGGCGATGCTCGACACCCAGCTTGACGAAAGCGAGATCGCCGATGCGATGCAGGAGCTGACCAGCGGCGAATTCTACGGTTCGCTCGCGGCGACGCGCACCACCGATCCGTTCGGCGATTTCACCCGTAACCTGCCCCGCAACACGGGTGAGAAAGCGCTCAACCTCTGGATCAATCCGGCAGGCAGCTTCCTGCGTCAGGGTCGCTACAGCGTCTATGGCGCGTCGGCGACGCGGACCAACAATTATGGCGGGTCGATCGGTATCGGCGGCACCTCGGCCGGCGGCTTCAGCTATGGCATTGGCTTCGGTTATGGTGACATCGATCAGGATGCCCGTGGCACGCCCGAGCATGCCAATGCCGACACCTATATGGTCGGCGTTTTCGCGCAGGTCCCGCTCTCGCAGATCAATCTGGGTATCCAGGCAGTCTATGGCTGGAGCAACTGGAATACGTCGCGCGCCATGCCGACCTTTGGCCGCACCGCGACCGCCAAGTTCGACAGCAACGAATTCCGCGTCATTGCCGAAGCCAGCCATAATTTCGAGCTTGGCAAGGTCGATATCGTACCCTTCCTGCGTGGTGACCTGCGTCACTACAGCTTCGACGGGTTCACGGAAGCCGGTGGCGGGTCGATCGGCCTTATCGTCGACAAGAAGTCGAAGACGCTGTTCAGCCCGGAAGTCGGTGCGAAGATCGTCGGCAACTATGGTTCGGGCAATGCGAAGATCCATCCGGAAGCGTCCGTATCCTACACGCTCCAGGGCGATGTCGGCGGCAACCGTGACGTGGCATTCCTCGTCGATCCGGCCAGCAAGTTCCGCCTGCAGGGCACCGATCCTGACGCATTCTGGACGTTCGGCGCGGGCCTGTCCGCCCAGATCGGCAGCAAGAGCGCGGCCTATCTTCGCGGTGCATTCGCATCGGGTGGCGACCAGCATGGCGCGTCCTTCAGCGCGGGCGTGAAGATCGGCTTCTGATGGCAAGGGTCGACCTCAGCACAGATCTTTCGATCGTGCCGGGGTCGTCCCCTGTGACGGGGATGCGGCCGGGCAACCGGCGTCCCGTGCCGACCGGCGACCGGTGGGCCGGGACACGGTCTAGTCCGGAAGATCTGGTTCTGCGGGTCTTTGCCTTGCAGAACCCCCGCCGCACGCATCTGCTCTTTTCGCAGACGGGTAAGCTGCTCGAATATCAGCTTGTCGATACGAAGGATTTCCGGGCGCGGGGTAGCCGGGGGCTGGAGCGGGAAGTGGCGCGCGTCCGCCGGTTGGAGCATGTGTTCGCTACCCGGCTGGATCGGGAATGGCGTAGGAGTGATCGCATCCCCTCCGTCCTCTTCGTGGAGGAGGAAACGGGCGGATCGTCATTCAGTGCGCGGATAACGCCCTTTCCTGCGCGTGAACTGGCGTTGGATGCCGACCTTTTCGTGGCGAGCATATGTTCCGACGATCCCTTTTCCGATCTCGCGGACCAGATCGGCCTGTTCCTTCAGGCTGAACTGACGGACCGGGAGCGTGAACTGGTGAACCACCTCCTGCTCTCTCGGAACATCGAGGAAATCGCTGGGCGGATGAGCGTCTCGCTGCACACGGTCAGGCAGCACCTCAAATCCATCTTCAAGAAAACATCGACCAACCGCCAGTCGGAACTGATCCTGAAGATCGTCGCCTTTCTGGTGTGAGGCTGGGAGTTTATATCCGCGACAAGTCCAGGGGCGCTCCCCGCCACGCGCTACGCTGGCGCGCCATTATCTCTTCGCTCGCCTTCCCGTCCCCAGTCGTCGCCAGAGCCTGGGCCTTGCCCCACAAGGCCCAGCCGTTGCCGGGTCGCCGCGCCAGCGCCCTGTCGAAGGCGTCGACCGCGCCCTTTGCATCTCCTTGACGCAACAATAGTCCACCCAACGCCAAGCCTACCGGCTGATGCCATAGCGGCGGCTCATTATAGCTAAACCCGCTTTCGATCCGCTCTGCTTTCCGCAGCAGGGTAACGGCCCGCCTGCCATCCCCGGCGCTTTCCGCGATCCGCGCCATCGCGATCGATTCCGCCAGCACGACCAACGGCTGCAATTCCTTGTCGATCTTCGCGCCCTTACGGGCCTGCCGCATCAGGACGATCTGCTGCTTCGCCTCGGCGGTCCTGCCCGCGCGGCCCAATGCCTCGGCGCGCAACGCATACCAGACCTGGCTGAGGGTCTTCAGGCGTTGGTCCGGAGCAGGGATTGCCAGCAGGTCGGCAAGATTGTCGGCAAACTGCGCCCGCGCTTGCAGCCCGGTTATCAGGCGCGCCTCCAGATAGGATGTCTTGGCCGCCTTGTCTGCCGGAATGGCGGCGTCCAGATTGGCTGCCGACCGCAACGCCACCGCCTTGTCACCGATCTGCTCGGCCGCAGAGGTCAGGAAATGCGTATGGTGGATGAAATAGCCATAATATTTCGGATCTTCATGCAGAGTCCGCGCCATCGCCTCATCGACATCGATCGCCCGTTCGTTTGCGCCGATGGCATCATTGAAACGGCCAATCCGGTAATAGGTATGGCTCGGCATATGGACTAGATGTGCGGAGGCGGGGGCTTCCCTCAGCAATCCGTCCGCCGCCGCTTCGGCACGGCCCGGTGCGCGCGATGCCTCGGTCAGGTGGATGTAGAGATGCTGCGCTTCCGGCTGGTCGGGATTTCGGGCCAGCACCTTCTCGACAAGGGCAATCGCGCGCGCTGCCCAGGGCAGGGGCGTGATTCCGTCCTTTGCCCAATAATTCCATGGCTGGACATTCATCGCTGCCTCGGCCGCCAGCACCATGATCATGTCGTCATCCGGCCAGCGCGCAGACACGTCCCGCATTGCGTCGGCAAAGGCGATGGCGTGAACATATTTCTCCTGCTTGCGGCCATCCGGAGCGTAACGGATCGCGAGCGCGGAGATTAGAGCCTGCTCCCGCGCATTCGCGGCTGATTCTGTCAGCGCATTCGCGGTGAGGTCACGCGCCTTCGCGATACGGGCGTCGCCGGAAGGGCCGCTGTTAAGATAGGGGCCGATGGCCAGCGCCTCGCCCCACTTGCACATAGCGCAGCTAGGGTCGCGTTCGCTCGCCGTTCGGAAGCTCCGCTCTGCCTTCTCGAATTCGAAACCGTAGAGAAGTGCCATGCCCTGATCGAAATAGGCCTGCGCTTCCGATGAGGTGGTGGCAACGGTATAGCGGATCGGCGCAAGGCCGGGGATCAGGGGCATGGGCGCCAGGCCTCGCCCGGCGGGTGCAGTCTCTCCGGCCGCCATGAACCCGCAACCCGACGCAATCAGGCTGCCGATATCCAGCTTCGACAACCCCGGCGCCCGAAGCAAGGGCGCACTGGCGGAGTTGATCAACGGTGTCATCGCCGCAATGGCAAAGATCGGCACAAGACGTCTGTTCATCACGGCCCCACGGCAAGGATTGCGCTCGCGGGATGTAGGAGGAATTTTCTCGCCTCGTCCACCTTTTCGCGCGGAATCCGGTTTCTGGAAACCTGATGTTCAGTTCTGGACATTATGGTTACCAAATGTCCAAGGAAAATCTTCGCAAGGCCGGATGGCTGGCCGTCATGCTTATCGTCCCGGGCGGGATGATCCTTGGCGCTGCCGTTGCCGCCCACAGATATCGCAAGAAAGCCGCGGATAAGCCTTCGCAAAACTGATCAGTGGCCCCCGGAGCAGCGCTTCCGCTCGACCTGATTGGCGATGGTCAGGCGGGCTTTGTCCTTGGATAGCGTCAGTTTCTGCTGTCGTGACCAGCTTTGTCCTTCGCCCTCGAAATTCGCGTCAACGATGACCGCGAATGGGCCTGCCTGCTTGACGGCGGTGACCTTCCCCACGCTTTCATAGAAGCGCAATTCCTTCGGGCCGATCATCAGGCGCTTGTCGGATCGGGCGTCGCCGCAATCATCATCCAGCCCGGTCCAGAAACCGCGAAAGGCGATGGGCAGGGTTCCGGGCGCGGGTATCGTCGACAGCGCAGCGCCACCCAGTGTTGCGGGATATGATCTCCCGCCGTCCGGGTATCCGGCATCGCCACCGCCCCGCCCGGCGCTCTCCGGCTCGGCCATGGCGGACGCATTGGACTCGTTCGCTATCACCCCATTGTCTTCGACCGACGGAATGGTCGTGGTCAGCGAATCCGAAGCGTTTGTCCTATCCTGCTGGCCACATGCGGCCAGCGCCAGAATGAGGGCGAGGGGGATAAGGCGCATTCGGGGGGAACCCGATGGCCTGCCATACAGTTCCCGATGACCACGCTCTGTCCGCATGGTAGAAGGGTTTAGGGCGTTCGGAGGAAAATGGCCATGCCGGTTCTGGGAATTGGGGGACTCTTCTTTCGCGCGAAGGACCCCGATGCGCTGTCTGCCTGGTACAAAACGCATCTGGGCGTCGGCGCAGGCTGCGTGTCCGATCCTGCTGCGAAGGCTAATGAATGGCTGTGGATGGTGCAGGGCGGCCCGATGGTGTTTCAGCCCTTCGCCGCCGATACTGATTATTTCGCCGCCGACAAGGCGTTCATGATCAATCTGCGCGTCAGCGATCTGGATGGCATGATTGCCCACTTGCGCGCGGCCGATATTGCGATCATCACCAAGCCCGAATGGGATCATCCTGACACGGGCCGCTTCGCCCGCATCCACGATCCCGAAGGCAACGCCATAGAATTATGGGAACCCCCAGCGCCCAAACTGTGATTGCCCAAACCTCAGTCCTTCCCCTGCCTAAGGAGCCTCCCCATGAAACGCCTCCATTCTGCTTTGCTTGCCGCCGCAGCGCTCGCCCTTGCCCCGTCCGCCGCCAACGCCGCGCTTGCCATAGGCGCGAAGGCTCCGGACTTCAGCACCCGTGGCGCGCTCGCCGGCAAGGTGATCCCGATCCGCCTGTCCACAGAGTTGAAGAAGGGACCCGTGGTCCTCTATTTCTTCCCTGCCGCCTTCACCAAGGGCTGCTCGGCCGAAGCGAAGGAATTCGCCGAGCATATCGATGAGTTCAAGAAAGCCGGCGCGGAAGTGATTGGCATGTCCGTCGATCCTGTCTCGAAACTCGCCGATTTTTCGAAGCAGGATTGCGCCAACAAATTCGCTGTCGCCTCGGCTGGACCGTCCGTGGTGTCCGATTATGACGTGGCGCTGCCGCCCATGCCCGACATGCCGAACATGCCCAAGGGCCTGACCAACCGCACCTCCTACGTGATCGCACCCACTGGCCGCATCGCCTATGTCCACAGCGAGATGAGCTATGTCGACCATGTGAAGAACACGCTGGCGGCGGTCCAGGCGATGAAGCAGGCGAAATAAGCAGCCAATCGCCGCCGATTGGCCGTTGACGCATGGGCCGGGGACACGCATCCCATGGCCCATGCGCTTCTTCTCCGATAACGCTGCCCCGGTTTCTCCGGCAGTAATGGCGGCCATTGCCGCCGCCGATACGCTCGACACCGCCTATGATGGCGATGCATTGAGCGCCAGGCTGGACGCGGCCTTTTCCGATCTGTTCGAACGGCGGGTATCGGCAATCTGGGTGCCTACGGGTACGGCCGCCAACTGCCTCGCGCTCGCGGCGCTCTGTCCGCCGTTCGGCGGCGTGTTGTGCCATGAGGAGGCGCACGTCCAGACCGACGAGGGCGGCGCGCCGGAATTCTACACCCATGGCGCAAAGCTGATGACGGTCCCCGGCGCAGGGGCGAAGGTGACGCCGGACGCGCTGAAAGCGAAGCTCGGCGCGCTGCGCAACGACGTGCATCAGGTGCAACCGCACGCCCTTACCATCACCAACGCAACCGAATATGGGCTGGTTTATACGCCCGAAGAGGTTGCCGCATTGGGCGCGTTATGTCGGGATCGGGGCATTGGCTTCCATATGGATGGCGCGCGATTTGCCAACGCCGTGGCGTCGCTCGGCTGCTCGCCGGCGGATGTGACATGGCGCGCGGGCGTAGACGCGCTGTCGTTCGGCTTCACCAAGAATGGCGGCATGTCGGCCGAGGCGCTTGTCTTCTTCAAACCCAATCTGATTGAAGAGACCAAGCGCCGCCGTAAGCGGGCCGGACATCTGTTGTCGAAGGGGCGCTACCTCGCCGCGCAGATTCTTGCGCTTCTCGAAAGCGATCTATGGCTGGACAATGGGCGCGCAGCCAATGCCGCCGCCCGATTGGTGGCGGAAGCCGCTGGCACCCGCTGTGTACACCCGGTGCAGGCCAATGAGATTTTCATTCGTGTCACAGCTGCGGAGGCGGCAAGCCTGCGGGCGCAGGGCTTCGACTTCTATGATTGGGGTGAGGGTGAGGCCCGGCTGGTGACCGCCTGGAATCATAGCGCAGAGGATGCGCGGCCACTGGCCGCCGCTATCGCCACCCTGTGACCAGCGAGCAGTCCAACGGAACCGCGCATTTCCTGAATGCGAAAGTGCTCATCCCCTTTGCGATCGTCACTGTCATCTGGGGATCGACCTGGCTGGTGATCCGTGGCCAGATCAGCGACGTACCCGTCAGCTGGTCGGTCGCCTATCGTTTCCTGGTCGCCGCCGCGGCCATGTTCCTCCTCGCGCGCTACCGCCGTGTCCCACTATGGCTCGGCTGGCCGGGAATGTCCTTCGCCGCCTGCCTGGGTATCATGCAGTTCGTCCTCAACTTCAATCTCGTCTACCGGGCGGAAATGCATCTGACGTCGGGACTGGTCGCGATGCTCTATGCGCTGCTGCTGGTCCCGAACAGCCTGCTCAGCTGGATCATATTACGCCAGCCGGCGGGACGGGCATTCATATTCGGATCTTTCACCGCCATCTGCGGGATCGCCCTGTTGTTCCTGCACGAATACCGCACGTCGCGCGTCGCGCCCGATCAGGTGCTGCTGGGCATCGCGCTCGGCGTTGGCGGCACTTTGTGCGCGTCGGTCGCAAATGTGATGCAGGGCAGCGGCATAGCCAGAAGGCTGCCGATGGTGGCGACGCTCGCCTGGGCGATGCTACTCGGCGGGCTGTTCGACGCTCTGGGGGCGTGGGTGCTGGCCGGGCCGCCCACTTTCGACACACGGCCCCTATACATCGCAGGGATACTCTATCTTGCGATTGCCGGATCTGTCGTGACCTTTCCGCTCTACTTCCGGTTGATCCAGGAAATCGGCGCGGGGCGGGCAGCCTATACCAGCGTATTGATCCCGATCATCGCCATGCTGCTGTCCACCCTGTTTGAGGGGTATCGCTGGTCGCCGCTCGCTCTCACAGGTGCGGCGCTTGCTTTGCTCGGCATGGTGGTCGCAATGCGGGCCAAGGCGACATCATAGGCAGGCCGCAAGGCCCTCCCTGTAAGTCGGATAGCGCGGCTTCCATCCCAGCAACCGCTTCGCCTTGCCATTGGCGATCTTGCGGTTCTCCGAATAGAAAGCGCGGCCCTGAGGGGACAACTCCGCATCGACCAGCGCCTGCAATGGGGGGGGCGGAATACCCAGCATCGCGCTCGCCGCCTCGATCACCCTATTCTGGGGACAGGGCAAATCGTCAGCGAGATTATACGCGCCAGGTGGCCCATCGAACCCAGCGATTACGCCCGATACGATATCGTCAACATGAATTCTGCTGAAAATCTGGCCGGGCACATGGACACGCTGCGCACGTCCCTCGCGGACCCGGTCGAGCGCTGATCGCCCCGGCCCATATATGCCGGGCAGGCGGAATATTCTGACGTCGGGGCGCAACGCGGACCAGTCTGCATCGGCTTGCGTCCTTGCGGCGCGCCGTCCGCCGCCGATCGCCGTACTCTCGTCAACCCATGCGCCGCCGGTGTCGCCATAGACGCCGGTGGAGGAGAGATAGCCGACCCAAAGAGCGCTGCTTGCTGCAATGTCCGCACCATAAGTGGCGAGGACCGGGTCAGCATCTTGATCGGGTGGAACGCTGGACAGGATGTGCGTCGCGCGGCCTATTGCGCTGCGGATTGCGGAGACGTTGTTGAAGCCAATCACAGCTTCTCCGGCGGTGCGCCGCACCGCGCTGACCTGCCAGCCGGAGGCTTTGAGCCGCGTTGCCAGCCTTTGTCCGGTATAACCAAGTCCGAGGATCAAGATATGCGCCATGGCCTGTCCCTATCAGCGTGAGCGCTATAAATTAACGCTTTTTTCACCATGATTACCTAATCCCAATCCATGCTTGGACCCGGTGATCCGATACCTTCACTTTATCTCAGCACGGACGCCAACCCGCGCTATGCCTTCGATAGTGTCGCGGGCCGCTATGTGGTGATGATATTCATTGGCGGGTTGCGTGTGCCGGGTGTCATCGACATGCTCCGCCAGCTTTATGCGACCGCCACGCCGTTCGACGACAGGACCGCCTGTTGCTTCATCATTACCAGCGACCCTGCCGATTTGGCCGAACCGTCCTTGCGGGACCGCTATCCCGGCATTCGCATCGTCCGCGATCATGATCGGGATCTGGCTCGCCTGTTCGGTTGCGCGCTGCCGACGGGGGATGGGGTTGATCGCCTGTCCTTGATGACCTGGATACTCGATCCGGGCCTGCGCGTGCTGGATGTCATCCCGATTGAGGATGCCGCAACCCATATCGCGCAAGTGACTGCCTGCATCGGCAGTCTGGATGCGCCCTTGGCGAATATCGATGGTTGTGCGCCGGTGCTGCAGGTGCCGAACCTGTTCGAGCCCGAATTCTGCCGCCGCCTGATTTCCTATGCTCAGGAGACCGGAACGCAGGACAGCGGCTATATGAAGACAGATCCCGCGACCGGCGAGACGATGATGGTGGTCGACCATGCCCATAAAAGGCGCAGCGACTGCAATATCGAGGATGAGGAACTGCGCGGCGCGATCCAAGCGCGGATCGTCCGCCGCCTGGTTCCGCAGATCGAGCGCGCGTTTCAGTTCAAGGTCACGCGCATGGAGCGCTATATCGTCGGCTGCTATGACGCACAGACCGGCGGCTATTTCCGCCCGCACAAGGACAATACGACGCAGGGTACAGCCCATCGCCGCTTTGCGGTGACGATCAATCTTAACGCCGAAGATTATGATGGTGGCGACCTGCGCTTCCCCGAGTTCGGTATGCGAACCTATCGCGCGCCGACGGGTGGGGCTGTCGTCTTTTCCTGCTCACTATTGCATGAGGCGACGCCGATAACCCGGGGGCAGCGCTACTGCGTTCTGCCGTTCCTGTACGATGAAGCCGCCGCCGCCATCCGGTTGGAGAATGCGCGGTATCTGCAAGACCCGGTCCTGCGCGAGCAGGTCGTAGCATCGGTGCTGGATAAGCCGTCAAAGGCGGCCTGATATCCGTTATTAGAATAGCCGTTCGCAGTTTAGCGGCGCACTGACCGTCGTTTTCGCAATATTCGGCGTTTTATCGGGCTGTATCGCGCCGTTGCTGGTGCGGACGATGCTGTTGCCGGTCAGGGTTGTCAGGTCGATCTCGACCCTTTCCGTTCTACTGACCAGCGTGCCTTCGCCATCTCCGTTGGTCTCGCTATCCTTGCGCGCCAGGATATGCTTTTCATCGATCTCCACGGTGCAGCCCTTGACCCCCGTCGCGCAATAAGGCGCTTCGGCAGATCCTGCCTTTTCCGCGTAGAGCTTTTTCTCTGGCTTATCCCAGCGATAGGTGATGTCCGTGCCGGGGCCTTCTTCCTTGGTTGACGATCCGCCGCTCGAACTTGTCACTTCCGTGATCGCGCCTTTGCAATGGATGGAGAAATCGTCCGGCGCGGGCGCATTATTGCTGTCCGCCGCATTGTCTTGCGCGTTGGCGGCGGCATTTTGCGCATTATCCTGCGGGGAAGAGCAAGCGCAGACCATAAACAGGGCTGCCATGGCGTAACGCTTCATTGCCTCTCCTTACCGCCGGGGGGCGGGCGGCGACACGCTACCAGCTTGTCGGGTGGAGGCAATGGGCAAGCTGCGATCCTCAGCCTTCGCCTTCCATCGGCACCAGCTTTCCGGGGTTCATGATCCCCTTGGGGTCGAAAGCACCCTTAATGGCGCGCAGGGTTGCGATGCGGGCAGGGCTGGCAAGGCGCGCCAGTTCGGTGCGCTTCATCTGTCCGATGCCATGCTCGGCCGAAATCGACCCTCCTGCCGCCACCACGGCATCATGGACGAAGGCATTGATTTGCTGTCCTTCAGCGGAAATCCATGCGGGGCCATCGGTGGTGCCCTTCGGCGCGCGGACATGGAAATGGACATTGCCATCACCCAGATGGCCAAAGGACGACGCCGATGTGCCGGGGAACGCATTTTGCGCGTCAGCGGCGGCCTGCGTCATGAAGGAGGGCATGCGGGCGACCGGTACGCTCACATCATATTGCAGCGCCGGACCCTGCGCCCGTTCCGCCTCGGACAGGGATTCGCGAATCTTCCAGAAAGCTTCCGCCTGCGCTTCGCTGGCGGCCACGACGGCGTCCTTGGCCAGCCCTGCCTCGAACGCATCGGAAAGCGCGTTCTCCAGTCGGTCCACGGCACTGGGCTCCGCCTGTTCGTCGAGATCGATCTCGATCAGGACATGCCAGGGAGTGCGCGTTTCAATCGGGCTGCGCGTTGCGGGGATGTGGGAGAGGACATGACCCAGACCGTCGTCCGCGATGATCTCAAATCCTTCCACTATACCGCCCAGCTTCGTTTCGAGCAGGCGCAAAAGCGACAGTGCGTCCTGTGGCGTCTCGACGCCGACCCATCCCACCGCCCGATCGGCGATAGCCGGCACAAGCCGCAGAGATGCAGCGGTGACGATGCCGATCGTGCCCTCCGCGCCAATCAGCAGTTGCTTGAGGTCATAGCCGCGATTGTCCTTTTTCAGTGCGTCCAGCCCTTCATGGATGCTGCCGTCCGGTAACACCGCTTCGATTCCCTCGACCAGAGCGCGCATGGTGCCATGGCGCAGCACCTGCGTGCCTCCGGCGTTGGTGGAGATCAGCCCGCCGATCGTCGCCGACCCCTTGGCGCCCAGGCTGAGCGGAAAGCGTCGTCCCGCCGCCGCCGCCGCATCGTGTAGCGTCGAGAGAATGACACCCGCCTCGCATACGGCTAGATTGTCGTCGGCCGACAGACGGCGAATGCGGTTCATGCGGCGCAGGGAGAGGATCAGCGCGCTGCCGTCCGCCGGAGGCGTAGCACCACCCACCATGGACGTGTTGCCGCCCTGCGGTACGAGGGCAACGCCGAGTGCGCTTGCCAGCCTCAATATCTGAGAAACCTCCTGCGTCGAGGCAGGCGACAGGATCGCCGTGGCGGTGCCATGATATCGGCCGCGCCAGTCGCTGGTCCACGGGGCGACATCATCCGGATCATCGATGATGCCTTTTGGCCCGAGAAGCTCGCGGAACTTCTGAACGGTTTCGGTGTCGATCATCCCGGCCTTATGCGCCGGAATTCATCGACTATTCAACCGGCAGGAGTTATTGCCTTTATCCCCAGAGGGGTCTGTTTTGTATTCATCCGTTATTTTCATGTCCATGTTGCTTGCCCCGGCCGGTGCCTCGGGGAATGTGCAACTGGCGCAGGTGACGGTCGAACAGCGGGTGATCATCCGGGTGCCGCTTGCCCGTCAGCGTGAAATGCAGGTGGAATCGCCTGTCGAGTTTCAGGAAAAGAAGGGGCCCAAATGCCTTGCCATCCGGTCGATCCGGGGGGCTTCGGTCACCGCGAAAAACAGTGTCGACATGACCCTTGTGAATGGGGATCGCTATCGTGCGAAGCTGGAAAGGGGTTGCCGGGCAGTCGATTTCTGGTCGGGCTTTTATGTCCAGGCGACCAAAGACGGGTCCTTGTGTTCGGGACGTGATGTCATCCGTGCACGCGGCGGCACGGAATGTGAGATCGATATCTGGCGCCAACTGGTGCCGGACGACGAATAGGGTTTGGTTGACCTCAGGCGGCTCTAACCCACCTTACCCCGCAATATATCACCGATCGACGTATCGAAATGCGCCTCCATCGCGGCGGTCGCGCCGGCGGAGTCCGAATCCGCGATAGCCTGCGCGAGCGCCCGGTGGAGGCGGATCGTATTGTCCTTCTGCTCTTGGCTTGTGCGTGTGCGCCATGCCTGCGGCACGGCGATCTTCATGAGCGGCGCGAAGGACTGGACGATCTGACTGAACAGCGCGTTGCCGGCCGCCTGCGCGATCGTTTCGTGGAAGGCGATGTCATACTGGATCATGCGCTGCTGATCCTCCTGCGCGCCCGCCATCGCTTCGGCCAGGTTCAGGATCATCTGCGCCTGCAGGTCGGTGCGCTTTTCGGCTGCCAGCGCGGCGATGCGGACTTCAACGGTGCGGCGGACGTCCCATACCTCCGCAACGCTGATCTGCGCGGTGGTAACGGCATGGTCGAGGGACGCGCCGATGACCGATCCGTCCATCGCGCCCACGCGCGCGCGGCGGCCATTGCCGACGTCGATGAGCTTGAGCGCCGCAAGGGCGCCGAACGCCTCCCGCATGACGGCGCGGCTGACGCCCAGTTCGGTGGCGAACTGCCCCTCACCGGGCAGCGTGTCACCCACTTTCATGTCATGCGCGCGGATATGGCTGCGCACGGCCTGCACGGCCTGATGCACGAGCGATCCGCTGGTGTCCGTGGGGTTGGTGCTCATGCGGCGAGCCTGTGCGCACGATATTGGGTCGGCGCCAGGCCGAAGCGGCGAGCGAAGGCGCGCGTGAAGCTGGCATTGTTTAGATAGCCACATTTGTAGCCGATCGAGGACACCGGCAAATCGGTCGCCAGCAGCATCTGGCCTGCTTCGCCCAGGCGCTGGTCCGAAATCGCGTCCGCGACGCTGCAGGCGAACATGTCGCGGAACCCGCGCGTAAGCTTCGCCCGATTGAGACCGCAGGAGCGGGCGATCATGTCGAGCGTCAGCTTCTCCGACCAGCGATCGTCGATCAGGCGGCGGGCGGCGAGGACGCGCTGGCTGTCGGCGCGGGTCAGGACGCCGTCGACGCCCATGGGGATCAGCGCATCCTCCGCATGGGCGCGGAGCGTGTCGCAGAGCAGTTCGATGCTCTTGGCAAGGCGATAGGGGGTGCGGGCGCCCTCCGGCAGGTCACAGTCGCGGATGGTGAGGGCAATCGCGCGTAAGGGCGCGGGAAGATGATAGAGGCCGCCGTCGCATAGAGCGAGGGGGCGACCCAAGATGCGCTGGCATGCCTCTCGAGTGACAAGCATGACGAGGCGCGCGCGGCAATCGGCGGCCAATGCTTTGTGGTTCATGTTTGCGGCGAAGTTGAGGGTGGTCGGCGCATCAACATCGCCGAATGCGATGGTGAACGCGACGGTATTTGAGGGAATTGATTCGGTGTCGCCGATCGCGCCGGACCCTATGAAACCCACCATTTCCGGGGAAACGTCGATCCTCTCCATGACGGCTGATGCTTCCATCGCTCTCTCCTTATGAAGCGAGCATAACCTATCTGATAGCTTATGCAATAGCTATCAGATAGGTTCGTGCAAGGCATAGTCCGGTGCGCGGCGCATGGCGATAGTGAAAGCGATAAAGGAGAGGGCGCTGACGATTACGCCGACGATGGCGAGACCCTGTCCGAGATGGCTTTCGCCGCCCAGCAGGGCGGAGACCCATGTGACGAGGGTCGGCGCGATGCCGAAGCCGATGAGGCCCGCAATTGCGATGAACGCGCCGATGCACAGGCCGCGCAGTTCGTTGGGCATGAATACGGTCAGGGCGACGGATGTGCAGAGGCCCGTGATCGTGCCGAAGAGGATAAGCATGCCGAGCGCGCAGCCGAACAGGGGTACGGAGGGCGCAATGGGATAGAGGGCGGCGGGGATGCCAAGGCCAGCGGCGACGACCGCGCCGATCAGCAGGCCGCCGCGCCGCCCGCTCTTTTGCCCCACATCCGCGACGAGACCACCCAATATGCCGCCACCGACGCCGGTCAGGAAAATCAGCACGCCGAGCCAGCCGGCGAAATCCTGCGGCGCCAGGCCATAGCTGCGTGACAACACCGGCGCGGCCCAGATGGCGGCGGCGGCATCGGCCATGACAACGCTGACCTGCCCCAGGAACAATGGGCCAAGGAAGGCGCGGCGCGCCCATAGCTCGCCAAAGATCACCCGGAACGGCGCATGGGTGCTGGCCGCGACCTCTCGCCGCACGGGTTCCCGCATAAGGAGAAGCGGAAGAAGCGCGCAGAAGCTGATCAGGGCGAGCGAAATATGTGCGCTCCGCCAAGGCGCGATATCGCCGAAGATGGCGGGCGTGGCGGCGTGAAGGAACAGACCCAGCAACCAGCCGGTGAGCGCGATCGCTCCGGCCTGACCCAGGCTTTTGCCCATCGTCACGATCAGCATGGCCCGGCCGCGCTGGGCGGGCACGCACAGGTCGGCAATGAGGGAGAGCGCGGCGGTGAGGCCGCCCGTCGTGCCGATCCCGGCGAGCATGCGCGCGATGAACAGCATGGGCACATTATGGGCGATAGCCGTGAGAAAGGTGCCGAGCGTCCAGATCGCGCTGAGGCCGATCAGCAGGCGGATGCGATGGGTGCGATCGACCAGGATGCCGATGGGAATGGAAAACAGCACCAGCGGCACAGCGGCGGACACGCCCTGCACGACGCCCAGGATGGTGTCGCTCAGGTGCATTTCCGCCTTTGCGCCCTCCTGCACCAGGCTGAAGGAGGTCATCATCGTGAAGCCGGACGCCATGGCTAGCGCGAGGATGAGCAGGGGGAAAAGCGATCGCAGGAAGGAAGGATCGGCCTCAGCACCCAAGGGCGTAGCGACGGGGTAGGGGCTGTCCATCGGAATGTCCTTACTGCCTTGTTGGGTCGTTTAGGCGGGATGCCATGGGTTTGATCCGTTATTGCGAGCGTCGAGCGTTAAATCAGCCCGTTCGCCCTGAGCCGTTGGCCGTCATCCCCGCGAAGGCGGGGACCCATCTCCGCACGCCGCGACTGGGGCAAGGGGGGAGATGGGTTCCCGCCTTCGCCGGAATGACGAGGATTATCAGTGACCAACCTTCTCGAAGGGCTGTCCTTCCTCGCGGCGCTGAAAAGAAGGGCAGGGGTTGACCTGCGGTCGACTGCGTCTCGACAAGCTCAGCCCGAACGGAAGATTTCACGCCGGGCATTCTAAAGCGCGAAGATCTTGCCCGGATTGAACAGGTCTTTCGGATCGATGGCTCGCTTGATCATACGCATCATGTCGACGGCGTCGCCCAGTTCGGCGACCAGCCAGCCCTGCTTGCCGATGCCGATGCCATGTTCGCCGGTGCAGGTGCCGTCCATGGCGAGCGCGCGCTCGACAAGCCGGCTGTTGATCGCCTCGACCTCTTCCATTTCCTGCGGCGCGTTCGGGTCGATCGAGAAGACGACATGAAAATTGCCGTCGCCGACATGGCCCAGGATGGTGGCGGGGATGGCCGAAGCCTCCAGATCAGTCTTGGTCTCGGTGATGCATTGCGCAAGGCGACTGATCGGCACGCACACGTCCGTCGCCCAGCCGATCGCGCCGGGGCGCAGGTTGACGGCGGCATAATAGGCCTCGTGCCGTGCCTTCCACAGCTTCGAGCGTTCCTCGGGCAGGTTCGACCAGTGGAATTGCCCGCCGCCATTTGCGCCGGCGAGCGCCTCCACTGTGCGAACCTGCTCGTCCACGTAGGATGGCGACCCGTGGAATTCGAAAAAGAGGGTAGTGAGTTCGGGATAGTCGAGTTTCGACCAGCGGTTGACGGCGCGCATCTGCATGTCGTCGAGGATTTCGACGCGGGCGAGCGGGACGCCGATCTGGATGGACTGGACGACGGTGTCGACCGCGCCCTTCAGGCTGTCGAAGCTGCAGACGGCGGCCGAGATCGCTTCCGGAATGCCGTGCAGGCGCAGGGTGACTTCGGTGATGATGCCCAGCGTCCCCTCGCTGCCGATCATCAGCCGGGTAAGATCGTAGCCCGCCGCCGACTTGCGCGCGCGGCGGCTGGTGCGGATGTCGCGGCCATCCGGCGTGACGACGCGGAGCGACAGCACAGCCTCCCGCATCGTGCCGTAGCGCACGGCATTGGTGCCAGACGCGCGGGTCGAAGCCATGCCGCCGATGGTGGCGTTGGCGCCGGGATCGATCGGGAAGAACAGGCCGACATCGCGCAGATGCGCGTTCAGTTCCTCGCGCCGGACGCCCGCCTGCACCGTGCAGTCGAAATCCTCGGCATTGACGGACAGGATGGCATCCATCTGGCTGAGGTCGACGGTGACGCCGCCCCGGATAGGGATGGTGTTGCCCTCTATCGACGTGCCAGCTCCGAAGGGGATCACCGGCACCTCCGCCGCGACGCAGAGCTTCACCAGCGCGACGACCTCTTCGGTCGAATGCGGATAGACGACCGCGTCGGGCAAGGTTGGGGCGAAATGCGTCTCGCTCCCGCCATGCTGGAGCCGCACCGCCTCCCCCAGCGCCAGGCGGTCCCCGAAGAGAGCGCCAATCTGATCGAGAAATTCCGGCGGAAGCGGTTTTCGCGGCTGGGGGGTATAGTGGGCGGTCATGGTCAGAACTTGAAGCTGGCGCGGACGCCGTAGCGGCGCAAGTCGCCGATGATGCCAAGGTCGGATGCGGGCAGGCCGGCAAGCTGGAGCGTCGTCTTTTCGATGTAGGCGTCGAAATAATGCTTGTTGAACAGGTCGTTGCCGAACACGGACAGCTCCATCCCGCCCGCCGTCGCGAAGGTGATCGATCCGTTGACCACCGAATAGCCCTTCAGGATGGTCGGCGTCGTCTGGTTGAGCGTCGCGGCCAGGCGGCTGCCCTTGCCGTTCAGGCTGGCGTTGAACGTCAGCTTGTTATCGCCCAACGGCACGACATAGTCGCTGCTGATATTATACATCCAGTCGGGCTGGAAGGTCAGGCGATCGCTCGACAGCAGGCGGCCGGTCGTCGCGGTATATTCCGAAGAGTCGATCAGGCGGGCGTGCATATAGGTGAGGCCTGCGCCGATCGTCCATTGATCGGTCGGGCGTATCCGCGCCTCAAGCTCCGCGCCGTAGCTGTGGACATGGCCGGCGTTGAGATCGACCGTGACAAGGCTGCCGGTCGAGGACGGCGCGACGCTGTTGAGGCCGATATAGTGGCGATAGTCGCTGAAGAAGACATCGCCCGACAGCCTGAACGCCCGCGACGCATATTTGGAGCCGACCTCATAGGTCCAGGCGCTGTCGCCGCGATAGGTGCGGGACGGCGCGGTCGGCGCGTTGAAGCCGCCGCCGCGATAGCCGCGCGCGACCGAGGCGTAGGTCATGAGGTCGGACGACCAGTGGCGCGTGATGCTGAGGCGCGGTTCGACCTCGTTCGACTTGATGTGCTGATCACCCAGGGCGCTGCGGCTTTCATGATCGTAGCGCAGGCCTAGCGCGACTTCCCATGCCGTGCTGGGCTTCCAGAAGATGGTGCCGAACGCTGCATAGGTGTCGCCGACGCGATGATCGGTCGACGGCAGGCGCAGTCCGAAGGGGACGATCAGGTTGGAATTGGCCGCGTCATAGGTCTCCCGGCTGTAGAACAGGCCGAGCAGGGTGGAGATGGTGTCGCTTTCCTGTGTGTCGAAGCGCAGTTCCACGGTCTTTGTGGTCAGCTTGTCCGTGCCGGTCGAGCGGACGACATTGGCGGGACCGAAATCGCCGTCGCTGTCCGGCGAATTGGTGGTGCGCGTGTCATAGGCGGCGAGCAAGGTGACCTTGGTATCAATCGCCTCGATTGGTGCTTCGATCCGGCCGTTAACGCCGCGATATTTGTAGGTGGTGATGCCGGTCGTGTTGAAATTATTGTCGCGCGAATAATCGGTCGGGCCGCTCACCCAGGCGTAGGGGACATTGTGGCCCTTGATCCAGTCATAATAGCCGTTGATCGCCACGACCACGTCATTGCCCGGCGTAAAGCGCAGCGTGCCGCTGACCGAGTCCGTGTTGAGGCTGTTGGAGTTGCCGCCGGCAGTGATGTTGCGGATGAACCCGTCCTGCTGGCGATGCGCGCCGCCGATGCGGATGGCCAGCTTGTCCTCCAAGATGGGGGCGGAGATCGACCCCGACACCAGCCAGCTGTCGTCCGGCCCGGCATAGCTTGCCTGGCCGCGCGCCTCGAAATCATTGCCCGGCTGGCGGGTGATGACATTGATCGCGCCGCCCAGCGTGTTCTTGCCGTAGAGCGTGCCCTGCGGTCCGCGCAGCACCTCGATCCGCTCCACATCGAGCAGCGGGTTGTTGAGATAGGCGGTGTTGGGGCGATAGATGCCGTCGATAAAGAGGCCGACACCGGGCTGCACGGTCTGCACCAGCGTGACGCCGACGCCGCGAATGGAGACGAAGGCGCGGCCCGATCCGTCGCTGGAGATGGTGAGGCCAGGCGACAGGGCGGCGGCCTCGCGGACGGAATTGATGTTGTTGCGGGCCAGCGTGTCTCCGGAAATGGCGGTGACGGCGACAGGCACATCGAGCAGGGTTTCCTGACGCTTGCGCGCGGTGACGACGATGTCGCCCGATGACGATGCTTCGTCGGCGGGCGCTGTCTGCGCGGTGGCGGCGAAGGGAGCGGCGCTGACGAACGCGGCGCTGGCGACGAGCAAAGTCCTGAAATTCATACATCCTCCCGGAGCGCCCGTAGCCCGAAGGCATTGGATTGGCGGCTCAGTTCCTTTTTATGCCGACGCAGGTCGTGCCGCGCCGGTCAGAAGGAACCTATATGACAGGTCGAACCTATCCGAAAGGTGAAAAGGGTCCGAACCGGTGTGCAGTTCGGCGCGATCACTTGGCCGATCGGGCCGGAGACAGGCCAAGCGCCTGTTTCGCCAGGGCCAACGTGCCGAGCGGCCCGGCATTCGCACCGAGCGTTGGATGGACGAGATAGTCGTCCATGCGATCCGCAATCATCGTTGCCGCCGAATAGCCGTTTAGGCTCTCGACCAGGCGCTTGCGGATCATCGGCAGCATCTGCGGCTGGCCCATTGCGACGCCGCCGCCCATGAGGATCCGTTCGGGCAGGCTGGTGAAGACGAGGCCATGGCACAGGATCGCCAACGCATCGGCGGCGAAGGCCCATGCGGGGTGATCGTGGGGAATGTCACGGCCGGGCATGTTGGCGCGCGCCTCTATGGATGGGCCGTTTGCCAGCCCCTCGACGCAATCGCCGTGGAAGGGGCATGTGCCGGGGAAGGCATCGCCCGGCACGCGGGAGACGCGGAGATGCCCGGCCTCCGAATGCCCGAGGCCCCGGATCGGTTGGCCCGAGACGATGCTGCCGACGCCGATGCCGGTGCCGACGGTGATGTAGGCCCAGCTGGTCAGGCCCTGCGCGCCGCCCCAGAGGCCCTCGGCCAGCGCCGCGCCGTTGACGTCCGTGTCGATCGCGACGGGATGATCGCCCGCCAGGCCGAGCAGGGGCGTGCCCGCCCAGCCGGGCTTGGGCGTGTTGGTGATGGCGCCGTAGGTGGTGGACGCCGGGTCGAGATCCAGCGGGCCGAAGCTGCCGATGCCGAGCGCCGCATAGTCCCAGCACGCCAGAACTGCGGCGATGCCGGCGAGCGTCTCGGCGGGCGTTTGCGTGGGAAGCTCGATGCGTTCGCGCACGTCATCGGGGCCTGTGCCCAGGATGCAGATGCATTTCGTGCCGCCCAGTTCGACGCCCGCGAGCACAGTCGTATCATCACCAGCAGGTGTAGCCGCCGTCTGCAAGGACTATGCTCCCGGTCATCAGGCTGGCGGCGTCGGAGGCGAGGAAGGCGACGACGGACGCCACTTCCTCGGACTCGCCCAGCCGCGCCATGGGTGTCGAATCGATCCAGCGCTTGTACATCGCGCCTTCCTTGTCGGCGAATTCATTGAGCGGAGTGCGGATATAGGTCGGCGCGACCGCGTTCACGCGCACGCCCCGGCTGGCCCATTCCGCCGCGAGGCTGCGGGTCAGTTGATGCACCGCCGCCTTCGATGCGTTGTAATAGCTCTGCTCCTGGGGCCGGTTGACGATGAAGCCGCTCATGGAGCCGATATTGACGATGCTGCCCTTGCGTCCAGCATGTGGCGGCCAAAGGCGCGGGCGCACCAGAAGGTGCCGTTGAGGTTCACGTCCATGACGTTGAGCCAATGCTCGTCGGCGACGGTCTCGGCCGGGGTTTCGCTGCGGGCGATGCCGGCATTGTTCACGAGGATGTCGAGGGACCCGATCTGGTCGGCGACCTGCGTGACGCGGGCGGAGTTGGTGACGTCCATGACCACGCCGTCGACGGCATGGCCCTTGGCAGCCATCCCCGCCTTCGCCGCGTCGATGGTCGCGGGATTGAGGTCGGCGATGGTGACATGTGCGCCCATCTCCGCCAGCGCCTCGACGCAGGCAAGGCCGATGCCGCTTGCGCCGCCGGTGACCAGCGCCGTGCGGCCAGTGAGTTTCAGTCGATCAAGATACATGGGACTCTCTCAGGGCATGAAGGGGGCGGCGGGCATGGGCGGTTCGTGGATCGCGACGCCCTGCTCAAGCTGATAGACCTGCCGCGTGGTCCGGTCGAACTCGGGCCATGGCAATGCGCCGGTCGTGGCGTAGTCGACCCAGATCCTGTGCATGCGATCGGCAAGCGCCTGTGGCGGGGCTGTCCCCGCCAGGCCTTCCGGGCCGGTGGCGCTGGCCAGCGTGTCGAACACGAAGGGTATCTCCATGCCGTGCGACGCGCCAAGCTGGCCGTCATAGCGGGGCGAGCGCCAGTCGAATTCATACATATGCGTGCGGCCGCAATGCTCCTCGGCAAAGCGGCGGGCCGGCCAGCGGAAGACGAGATCGTGCAGCGCGTTGGTCATCGCGTGGCCGGGCTTCACGCCCTTTTGCCCCATGCCATAGGCCTTGAGGATTTTGCGGGCATGCGGCTGCGACTTGTGCACCACATAGGTGGCGAGCAGACGGCCGACCTTGTCCCGCACGCCGGTGGGCACGAAATAGAGGTTCATCTCCTCCGCATTGGTGCCGATCAGCATGTCGACATCCGCCCCGGCGCCCGATGCGATCGCGGTGAGCGGCTGAACCGGCAACACGTCGTCGCCATGGACGGGGATGAATCGGCTGATGCCGGATACCGGCTCCCGCCCCGTCGCGTCGCGCAGGTCGAGGCGGGCGGTGGGGGCGGAGACTTTCTCCATCGCGTCCAGCATCTCCTCCGGCTTCAGGCTGGCAAAGCCCGCCGCGTCGGGCGTGATCTTCAGCCGCTTCGCCAGCTTGCGCACCAGACGCTGGGCGATGTCGATGCTGCGGGTCATGCTTCCATGGCCGCTCTCAACGATCACGCGGCGGAACAGGCCTTTCGCTGGCGGCGACACCAGCAGGTTGGCGACGGACATGGCGCCCGCGGATTCGCCGAATATGGTGACATTGGCGGGATCGCCGCCGAACGACGCGATATTGTGCTGCACCCATTCCAGCGCAGCAATCTGGTCGCGCAGCCCGAGATTGGTAGGGATGCCGGGGATGGGCAGGAAGCCCTCCGTCCCCATGCGGTAATTGATCGCAACGAGGATGACGCCGTCGCGCGCGAAGGCCGCGCCGTCCTGAACCGGCGCGTCCTTGCTGCCGATCACGAAGCCGCCACCATGGATGAAGACCATGACCGGCGCACCGGAAATGTCGCCAGCCGGTCGCCAGATGTTGAGCGTCAGATAGTCGTCGCCCGGATGCCAGCCATCCCCGACGAGTGCCACGACATCAAGGCCCGGCACTGCCCTGATCCGTTGTGGCGCATTGGGGCCAGGCGCAATCGCATCGCGGATGCCGTCCCAAACGACGGGCGGTTGCGGCTTCGCGAAGCGGAGGGGGCCGACCGGCGGGGCAGTATAGGGTATGCCGAGGAAGCGGCTGACCCCGTTCTCGGTTACGCCGCGCACATGGCCTGCGGTCGTCTGGGCAATTGCTTCGGGCATTCCGACTCCCAACTTGTCTTTGGCGCACTGATAGCAGGGTGCGTCGCCGACGCGATGGCGCACGCTTTGCTTCCCGGCTCTCCGGCCTTGCAGGTCAGCAAAGAAATGTTACGCGAATCCGGGGGAACGCGGGCCGATATCGTCCGTTCAGGGTGGATCGAAGGAGACCCGATACATGCAACATATTCCCACCCGACTGCTCTTGATTCCCGTTCTGGCCGGCGGTGCGCTTGCCCTGACGGCCTGTTCGCACGGCGCCACGCGTGGCGGCCTGATCGGCGGCGCGGGCGGGGCCGTGGTGGGGAGCGCGACCGGGCTCGGCACGACCGAAGGTGCGATCATCGGCGGCACCGCGGGCGCGATCATTGGCGATAATGACCATAAGAAGAAGCGCCGTCACCGCCGGGACTGAGGCGCGGTTTAGGGGCTGCTGATGCGACGAGCCGAAGCGACCCGATAACGCTTGCTTAACCATGTTCGCGCTAGATTCCATGTGTCAGCCAGAGGAAGCGCGATCATGGATTATCTGCAGGACGCCCTGTTTCATGTCAGCCAGAACATCCATCGGCAGTTGCTGGTCAATCCAGCGGATCGCAAGGCGGAAGCACAGCCGCTGAGCGTCATGATCGAGCGGGTGGAAGCCATGCGTTGCCGCCGCGATCCCGCGTTGTGTCAGGGCTCTCTCGACCTCAAGCCGGTCCGGCAGAAAATGTCTGCCCGCCGCGACGTTCAGTAGTTTCCGGGCGGGTCGCTCGCCGGGAACGACTCATCCGATTGCTCGTCGACCATATCCCAGTCCCTGGCGTCTATGCCCTCCTGATATTCCGGTCCGGCGTCGCGCACCGACGGGTAGGGCGGCGTCTCCGTTTCCGCAATTTCGCTGGCCTTGTTGAGCAGGCGAAAGAGGAATGCGGCAAATAGGCCTAGCGCCCCGATTTTCAGCAAGCCCTTCATGATCGTCCCCTTTATGACTGCGCCCTTCCTGAGAAGTCATTCATCCGCTTATCGTTCCGCGCAAGGGGTTTCCCGTGAGGAGCGGTACTGGGAAAGTCTGTGTTGACGCGGCCCGGCCAATGATGGCAATGGGCGAGCGCTTCGGCGATGCGGGTATAGCTCAATGGTAGAGCACTAGCCTTCCAAGCTTGTGATGCGGGTTCGATCCCCGCTACCCGCTCCAGCGAAATCAATTAGTTAGCTATTCTGCGTCCGGGCATTCCGACGAGAGTGTCGTCGGAATTCCGACGCCGTGCGTTCAGGCTCTGGACATTGGCCTTTTACCAAAAAGGGCTTTTGATGCTGGAGCTATGGTATGACCCGTTCAAAGATCATTCTGTCCTTCGCTATCTCGGCGATGTTCCTGCCTTGCGCGCCCGCCTTTGCGCAGGGTGAGATCGCCTTGGGCGAGCGGCCCATTAAGCGGGCCGAGGTCACCGCCTTCGTGAAGAAGCAGTTTGCGGAGATGGACACAAACCATGATGGTCAGGTGAGCGAGGCGGAATTCCAGGCATATCGCGCCAAGCAGCCGGACGACGGCAAGCGCGGGATCGGCCATATCGGCGGGCGCTGGTTCGAGAAAACGGATGCGGATGGCAATGGCAAGGTGAGCCTGGCCGAGGCGATCGACCGTCCGCTCAAGATGTTCGACATGGCCGACATGAATGGCGATGGCGTCGCGAGCATTGACGAGCAGTCGATGGCGCAGTTGCTGATGGGGAAGTGAGGGGCTGAGCGCCGGCGATCTTTCTCACGGGGGTTTGCGTATAATCTAAGCGCCGGGCGTAAAGCCCTCCGGCGTTGCCCAGTCGGGATGGGCTATTGCGATAACCCGGAAGAGTTCCCCCATCTGATCGGCGGCGGTCAGGCGCTCGCTTGCCTGCTCCAGTTCGGCGGCGCGTTCCGGCGATCCGCGTGACAGGGAGGTGGCGCGCGCGTCGATCCCCAGCGCTTTCAGGAAGGCGCCCTGTCCCACCGGCCCGGTGACGCGCAGGCCTGCCTGTCGCGCGACATTGCCGATCATGGTGAAATCGACATGGGCGGTCAGGTCGCTGTCGCCGACATGAGTGAAGGGATCGGTCATCTGGTGCCCGCGCACCGCCTGAAGCGTGTCGCCGATCGCCGGCCCTTCATAGCCATAGTCGATGATGAGCGCGATGCCGCCCTGCCGCGCGATGCGGTGGGCCAGTTCCAGCGCGATCGTCGCGGAGGCGGGAGAGGTTTCCAGGATCGATCCGACGGGAGCGTCCTTCAGCGCTTCCGGCACGGCCGATTCCATCGGGCGGTATCCGGGCATTGGAATGAAACTGTCGCCCGGTTCGCCGCCGCCGCCGATCAGGACGCGTTCGCGCCAGCCCGCTTCGGTGCGCTCGACCTGACGGATGGGCAGGGCGTCGAAGAATTCGTTGGCGACGACCAGCAGCGGCCCCGTCGTCGGCACGGTGGACAGGTCGTCATGGAAGGACACATGCGGCAGCAGGGCGATCTGCCGCTCGCGCAGGGTGGGGCTGGTCTCGACAAAATGGACCTTGGGCGCCAGCGCCGCCGTCTCCATGGCGCGCAGGGCATCGTTAGCGAGCGTGCCGCGACCCGGGCCGAGCTCCAGATAGAGCGGCGCGCCTTTCCTGCCCGAGCGCATCCAGACATCGGCGAGGCACAGGCCGATCAGTTCGCCGAACATCTGGCTGATTTCCGGCGCGGTGATGAAATCGCCGGCAACGCCCAGCGGATCGCGACCGCCGTAATAATGCGCGTTCGCCTCCGCCATGAAATGGGCGACGGAAATGGGGCCGCCTGCCTCGATCTGCCGCGCCAGTCGCTGGCCCAGCGTCAGCGTGTCAGGAGACACTCGCACTTCCGGCGATGGGTTCCACGCGCACGCGGCGGCCCTTCGCCGTGACGATCAGGTAGAGGCCGCCGACGATCATCGGCAGGGTGAGCCACTGGCCCATGTGAAGCCCGGTGCGGTGCGCGAATTCGAGCAGCTGCACGTCGGCCTCCCGGAAGAATTCGACGCAGAAACGAGCAAGGCCGTAGCCGAGAAGGAAGATGCCGACGAGCTTGCCGGGCTGGTAGCGCGCCTTGGTCTTCCAAAAGGCGAACCAGAGGATGGCGAACAGCACCAGGCCCTCCAGAACGGCTTCGTAGAGCTGGCTCGGGTGGCGGGCGACGGGGCCGCCGGTGGGGAAGATCATCGCCCAGGGCACGTCGGTTTCCTTGCCCCACAGTTCCCCGTTCACGAAATTGGCGAGGCGGCCGAAGAACAAGCCGAAGGGCACGCAGCAGGCGACATAGTCATGGACGCGCAGCCAGCTCAGCTTCTCCTTGCGGGCGAGGTAGAGGATGCCAAGCGACACGCCGATGACGCCGCCATGGAAGGACATGCCGCCATTCCACAGCTTGAAGATGTCGAGCGGATGCTGGAGGATTTCCGGCTGGTAGAACAGGACATAGGCGAGGCGGCCGCCGATGATGATGCCAAGCGTCGCGTAGAAGATCATGTCGTCGGCGTGGCGTCGGGCCATGGGCGCGCCGGGCTGGCGAATGAGCTTGAGCAGATACCAGTAGCCGATCAGTATGCCGGCGAGATAGGCGAGGCTGTACCATTTGAGGGTGAAGAAGCCGAGGTCGAGCGCGACCGGGCTCAACCCCAGATCATCGAAACGGATATGTGCCGCGGCGTTGGCCGCAATGTTCAGGATCAAGGCGTTTCCCCGCTATTTTGGGTCTGCATAGAGGAAGTGCCGGGCGATACCAAGCGGGTTTCAGCGCGGGGTATCGCCAAGGTCCGTCGAGGTCGCAGTGGGCATGCGGACGCCCGCCCGGCCGCGCCGCGCCAGTTCCGCTTTCAGGGCTTCGGGCCGGGGCGCGACGAGGAAGCCGAAGCTGACCGTACCCGCCTTCGTCTCGACGGCGTGATGCAGGCGATGGGCCTGGACGATGCGCTTCATATAGGGCGAGCGCGCGACGTAGCGATGCTCGACCCGCCGGTGGACGATGATGTCGTGGAAGCCCAGATAGATCGCGCCATAGGCGGCGATGCCGGCGCCGACCGCCGTCGCCCAATCGCCCCAGCCCAGTTGCACGCCGCCGAGCAGCAGCAGGATCGACGGCATGGCGAAGATCACGAAGTAGAGGTCGTTAAGCTCCCAGAAGCCGGTGCGGGCGCGGTGGTGGCTGGCATGCAGCGCCCAGCCCGGCCCATGCATAACCCAGCGGTGCATGACATAGGCGAACCCCTCCATCGCGATGACGGTGGCAAGGAAGAGTAGGGCGAGGAACGGGAGAGACATGTGTGCGGTATAGCGGTGATGGGGTGGGGAGGGAAGCTGGTGGGGTGGCATCGGTAAGTGGCTTCCGGTCAAAGCGAACTTCCCACTTTCGCCGTCATGCCGGGCTTGACCCGGCATCCATTGGCTCAACGGTAGAGAGTAAATGCAATGGTGGAGGCCCATGGATCCCGCATCAAGTGCGGGATGACGGCAGCTATGTGGCTAACAATGCCCCTATTCCCGCCGCCAGCGCTTTAGCCTCGCGCCTCGCCCCAGAACGAAAAAGGGCCGCGACCCTTGCGGATCGCGACCCCTTTCCTGCTATGAAAAAGCGATCAGAAAGCGGCGGTGATCGAACCGACCACGCCGGCCTTGCTGATGTTGCGGCCGGACGGCGAGAAGGCGTCCTTGTTGGTGTCCACATAGCTGACGCCGAAGGTCAGGTGGTTCCAGGTGTAGGTCGCGCCGACATTCCAGTCGGTGTAGCCTTTGCCGATCGTCAGATAGCTGGGGCCGAAGCTGTGGGCGAGGTGCGCCGTGAAGCCGACGGGCGTGTCGGGCAGGGTCGCCGCCAGGTCGCCAGCGACGTACAGATTGTCTTCCTTGCCGCCGCCGACGGACAGGGCCTTGGACTTGGGCGCATAGTTGGCGGTCAGCTTGGCGGTTGCCGGGCCGAACGTGCCCTTGATCGAGGCGTAGGGCTCAACGAAGTCGGTGTTGGCGCCGCCCGAACCGGGATAATAGTAATACAGCACGCCGACATCGAAGGTGGCCGCGCCGACGGTCTTGGAGAAACCGGCGATCAGGTCGAGTTCCTGGTCGCTGCCGGCCGCGACATAGTCGTCGACCGAGGAGCCCCAGGTCGACACATAGAAGCCCGACTCATGGGTGATGGTGATGCCGCCCTGCAGCGCGAAGCGCTTGTCGGTCTGTGAAATGCCGCGGAAGCGATAATCGCTGACGACGGCGGCGTTGGCGGTGACAGTGACTGCCGGAGCGGGCTCGTCCTGGGCGAACGCCGGAGCGGCGGCAAATGTGGAAAGAAGGACGGCCGAGAGGCCGAGTACGGACTTACGCATGATATTCCCCTTATGGTTCCGTGCGATCGTCCCACCTGCGTTTCGATCCTCGTCTCTCGACCTTGTTCAGGCGGGACTTCGTGACCGGCAACGGCACTCAAATGCTCTGCGATGCGGCAGCGCACAAGAATTTTATGACCTTCATTGTCTGTTTGGTTTCTATATGTTGCTGCTATGCAACAATTTACAGCGCAACTATGGCGGGTAAGGCCGATAATTTCGTTGCGCTGTTATTTATATAGTACGGACGCGTCAGATTATTGCGCGTCGGTTAACCATATTGCCGGGAACGGCTATTTATCAGGCAGTTGCGCGAAAACGGGCGAGCCCCGCATCGAGATCGGCGATCAGGTCGGCCGGGTCCTCAAGCCCGATATGCAGCCGGACGGCCGGGCCTTCCGCTGTCCAATGCGTTGCACTGCGGTAGCGCGCCGGGTCCACCGGGAGCGCCAGGCTTTCGAAGCCGCCCCAGCTATAGCCGATCCCGAAATGCTGGAGGCCATCGATCAGCGCTGCGCGGGCCTTGTCGGTGCCGCCATTCAGGATGAAGGTGAACAGGCCGGTCGAGCCGGTGAAGTCGCGCCGCCACAGATCATGCCCCGGGCAGCCGGGCAGGGCGGGGTGCAGGACCTTCGCGACCTCCGGCCGCTCCGCGAGCCATTGTGCCACCTGGAGCGCGCCGGCCTGATGCTGCGCCAGACGCACGCCGAGGGTGCGCAGGCCGCGTGCGGCGAGCCAGGCATCATCGGGGCTGGTCATCTGTCCGAACAGGTGCGCGCTGTTGCGTAGGGCGGGCCAGAGTTCGGGCGTGGCGGTGGCTGAGCCGATCATCACGTCGCTGTGCCCGACGATATATTTGGTGCAGGAGACGATCGAGATGCCGACGCCATGGGACAACGCATGAAAATAGAGTGGTGTCGCCCAGGTATTGTCCATCAGCGTGACGATGCCCCGATCCTTCGCCAGCGCGGTGATGGCGGGAATATCCTGCACCTCGAAGGTCAGGCTGCCGGGGCTTTCCAGGAAGATCGCCTTCGTCTTCGGCGTGAGCAATTCCGCGATGCCCGCGCCGATTGTCGGATCATAATAGATCGTCTTGATCCCCAGTGGCTTCAGCATCTTCTCGCAGAAGCCGCGGGTCGGGTCATAGGCGGCGTCGACCATCAGCAACTGGTCGCCGGGCTTCAGCACCGCCATCAGCGCGCAGGCGATGGCTGCGACGCCGGAGGGGAACAGCATAGTCCCCTTCGCGCCCGGTTCCATCGACGTCAGCGCGTCGGCCAGCGACCAGGCGGTCGGCGTGCCCTTGCGCCCGTAGAATAGCCGCTCATGGGTGTCGCGTCCGGCGGCAGTGCGCAGGTGTGCGACATCGTCATAAAGAATAGTCGATGCGCGCCATACCGGCGGATTGACGATGCCGCCCTGCTGGCTGGGCATGCTGGTCCATTCGGGACGTCGACCGGCCTGCGCCAGATGGGTCAGCGGGCGCGGGGCCGGGCGGTCCTGCCCGCCATCGGGGCCGCCGTCATCCGCACCGCTGCCGCTCATGCGTTGCCAGTCGCCTTGGGCGTCGCTGCATCCGCGCCCCACTCGCTCCAGCTGCCGTCATAGAGGGTGACGTCGTCCTTGCCGATCAGCTTGGCTGCGAAGAGGACATCCGCCGCCGTGACGCCGCTGCCGCAGGTGGCGATGAGCGGTCGGGCAAGATCGATGCCGGCCTCATGGAACAGGCCGCGCAATTCATGGCCGCGCTTCCATGTGTTGTCGGCGTTGAACAGGCGGCTGTAGGGCAGGCAGACCGAACCGGGGATATGGCCGGACGCCATGCCCGCGCGCGGCTCCGGGTCCTCGCCGGTGAAGCGGCTCATGCTGCGCGCGTCCACGACCTGCGCGGCTTTTGATTTCAGGTTGGCGATCATGTCCGCCTTGGTGCGGACCATGGTTTCGTCCTTCCACACGGTGAAATGCCTGTGGCGGGTCTTGGGCTTTCCCGTTTCCAGTTCCCGCTTTTCCGCAACCCATTTTTGCAGGCCGCCGTCCAGGATGGCAACATTATGCGCGCCGAAGACATGGAACATCCACCAGGCGCGGGCGGCGGTGCGCAGCGGGCTGTTGTCATAGACGACCACGCGGCTGCCATCACCGAGGCCAAGCGCTTGCATGCGGCTGGCGAACTTCTCCGGCGGCGGAAGCATGCCGGGGCGCGGATCGTTGCTGTCGATCAGTTCGGGCAGGTTGAGGAAAAAGGCGCCGGGGATATGTCCGCCTTCATATTCCTTCGCCGGGTCACGGTCGCTGCCCGGCAGGAACAGCGTCGCGTCGACCACGCGCAGGTCGCTCGCGCCCAATTCCCCCGCAAGCCATTCCGTCGAAACCAGCAGATCCATGCCCAACTCCCTTTGCGTCCCCTTAATGCGGCAAAGGCCGGGAGGGAAGCGCGTGTTGCGCGCCGTGATGTGCCGTTTTCAGGCGATACCTTATCCGACGAGAGCGGTGCGCGCGGGGCGGCTGCCGACCGAACGATATTGCCGTGGCCCCTGATCCACACGGAAGGGCGCCATGCGTTCGCGCGGCGGATCGCTTTCTTCGCCCACGATGAAGGCGGCAGCGCTGTAGCCGTTTCCGCCTTCCCAGCCATAATGGGCACTGAAGGCGACAAGAGGGATCAGCAGCGCCCGGTCCTTGAGCTGGATCGGCACGATGGCTTCGCTGGCCAGGCGCAGTTCGCCGGAAAACTCGACAGAGGAGCCAGGCTCGATCCGCTCGACCGCATGGGTGGGGGCATAGACCGGTTCGGCGAAGAAACCGGCTAGGCCCTGCTCCTGTCGCGCGTCGGCATTGGAGATCATGCTCGACACGGCAACATTCTTGGCTGCAACTTTGCCTTCATTACGCAGGATGATGCGATAACCGACCGAAGCGCCGATCAACGTATTGCGCGCGCCGAGCGGATGGAACGTGATGGCGATGGCCGCCTTGGGCCTGTCGGGCTGCGTGACTCCTGTGGGCTTGGGCGCTGCTTCCACAGGGGCGGGGGCGCGCTCGGGCGGAATGGTGGCTTTGACAGGGGCCGGATTGCTCGTCAGGCGTTTCACCGCAGGTTTGCGGCGGAACCAGAGAAGCAGACCAGCGATAGCGGCAACGATCAGTCCACCGATAATCCAGGGCAGGTTTGATCCGGAGGGCTCCTCCGTCGGCGCCGTCTGTTGCGGCGCTGGTTCAGGAGACTGTGTCTCCGGCACGGGCGCGGATTGTTGCGGGACCGGTTCGGAAACCGCTGGGGCCTGTACCGGAGGCGTCGTCGGCGGCGGGGCGGCCTGCAGGGTCTGTGGATCGGACGTTTCGCGCGATTCCTGCGGAGCCGAACGCTGTTGCTCCGGCTGAGGCGCGGGGCGTTGCGGCGTCGACGAAGGGGTGGCGGCGAGCTGGACCGTGCGGATCACCGGCGGTGGCGTCACCACGATAGGAGCCGGCGTCGGCGCGGGTGTGGGGAGAGGCGCGGGACGGTTGTCTATTTCCGGCCCTTCGCGCTCTGGCGGCCTTGGCTTGCTGGTGTCGCGCGAAGGGTCGAGCTGGAAGCCCTGCAGGCTGCCGGGCGGCGGCGACTGGGTGGGCGCAGCGTCCTGCGCCATTGCCGGACTCCACGCCAGCGCCCAAATGAATGAGAGGGCGACCCCCGCCGCCAGACGATATTTATGCCCCATGATGCCTTGCCGAAAACGGGTCACGCGCTGAACGGGCGCTGAATGGCGCCGGGCGATGACATTCGCCGTGCGATACACTAGATGAGCGCCCATGACTCCTATCCATCTTGGCCAGAACAGCCCGCAACCCACCAACCCGGCGGAAGCCGTGCTCGATTATGTTCTCAACCCTCGTCCCGGCAAGCCTTATCTGGTCCGGCTGACGTCACCAGAGTTCACTTCACTCTGCCCCGTAACGGGACAGCCGGACTTTGCGCATCTGGTGCTGGACTATGCGCCGGGCGACACGATCGTCGAATCGAAGTCGTTCAAACTGTTCCTCGGCTCCTTCCGCAACCATGCCGCCTTTCACGAGGATTGCACGGTCGGCATCGGCGAGCGGCTCTTCACAGAGATGAAGCCGCTGTGGCTGCGCATCGGCGGATATTGGTATCCGCGCGGCGGCATCCCGATCGACGTGTTCTGGCAGTCGGGCGAGCCGCCCGCCGGTCTGTGGCTGCCGCCGCAGGATGTGCCGACCTATCGCGGGCGGGGGTGAATCGAGTCCCACGTCCGTTCGGGCTGAGCTTGTCGAAGCCTTGTCCTTCTTTTCAACGCTGCGAAGAAGGGCAGCCCTTCGACAAGCTCAGGGCGAACGGCTCATGTAAAAGGCCCTCTATTATAGTCGGATTTCGGGCTGTCGTCCGACGCGGGTCAGGCGTGGCAGTGCGCGCTTCCCACCGAAAGTCAGTTGATAGCGGCCAAAATGGATTACCGCGATATGGCCGATCACGCGCGCGCCGAGACTGCGGTGCGCCGCGAGCGATGCAGCGTTATAGTCGGCGATGCTGCTGATCGATTGGTGCAGGCCTTGTTCCTCAAGCCAGACTTTTACCCCTGCCCAGAGGGCGACGAAGGCGCGGCTCAGCCTTCGCTCCTCGTCGATCCATAATCCCCCGTCCCATGCCGCATGGGGCGGAAGTTCAAAGCGGACGCCCAGCACCTTTTCGTCATTTGCGCCCGTATCCAGCCATGTCACGCCGACCAGCGCATCCCGGCTGTTGAACGCGCCAAGACACAGCATGCCGGCGGCGAACCGCTCGGTCTGTACGGACAGGCTGGCGTCTATGGCGTGACCAGCCAGTTCCGTGGCCTCGATCAGGCGCGCTGAGTAGCCGCGCGGCATTGGCGGCATATTCTCGCTGTCGACCGCGACGATCTGATGCCGGACATAGAAGAGGCCGGGCATGCGCCCGCACAAGCGCCCGAACAGATAGGAGAGATGACCGCCCAATCCGATGATCGCCCGCTGGGCATGCTGGCGCGCAGGCGTGGAGACAGCCGCACGCCGCAGCGGCTCATATCCGGCAAATCCGGACGGCGGTTGTTGCCCCATCGTGACTCCCTGTTCCCCGGGAATGCCCGATAGGGGCGGTTGTCATCTGCTTGGTGTCGGATTTGTATCCGAGTGTGAATGCCCCATAAGGGGACGGTTTTGAGATGGCTGTGAGCAGGCAGCCGTTCGTGTCGAGCGAAGTCGAGACACGCTGGCGCTGAGCATGGTTTCTCGACTTCGCTCGAAACGAACGGAGGAGGTAGGCACAATTCATTTCGGCATTGGATAGGCCGAATGCCTTACGCCGCCAGTCCCGTCTCCAGCGCTTCGGTCGCTTCCATCCAGCGCGCCTCGGCGGCGACCAGCTTCTTCTCGACCTCACCCCGGCGGCGCATCAGTTCGCCCATCGTCACGTCCTTCTCCTGCGGACCGGCGGAGGCGGGGTCGAACATCGCGCGGTCGATGCGGCTGCGCTCGGCGGCGAGCTTTTCCATCACCTTCTCCGCGTCGTGGACGGCGATGCGCAGCACCTTGCTCTTCTCGCGCGCTTCGGCCGCTGCCTTCCGGTCAGCCTTGCGGTCTGCCTTCGGGGCGTCGCCGCCGCTGCCGCCCGCATTCTCGCCGCCCTTGCGCAGGACCAGGTCTGTGTAATCGTCCAGCGTGCCGGAATATTCCGTCGCGGTGCCGCCGTCGACCAGCACCAGCCGGTCGGCGACCAGCTCGATCATATGGCGGTCATGGCTAACCACAACGACCGCGCCATCATATTCGTTGAGCGCCTGCACGAGCGCCTCGCGCGAATCGACGTCCAGATGGTTCGTCGGTTCGTCGAGGATCAGCATGTTTGGCGCGTCGCGGGTGATGAGCGCCAGCGCCAGCCGCGCACGCTCGCCGCCCGAAAGGCTGCCGACCTTCTGGATCGCGCGGTCGCCGGAAAAGCCGAAGCGGCCAAGCTGCGCGCGCACCGCGCCGGGCGTCGCGCCCTTCATCTGCCGCGTCATATGTTCGAGCGGCGTGTCGCGCGTGTCCAGTTCCTCCACCTGATATTGGGTGAAGTAGCCAACCTTCATCTTGTTGGAGCTGTTCATCTCCCCTTCCATCGGGGTCAGTTGCGCGGCGATCAGGCGGGCGAGCGTCGTCTTGCCATTGCCGTTGCGGCCGAGCAGGGCGATCCGGTCGTCCGGGTCGATGCGCAGGTTGAGGCGCTTGAGGATTGGCGTCTCGTCATACCCAACGCTCGCCATGTCCAGCGTCACCAGCGGCGGGCGCAGCTCCGGCGGGCTGGGGAAGACGAAGGACAGGGTCGGGTCCTCCATCGCGGCGGCAATGGGCTGCATCTTGGCCAGCGCCTTCTGCCGCGACTGCGCCTGCTTGGCGGTGGAGGCGCGGGCGCTGTTCTTGGCGACATATTCCTGCAGCTTCGCGCGTTGCGCGGCCTGCTTTTCCGACGCCGCCTGCAACTGCGCCAGCCGCTCGGCCCGCTGCCGCTCGAACGCGTCATAGCCGCCCGGATAGAGGGTGATCTTGCCGCCCTCCAGATGCAGGATATGGTCGACGACATTGTTCAGCAGGTCGCGCTCATGGCTGATGACCACGATGGTCGCGCGATAGGTCTTGAGGAAATTCTCCAGCCATAGCGTCGCTTCGAGGTCGAGATGGTTCGACGGTTCGTCGAGCAGCAGCAGGTCGGGCTGGGAAAAGAGCAGGGCGGCGAGCGCGACGCGCATCTTCCATCCGCCCGAATAGCTGTCGAGCGGACGGCCCTGCATCTCCTCGTCAAAGCCGAGGCCGACAAGGATGCGCGCGGCGCGGGCAGGGGCAGTGTAGGCGTCGATGGTGTTGAGCCGCTCGTGGATTTCGCCGAGCCGGTCCGGGTCCTCGCACGTCTCGCTCTCGATCAGCAGCGCGTCACGCTCAACATCGGCGGCGAGCACGGTCTCGAACGGCGTAGCGGTGCCGCTGGGCGCGTCTTGCTTGAGGTAACCGACCCGCGCCGCGCGGGGCGTCTCGCATTCGCCCTCGTCCGGATCGATCTGGCCGATCATCACTTTCATCAGCGTGGACTTGCCTGCGCCGTTGCGGCCGATGAGGCCGACACGGCTACGCTGCGGCAGCGAGGCAGTCGCGCGGTCGAGGATGACGCGCCCGCCAAGGCGCACCGTGATTCCGTTGAGATTCAGCATGGGGCGGGCCGATAGCACAATGTGCTGCGCTGCGGAATGACCCTGCCGCTATTTTCTGATCCGGTAGAGGCGGGCAAATCCGCGGTCGGAAACGAGTGTCACATCGCGGCTGACATAGGCAGGGAGAGCGCCCATGTCGGCATTAAGCACGAGCAAATAATCGAAATCCCTGTTCCAGTTGCGGACATAGGGGTCCTTGGGGTCATCGGTTCCCAGGCGGCTCACAAAAGGGATGCTGGAAATATAGACCGACCGGGACCGCCACGCGGGCATGACGCTGAGCGGTTGCTGGCCGGGGACGGTGAATAGGGTCGGGATGAAGAAGCCGCCCCGCACGGCAAAAGGCGCGACGAGGTGTCTGCCGGTTTCGACCGGGAGGCCGGGATTGCCCGCCATCAGCCGCCCGACCGGGAACCGGGCCGCATCCGTCCAGTCCTGTCGCGAAACCAGCAGCGCTGCGCCGCGCGGAACGCTGCCGAGGGCATCGCCTAGTCCTGCAAAATCCGGTTGCCGCGCCAGCCAGACCTTTTCGATCCCGCCGATGCGCAACAACAGGGTTGTGGCGATGACGGCGATGAGGACCTGATCCATCCTGTCCCGCTCCCGCCGCGCCGGCAGAATCGCGGCGACGAGCGTCAGCGCAGCCATCGGCGGAAGACGCCGCTGAATCCAGGAGGCGTCGCCAATCTCTTCCGGCGCAAGGCAAGCGAGGAAAGTTAGAGTGACTGCAGCGATCAGCAGCCCTGTGTGAAACCGGATGCGGCCGGACAATGCGGCCCATCCGATCGCGATCGCGAAGGGGAGCAGGATGAGCAGGTCCATGCGCGCGTCATAGGTAAGGACGGGCGACGCGATGACCTTCGCCAGGCGGAAGGGATCGATCATCTTGGCCAGGGGAGACCACAGGATGCTGGTGGCGCCATTGGCGTGAACGCCCGGCGGCGTCGGTGCGAACAGGAACAGGCCGAGCAGCGGCAGCAGGCAGGCAAGCGCCAGGGGCGTCAGTGCGCGGGCATGTAGCGCAATGTCGCGCACTGACCGGGGCAGGGCGGGGCGGTCGCCCAGGATCAGGCCGGAACCGAGCGCGGCATAGAAGAAGAGCGCAAAGGGGTGGATGAGCAGCAGCAGGACGGCGGACGCAAGGCATGTCCCGAACCCGGGCCATCCGCTCATGGCGTTCCTCCGCGCGAATAGCGCGGCGCAGGCGAGCGCTGCGGCGAGCCCGATCTGGAAATTGAGGAAGCCGGCAATGGCGGTAGTCGACCAGGCAAGGAAGAGAGCGGCGATCTGCCATCCATGCCAGGCGCGACCGATAGCGCGATTGAGGAGGATGGTGCCGATGGGCGGCCCGAGGAACATGGCGAGCAGGAGCAGCGTGTTGACGAGGCCGATCGGCACGATGCGCGCCGCCGACGACGCGATGAAGTCTACAGCGATGTTTGTGGAAGCCTGGGACCAGTTGGCGGCGTACATGGACGACAGGGGCGCTTCGTCGACTTTTCCGGACAAGAGCCAGATGCGGGCGAGGTGGTTGGGATAGTCGAGAACCGGAGGGTAGGCGACGGACAGGATCGGCACCGCGCTTGCCAGCAGGGTAATGACCAACAGGACAGGAGCGGAGGCAATCGTGCGAAGGGTGTTGGACGCCCCCCGATCCATCTATGCCACGGCCTTCACGATGGCCGGGCCGGTGCGCCGCCGCTGGCTCCACACCAGTTTTGTCGCAGCGCCGAAATTGAACACCGCGCCAATCAGCGCGCCCGCGATGCCGGCAAGCGGCCAGCTTTCCCCGCCGCTGGTCAGGACCAGGTCGGCGACCCCGATATTGGCGATGGCCCCGACCGTGCAGACGGCGGAAAAGATGACATAGCCAAGGAGGAAGCGTCCGCCCTTCAACCGTTGAGAGCGATAGGTGACTTCGTTGTTGACGACATAATTGAGCGCCATCGCGCAATAGGAGGCGGTAACTTGCGCGGGAAGAAATCCAATGCCCGCCATCCACATCAGCTTCAGCACCAGAAGATGGAATAGCAGGCCGATGCCGCCGACCAGGCAGAACAGCACGAATCGTGGCGGAATGAGACCACGCGTCAGCTTCTCGATCAGCAGGAACAGGAATTCCGCCAGGATCATGACGTCCAGCTTGCTCTTCCCTTCCGACCGGGTGCGGAAGGTATAGGGTACTTCGGCTATCGTCAGGGCGCGGGGGGACGAGGTGAGTATGTCGAGCAGGATTTTATACCCCTGCTGCGATAGGTCGTAGATGCAGGCGTGGAATGTGTCGCGCTTGATCGCGAAATAGCCGCTCATGGGATCGCTGACCTGTGTGCCGATCACCAGCGTCGACAGGCGCGTTCCCAGATCGCTCAGTCTTTTGCGTTCGCCCGAGAAGTCGCCGAAGCCTCCGCCGGCGCCATGGCGGCTGCCAATGACCAGATCGGCCTTGCCCGACTGCAAGATGCGCAGCATTTCGGGCAGGATAGTCTCGTCATGCTGCAAATCGGCATCGATCACGGCGATATAGTTGGCGCTGGAGGCAAGCGCGCCTTCGACCACCGCCGACGACAGGCCCCGGCGGCCGACCCTGCGGATGCAGCGCACGGGAAATCCCGACTGCGCAGCCTTCAGAACCTCATTCGCGGTGCCGTCGGGACTGTCATCGTCAACGACGATCAGTTCCCAGGAAATACCGGCCATCGCTCGCGATATGGCGTCCACAAGGGGGCCGATGTTCGCGCGCTCGTCATAGGCGGGTGAAATGATGGAGAGGGTCGGGACGAAGGAATCGAGGTGCATGGCGCCAAGATCGAGGGAAGTCTGATCCGCTGATCCTGCCTTCATGCAGAGTATCCCTTTCAGCCCCAAGCCGATCCGGGATTGCCGGAATCGCTGCGCTGCCGGTCATATGACAGCCCGGAAGGCGATACGAGTCCGTAGTGGTAAATGTTCCATTAAGGGTCGATCGCGCGCATTTTTCGGGGCGGCGATACTGAGGCATGGGTGCAACGGTTACAGCAAGATGAACTTTTGCCCGCCTTGATGCTGGACAGTCATCCGAATCCATGATTGAAATGTGACAGAGATAAAACAAAAGCGGGAGAGGCGCGGCTACAACGACAAGGGGGTCGCAGTGGAACGGGTTCGCGCCAAACTGGATTGGTTCAAGGCTGTCATTTTGCCCAACGAGGCGGCATTGCGCTCGCGTCTGCGGCGCATATTGCCATCGCATCATGAGCTGGAAGACATGGTAGCGGAGGTTTTGGCCCGCGCCTATGCCACGGATAGCTGGGAAAATGTCTCGGCAGGCCGCGCTTTCCTGTTCACCATCGCCCGCAATCTCGTCATCGACAATGCGCGCCGCAACAAGATCGTCAGTTTCGAGACGATTGCCGATCTGGACCTGTTGCAGGCGGACGGCAGCGCCGAGTCGCAGTTGATCGCGCGGGACGCGCTGCGCCAGCTTCAGGGCATCGTCGATTCGCTGCCTGGCCAGTGCCGACGGGTTTTCCTCCTCCGCCGCGTCCATGAAAAATCCATGGCCGAAATAGCGGACGAAATGCTGCTGTCCGTTTCTACTGTTGAAAAACATCTGGCCAAAGCGATCGGGCTGGTTATGCGGGCCTGGGCGGAACGCGAGGAAACGGACTACGGACGTGCAAGAGTCGGGGCCAGCAACGGACAAGGAGCGGATAGAGGCGGAAGCCTCGCGGCTCCTCGTGCGGCTCAACCTTGATCCGGACGAGGCCGAACGCGAAGCCATCTGTCGGTGGATTTATAGTAGCCCCACTCACGCCGTAGCCTTCGCCCGCGCGGAAGCCGCATGGGAAAGCGCCGAGCGGCTGAAGGCCAGCGCGCAGGATAATCCTGCCCTTGTCGATCTGGGTCCGGCGGAACGCCTTCCCGAACCCACGGGCATCTCCAATCGCATGCTCGCGGCGGCGATGATCGCCCTGTTCGTGTTCCTGGCGGCGGTGGGCGTCACGATCCGGACGCTGAACGATGTCGACAAATACAGCACCGGCATAGGCGAGGTGAAGGATATCACCCTGTCCGACGGATCGCGCATGCACCTCAACAGCGATACGACGGCGGAGGTCCGCTACACCGACAATGGTCGCAAGGTGCATATCGTCCGGGGTGAAGCGTCTTTCGACGTGGCGCATGACACGGCGCGGCCCTTCGATGTCGAGGCGCGATCGGCGATGATCCGCGCCGTCGGCACCGCCTTCAACGTGCGCATGCGGCAGTCTCTGGTCGAACTGACGGTGACGCAGGGAACGGTGCAGGTGCGCTCTGGCCCGGCGACGCCGCACCATGTCGGCGCGGGCAGTGGCGCGGTGATCCGGCCGCGCACGATCCTACTCACCCATCTGGGCAAGAATGTCATCGACCAGCGCATGGCCTGGCGCGAGAAGATGGTCGAACTGGACGGCGAGACGATCGACCAGGCGGTGGCCGAATTCAACCGTTACCGCGACCAGCCCATGCTGATCGGCGACGCGCGGGTTTCCGCCCTGCGTATCGGCGGCCGTTTCCGGACGACCGACAGCAAGGAATTTCTGGCGGCGCTGCAGGTCAGCCTGCCGATCCGCGCGGTGGCCGGCCAGGACGGGTCGATCATGCTCCTCTATCGCGATCAGCCCGCGCAGCAGGATTGACGGCGGACGCTGCCGCCCTGATGGAGGGGCAGGATAAGCGAGCGGGATGCCCATCAGATGACGAGCGACACCGGCGAGAGTAAACCCACGCGCAACCGCATCTTCGCGATCTTCGGCGGATCGGCGGGCAATCTGGTCGAATGGTATGACTGGTACGTCTATTCCGCCTTCGCCCTGTATTTCGCGCCGATCTTCTTTCCTGCTGGCGACCGCACCGCGCAATTGCTCAACACCGGCGCCATCTTCGCCGTCGGCTTCCTGATGCGCCCGATCGGCGCGTGGATCATGGGCGTCTATGCCGACCGGCGCGGGCGCAAGGCGGGGCTGACCCTGTCCATCACGCTGATGTGCGCAGGATCGATGCTGATCGCGGTGACGCCGGGCTATGACAGCATCGGCTATGGCGCCCCCGCCCTACTGGTTCTAGCCCGGCTGATGCAGGGCCTGAGCATCGGCGGAGAATACGGGGCGAGCGCCACCTATCTGTCCGAAATGGCGAGCAGCCGCCACCGCGGCTTCTTCTCCAGCTTTCAATATGTGACGCTGATCATGGGGCAGCAGGTTGCGCTGGCGGTGCTGCTGATCCTGCAGGCAGTGTTGAGTAAGGACGACCTGCAGGCCTGGGGCTGGCGCATACCCTTCGCGATCGGCGGGGTGCTGGCGATCTCCGTCTATTATCTGCGCCGGCGGCTGGCCGAGACCGAATCCTTCGAACATACCCAGGGCAAGGACGCTCCCAAATCCGGCATGTTCGCGCTGGTGAAGCTCTATCCGGGGCAGGCGGCGCTGGTGCTGGCGCTGACCGCAGGCGGCACGCTCGCCTTCTATGCCTACTCGATCTACATGCAGAAATTCCTGGTCAATACGGCGGGTTTCAGCATCGAGACGGCGACGCTGATCATGGCCGGGGCGCTGTTCCTCTACATGCTGATGCAGCCGCTGTTCGGCGCGCTGTCCGACATCGTCGGGCGCAAGCCGATGATGATCGGATTCGGCATATCCGGCGTGTTGTGCACCGTGTGGATATTCCGGTCGCTGGAAACCGCGCACAACCCCTGGCATGCGTTCGGGCTGGTCATGCTCTCGCTGACGATCGTGAGCGGCTATACCTCGATCAACGCGGTGGTGAAGGCGGAACTGTTCCCCGCCCATATCCGGGCGCTCGGCGTTGCGCTGCCCTATGCGGTCGCCAATGCGCTGTTCGGCGGCACGGCGGAATATGTAGCGCTGTACCTGAAGAACCGGAATATGGAGCCGGTCTTCTATTGGTATGTGACCGGGATGATCGGGGTGTCGCTGATCGCCTATCTGTGGATGCGCGATACGCGGCGGCACAGTTTGATCGATCGGGATTTGGGGTAGGGTTGCTCAACTCCAACCTCCGTTCGTCTCGAGCCCTTCGACAGGCTCAGGATAAACTTCGGCCTTAGGCCGAAGTCGAGAGACCATATGCTGCGCCAAAATGTCTCGACTTCGCTCGACACGAACGGGCGTGGGAGGGTTACGCCAGCACATCCCGCACGAACGCCGGGACCAGTTCGCTCGCCGGGCCGATCCGGGTTTCGTGGAAATAGATGCTGCCCGCCGACGGATCGAGGTTGAGCTCCAGCGTACGTGCGCCAACATGCCGCGCCGTCTGGACGAAACCCGCCGCCGGATAGACCGCGCCGGACGTGCCGATGGACACGAAAAGGTCCGCCGCGCGCAGGGCATCGTCGATCCGGTCCATCTCATAGGGCATCTCGCCGAAGAACACGATGTCGGGGCGCAGGCGCGGCTTTCCGCAGCCATCGCATACTGATCCGGGCGGCAGGGCGGCCTCCCAATAGACCGCCTTCCCGCAGGCCGCGCACAGCGCCGATTTCAGCTCGCCATGCATGTGCAGCAGGCGCTTCGCTCCGGCGCGTTCGTGCAGGTCGTCGACATTCTGCGTTACGATCAGCAACTCGCCGGGCCACGAGCGATCGAGCGCGGCCAGCGCCTCATGTGCGGCATTGGGGACAACCTCGGCCAGCTTGGCCCGCCGCTCGTCATAGAAGCGATGGACCAGATCGACATCGCGCCGCAGCGCCTCCGGTGTGCAGACATCCTCGACCCGATGGCCTTCCCACAACCCGTCCGGACCGCGAAAGGTGGCAAGGCCGCTCTCGGCGGAAATGCCCGCGCCGGTGAGGATGACGATATTTCGGATGTCAGCTGTCATGAGGGTCATTCCATCTTGCCGGACAAGGAAAGGCAATGGGGGGTGCAGTTGCGGCCATTGCAATCGGCCGAAAAGCCGCCGGTTGTCACAGAAGTGCGACTCTTGGCCTTTCGGACTTTTCGAAGTATAGTTCGCACAGTGGTAATAGCTTGGGGGTGAGCGATGACCATTTTTCACTATATCATCATTTGTTGCTTCCTGGCTTTTGCGATTGCCGATCATGTCGGCAAGAGAACGGCGTTTCCGCAAGTAGCCTATTGGCGCGTCATGGGCGTCATCTCTTTCGTTCTGTACTTTGCGATCGCGACCTATGCGCCATTCCTGTGGGACAGCTTTCTGGGGTCGCACCAACTGATCGACGGCAGCGCCCTGCCGCTCTGGGCTCAGGTGATGGTTGGTTTCCTGATCCTGGAATTCGGCATCTATTTCTGGCATCGCACCATGCATCAGTTCGATCCCATATGGCGCTTCACCCACCAGATGCACCATGCCGCCGAACGGCCCGACATATGGGGGGCCTATTATTTCCATCCGGTGGACATGCTTGGCTGGGCGTTGCTCGGGTCGCTCTGTCTGGTCTGGATTTTCGGGCTGAGCGCGCAGGCGGTATTGCTGGTGGGCATATTGGCAACCATCCCCGGCATGTTCCAGCATGCGAATATCCGCACGCCGCACTGGATCGGCTATATCCTGCAACGCCCGGAAAGCCATCTCATCCACCATGAGCGGGGTGTGCACGCCTATAATTATGGCGACATCCCGCTTCCCGACATCCTGTTCGGGACGTTCCGCAACCCGCGAGAATGGCAGGGGCAAAACGGCTTCAGCAATGGATCGACGCACAGGATCAGCGAAATGCTGGCTTTCCGCAGGATATCCTGACCGTCAATCGCCCGCCGCCGTGCTCAGCCCCAGTTCGGGAATGCCGATCGACCGCCGCCCGCCGAAATCGACGCGCGCGACGACGACGCCCTGCTTTTCCATATATTCGATGAGCCGGCGCACGCGCCCTTGTGAGCTGGTGCCGTAGGCGCGGGCGAGGGATTCATCATCCGGGCAGGCGCGTCCGTCCATTGCCGCATGCGCGATCAGCAGGAAGGGCGCCAGCATATCCTCGGGCAGCGGCGCGGCGGCCCGCAGCGCATCGCCCCAGCGCGGATCGGCGGCGTCGAACATGCCGGCGCGCGCCATGGCGAAGCGTCGGCGGAATGCGGGCAGGTCGAGCGGCACGCGCGTCAGCCGATGCATCCGGCAGCGGACGGTGAAATCCTGGTACAACACCGGAGGAGACTGGAAGGCGCTGGCCGGGTCGGCGATCATCTCCTGAAGCACCGCGATGACGGCGGCGTCAATCTCCTCCTGCTCCGGTTGCGGCATGTCGCGCTCGGGGGAGGGGATCGACAGATCGGGGCCAGCCATGGAGCGCATCAACTCCTCGGCCGCGACCGGTTTTGACCGGGGTTCAGGGCGAGGAGGCGGGGCGTCTGCCTCCATGTCGGCGAACAGCATCGCCTGAAAGTTCACCGGCTCTTCCGACGCGTCGGGCATGGGCATCAGCTTGTGCGTACCCATGCGGGTGCTGGTCTGCACCGCGCCAATCTTGATCGACACCGGGCGGCGGCAGATAGCTGGCCCGAGGGCAAGGAAGCGACCGCGCTCCAGATCGCGGATTTGCTCGGCTTGCCGTCGCTCCATGCCCAACAGGTCGGCGGCGCGGGCCATGTCGATGTCCAGGAAGGTGCGGCCCATCAGGAAATTGGACGCCTCGGCTGCGACATTTTTGGCGAGCTTGGCCAGACGCTGGGTGGCGATGACGCCCGCCAGGCCGCGCTTGCGCCCACGGCACATGAGGTTGGTCATGGCGGACAGGCTGGTGCGACGCGCCTCATCCGATACGTCGCCGGCGGCGGCGGGCGCGAACATCTGCGCCTCGTCCACTACCACCAGCGCGGGATACCAATGGTCGCGCGGCGCATCGAACAGGGCATTGAGGAACGCGGCGGCGCATTTCATCTGCGCCTCGATCTCCAGTGATTCCAGCGTGAGGACGACGGACGCGCGATGCTCGCGGATGCGCGCGCCCATGCGGGCGATCTCCCGCTCGCTATAGTCGCCGGCCTCGATCACGACATGGCCAAAAGCATCCGACAGCGTGACGAAATCGCCTTCGGGATCGATCACCACCTGTTGGACGAGTCGAGCGCTCTCCTCGAGCAGGCGGCGCAGCAGATGCGACTTTCCCGACCCGCTATTGCCCTGCACCAGCAGGCGGGTGGCCAGCAGTTCCTCTATGTCGACGGGCACCGGCAATCCGGCGCTGTCCGTTCCGATGTCTATGGTGGCGGTCACACCCTGCCTTTGGCCCAGCAGGGCGGGTCGAAGCAAGTCCGGATGCGGAGCAATTCAATCATCAAATATCAACGTTTTATTGGCATTAACCTTCAAACCATGTGGAAAATCAACGCGATCCGGACGGTTTTGCGCCGCTATGCCCCAACGGGGCTGGCCGGTACGATGGTTCCGTTGCTCGGGTTGATCGGCCTGGCGATCGTCAGCGTCGCGCTTTTCACGACTCTCCTGACCCGGCAGATGGACCGCGATGCTGAAGAGTATATGCATCGTATGGTCGCCGGATCGATCGAGCGGGAAGTGGCGGGCGCGGTTGAGGCCGTCAGCACCCCCGCGCTCTGGGACGACGCATTCGAGGCGGTTTACGGTCCCGTTGACGCCAAATGGGCGTCGACCAACCTGAACTACAACCACCACTCCACCTTCGTGATCGACACCACCGGCCGCACGCTCTGGTCGAACAGGCCCGATGGAAAGCCCCTGCGTCCGCTTAAGCAGATTGCAGCGACGGGACTGCGCGACATTCTGCCAAAATTGCCCAAGACGATGGGCGACGCGATGCTGCAACGGCACGGCGTGGCGGAGATCACGCTGGTTGAGGGCAAGCCGGCGCTGATGTCCGCCATGGCCTTTATTCCGCTGCACGGAACGCCGCCCGCCGACCTTGCGCCGCGCTATTTCTTCATGGTGCGCCCACTGGACAATGGGATCATTCCGCGGATCGCTGAAACTCATGGGTTGCCGGGCCTCAAATGGGCGGTGGGAGATGTCGATCCGGACATGCAGACGCTTGCTATATTCGACATGGCGCATCGCGAAGTTGGGCAGATGGAATGGCCACGTCCCACACAAGGGCGCAAGGCCCTGCATCAGATCGTGCCGGTGGCGGCCGTGGTCGGCCTGCTCTTCCTGACATTCTGCGGCTGGCTGATCCGTGTCGTCTATCTCGCTCATCGTGTTCTAATCGAGAAGAACGGACTGGCCATGAAAGCCGCCGACGATTCCCGCGTCGCCGCTGACAAGGCGGAAATCGCCCTTGCTGTCGCGCAAGTTGCGCGGAGCGAAGCAGCCGCCAGTTCCGAACGGGAAGTTCTGGAGCAGCGACGACATGAGAGCCAGTTGCGCGACAATGGACGGGAAGTGGCAGAGTCTCTCGACCGGTCAATGGCCTCCCTGGTGGCGGAGATGCTCGACACGGCATCGGAACTTGAGCGGAACGCGGACCAGACCCTTTCCGCCATAGAGGCTCAGCGCGGCCAGGCGGACATCGTCATTGGCCGCTCACGCGATACGGCTCTGGCGGCGCAAGCCATCGCCACGACCATCGACGCGCTGACCAGCTCCATCGGCGACATCAGCATGGCTACCGGGCGCATCCGCGAGGCGGCGGGCGCGGCCAGCGGCAAATCGGCCATGGCGCGTGACGCCAATGACAATCTGATGCGGCACATCGTTTCCATCAACGAAGCGGCAGACCTGATCGCGGAGATCACCGGCCAGACCAACCTGCTTGCCCTGAACGCCACGATCGAGGCGGCGCGGGCGGGGGAGGCCGGACGCGGTTTCGTGATCGTCGCCAATGAGGTCAAGGCGCTAGCCGGCCAGACCAGCCAGACCACGAAAGACATCCATGCGCGGGTCGAGGGCATAGAAAATGCCGCCCAGTCGACATTCGGCCTGGTGGAATCAGTCGATCGCATCCTGGGAGACCTTGCCGGCACGATCGGTTCTGCATCCTCCGCTGTCCACCAGCAACTCGCAGCCGCCGAGGAGATACAGCGCACCTCCCACGGCGTCGCCGTGCATGCCCGCGCCGCCGATGAGGCGGTCGGGTCCATTTCCCGCTCGCTGGGCGATGTCGCCCGCGCCGCGGCGCAAACGCGCGAGAGCGGCGCTGCGGTCCGGCAGCGCGCCGAACAGCTTCAGGCTGAATTCGCACGCCTGATCGGAGCGTTGCGCGCCGCCTGATCCGCTAAGCCGGAATCGCTTGACCGTAACGCTGTTGCATTGCAGCATCGGTCCATGAGCGCTGCACCGCCGATTACGCAAAATCCCGACATCCGCTTCCTGGGCCGACTGCTCGGGGACGTCATTCGCGCCTATGGCGGCGACAAGCTCTACCGTCAGACGGAATATATCCGGTCCGCCTCCGTAGACCGCGCGCGGGGCGTCAACGACAGCGATCTGGTCGATACGGGGCTGGAGGCGCTAAGCTTGGACGACACGCTCGATTTCGTGCGCGGGTTCATGCTGTTCTCCATGCTCGCCAACCTGGCCGAAGACAGGCAGGGCGTTGCAGCGGAGCCGGGCGCCGACGTCGAATCCGCCATCGCTACGCTGGAATCCCATGGCATCGGTCGGGACGCCGTAAAGGCGCTGCTCGACCGGGCGCTGATCGTCCCCGTGCTTACCGCGCACCCCACCGAGGTGCGGCGCAAGAGCATGATCGATCATAAGAACCGCATTTCCGACCTCATGCTGCTGATGGATGCGGGCCGCGAGGAAACGGACAATGGCGAGAAGATAGAGGAAGCGATCTGCCGCCAGATCGCGCTCCTGTGGCAGACGCGTCCGCTGCGCCGCGAGCGGCTGTATGTGCAGGACGAGATCGAGAATGTTCTCGCCTATTTCCGCGACACCTTCCTGCCTGTGCTTCCGGCGCTCTATGCGCGGTGGGAGCGGGTGTTGGGCGACCGTCCGCACAGCTTCTTGCGGGTCGGCAGCTGGATCGGCGGCGACCGCGACGGCAATCCGTTCGTGCAGGCCCCCCAGCTCAAATTCGCGCTGGCCCGCGCCTGTGAGGCGGCGCTGGGCTATTATCTGGAATCGCTCCACGCGCTCGGTGCGGAACTGTCGCTATCGACCGAACTGGCGAAGGTGCCTCAGGCGGTGCTCGATCTGGCGGATCGCAGTGGCGACACGTCGCCCAGCCGTCAGGACGAGCCCTATCGCCGCGCGCTTTCCGGCATCTATGCGCGGCTGTGCGCTACCCATCTGGAACTGACCGGCAAGGTTCCGCCGCGCGCCTCTACTCTTCCGGCCGCGATTTATGAGGGGCCGTCGGAATTTCGCCGCGATCTTGTGACCGTTGCGCAGGGGCTGGCGTCTGAAGGGGATGGCGCGCTATCGACGGGCGGGGCGCTTGGTCGCTTGATCCGTGCGGTTGAGACATTCGGCTTCCATCTCGCCACCCTCGACATGCGCCAGAACAGCGACGTGCATGAGCGTGTGATCGCGGAATTGCTGAAGGTCGCGGGCGTCGAGGACGATTATGCGGCGCTGGACGAATATGCGCGCATCGCCCTCCTCCGCAAGGAACTGGCCAACAACCGTCCGCTGGGGTCGCGCTTCGCCGAATATTCGGAGGAGACCGCGTCCGAACTCGCCATCGTCCACGCGGCGGCGGAGGCGCATCGGACCTATGGCCCACAGTGCATCACCCAATATGTGATCAGCAAGGCCGAGAGCGTATCCGACATGCTGGAGGTCAATATCCTCCTGAAAGAGGCGGGACTGTGGAAGGCCGCCAATGGCGAGCCGCCCCATGCCGCGATCATGGCAGTGCCGCTGTTCGAGACGATCGGCGATCTGGAGAATGCGCCCAAGGTCATGTCCGCCTATTTCGGCCTGCCGGAGATTAGCGGGCTGGTGAAGGCGCGCGGTCATCAGGAAGTGATGATCGGCTATTCGGACAGTAACAAGGACGGGGGCTACATCACCTCGACCTGGAGCCTGTTCCAGGCGTCGACGGCGCTGGCGCCGGTGTTCGAGAAGGCGGGGGCCGCGATGCAGCTGTTCCATGGTCGCGGCGGCGCGGTGGGGCGTGGCGGCGGGTCGTCCTTCGCAGCGATCCAAGCGCAGCCGCACGGCACGGTGCAGGGCCGCATTCGCGTGACCGAGCAAGGCGAGATCATCGCGGCGAAGTTCGGCACGCGCGAGGTCGCCATGACCAATTTGGAGGCCATGACCAGCGCCACGCTGCTCGCCAGCCTGGAGCCGGAGAAGCTGTCCGAAAGGGACGCCGCCCGGTTCGCGACCGCCATGGACAGCCTCTCCCACACGGCGTTCACCGCCTATCGCGATCTGGTGTATGGCACGGAGGGGTTCAAAGAGTTCTTTCGCGAGCTGACGCCGATCCAGGAGATTGCCGGCCTCAAGATCGGATCGCGCCCCGCCAGCCGGACGAAGAGCACGCGGATCGAGGATCTGCGCGCCATTCCCTGGGTGTTCAGCTGGGCGCAGGCGCGGGTGATGTTGCCGGGCTGGTATGGCGTGGGCCATGCGCTGGCCGGGTTCGAGGACAAGGCGCTGCTCGCCGACATGGCGCAGGTGTGGCCGTTCCTGAAGTCGGCGCTCGCCAATCTGGAGATGGTGCTGGCGAAATCTGATCTGGGCATCGCCGCGCGCTATCTGCCGCTGGTGGAGGATCAGGCGAAGGCGGAAGAATTGTTCGGGCGAATCCGGGAGGGGTGGGGGATGGCCCATGACGGTCTGCTGGCAGCAACGGGGCAATCGCGGTTGCTGGAGAAGAACCCGGCGCTGGAAACGTCCATCCGCCTGCGCTTGCCTTATATCGAGCCGCTGAACCTCTTGCAGATCGAACTGCTCAAGCGCCATCGCGGCGGTGAAGATGATCCGCGAATCAAGGAAGGCATTGAGCTGTCGATCAATGCGATCGCGACGGCTTTGCGCAACAGCGGGTGAAAGCAGAGCCTTGGCGCGATAACTATAACCCCCGTTCGTTTCGAGCGTAGTCGAGAATCCAGCGCACCGGCTTCTCGACTATGCTCGAAGCGAACGGAGATAGATGACTGGCGCAAAATCTAGCAGGTCGCCAATCGCCGCGTCTCCGCCTGCTCGTCCAGCACCGCAATCCCCAGCATGGCGAGGCCGCCCAGCGACAGCGCGCATCCGACCCAGCCGGTCGATGTCCAGCCATAGCCCGCCGCGATCGCCATGCCGCCCAGCCACGGCCCGACCGCATTGGCTACGTTGAACGCGCTGTGGTGCAGCGCCGCCGCCAGGGTCTGCGCATCGCCGGCCACGTCCATCAGCCGGGTCTGCAACACGACGCCCAGACCTCCGCCCAGACCGATCAGGAAAATATCCGCCGACAGCGCCCAGATATTGTGGGCGGCAAAGGGGAACAGCGCCAGCGACAGCGCGCTCCATAGCAGCATGCCGGTCGCGGTCGGGATCAGCGCGCGGTCCGCCGCCCAGGCCGCGCCCAGATTGCCGATCGTCATGCCGATGCCGAATATGCCCAGGATCAGGGGCAGCAATTCGCCCGATACGCCGGTGACCTCCAGCATCGTCGAGGCGACATAGGTATAGACCGCGAACAGCCCGCCAAAGCCGATCGCGCCGGTTCCGAGCGTCAGCCACACCTGCCGCCGCCGCAGCGCGCCGAGTTCGCGCAGGGGGCTGGCGTCTGCGGGCGCAGGATCGCGGGGCGCGAAGAGCCAGACGAGAAGGGCGGTCAGAAGCGCCAGCACGGCGACGATCCCGAAGCCCCAGCGCCAGCCGATCGCCTGCCCCAGCCCGTTGGCGACTGGCACGCCGATGATCGTGGCGATCGTCAGGCCGGCCATGACGCGGGCGACGGCCTGCGCCCGGCGGTTGGGCGGCACCAGCCCTGCTGCCACGAGGGCGGCCACACCGAAATAGGCCCCGTGGGGCAGGCCGCTCAGAAAACGGAACAGCAGCATCCAATGATAGGTCGGCGCGACGGCGCTGAGCGCATTGCCCAGCGCGAACATCGCCATCAGGCCGATCAGCAGGGTGCGACGGGGCAGACGCGCCGCGAGCACGGCGACGATCGGCGCGCCAACCACTACACCCAGCGCATAGGCGCTGATGACATGCCCCGCTGTTGGCGCATCGATGCCCAGGCCCGGCGCAAAATAGGGGACGAGACTCATGGCAGCGAATTCGGTCGTGCCGATCGCAAACCCGCCCATGGCAAGCGCGAACATGACAAGGCCGGGATGGACGGCGGATTTGCTGGAGGTCATCGGGCCTTCTTGCTGCGCTGCAAAATAAGCATTTCAGATAGGCGGGGGATATCCCCGCCTCAAGGGCGGCACGGGCGTTATGCGATTGTTATTCCTGCACTTGCGATGCCGGAAAACGCATGTGGCGCGTTAGGCGCAAGTCATTTCAGGATTGGGAAAGCGTTTACTTCGCCTCTGCGGCCAGGGCATCCATGATCTGCCGGATGGGCGAGAGATCATATCCCGCCGCCGCCGCCTTTTTCGACAGCGCCTCGGGATCATGACCGTGCCGGGCGCGGGTCAGCGCCCAGAGCAGCGTGCTGCGCGTGCCGGACCGGCAATAGGCCAGCACCTTGCCTTCGCCGGCCTTGGCCAGCGCCTCATCCATGCCGTCCAGCTGCCATGGCGAAAAGCCCGCATGGGTCACGGGCACCGCCGCATAGAGCAGCCCGGCCGCGCGCGCAGCGACTTCGATATCCTCCGCCGGGGTCTGGCTGGCCTCTTCGCCTTCGGGGCGGTTGTTGATGATCATCACCGCGCCCATCTCTTTCGCCTGCGCCACATCATCGACCGTGATCTGGGGCGAAACGAAGAAGCTGTCGGTGATCTGACGGAACATGGCAAAATCCTTGGCGGGAAAAAGAGAAGCCCGGACGAACGGTAAACGCTCGCCCGGGCTCTCTAACGCCTAAGGGGTAATCCGGCAATCGGCGCCTGATGAGGGCGCCGCGCCGAACAATCTTACATCTTGTAGGACAGACGGAGGTAACCGAACTGGCCGGGGACGTCGTACGTCGTCGCATCGAAGTTCGCGCCGGTGCAGGAGAAGCACGGGGGCGGACCCTGATTGAAGACGTTGTTGACGCCGATCGTCAGAGCCGTCTTGTGATCCATCCACGAAGGCGACACGATCAGCTGGACATCGCCATAGAAGCGATTTTTCAGCTTCAGGCCTTCGAAATCGCCGGTCTCGGACACGCCCTTGATATAGCGGCCGGTGAACGAGGCGGAGAAATCGCCCAGGTTCCAGTCGATGACCGCATTGCCCTTGAACTTGGGGTAGGACTGATCAGGGAAGCCACGGGTCGTGCCGCGATAGTTGGTCGTGGCGAAGCCCGTCGCGCTCGGGAAGGTCTCGGTATATTTCAGCAGATAGTTGCCGTTGACCGCCAGGCCGAAGCTGCCGACCGACGTTTCCGGCGTGCGGTAGTTGAACGTCATGTCGATGCCGCGGGTCTTGATGCTGCCGATATTCTGCAGCACGCCGTTGATCCGAGAGATGTTGCCGCTGGCGACGCGGATGACCGAAGCGCAGCTGAGGGCATCGGCGAGCAGGGCGCAACGCGACAGTGTGGCCTGCGGCGCGATGTTGGAAATCGCGTTGCTGACGGTGATGTCGTAGAAGTTGGCTTCCAGGCTGAGCTGGCTTGCGAAACCGCCATCCCGCGCCCAGCTGGGGCTATATACCGCGCCGAGCAGATAGGTCTTGGAGGTTTCCGGCTTTAGCGCGCTGTTGCCGCCGGTCAGCACGCCGAGCTGACCGCCGGTCGGCTCGTCATAGCTGCCGTCGGCGGGAACGCCGTTGGCGATACAGTTCGTCCGGACAGTCGGGTTGGTATTGAACTGCCCACCCGTTGCGCTGGTGCAGGGGTCGTTGATCGGCGCATCGCTGCGCGATGCGGCGCCAAACAGTTCGCCAATGCTCGGGGCGCGGAAGCCCTCTGCATAGGACCCGCGCAGCAGCAGGTCTGCGAATGGCTTCCACAGCACGGTGCCTGTCAGCGAAGTGTTGCTACCCGAGGTCGAATAGTTCGAGTGCCGGACCGCGCCATCCAGATCGAGCGAATGGAAGAACGGCGTATCCTTCAGAAGAGGAACGCGGACTTCGGCATAGACTTCGTCCGAATTATATTTGCCTTCTGCGGGCTGGGCCGGAATGTCCGCACCAAGACCGGCCACGATCACGGGATCTGGATCGAAGGTGCCTTTCTGATAGCGATGCTCGTAACCGATCGCGACGCCTACGGGGCCGGCCGGCAGGTCGAACAGGTCGCCGCTCAGGTTGGCGGTGTAGTCCTGAAGCGACTGGCTGCTCTTGTCCTTTTCGTCAAAGCCGACGAACGCCAGCATCGCCGGCGTTACCGAACCCTGGCCGCCGAAGATGTTGAATGGCACGCAAGGATCGGTGCAACCCGACACCGGGCCGAGCGCCTGGGCGAGCTTCGCGGCGTTGATGTTGCCGGTGAAGGTCTGGTGGGCGTCGTTGAAGCCGATAACGGCGGTTGCATCCCAATACCATTTGTGGCTGCCGATATCGAACGAGCCGTCGAGGCCAGCGGTTGCCGACATGGTGTCGACACGCTGGGTGTAGGTGCGCTGACCGGCTTCGATCAGGCGGCGACGGACGGTCGAATAGGTCGGCGTCGACCCGTCAGCGCCCGACGACAGCGTATAGCCGAAGGGATTGTAAGGATTGGTCGCATCGATCGAGATGGTGTCGAGCAGGTTGCCGTTGCCGGCGTCTGGACCGACGAACAGCGGCAGGAACGCTGCCTGATTCTGGGAATTGCGGCGGTTATACACCAGCTTGGCGCGGAAATTGACGCTGTCGCTCAGTTCCTGCTTCGCGCTGATGAACATCCCGTAACGCTCCGACGGCGTCAGGAAATAGTTATAGGGCGAGAAGTTGAAGCGGTCTTCGGTGGTCAGCGCCTTGAAATCGCTGTTCGGGCCGGTCGGATCCGTCGCATCGTAGCGGGGAGCAGCGCCGGTCAGGACCGGAGATTTCACGGTCAGTACATCGCCCGTACCCAGATCGATGAAGCCGTTCAGCGTCGCGCTGGAGCAACCGCCGCCGCCATTGCTGCAGCTCGTCTGGCCGGGATTGGGGAAGGAGGAGAGGGCGCGGTCGCGTGTACGCACTGCGTTCTGCTTCACATAGCTGCCGCCGATGACGATGCTCGTGGTTGGGCCGCCAAAGCCGTAGCTTAGCTGATAGTCCTGCGTGTGGCCGTCACCGGCGCGGAACGTGCCGAACTGCGCGGATGCCTGCAGACCTTTTTGAGTCGCCTTCGTGATGATGTTGACCACGCCGGCAAGCGCGTCCGAGCCGTAAAGCGGCGACTGGCCGGATTGCAGTACTTCGATGCGCTCGATCATGTTCGCCGGGATCGTGTTGAGATCGACGGTCGAGGGAATGCCGCTGCCCGAGGTGCCGTTGACGAAGCGGACACCGTCGACAAGGACGAGGGTACGCTTGGCGGTCAGGTAGCGCAGATCGATTTCCGCCGAACCTGCGCCGACGCCGCCGCCGTCTGGCGGGTTGCCGATATTGCCGCTGTTGTTGACCTTGCTGTTCAAACCGCCGCTGGCGCTGGGCAGGCGCTGAAGCACGTCGGCGACCGCCGACAGGCCGGTGCGCTGCAGCGCCGTCTGATCGACCGTAACGACCGGCGAGCTTTGGTTCAGCGGGTCCTGGCGGATGCGCGAGCCGGTGACGATGATCGCTTCGCCTTCGTCGGCGGCCGGCGCGTCGGTCTGCGCCAGTGCGACGCCGCTGGACAGCACAAGAGCAGACGCAACTGCGCTACACCGTAGGATGGATTTCAGTTTCATGAGGGTCCCCAATTTTTGCAATTGTTGCGGGGATGTTACGCCACTGCGTCATTCTGACAATTGGTTAATGCTCATAAGTCCATCGGATTATCGCAATTGCGACAACCTGTTGCTGCGGCGCAACAATCCTGCGTGGTGAAATGGGGCAATCGGTCCAGCTTGAAAGTGGGCGCTGCCGGGCGCAATAGGCGCGAATGTCCACCTTTCCGACCGCAGCCCGCCCCCGCGCTATCGCCACCTGGCTTTTCGCCGTGGCCGCGCTGGTCTTCGCCATGCTCGTTGTGGGCGGCATCACGCGCCTGACGGAGTCTGGCCTGTCGATCACGGAGTGGAAGCCGGTGACGGGCGCCATCCCGCCACTGACGGAGGCGCAGTGGCTCGACGCCTTCCACAAATATCAGCAAATCCCCGAATATAAGGAGATCAACCGGGGTATGAGCCTGTCGGCGTTCAAGTTCATCTTCTTCTGGGAATGGACGCACCGGTTGCTCGGACGGTTGATAGGCCTGGCGTTCGCCCTGCCGCTGTTGTGGTTTGCGATCCAGCGAGCAATTCCCAAAGGCTACGGCTGGCGGCTGGTCGCGCTGCTGATGCTGGGTGGTCTGCAGGGGGCTATCGGCTGGTGGATGGTCGCATCGGGGCTCGTCAATCGGACAGATGTCAGCCATTATCGGCTGGCGGTGCATCTGCTGACGGCGCTTTTCATCATCGCCGGGCTGGTGTGGACGGCGCTCGATCTGCGCATGCTGGCCAGAGATCCAGCAGCCCGACCCGCGCGCTTCAGCGGTTTTTCGATTGGCGTGGCGCTCATCCTTGCGATCCAGTTGCTGTTCGGGGCATTCACGGCCGGGCTGGACGCGGGCTATGTGTCCAACACCTGGCCGCTAATGAATGACCATCTTTTCCCCGAAGGTGTGCAATGGCTTGGCTCACTATGGGCGACGGTCAGCAGCGATCCCTATCTCGTCCACTTCATACATCGCTGGTGGGCATGGGTGGCGGCGGTTGCGCTGATCCTGCTTGCACGTCGCGCCAAGAAGGCAGGTGCGCGGGGCGCTTCGATTGCCATCAATGCCGCGCTGGGCACGCAGATCCTCCTAGGGATTTCCACGGTCATAAGCGGCATCGCGCTGCCATTGGCGGCGCTGCACCAGGCAGTCGGCGCGCTGGTTGTCATCAGCGTCACCTGGGCCATGCACGCAACGGGGCGTGCCAGAGCCTAGGCTGACGCACATCCGGCGCGCGGGGCCAGGCCGGCCGTCAATATCTCGACCATAGACGAGGCGATCTGATCGGGGCTGTCCGGTCCCGCCGGATCATGCCAGCGTGCCGGCCAGTTCAATGCGCCGGCCAGCGTGAAGGCGATCATCTTCACATCACCGTCGCTGATTGACCCGTCCCGGATACCCTCGGCTATCATCGTGCGCAGAACGCCGTCGATCCGGCGTTTAAGCGTCCGGAACTGCGCGGCGTTCTTCGGCACGAGATATTCGTCGCCCGTTCGAACAACGCACCGCCCGAAGTCATCCATATTCACTTTTGCGTACAGCAACAAAAAAGCGCGGAGCCGGTCCAGGCCAGACCCTTCCGCCTCCCGCACGCGTTCCGCCGCCTCGGCCAGTTCGCCCAGGCCGCGCGTCACGCATTCCAGCAGAACCTGGTCCTTGTTGCCCAGATAATAATAGATGGTCGGCTTGCTGATGTTCAGGCTGGCGGCGACATCGTCCAGCGACGTGGCGTGGAAACCGCGCGCGTTGAACATCCGCACCGCGGCGCGCAGCACGGCCTCCCTTTTCTGGTCGCGATCCAGCGCACGCTCTTCCTTGCTGCGGAAAGGGGAGGCGCGGTCCTTGATCTCTCTATCGGGCGTCTGCGAAGGCATCGCGGCATATTGACATTCTACTTTTCAATATGCAATCTACTCATGAGTAGGAAAATTGCAGAAGGCCCCCGTGCCGTGTTTGGTTGAGGGGCGATAAAGGAGACTCCCATGTCCGCCGATCCTGTAGTCATCGTAAGCTATGCCCGAACGCCCATGGGCGGTTTCCAGGGCGCGCTCGCTGGCGTGAAGGCCACTGATCTGGGCGCGACCGCAGTCAAGGCCACGGTTCACCGTTCGGGTGTGTCTCCCGATGCCATCGATCGCATCTATATGGGCTGCGTTCTGCCCGCCGGTCTCGGCCAGGCGCCTGCACGGCAGGTGGCGCTCGGCGCTGGACTGCCGGAATCGGTAGAAGCCACGACCGTCAACAAGATGTGCGGATCGGGCATGCAGGCAGCGATCATGGCCTATGAGGCTCTATCGGCCGGAACGGCCGATGTCGTGATCGCCGGTGGCATGGAAAGCATGACGAATGCGCCCTATGCGCTGCCCAAGCACCGCTCCGGCGCGCGGATCGGTCATGACCGCATCATCGACACGATGATGATGGACGGCCTTGAGGACGCCTATGAGCCGGGTAAGGCGATGGGCGTGTTCGCCGAGGATACGGCGCGCGATTATCAGTTCACACGAGAAATGCAGGACGCTTACGCCATCCGGTCGCTGGAGCGCGCCAATGCGGCGATTTCCAGTGGAGCATTCGCAAAGGAAGTGACGCCGGTCACGGTCTCCGGTCGCGGCGGCGACACGATTATAGACACTGACGAGCAGCCGGGGAAGGCGAAGCCGGAGAAGATTCCGTCGCTGAAGCCCGCTTTTGTTAAGGGCGGCACGATCACGGCGGCGAATGCGTCGTCCATCTCCGACGGCGCGGCCGCCCTGTTGATGACCCGTGAGAGCGTGGCGAAAAAACTGGGCCTGCCCATCGTGGCGCGGATCGTGGCGACAGCCGCGCACGCCCAGGCGCCGGCGCTGTTCACCACCGCCCCCGTGCCTGCAATCCGCAAGGCGCTGGACAAGGCGGGATGGGACGTGGCCGACGTCGATCTGTTTGAGGTGAACGAAGCCTTTGCGGTAGTCGCGATGATCGCAGCGAAGGATCTCGCGATTCCCGACGATAAGATCAATGTGAATGGCGGTGCGACGGCGCTGGGCCATCCGATCGGCGCGTCCGGTGCGCGGATCATGGCCACGCTGATTGCGGCTTTGGAAAATCGCGGCGGCAAGAAAGGTGTCGCCAGCCTGTGTATCGGCGGTGGCGAAGCCACGGCTATCGCGCTCGAACTGGCCTGAAGGCCTGATCGGCTTGGGGAGGATGATATGGAATTGAAGGATGTGGCCGCCATTGTGACGGGCGGCGCGTCGGGCCTTGGCGGCGCGACGGCCAAGATGCTCGCGGACAATGGCGCGAAGGTCGCGATCTTCGACCTTAACGAGGAAGCGGGCGAGGCGCATGCAAAGGCGATCGGCGGCATCTTCGTAAAGGCGAATGTGTCTGACGAGGCCAGTGTTGATGCCGCCATCGATGCCGCGCAGACCAAGCATGGCGTTGCCCGCATCCTCGTCAACTGCGCGGGCGTCGCTCCGGCGATCAAGACGGTCGGCAAGGAAAATGTGCCGCACGCCATCGACGCCTATCGCCGGACGATCGAGATCAACCTGATCGGCACATTCCTGATGATTTCGCGCTTCGCGGCACGTCTGGCCGCCGCCGATCCGGTCGGCGAGGAACGGGGCGTGATCGTGAACACAGCGAGCGTCGCGGCGTATGATGGGCAGATCGGGCAGGCGGCCTACGCCTCATCGAAGGGTGGTGTCGTGGGCATGACCCTGCCGGTTGCGCGCGACCTTGCGCAGCACAAGATTCGCGTCATGACCATAGCGCCGGGAATTTTCCTGACGCCCATGCTGATGGGCCTGCCGCAGGCCGCGCAAGATAGTTTGGGCACACAGGTTCCGCATCCTAGCCGCTTGGGCAGGCCGGAAGAATATGCAAAACTAGTGGAAAGCATCATCGCCAATCCGATGTTGAACGGGGAAACGATCCGTCTCGACGGTGCGATTCGCATGGCGCCACGGTAAAAGGGAGAATATCATGGCGGGAGTTGGTGCGGAGCGGACGGCGGAGATTGCCGCCCGGGTTGAAGCGTTTGTCCGGGACGTTGTGATTCCTCATGAGCAGGCTGCCCCGCGCAGCAGCCATGGGCCGAGCGATGAGTTCGTCCAGGCGTTGCGCGCCAAGGCACGCGAGGCCGGGGTTCTGACCCCCCATATTCTGTCCGACGGGTCGCATCTGTCGCAGCGTGAGACCGCAAAGGTCTTGATCAAGTCCGGCCTGTCGCCGCTGGGGCCGCTGGCATGCAACACCATGGCCCCAGACGAGGGCAATATGTACCTTCTCGGCAAGGTGGGTTCGCCGGAACTCAAGGACCGCTTTTTAAAGCAGATGGTCGCGGGTGAAGCGCGCTCCGCCTTCTTCATGACCGAGCCCGCATCGGAAGGCGGCGCGGGGTCCGATCCTTCGATGATGCAGACGACTTGCGTGCAGGATGGCAATCACTGGGTCATCAACGGCCGCAAGGCGTTCATCACAGGCGCTGACGGCGCGAAGGTCGGGATCATCATGGCGAAGTCGGCCGACGGCGCCTGCATGTTCCTCGTCGATCTGCCCGACCCGGCGATCCACATCGATCGGGTGCTCGACACCATCGACAGTTCGATGCCCGGCGGCCATTCCGTCCTGACCATCGACAATCTGCGCGTGCCGGCCGATCAGATGCTGGGGCATAGCGGCGAGGGTTTCCAATATGCGCAAATCCGTCTGTCCCCGGCGCGGCTGTCGCACTGCATGCGCTGGCTGGGTGCGTGCATCCGCGCCAACGAAATCGCGACGGCTTATGCCTGTAAGCGCATGGCGTTCGGCAAACTGCTGGTCGACCATGAGGGCGTCGGCTTCATGCTGGCCGAGAATCTGATCGACCTCCAGCAGAGCGAACTGATGATCGATTGGTGCGCCGGAGTGCTGGACACGGGATCGCTGGGCACGGCCGAAAGCTCCATGGCGAAGGTCGCTGTGTCGGAAGCGCTGATGCGGATCGCCGACCGCTGCGTGCAGATCATGGGCGGAACGGGTGTCACGGGCGATACAATCGTCGAGCAGGTATTTCGCGAGATCCGCGCATTCCGCATCTATGATGGCCCGACCGAGGTCCACAAATGGAGCCTCGCCAAGAAGGTTAAGCGTGATTTCCTGAAGGCCTACCCGGCATGAGCGCTTCGGTCGACGCCAATGTCGGCACCACGGCGGTGCGCGAGGGCTATGCTTTCGACGAAGCAGCGCTGGCTGCGTGGATGCAGGACAATGTCGCGGGTTTCGGCGGCCCGCTAACCGTCGAGCAGTTCAAGGGCGGGCAATCCAACCCGACCTACAAGCTGGTGACGCCGGGCAAGAGCTATGTCCTGCGTCGCAAGCCGCCCGGGCAATTGTTGAAGGGCGCCCACGCGGTCGAGCGCGAGGCGAAGGTGCTGATCGGCCTTGAGAAGGCGAACTTCCCGGTCGCTCATGTCTATGGCCTGTGCACCGAAGACAGCGTCATCGGCACCTGGTTCTATGTCATGGACATGGTCGAGGGGCGCATCTTCTGGGATGCGACCGTGCCGGGCGTGCCCGATGCCGAACGCGCGGCGATCTTTGACGCTATGAACGCGACGATGGCCCAGTTGCACATGGTCGATTATGAAGCCGTTGGCCTTGGCGACTATGGCCGACCGGGCAATTATTTCGATCGACAGATCGGTCGCTGGTCGAAGCAGTATCTGGAGGATGCCGACGCGGGGCGCGATCCGAACATGGATCGCCTGATCGCGTGGCTGCCGGAGAATATCCCGGCCGATGACGACGCCACCAGCGTCACCCATGGCGACTTCCGCATCGACAACATGATCTTCCATCCCACGGAGCCGAAGGTGCTGGCGGTGCTGGACTGGGAACTGTCGACGCTCGGCCATCCCGGCGCGGACTTTGCCTATAATGCGATGATGTACCGCATGCCGCCCTATATCGTTGCGGGCCTCGGCGGCGCGGATATCGCGGCGCTCGGCATCCCGAGCGAGGAGGACTATCTCGCCGCCTATTGCGCGCGCACGGGGCGTGCGTCCATGCCGGGGTATGACTTCTACGTGGCGTTCAACTTCTTCCGCATCGCCGCCATCTTCCACGGCATCAAGGGCCGCGTCATTCGCGGCACGGCGTCGTCGGAACAGGCGAAGGAGCGTGTGAAGGTGATCCCCGAACTGATGGAATTGGCCTGGAAGCAGGCGGAGAAGGCGATGGCCTGATCTATATCCCTTATTGTCAGTATTCCCGTTCGTCCTGAGTGTCACTGAGCTGGGCGAAGTGACGTATCGAAGGATCTGCGCCTAGATAGCATGCTTCGATACGAGCCTTCGACTTCGCTCAGTCTCTACTCAGCACGAACGGTTATCTTTGTGTTGGAAAACCTCTAAGGGCGGTTCATGTCCTTCCGCAGCGACCAGCCGGTCTCCAACCCTCTTGTGCCTGTCGGCGCGCTGTTCCTGTCGATGGTGTCGCTGACCGGCGGTGCGTCGCTTGCCAAGCTGCTTTTCCCAGTGGTGGGGGCGGAGGGGACGACGGCATTGCGGCTATCGCTGGGTGCGCTCGTCCTTGGCCTGATCCTGCGCGTCTGGCGTGTCCGGCTGACTGCGGACAACTGGCGGCCGGTGCTGGTCTATGGCGTCGCGATGGGGGTCATGAACCTCTGCTTCTATTCTTCGCTCAAGACGATCCCGCTCGGCATCGCGATAGCGATCGAATTTACCGGGCCGCTGGCCGTGGCGATCCTCTCATCGCGGCGGCGGATCGACTTTCTCTGGATCGTGCTGGCCGTGGCCGGGCTTGCCCTGCTGTTGCCCCTGCGCAAGACCTCGACCGCCATCGATCCGCACGGCGCGCTTCTGGCGCTCGCGGCGGGTGTATGCTGGGGGATCTATATCGTTGCTGGCAAGCGGGCCGGAGCCGACCATGGGGTGCAGGCGGCGGCACTGGGCACGCTGGTGGGCGCCATAGTGGTCCTGCCCATCGGCATTGCCCATGCGGGGGTCGCGGCCCTTGTGAAGCCTGCCATATGGGGGCCAGCCCTGGGCGTTGCCATCCTGTCCAGCGCGCTGCCTTATTCGCTGGAGATGTTCTCGCTCAGCCGCCTGCGCGCGCAGGTGTTCGGCATCCTCGTCAGCGCAGAGCCGGCTGTCGGTGCGATCATGGGATTGCTGCTGATGGGGGAGCATCTGTCGCTGCTGCAATGGGTCGCCATCGGCACGATCATCCTGGCGTCGGCGGGCGTGACCATGACCGCGCGTCGCGATGCGAAGGCTACCCCGGATCAACTGGACGCCGCAGCGGCGGCGTGACTGCCTCTACCGGAACACCCATTGCCGGTTCAGGACGAAGACGATGGCCGGGGTTACGAAGAACATCGCCGGGATTGGCGACCATGTCGGCCATCCCGCGACCGTCACGCATAGCCAGACCCAGATCGCATTCAGTCCCAGGCTGACGAGCGACACCATCGCGAAGCGGATGCCCCGCGCCGCCGGTCGGTCACGGCCGCCATGGCCGCGAAAGGTGAACTGGCCGTGCAGCAGATAGCCGACACCCACCGCCACCAGATAACCGCACAGAATGGCGGCCTGCACATGGAAGCCGGCATGGGTTGCGAGTAGCCAGTATATCACGGCCTGTACGGCGGTGACTGCCACACCGGTCACGCCATAGCGCACGATCTGCCAGAACAGCGCCCGGTGGCGGGCGGAGGGCGCCCGTAGGCCGTCGATGATTTTCATGAGTTCCCGTTGCGCTTTGCCACGGCTGGTCTAATCCGCGCTGATGAGGTTGGAAAGCGGCAAGAGAATGTTCGGAACGCTGCGCACCCGCGCCGCGCCTGTCATGGCGGACCTGTCCGACTGGGTTTATGCCAACTGGAAGTGGACGACCTTCGCCCTGTGGGTCGGCCTTGTGGTCTATTTCCTGAAGGTGCGCTGGCCGGCGATCGAGTGGTTTGCACTGGGCGATACGGACGACAATATCCGTTATGTGCAGGTGAAGGACTGGCTGGCGGGGCAGGGCTGGTATGACCTGCGCCAGTATCGGCTGGACCCGCCGGGCGGCGCGAATATCCACTGGTCGCGCCTTGTCGACTTGCCGATCGCGGGTCTGATGCTGTTCTTCCGCCCCTTTGTGGGTGTTGGCATGGCGGATCGGCTGGCCTGCGCCATCGCGCCGCTGCTGCCGCTTTTCCTGCTGATGCTCAGTCTGGGGTTCATCGTCCGGCGACTGGTTCGCGGCAACGCGTGGATCATCGCGGCGCTGATGCCGCTGGCGGCGCAGATGGGCCTTGGCATGTTCATGCCGCTGCGGGTCGACCATCATGGCTGGCAACTGGCGCTGACGGCGACGATGATCGCCGGATTACTGGATACGAAGCGGGCGCGGGGCGGCGTCATTGCGGGCGTCGCGAGCGCCCTGTCGATCGCGATCGGCATGGAGATGATCGTCTATATGGCCGCCGCCGGGGCGCTGATCGCCCTGCGTTGGGTGTTCGACGAAGAGGCGGTCGCGCGGATGCGTCCCTATGCGCTCAGCCTTGGCGGGGCGATCTGCCTCTCCTTCCTGCTCTTTGCCAGCTACGCGAATCGCCAGCCGATGTGCGATGCGCTGTCGCCGATCTGGGTTGCGATCCTGGGGATGGCGGCCGGCGGCATGCTGTTGCTGACCCTCTTGCCGTTGCGATCGTGGCAGATGCGTCTGGGGGCGGGCGTCATCGTCGGCGGCGCGGTGGGCCTGTTCGCCTGGCTCAACTGGCCCCAATGCCTGACCGGCGCCTATCAGATTTCCCCGGAATTGGAAAAGCTTTGGCTGGCGAACATAAGGGAAGCCAAGCCGATCACCGTCCAGTCCCGCAGCGTCGCTCTGCCGCTGCTGGCCCTGCCGGTGATCGCCATCGTCGCCTCCGCCTTCGGCTGCTGGTCCGCCCGGCGCGACAAGGAGCGGCTGTGGGCCTGGGCGGCGGTCTCGATCATGACGCTGGTCGCCTTCGGGCTGCTTTTCTGGCAGCTGCGCGCCGGACCTGCTGCGCAGCTTCTGGCCATTCCCGCCGTCGCCTGGGCTGCCTGGGTTGCGGTCATGACGATCCGGAAGGGTGGCCGCATCGGAAAAGCGGCGGGCGTCGTCGCCGTCGTTCTGGTCGCGGCGGTGCTGCTTGCCTATCCGCTCTATCCGCGCGCCAATATGCTGATCGCGGATATCATGGAGGAAAAGGTCGTCGGGACCCGCCCGATCGTGAAGCTGCGCCGGGAGGCGATCAGGAAGGCGAACGGCCGGTGCCGCACGCTCCCCGCGCTGGAGGTGCTCAACCAGCTTCCCCCGGCGGTCATCTTCACGATGGTGGACCTGGGGCCGCGCCTGCTGACCACCACCCACCACAGCGCCCTTGCCGGCCCCTATCATCGCAATGCCAAGGCGATCCTGGACATCCACCACGCCTTTGACGGGCCGCCGGATGCTTTCCGGCCGATCGCAAGGTCGCACAATGCCCGCTATCTGCTCGTCTGCCCGAGCTTCCCGGAGGGCACCGTCTATCAGTCGCGCAGTCCGAAGGGCTTCTACGCCCAGTTGATGCGGGGCAAAATTCCGGCATGGCTGTCGGCTGTGCATCTGCGCACCGGGCTGACGCTGCCCTATACCCTGTACCGAATCGATTATTCAGCGGCGGGCAGCGAAAAAGCCGCGCAATAGCCCTGCGGCTTCATCAGCGCCGATGCCGCCATACTGCTCTGGCCGATGGAGGCATTCCGCCTGCGCGAAGATCCGCGCGCCATGGTCGACCGCGCCACCCTTCGGGTCCTCGGCTCCGTAGTAGAGCCGCGCGATCCGGGCGTGGGAAATCGCTCCCGCACACATGGGGCAGGGCTCCAGCGTCACCCAAAGGTCGCATCCCGCCAGCCGGAAATCGCCTAGAGCCGACGCGGCTGCGCGAATCGCCACCATTTCCGCATGGGCGGTGGGGTCATTGTCGCGCCGGTTGCGATTCTCGCCTTCACCGATGATTCGCCCGTCCTTCACGACGACCGCGCCAATTGGCACTTCTCCGGCCGCCTCCGCCGCGCGGGCAAGGTCCAGTGCGCGGCGCATCGGATCGGGCAGGGGAAAGGCGGGCATGGCCATCGCCTTACCCGCCCCGCGGCGCTTCGGACAAGCTGCGTGGCTTATTCGGGCTTCTGCACGTCCACGGTCGGCACCTTGACCGTTTCGTCCTTGGTCCCGACCTTCACCTTCACGACATCGGCCTTATATTGCGGCAGGGTGCCAGGCTGCACGGCGATCTTGGGCGTCGAGGCGTCCTGCGTCTGCTGCACCTTGATCAGCCCGAACGCGAACGCCGTGCCCACGAGAATCAGGCCTATCAATAACAGGCCTCCCAGAAACCGAACCATCTTGACCTCCTCGATACTCTATCGGACAAGCAAACGCGTGGGTCGCGGAAATGGTTGCGCTACCGCACCGATCTTTGCGCCTCTTCGCGTTGGCAAGGTGCGTTGGCGGGTTGACGCGCAGGGCGATTCTCGCTATCCGCGCCGCTTTCCGGACAAACCCGAACTACAAGGCTGATCTTTTATGTCGCGCATTTGCGAGCTGACCGGCAAGACCCGTCAGGTGGGACACAATGTTTCCCACGCGAACAACAAGACGAAGCGCGTGTTCCTGCCCAACCTGCAGAACGTGACGCTGATCTCCGAGGCTCTGGAGCAGGGCGTGAAGCTGCGGGTTTCGACCCATGGCCTGCGTTCGGTCGAGCATGTCGGCGGTTTGGACAACTGGCTGCTGAAGACCGGTGACGATCAGCTCTCGCTGAAGGCTCGCCGCCTGAAGCGCGACATCAAGAAGAAGCTCGCCGTCGCCGCCTGAGCGCGCAACGCCTGCTGATTGAAGGAAGCGGCCTAAATGGGCCGCTTTTTTCTTGTGCTTCGGATATTGGGAACCTCAGAAACCGTTCGCCCTGAGCCTGTCGAAGGGCTGCACTTCTGTTCGAAGGAAGGGCAGGGCTTCGACAAGCTCAGCCCGAACGGGGGATAACAAAGCGCGCTCGCGCGCTAATGCAGCCACTCCGGCGGCAGCGCGAACTTTACCAGCAAGGTGCGCTGGAAGAATTCGTAATTGTCGTCGGACATCACCGACAGCACGGGCTGGCCATGCTCCCAGGAGAGCGCCAGCGCCTCATAATTGTCCGCCACCAGCGGCGGGGCCAGCCGGGCGATCTGCTTGCCCACAAGGAGCGCCCCGGCCTTCAGTTTCGGCATCTCGACCATGGCGATCGACCCGGTGAATCCCTCATACATCGTTACCCGGCGATTGAGCACCAGCAGCCGGTTGCCGCCCAGTGGCAGCGCGTCTGTCGGCACATAGCCCTGCGGCGGGCGATAGGTCATGCGGACGGGATGCGGGGTGTCCGGGTCCGCCGGATCGCCCTGGAACAGCAGCAGGTCCTTGCCGCCATCCTGACCCTCGGCTTTTTCGGAAAAGACCAGGAAGCGTCCGTCGGCCAGCCGCGCCATGGCCTCCGGCCCGCCCGTCTTGGGCCACCACGCCATCTCCGGCCAGAAGACACAGCTTTCCACCCGCGCGAAGCCGGGGGAATAGCGGCATATTCGGTTCTGCAGCTCGAAGCCCACCCAATATCGGTCGGTGGCGGGGTCATGCACCATCGACTCCGAGTCCCACCGCCAGGATGGCCAGTCGCGTTCTGCCGGCTGGATCGGCAGGGGCGCGATGAAGGGACGGCCGCCATCCGTGCGGCCCGCGGCATCCACATGGAAACCCATCAGCGTTCCCGAATCGCTCAGACCCAGTATCGACCCGTCGTTCTGGACCAGCATCGCGGAGATGCTGCCGAAATCGGTCTGCTTGCTGTGGATCGCCCAGCTGCCCAGCCAGCGCAGCGGCCCCACCGATTTTTGCGCCGGGTCGCTGTCGTTCAGCAGCAGGGGCTCCGCCGTCACCAGCAACGGCCCCGCCTTGACCGGATCGTCCTTGGCCGTGTGCCGTTGCGGCAGCAGGGCCACGAATATCGCGAGGATCAGCAGGATACGGCGCATGTCGGCGCTCGATATGCGATTTGCCCGGTCAACTCCACGCGCTTTTTATGAACGGCGGATAACTGAACGGCGGCTGTCATGGCCATTCAGCATCCGCTCAAAGCGACTCGTCCATAAGGAGGGCATAGTCGAAAGGAACTTCACTCCCGAAGGCCCGTTCGAAAGAGATTGGCAAGGAGCAACGCCATGAAGAAGTCTATGTTGATCAATATGGGCGCAGCGCTCGCGATGGGCATTGCATCCTTCGCGGCGACTGCCACCCCAGCCGCCGCCCGTGACCATGATCGTTACGGCCGTTATGACCGCGGCGATTATTATGGTGGTCGTGGCTATGACCGTGGCTATCGTGGATATGATCGCGATTATCGTGGCTACGACCGCGGCTATCGCGGAAACAGCTACAATCGTGGTGACCGCTATTATCGCAGCGGCTATCGCTGCCGTGACAACGGTACGGGCGGCACGATCATCGGCGCGATCGCCGGTGGCCTGCTCGGCAACCAGGTCGTTGGCCGCTATGGCGACCGTACCGCCGGCACTGTCGTCGGCGCCGGTGTCGGCGCTCTGGCCGGCCGCGCGATCGATCGCAGCGACAGCCGCTGCTAATTCGCAGCTTAAGGAAAAACAGAAGGGCCGGTTCGCAAGAGCCGGCCTTTTTTGTCGCGTGGTTCAGAGCGTAATGGCCCGGGATAGGATCCCAAAATCCGTTCGTGTCGAGCGAAGTCGAGACACGCAAGCACCGCGCGAGGTCCCTCGACTTTGCTCGGGACGAACGGATCAAGGTCAAGTCATCTCACTCTAGTCCACGTCCACGGCATTCGCATCGTTCAGCGCGTTGATGTCCGCCGCTTGCAGCGCACCGCGATTATCCAGCATCTCCGCCGCATTGTTGAGCGCGCTGGCTTCGCTGGCGGATACGCCGCCCACCCCGTCTTCGCTCTGGCCGCACGCCGCGAGTCCGGCGGTCAGGCAGAGCATGGCGATAGCGTGCCGCCATGATAGGTTGCGTGATCCCATTTCATACCCCCGGAAAGATAAAGGGGCCGCCCGGTAACCCGGACGACCCCTCCAATCTCGTTCAGCAAAAGCTGAAATTACATCGCGTTCGCTGCGTTCGAGCTGGCGTTAGCAGCCGAGTTCGCGGCGTTGTCGGCAGCGTTCGAGGCTGCTTCCATGGCGTTGTCTGCAGCATTCGATGCGCTCTCGGCAGCGTTGGCCGCAGCGTTAGCGGCATTCTCAGCGCCGCCCGAGCAGGCAGCCAGACCGAGCGACGTGGCAAGAACGAGCGAAAGAGCAATAGACTTTGACATGGGCAAACCCCTCTAAGATGAAAAACCGGTGCAGGCATGCTTTGGAGAACAGCTCACCCCCGTCAAGCCTGCCACTTTCATTCCTAATGCTTTGATTGAAGTAAGGCAATGGCAATCATAACGCTTGGGTCAGTGTTAACCATCTTGGTCTTGCCGAACATTTGAAAGTCTTTGCGATTGACGTATATAAAGAAATCTTTATATGGGTTTGATGGCTCCGATCCTGGACATATTCCGCGCCCTTGGCGACCCGACGCGGCTGCGTATCGTGCATCTGTTGCGCGCGATGGAGCTGGCCGTGGGCGAAATCGCGCAGGTTGTGGGGCAAAGCCAGCCCCGCGTGTCGCGCCATGTCCGCATTCTCGTCGAGGCCGGCTTTATCGAAAAACGCAAGGAAGGGAACTGGGTGTTCCTGCGGATCGACCGCAAGGGGCCGGTGGCGCCCTTCCTTGACCTGTTCGATCGCGTCACCCCGTCAGAGAGCGAATCCCTGTGGCAGGCGGCTGACCTTGCCCGTCTGACCGAGGTGCGCAATGACCGCGCCCGCGCCGCAGACGCCTATTTCGCCGAACATGCGGGGGAATGGGATGCGATCCGCTCGCTCCATCTCCCGGAGGCGGAGGTCGAATCCGCGATGCAGGTGCTGCTGTCGGGGGAAGGGATCGGGCGTCTGCTCGATATCGGCACCGGCACCGGCCGCATGATCCAGCTGTTCGGCGGCGATGCGGATCAGGTCACGGCGATCGACCGCAGCCCGGAAATGCTTCGCCTAGCCCGCGCCAAGCTGCCGCATGAAGGCGCGGAAAAATACGCCCTCGTCATGGGTGACTTCATGGCCCTGCCATTGGCTCCCCACAGCGTGGACACGGTGATCGTGCATCAGGTCCTGCACTATGCCCAGGCGCCTGAGGCCGTGATTGCGGAGGCCGCCCGCGTCCTCGATACGGACGGCCGCCTGCTGATCGCCGATTTCGCGCCGCATGAGCGCGAGGAACTGCGCGTGCGCGACCAGCATGCGCGTCTCGGCTTTTCCGACGATCAGGTGGGCGGGTGGTTCGACGCCGCCGGGCTTGACCTGGAACGCACTCAGACCCTGCCTGGCGGGGAACTTACCGTGACATTATGGCTTGGCCGCCGCCGCAGCGGGCGTGTCCTGTCCATCGATGGACGCCAGATGGAAGGAAGACTTGGCGCATGAATTTTTCCCTGTCCCAGCTTGAGGAGGCGCGGCGGGCGCTCGATGCGCCGCTGTTTGCCGATCTGTCGGGTGATGCGCAGGTCAGCTTCGAATTCTTCCCGCCCAAGACGGAGAAGATGGAAGAGACGCTGTGGAACAGCATCCAGACGCTGGGTCCGCTTGGCCCGCGCTTCGTGTCCGTCACCTATGGCGCTGGGGGTTCGACGCGGGAGCGGACGCACAACACCGTGGCGCGGATCGCGAAGGAAACGGACCTTGCCGCCGCCGCGCACCTGACCTGCGTCGCCGCCAGCAAGGCGGAGATCGCCGAGGTCGCCGACGCCTATTGGCAGGCGGGCGTCCGCCATATCGTTGCCCTGCGCGGCGATCCCCCCGAGGCGGGTACGAAGTTCGTGCCGCATCCTGACGGTTACACCGGCGCCGCCGAACTGGTGGAGGGCCTGACCCGCCTGCATCCGTTCGAGATTTCCGTCGCCGCCTATCCAGAAACCCATCCCGATGCGCAAAGCGCGCAGAGCGATATCGATAACCTCAAGCGCAAGATCGACGCCGGGGCGACCCGCGCCATCACCCAGTTCTTCTTCACGCCGGAGGCCTTCTTCCGCTTTCGCGACAAGGTGGCGGCCGCCGGGATCAGCACGGAGATCGTGCCGGGCATCATGCCGGTCTCCAACTTTGCCAGCACACTGCGCATGGCGGCTATGTGCAATACGGAGGTTCCCTCCTGGATGGGTCGGCTGTTCGAGGGGCTGGACGATCATCCCGGCGCGCGCCAGCTTGTCGCAGCGACGCTGACGGCGGAATTGTGCCGCAAGCTCTATGCGGGCGGGGTGCGCCAGTTTCATTTCTACACGCTCAACCGGGCGGAACTCAGCTATGCGATCTGCCACCTGCTGGGATTGCGGCCGAAGGTTGGCGCGCAAACGCCTGAGGTGGTGTCGTGATATTTTCCTCCGTTCGTCCTGAGTAGCCATTGAGCGAAGCCGAAATGGCGTATCGAAGGGCCCTTCGATATGGAGCCTTCGACAAGCTCAATCTCCTACTCAGGACGAACGGCATTTAAAGAATATGCGGAGTACAAGATAATGACCGCCGAAGACCAATTCCGCCAGCTTGCCGCCGAAAAGATCCTGATCTTCGACGGCGGCTACGGCACGTCGATCCAGAAATATGGCCTGAGCGAAGCCGACTATCGCGGCGACCTCGACCTGGCAAAGGACCAGAAGGGCAATAACGACCTGCTCTGCCTGACGCGGCCGGACATCGTCGAGGCGATCCACACCGCCTATCTAGACGCCGGCGCGGACATGATCGAGACGAACACCTTCAGCTCCACCGGCATTGCCATGGCCGACTATGGCTGCGAGCATCTGGTGAAGGAGCTGAATATCGCCGCTGCGGCGATCGCCCGTAAATGCTGTGATGCCGCCACGGCGAAGGACGGCCGCCCGCGCTTCGTCGCCGGCTCCATCGGCCCGACCAACAAGACGCTGTCCATCTCGCCCGACGTCAACGACCCCGCCTATCGCGAGGTCGATTACGACACCCTCAAGAACCAGTATCGCGAACAGTGCGAAGCGCTGATCGAGGGCGGCGTGGACTTCCTGCTCGTCGAAACCTGCTTCGATACGCTCAACGCCAAGGCGGCGGGCATGGCCGCGCGGGAGGCAGAGGAGGCGTCGGGCCGTTCCGTGCCGCTGATGCTGTCCTTCACCATCACCGACATGTCCGGCCGCAACCTTTCGGGACACACGGTCAACGCCTTCTGGTATTCGCTGCGGCACCTGAAGCCGCTGACCATTGGGGTGAACTGCGCGTTCGGGGCCGACCTGCTGCGGCCGTACCTCAGCGAACTGGCGAAGAATGCCGACACGCTGATCCTCGCTTACCCTAATGCCGGCCTGCCCAATGAGCTTGGCCAGTATGACGAACTGCCGGAGACTACGGCGAAGCTCATCAGCCAGTGGGTGGACGAGGGGCTGGTCAACATGGTCGGCGGCTGCTGCGGCACCACGCCAGCCCATATCGGCGCGGTGGCGAAGGCGCTGGCCGGGCAGAAGCCGCGCGTCGTGCCGGAGCTGCCGGTCGTGACGCGGCTTGCAGGGCTGGAGCCGATGCATATAGCGGCGTGAATATCCCCCTCCCGCGTGCGGGAGGGGTTAGGGGAGGGCATGTGCGCTCCCGCCTTGGCTGACAGACCCTCCCCCAACCCCTCCCGCAAGCGGGAGGGGAGTGAGAAAAGAAGATGACCACCAACACCACCGCCAATTTCGTCAACATCGGCGAGCGCACCAACGTCACCGGATCGGCGAAGTTCAAGAAGCTGATCATGGCCGGCGATTATGCCAAGGCGATCGACATCGCCCGCGAGCAGGTGGAGAGCGGCGCGCAGATCGTCGACGTCAATATGGACGAGGGCCTGCTGGACGCCGAGGCGGCGATGACCACCTTCCTCAAGCTGATGACCGCAGAGCCGGACATCAGCCGCGTGCCGGTGATGATCGACAGCTCCAAATGGTCGGTGATCGAGGCTGGCCTGAAATGCGTGTCGGGAAAGCCGATCGTCAACTCGATCAGCATGAAGGAGGGCGAGGAAGCGTTCCTCTATCACGCCCGCCGCGTCATGGCCTATGGCGCAGCCGTCGTCGTCATGGCCTTCGACGAGGTTGGGCAGGCGGACACGCAGGCGCGCAAGGTCGAGATTTGCGAACGCGCCTACAAGCTGCTGACGGGCATCGGCTTCCCGCCGGAAGACATCATCTTCGATCCCAATATCTTCGCGGTCGCGACGGGGATCGAGGAGCATAATAATTACGGCGTCGACTTCATCGAGGCGTGCAAGGAGATCAAGGCGCGCTGCCCGCATGTCCACATCTCGGGCGGCCTCTCCAACTTTAGCTTCTCCTTCCGCGGCAATGAGCCGGTGCGCCGGGCGATGCATTCGGTGTTCCTCTACCACGCGATTCCCGCCGGGCTCGACATGGCGATCGTCAACGCCGGGCAGCTCGACGTCTATGACGCGATCGACCCGGAACTGCGCACGGCGTGCGAGGATGTCCTGCTGAACCGCGATCCCGATGCAGGCGAGCGGCTGGTCGCGATCGCGGAGAAATATCGCGGCACGGACGCGGCGGCGGAGAAGGCGGCCGAGGAATGGCGCGGCTGGTCCGTGACCAAACGGCTCGAACATGCGCTGGTCAAGGGCATCGACATGTATGTGGTCGAGGATACGGAGGAAGCCCGCCTGTCCGCCGACAAGCCGATCGAGGTGATCGAAGGCCCGCTGATGGACGGCATGAACGTCGTCGGCGACCTGTTCGGATCCGGCAAGATGTTCCTGCCGCAGGTCGTGAAGTCCGCTCGCGTCATGAAGAAGGCCGTCGCCCATCTGCTCCCCTATATCGAAGCCGCGAAGGAGCCGGGCGCGAAGGGCAAGGGCAAGATCATCATGGCGACCGTCAAGGGCGACGTCCATGACATCGGCAAGAACATCGTCGGCGTCGTGCTTCAGTGCAACGGTTTCGAGGTGATCGACCTCGGCGTCATGGTTCCCTGGCAGGACATCATCAAGGCCGCGAACGAGAATGACGCCGACATGATCGGCTTGTCCGGCCTTATCACTCCCTCGCTCGACGAGATGGTGACGGTGGCCGAGGAGATGCAGCGCGCCGAGATGACGATGCCGCTGCTGATTGGCGGCGCGACCACCTCGCGGGTCCACACCGCGCTGCGCATCGACCCTGCCTTTACCGGGCCGGTGGTGCATGTGCTGGACGCCAGCCGCGCGGTCGGCGTCGCCACGGCGTTGCTTAGCGACACGCAGAAAACCGATTTCGTCACCAAGACCAAGGACGATTACGAACATGTCCGCGTCGCCCGCGCCAACAAGGGGCAGAGCGCCCTCGTCAGCCTGGAGGACGCCCGCGCCAATGCGTTCGAGATCGACGAGAGCCTGAAACCCGCGCGTCCGCGCCTGCCAGGTGTCCACAGTTTTCCCAACTGGGACCTTGCGGACCTGCGGGAGTATATCGACTGGACGCCCTTCTTCCGCGCCTGGGAACTGGCGGGCAATTATCCCGCGATCCTGACCGATGAGGTGGTGGGCGAAAGCGCGACCAGCCTGTTCAACGACGCGCAGGCGATGCTGGATAAGGTGATAGCCGAAAACTGGCTGACCGCGCGCGGCGTCGCTGGCCTCTGGCCATGCCGTCGCGAGGAGGACGATATCATCGTCCATATGGACGATGAGAGCCATGTCCGCCTGCCGATGTTGCGCCAACAGATCCAGAAGCGGGAGGGGCGCGCCAATATGTGCCTGGCCGACTTCATCAGCCATGACGGCGACTGGATCGGCGGCTTCGCGGTCGGCATCCACGGCATCGAACCGCACCTTGCCCGCTTCAAGAATGCGATCGACGATTATTCGGACATATTGCTCAAGGCGCTGGCCGACCGCCTGGCCGAAGCCTTTGCCGAACGCCTCCACCATTATGTCCGCACTGCGCTGTGGGGCTATGCGGAGGGCGAGCAGTTGACCAACGAGGCGCTGATCAAGGAGCAGTATCGCGGCATCCGCCCCGCGCCCGGCTATCCCGCCTGCCCGGAACACAGTTTGAAGCCGATGCTGTTCAAGATGCTCGACGCCCATCACGCGACCGGCATCACGCTGACGGAAAGCTTTGCCATGCTGCCGACGGCGGCGGTCAGCGGTTTCTATTTCGGCCACCCCCAGGCGGAATATTTCGGCGTAGCCCGCGTGGGCCGCGACCAACTGGAGGATTATGCGCAGCGGCGCGGCATCGATCTGGCGACAGCGGAGCGCTATCTGCGGCCGAATTTGGATTGAGCCGCTCCGGCCGATATTAATAGGGACTAGCGGTAGCAAGCGGACATCGCCATCGACACCCCGGGCTGGACCCGTGGTCTCGCTTCCTTGCTAAACTAAGCTGGAAGGACAGCGGGATCCCGGATCAAGTCCCACAACTGTCCGGGATTCACAATTTGAGTAGCAGTTGTGGCGTAAGGGGCCGTTTTGCGGGTGGAGTGGGAGGGGGCTTGGCGCGTCCTGACAGATCGAGCCGATGGAACAAGGCGACCTTTATG